>Ga0247727_10003495_pt1 | contig 34667 bp, 23 predicted proteins | sample WisWelCaveWW1625_FD_202498 | JGI IMG/M metagenome (GOLD analysis project Ga0247727, IMG submission 202498) | Biofilm microbial communities from Wishing Well Cave, Virginia, United States - WW16-25 | ecosystem: Environmental > Aquatic > Deep subsurface > Groundwater > Cave microbial mat | place...
CGTCGCTCAGGGCCTGGATCTGCGCGAGGATCTCCGGCGTGAGCTGTTGATTCGAGATCGTCACGCCTAGAAGATAAGAAATTTTTCGGTCTGTGTCCAGTGAAATATTTATGGGACACGATCAGGTCAGTTACAGGTGGGTAGCGCAGACATCTTGTCTGCAGGCTGGAAGACGGCGCTACGTTCTTCCACCAATAAGTGAGGCATTACGTCCGTGTTTATTTTTCGTTTGCAATTCATCCGCCGATTTCTTAATTTTCTTAAACATTCCATGCTTGCTTTGTTGGTAAAAATAAAGCAAGGGGTAATTTGTGAGTCGAGTTTTTATCAGCTACCGGCACGTGAAACCGGACGATGACTTGGCGAGTTTTTTGGAGAAACATTTGAGCTCGAAAGGCCACCAGGTTTTTATTGACAACCAGATACTGATCGGCACGAAATGGGTGGAAGAAATCGAGCGCCAAATCCGCGCTGCCGAGCATTTTGTGGTTTTGCTCTCCAAAGATTCCATCCGCAGCGACATGGTGCGGCAAGAGGTGAAGCTCGCGCACGAGTTGATGCGGCAGCACCAACTCACCATCCTCCCGATTCGTGTCGCCTTCTTCGGTGAACTGCCGCTCGATTTAGCTTCCTTACTCAATCCCATTCAATATGCGCTTTGGGAACAAGGCGCGCCTTTTGAAACAATTGGCGCACAGATTCTCGCGGCTATCGAACGCGCCACCGCTTTGCCCATCTCCGGAAAATCAAATGAAGAAGAGGCTTCCGTCGCCGGCATGCAAAGCCTTTTCGAGGCAACCGAAGCCGTCGGCGCGCCGTTGCCGCAAGCAGATCCGCGGCTCGTGCCACGGCTCGAGTTGGAAACCGGCACCATCAAACTCGATTCGCCTTTCTACATTCGTCGTCAGTCCGATGACGAGATGCTGCAGCAGGTTTCTCGCATCGGCACCACCACCGTGGTAAAAGGTCCGCGGCAAATGGGCAAAAGCTCATTGCTCGCCCGCGCGATGGCCGCCGTCCAGCAAAATCAGCAAAAGGCACTTTATCTCGATTTTCAATTCGTCGATAGCGATCAACTGACGAATCTCGATAGCTTGCTGCGCTACCTCTGCCGCAAATTTGCCCGCGCCTTCAAAACCGCCACAAAGCCGGATGAGTTTTGGGACAACTCGCTGGGCGCCAAAGATAATCTGACGGATTTCATCGAAGAGGCGATCCTTGCCGAGACGCCATCTCCCATTTGGGTGTTGTTTGACGAGGCCGACCGCGTGTTCAACTTTCCGTATCGTGACGATTTTTTCGCCACGCTGCGCGGCTGGCACAATCTCCGTGCGATACGGGAACATTGGCGCCGCTTCAATCTCGTCATCGCCCATTCCACCGAGCCGTATTTGTGGATACAGGACATCAATCAATCTCCTTTCAATGTCGGCTACCCAATCCGGCTCACTGACTTCAACTTTGACCAAGTCGCGGAGTTGAATCTCAAACACGGTACGCCGTTAAAAACCAGCGATGAGATTCAGCAACTGCTCATTCTGCTTGGCGGCCAGCCTTTCCTCGTGCGGCTGGCGCTTTATCTCTTGGCGACCAACCGGTGGTCGCTGGCAGAGTTGCAAAATTTGATGACGGATGACTTCGGGCCGTTTGGCGATCATTTGCGCCGGTTCGTCTGGGGCTTGCAGCGCAACCCCGCCCTCAAAGAATCGCTGCGCCAGATTTTGCGCCACCAGAAGTGTGACGATGAGATGCACTTTTTGCGGCTGCGCGCTGTGGGGCTGATCAAGGGCGAGGCGCGTGATGCAGTTGCGATGCGTTGCCAACTTTACGAGCAGTATTTTAAAAACCATTTGTGAGCAAAGCGCAGAGGGCCGAGGGCACAGAGCTTGGAGCAAAGCGCATAGCATTGAGGTTTAGTCGATTTGAAATGAAGCTTGGCCGGATAATTCCGTCCAAACCTCGATAGTTCAAATACCTGCTCTTTCATGCAAAAGTGTCCTTTTATACAAGGACATATTTGCTTAAATCTGTCCTTGTAGGAAAGGACAAAACAAAAAACTTTCACGCAAAGGCGCAGAGCCGCACTCCGCCCCGCATCCATAATTACGTAAGGAAGCGGAGCCGGGAAGAATGCGCAAAGAGATTTTCTTTGCGAACCTTTGCGTCTTAGCGTCTTTGCGTGCGCTTTAGGGGTTCTATCTTGTTCAGGTTAAGGTATGAATGACTTCTTCGTTGTCGGCGGCACCATGCGGCCGGATGCGCCGAGCTACATTGAGCGCGAAGCCGACCGTGAATTGTTCGAGCGCGTGTTGGCCGGTGACTTTTGTTATGTGCTCACCCCGCGTCAAATGGGCAAGTCCAGTCTCATGGCGCGGACGGCCAAACGCCTGCAAGCCCAGAGCGTGGGTACGGCGATTGTCGATCTTACCCAAATCGGCACAGAAAAAGAGAAGAAGTCGGCAGATCAGTGGTATTACGGCATGGCCCACCGCATTTTGCGCGAACTGGGCCTCAAAGCTAATCTGAGCGATTGGTGGCACGAGCGCAACAACCTCCCGGCCTTGCAACGGCTCACCGAGTTTTTCAGTGACCTCGTGCTGGCGCAGACCACCAACCCCGTAGTCATCTTCGTTGACGAGATTGACTCAACCATCGCGCTGCCGTTCACGGATGATTTCTTTGCCGCCATTCGCGCCTGCTATAACGCTCGCGCCACGGGACCGGCTTATCTACGTCTAAGTTTCGTTCTGCTTGGTGTAGCCAGCCCTTCAGATTTGATGAAAGACCCGCAACGCACGCCTTTCAATATCGGCCACCGCATCGATCTCACGGATTTTACTTTTGACGAAGGCCAGCCTTTGGCCAAAGGTTTGGGCGCGGATGACCGGCGCGGCGAGCAAGCGCTGCAACGCATTCTTCATTGGACGAACGGTCATCCTTATTTAACCCAAAAGCTTTGTCAAGCCGTATCAAACGCGAATGTTGAAAATTGCGCCGACGGCGAGATCGACCGTTTCGTCGACCGGCTTTTTCTTTCACCGGAAGCCCATCGCCAGGATTCCAACCTCAACTTTGTTCGCGATCGCTTGATTGAAGACCGCAGCCGCAGCCGGCATTTGCTCAAGCTTTATCGTCGCATTCGCCTTGGGCAAAGGGCGCTGGACGACGTCCGCTCGCCGGTTCATGCCACGCTCAAGCTCTCGGGTTTGGTGGTAGCGGCAACCGACCGCCGGCTCACGGTGCGCAACCGCATTTACGAGCAGGTGTTCACGCCAGACTGGGTACAGCGTGTCATACCCGTGGATTGGAACCGGCGGATCGCCATCGCTTCATCCTTCATGTTGTTGCTGGCAATTGGTGCTTGGTATTTGGTGCTGCAGGCTAGACCGTATATTAAGGAGATCGAAAGAGCAAAGGACGACGTGCCCAACGTGCCTTATCAAAATCTGCGGCGCTTGCCTTTTTATCAAGGCAAAGCCGATGAGTTGATGGCGCAATATTGGGAACGTCGCGCGTTGCGTGCTGAACAACTACAGCAGCGTGATGAAGGATTACTCTATCGCTTGCGGGCCGCTGTTTTTAATGCCACGACAACGCGACGACAAGAAGCCGGTCGTCTCATCGGTTATGATTATGCAAATCTGCTGGCCACCTATCGTCATCGTGAACCCATCAGCGCGGTGGCGTTCAGCCCGGACGGTGAGAAGGTGTTGACTGGCAGTGGATATTCTTTAGAAAGTGGTATGGCGCGGTTATGGTCAGTCAAGACCGGCGCTGCGCTGGGCGGGCCGATAGCGGCGCGCCCCTCGGCCAACCCATGCGCCATGAAAGTAATGTTGTTGCAGTGGCGTTCAGTCCGGACGGCCAAACCGTGGTGACCGGCAGTTATGATAGAGTGGCACGATTGTGGCGGGCCGATAGCGGCGCGCCACACGGCCAGCCCATGCATCATGAAAGGTTTGTTAATGTGGTGGATTTCAGCTCGGACGGCCAAACCGTGGTGACGGGTAGTAATGGTGGGACGGCGCGGATGTGGCGGGCCGATACCGGTGCGCCCTTCGGCCAGCCCATGCGCCATGAAAGTGATGTTGTTGCAGTAGCGTTCAGTCCGGACGGCCAAACTGTGGTGACGGGCAGTGATGATGAGACGGCGCGGTTGTGGCGGACCGATAGCGGTGCGCCCCTCGGCCAACCGATGCGACATGAAGATAGAGTTAATGCGGTGGCGTTCAGCCCGGACAGGCAGAAGGTGGTGACTGGCAGTGATGATGACACGGCGCGGTTATGGTCGGCTTCAACTGGAGCGGCCCTGAGCAAGCCGATGCGACATGAAAGTAGTGTTAATGCGGTGGCGTTCAGTCCAGACAGCCAAACTGTGGTGACGGGCAGTGATGATGAGACCGCGCGGTTGTGGTCGGCGCAAACTGGCGCGCCCCTCAGCCAGCCGATGCGTCATCAAAGTGATGTTGTTGCAGTGGCGTTCAGCCCGGATAGCCAAACCGTGGTGACGGGCAGTAGGGATAACACGGCACGGTTGTGGCGGGCCGAAAGGGACGCGCATCACGGCCAGCCGATGCGCCATCAAAGTGATGTTGTTGCGGTGGCGTTCAGCTCGGACGGCAAAACCGTGGTGACGCGTAGTGATGATGGGACGGCGCGGTTATGGCGAGCCGAAACCGGCACGCCCCTCGGCCACCCCATGCGTCATGAAGATTATGTTCGTGTGATGGCGTTCAGCCCGGACGGTAAAACCGTGGTGACGGGCAGTAGGGATAACACGGCGCGGTTATGGTCAGCGCAAACCGGCGCGCACCTCGGCCAGCCTATGCGCCATGATGACGTTGTTATTGCAGTAGCGTTCAGCCCGGACGGTCAAACCATGGTGACGGGCAGTTTAGATGGGACGGCGCGGTTGTGGTCGGCGCAAACCGGCGCGCCCCTTGGCCAGCCCATGCGCCATGAGTTCGCGGTTTTTGCGGTGGCGTTCAGCCCGGACGGCAAAACCGTAGGGACGGGCATTCTTTTTGGGAAAGCGCAGTTATGGTCGGCGCAAACTAGTGCGCCCCTCGGCCCGCCCATGCGCAATGAAGAATCACTTTCAGTTGATGCGTTGGTGTTCAGCCCGGACGGCAAAACTGTGGTGACGCGTAGTGCTAATGGAGTGGTGCGATTGTGGCAGGCCGATATCGGTGCGCTCCTCGGCCAGCTCATGTACGCTGAAGCGGTGGGGTTCAGTCCAGATGGCAAAACTGTGGTGACGGGCAGTTCTGATGGGACAGCGCGGCTGTGGCAGGCTGAAACCGGCGCGTCCCTCGGTTGGCCCATGCACCATGAAAGTTGGGTTTATGCGGTGGCGTTCAGCCCGGACGGCAAAACTGTGCTGGCAGCGACAAATTGGTGGGTGCATCTCTCTTCTGTTGTGGGTGATACTTTGACACCCCAACCCAAAGCCAGTCGTATGCTCGCCGGCAGTTGGACCGGCGCTTATCGTTTTCTCGATCCCTCAGGGAGCCAAATGCAAGTCGCCGTACGGGTCGCCGATAATGCCATCGAAATTGACACGCTGCGGTTTGACATTCCCAACGCGCCACCTATTCAAGGCGACCCGGATTCCTTGCTGGTGGAATGGCAAAAAAAGCTGGCGCTGAAGTTTGACGAGAACGGCGAGATCGTGCCGAAGTATCCGGTGGAGACGACGAGAGAGCCGATTAACGAAAGACAAAAATTGCTCGAGAAAAAGTGATTCGTCAAAATTCCATTGCGTTCAAAATCAATTTTAAATTGAAAATTTCCCAAAGTCCACACCAACCGGAGGAATTAAATGTCACGCGCATTGACTAAACTGGCGATCCTGATCGTCTGTACTACCCTCATTTCATTTTTACCCGAAGCCACGGCGCAGATCAAACTCCCTGCCATCTTCTCCGATAATATGGTGCTGCAACGGAATGCTAAAATTCCGGTTTTGGGTACGGGAAAACCTGGACAGCCAATTACCGTGAAGATTCAGCAGCAGAGCAAATCGACCACGGCGGATCAAGACGGCAAATGGCGCGTTGATCTCGCGGCGATGCCGGCGGGTGGGCCTTACGAACTGGCTGTGAGCGGCACGGAGACCATCACGTTTAAAAACGTCATGCTCGGCGAGGTGTGGTTGTGCTCTGGACAATCCAACATGGAAATGCCGCTGGTGAGCACGTGGGCAACGGTGAACAATTTCAAAGCCGAAGTGGTTGCGGCCAATTATCCCGATCTGCGGCTTTTCATCGTCAAGCGCGCCAAAGCACCAAGCCGCAAACCGACGTCGAGAGCGAGGGCTGGAAGATGTGCGATTCCACCAGCGTCAAAACTTTTTCGGCAACCGCCTACTTTGAAGGCAATCGCATTCGTCTGTTTTTTGATCATGCTCAAGATGGTTTGCTGAGCAAAGGCGGCGACAAATTGCAGGGCTTTGCCATCGCGGGCGAAGATCGCAAGTTTGTTTGGGCCGAGGCGATGATTGACGGCAAAACGGTCGTGGTGAGCAGCCCTCAAATTGCCATACCGGTGGCGGTGCGCTACGCGTGGGCGATCAATCCGGTGTGCAATCTCCACAATCGCGCCGGACTCCCGGCCTCGCCGTTTCGCACGGATGCCTGGCCGGAAATCACGCGCGAGGCGCATTTGAATCGGTTGTACTGATCAACTCCGAGATGCGAAGTCCGACTTGCCACGTTGTCTTTTCTGTTTTGTAGCGCTTCGCTGGCAAGTCGGATTTTACTGGCAGGAAATTGAAGTTTGACTTTTTGCCGACAATTTCATATATTTTGTTTGATGCGCCCAAAATTTTGCCAATCTAATGGTGGCTTTGCAGCACGGCTTTGAGGTTCCGGAAATTGCCGGCGTCGAAATAATAGATGAAGAGGGATTAAATGGGCTTACAATATGAAGAAAGACACCGATAAAACTCTAAATTGGGAGATGCGAAAGGAATACGATTTTTCTGATGCTCGTCCCAATAAATACGCGAAAAAATATGCCGAGGGCACCAATATCGTTGTCATTGAGCCGGATTTAGTTGAATTTTTTCCCGATTCGGAAAGTGTCAATGCCACCCTGCGTGTTTTGGTTTCAATCTTTCCCAAAACAAAATCAAAAGGAAAGCCGAAGAAAAGTTCGGCTGCGCATGTTGGGTGACGGAACGGAAAGCAAGGGCTTAACAAAAACTCGTTTGCAGTTATAAACTGTAATGAGCAAATTTTTCAATCGAATTAAGCAAACGTCCATGAGCATTGTCATGAAAAAAGCCAAATCCTTCTTCTTGCTTTGAGGTTCCGGAAATTGCTGGTGTCGATAAGATTGAAAACCATATTCACGAGGAAAACGCATGATCGCGAACTTTACTTCAGTTGTTCTTGAAAATGGCTTGTTGCCAATTGCCACATCGGTGCAAAAACGACTTGGCCTTACTCCAGGCGATCAGGTCAGCATTAGCATTAAGGTGCTCGCCCATCTTGGGCAAGAGCAAAATTCAAAAGCGCGATACGGCCGGTTGTTAGCAGAGAAAGATGAACGTGTTTTGACTCCAAAAGAGCAGGCAGAACTCGTTGCGCTGGCGAATGCGGAATTCGACGATGCCATTCATCTCGCCAGAAAGCTCGTCAAAAAAGATCATCCGGAGTTGTTTGATGAGCACGGGCAACTCAAAAAACGCCAAGCGTTAGCGTCTTTGCATCCACGAACCGAGAAAAGAAAAGCTCATGTTGGTCGAAAGCGGAAGACCTTGACGGCAAAACGGCGATGACGGAAAGATTATACAAAACTGTTGCCGAAAGAGCCGGTCATCGTTGTGAATATTGCCATGCACCTGAAGCTTTGTTCAATCATCGTTTCCCGGTCGATCATATCATCCCGCGAGTTTTTGGCGGAAATGACGATCCCGAAAACCTTGCCCTCGCGTGTCATGCGTGCAACGGCCACAAATATCAAAAACAAATGGCTATGGCAGCAATTAGGGAAGCTTCCCGAGTAATTTTTATGCCCCTCCCCTTTGCCGAAATCCACTTTGCCTTGCCGCTTTCACGTGGTTACACTTATCGCGTACCGGAAGGACTCGACATTTTAGCGCAAGCCGGCTGTCGCGCGCTGGTGCCGCTCGGCAAGCGTGTGGCCACCGGCTTCATCGTGCGGCGGACGGATAAGATTGATTTCTCGCCGGACAAGCTGCGTGAGGTTTTGGACGTGCTGGACGAGACGCCGCTCTTCGATGCCTCGCGATTGGAGTTGGCGCAGTGGATTGCGGATTACTATCTCTGCGGCCTCGGCGAGGTGCTCCGCACCCTGTTGCCGCCGGGCTTGGAAAAGGAGAGCCATCAATACGTGCGTCTCACACGCGAACCATCGGCAGCGGAAATTGTGCAATTGGAGAATCGCTCGCCACGACATGCGGAAGTGGTGCGCGCGCTGATTGGGAAGGAGGGCTACAAAGTCCGATTTCTTGCCAAGCATTTGCGATACAACAGCGTGCGCAGCAGCTTGCGGCAGTTGATGGCCGCCGGCTTTGTTGAAGTCAGCCAGCAAATGCAAGAAGGTGAAACGCGGATTCAAAGAAGAACATTTGTGCAGCTCACTGCGGCAGGGAAAGAATTGTTGGCGAAAAGCGAAGGGGGAAAGGCGAAGGGCGAAGGGCGAGGGGTGAAGGACGAAGGCGAGAAGCTAAATGAAAAAAGTGAGATTAGAAAATTAACCACAAAACAATACGAAGGCTTGCAACTGCTCGCCAAGCGCGGAGAGATGCCGCGCGCGTTGTTTCTCAAGCGCAGCGGACTCGGCGGACCGTCTTTACAATCATTGGTGAAAAAAGATCTGGTGCAGCTCATTGAGCGCGAAATCGAACGCAATCCCTATTTGAATTTCTCGGACAACCATCCGGAAGCGCCTACCAAGGCCGAAATGGCAACGATTATTTTAAATGCCGAACAGGCCAATGCCGTGCAGCGCGTCACCGAGGCGATGACGCAAAATCGCTTCGAGGTTTTTCTGTTGCACGGCATTACCGGCAGCGGCAAGACACAAGTTTATATCGACGCGATTCGCGCCACGCTGGCGCAAGGGAAAGAAGCGATGATGCTGGTGCCGGAGATTGCGCTGACGCCGCAAGCCGTGGCGAGATTTCAAGCCAATTTCGGCAATCTCATCGCGGTTTTGCACAGCCACATGAGCGCCGGCGAGCGATACGATGCGTGGCGGCGCGTGCATCGCGGCGAAGCGCGAGTGGTGGTCGGCGCGCGCTCGGCGGTATTCGCGCCGGTAAAAAATCTCGGACTCATCGTGGTTGATGAAGAACACGAGGGCAGTTACAAGCAAGCTGATCCGGCGCCGCGCTATCACGCGCGGGATGTCGCCATCGTGCGCGCCAAGAAGAGCGCGGCCGTCGTCTTACTCGGCTCGGCCACGCCGTCGATTGAATCTTATGCTAATGCCCAGCGCGGCAAATACACGCTGCTCGAATTGCCAAATCGTATCGACAACGTGCCGCTGCCGACGGTGCGCCTTCTCGATATGATGACCTGGCGCAAATCCGCGCCGGATCGCGAGGGCATTTTCTCGCGCATTCTCTACGAAAAACTCGGCGAGAAGCTGGCAAAGCAGGAACAAATTATTTTGTTACAAAATCGTCGCGGTTTTGCTCCGCTCATTCGCTGTGTGAATTGCGGCTTCGTGCGGTACTGCGACGCTTGCAACATTCCGATGACATATCATAAGTCCCGATTATCCTTTAATAGTTTTAATAAGGAAGATCGGGACAGGCATGGCAATGTTTTAAGATGTCATTATTGTAATGCTTATGAACATGCGCCGGATTTCTGTCCGCAATGTAAGGGCTTAGACATTATTTTTAAGGGTATCGGCACCCAAAAAGTCGAGCAGGCGCTGCAAGAGCTTTTTCCGGCGGCGCGAGTGGTGCGGATGGATCTCGACACGACGCGCGGCAAGCTGGCCCACGACCGCATTCTGCGCGAGTTTGGCGAGCACCGTTACGATATTTTGCTCGGCACGCAGATGATCGCCAAAGGCCTGGACTTTCACAAGGTGACGCTGGTCGGCGTGGTGTCGGCGGATATGGGCTTGCTGCGGCCGGATTTTCGCGCCGGCGAGCGCACTTTTCAATTGCTCACACAAGTGGCCGGGCGGGCGGGCCGCCGCAATTTGCCGGGCGAGGTGATCGTACAAACGTATTCGCCCGACGACGTGTGCATGATTTGTGCGCGCGAACATGATTTTAAAAAATTCTACGCGCAAGAAATGGGCGAGCGCGAAGCGCTGCGGTTTCCGCCGTTCGCGCGCTTGGCGCTGGTGCTGTTTCGCCATCGCGACAACGAGCGCATTCGCGGCATCGCCCAGGATTTTACGGCGCTGCTCAAAAAGGTGGGCGGCCCCTTTCGCGTCTTCGGGCCGTCGCCCTCGCCATTGGAGCGCATTCAAAACGAGTTTCGCTGGCAGGTGCTCGTCAAGAGCGACCTGGAGAAGGACCCTTCGGCGCACCAGATGCGGGCGACGCTCGATCGCGTCGCCAAGTTTTTTCACAAGGCAAATCGGAATGCCCGCGTTCGCATGATCGTTGATGTCGACCCGATCAGCATGTTGTAAATACTCCGATTTTACGATTAACCTGTGATTCATACGTTTTGCACTCGAAAGAAAATTGAGGTTTGGCTTTTTGTATGTGCAAAATTCAAGGGGAGGCAATTGTTGCAATATTGCAAAATTTGTCCGGTGCGCAAAAACGCCTAAACCATTTCAAAAAGAATAAGCTTGCAAACTTTCTCGCGAAGTATTATATTTACACACTTTGGTGTTGCAAATATTTCAAACCGAAATCAACCGGCTTTCCGAATCTTGGTGGCTCGGCCGGGGAAAAATCACCTTTTTGAGCGCGCCCATGCGTTATGGTTTGATATCTGACATCCATGCGAATCTCGAAGCGTTGGAGGCCGTGCTCGCCGCGTTGAAGGACGAGGGGGCCGAACAGATTCTTTGTCTCGGGGATGTCATCGGGTATGGCCCCAATCCCAACGAGTGCGTCAAATTGATCCAGCAGCATGCTGCGGTGTGTTTGATCGGCAATCACGACGAAGCTTCGCTCGGCCGCGTCGATTTGGATTTGTTCAATTACATGGCCCGGCAGGCGATCGAGTGGACGACCGATCAACTGGCCGAAGAGTGCAAAGAATTTCTGAAATCTTTGCATTATATGCGCAGTTATGGCGATTTCATGATCGTGCATGCTTCGCCGGACGAGCCGACGCGTTGGAATTATATTCTCAATCTTGAGGACGCGGCGCTGGGCTTCGAGGCGTTTACCGAGCAAATTTGTTTCATCGGCCATTCCCACACGCCGTGGGTAATTCCGCTGCCGCCGGACGGCCGCATGCGCGTGTCGCATGAATATCCGCTAATCGTTAAAGAGAATTTTCGTTATTTGATCAATATTGGCAGCGTCGGCCAGCCGCGCGACCGCAATCCGGATGCGGCGTTTGGAATTTTGGATACGGCGCCGCTGCAATATACGCTGAAGCGCATTCCTTACGACGTGGCCAAAACACAAAAAAAGATTCGCGCCACCGGGGCGCTGCCATCGTTTCTGGCGGATCGCCTCGCAACGGGGCAATGAGGAAAACAAAGAAAAAAGAGAAAAAGACAAAAAGACAAAAAGATAAAGCGCCAATCCAAATTCATAGGAGCTCAGAAGGCTCTTGTTCATGTCTCCTACTCATACTTCTACTCTTACTCGCTTTTGAATGCTTAAAAAAACGAGTAAGAGTATGAGTAGGAGTAAGAGTAGGAAGATGAGCAAGAGCATATTAAGGAGGTTTTATGCTTCAGTTAGCCGAAAAGTCGACAGAACAATTCATGCTGTCGACGGAGACGTTCAATCTAGTCAATGAGATTTTGCGGGAGTTGGTGACGAGCACGCGCTCGGATTTCGCGCTGTTTTGTGACTCCAACGGCAATCCGATTACCCATCACGGCAAGCAGCACGTGGTCAATCTTTCCGGGCTTTCCGCGCTGGCCGCCGGCAATTTCGCCGCGACTTCGGAGATGGCGCGCGTCGTCGGGGAAAAAGAAGGCTTCAAATTCATCTTCCAGGAAGGCGAGCGCCGCAATCTTTTTCTTTGCAATGTCGGATTCAATTTTTTGCTGGCGGTCATCTTCGATAAAATGGTGGCGCTCGGCTTGGTGCGCATTTTTGCGAACAAAGCCGTCGAAAGCTTGAAGCAGGTGCTCGATAAAGCCGCGAAAGCCGAAGAAAAGGCTTCGGATTTTATCGACTCCGAATTCGGCCTGCTGTTGGGCAAAGAGCTGGACAAATCGTTCAACCTGTAAATCTTCACGATGAAACGGCGCGTTGTACGAGCGGAGTCGAAAAATTCGAATAGGATGTTGCGCTTATGTTTGTGAATTGGGCGTTACAAGAAGTCAATTTGAAGATCGTTTATTACGGGCCCGGTCTCGGCGGCAAGACGACGAACCTCGAGTATATTTACCACAAACTCGATCCCTCGTTGCGCGGCGATCTCATCACGCTGAAAACGCGCGAAGAGCGTACGCTGTATTTTGATTTTTTGCAGCTCGAAGTCGGGCGCATCAAAGGGATGAAGCCCAAATTCAATCTCTACACCATTCCGGGCCAGGTTTATTACGCTTACAGCCGCCGCATTATTTTGCGCGGCGTCGATGGCATCGTTTTCGTTGCCGATTCACAAGCCGATCGCATGACCGAGAATCTCGACTCGCTGATGGATCTCGAGCAGAATCTGATCGACAACGGCTTCACGCTGCAGAATTTCCCGTGGGTGCTGCAATATAACAAACGGGACTTGCCGAGGGTGTTGCCGGTCAGCGAGCTGAATGCGAGGTTGAATTTTCACGGCGTGCCTGTCATCGAAGCCGTGGCCTCGCGCGGTATCGGGGTTTTGGAAACCCTGAAAACGGCAATCCACGGCGTCGTCGGGAAAGTCCAAAAAGTGATTTAGTTCATTAAGAGTGAAATCTTTGCTTTAAAAGCAAAAACTTTGGACACAAAAATAAAAGCTCACGAAATAAAATCTTTAGTTTTGTGGCCTTTCGCTTTTGTGAGCTGATAATTTGGTTGCGGCTTGTCCGCGTTGTCATTTTTTAAGAAAGAGGAAAACGCATGCACTTTGAAGATAGTATTGCGCTGGAAGGAGAGGTGAGTACGACCGCTTTCGAGCCGGCGGCGGAAGCGGCCAAAACGCCGCAGGTGTCAATCGAGAAGAAAATGGCGGACATTCTCGCGGCCGGAACCTACGAAGCGGCTTATTTGTTTAGCGACGAGGGGCTGCCGATCGCGCAGGCTTCGAACACCAACGGCCAGCAAGTGGATCGCGACCGCATTGCCGAAATGGCGATTCTCTTTCACGACGTGCGGCGCATGGCTTCGCTGATGGGCGGCATCTCCCGCTTGCGCGAAGTGATTATCGAAGGAGAAAATCACCGTAAAATAGTTTTCCGCTTTTTTCAAGCGTTTGGGCAACAAGTCATCCTCGCCGTCGTCGTGCCCCCGCAAAAAGCTTACAAGCAGCGCACCAACGAGCTGGAGAAGCTGATTGTCGGCGAATCTTTCTAGACGGTGGCCCCGCTGAGTTTATCCGCGCAAATTCTAAGAAACCGTCACTGCGAGCCCCGCTCACAGCGGGGTAAACTCCGCGAAGCAGTCTCTTGCCTCTGAGAAGATCGCTTCGGCAAAAAGCGCCTCGCGATGACAAGTGGTTTCTTGCAAAAATAAAGAAAAGTCAAACTGCGCTGACCGGTCACTTCGAGTGACCGGTCAGTGTCAAGTATCCTGGCAAGTTATTTTTGCATCATCATCGGCGTGCCGCAATGCGCCGGCAGGCTTAGCTTGCCGCATTCCGGACCCATCCAGCACACTAACATTTCAGTGCCTTCAAGTTTTTCGAGGTGCATCGGCTGACCGCAATGTTGCGGAACGTTTTGTTCGTGGCCGCATTTTGGGCATTTGATTTTGGGCATAAAATGATTCTCCTATTTGCTCGCCCGATCTTCGGGAAGCTTGCAACAAGCATCCAGGTCGCTATAGCCCAAGGAATCGCGTTTGGTGTCGTTCGCGTCATAACCCGCTTTCGCGATCGTATTTTCCAGGTCGCTCAAGCCCAGCGCGGCCGGATCGAAACTGACTTGTGCGATCTTCGCGGTCAGATCGACTTGCGCCGATTTTACACCCTCCAACTCTTGCAATGCTGTTTTCACGTTGTTCGCGCAGCTTTCGCACTGAATCGTCGCCACTTTGATGTCAGCCTGCGAGACGGTTGCCGCCTGCTCTGATTTTTGGCAGGCGACGAGCATAACGCCGAGCGCGAAGATTAGAACAATGACCTTCTGCATTGTGGGGTCTCCTTTAATTTAAGATTAAAATAATATTGTGAAAAAGTGTTTAGAAAAAACCGGCAATAACGAGATACCGCAAAAAACGCAAACTTGATGCAACAAAGATAAACAAATAAAAATTTAATCGCAAGGCCCCGGCGAGATATGTAATCGGGTCGCCGATTACCGGCAGCCACGACAGCAGCAGCAACCATTTTCCCCACCGCTGCATGATTCCATAAGCTCGCGCCAACGGTTTCTTTTGCAAATGGTGGTGCAATAATTTTTCTTCGACCTTCGATCCCAGCCAATAATTGCAAGCGATGCCGGCGCAATTGCCAATGGTGGAAAAAGTAAGTGCTGGCATCACGGGCATCTTGAGCGCCAATGCCGCTGCCAGTGCCGCTTCCGAGCTGACCGGCAAAACCGTGGCGGCGAGAAAGCAGAAGGCCATCAAACCAAGATAACCGAAGTTGGCAATAAAGCTCGTCATGCCAATAAGGCGCTCGCTGAAAGGCTCGGGGCCGATTGGAATTAGGTTAGTAACGTCATCCGCGTGTTGTCATGCTATTCCAATATGAGCATTCCGGGTTTAATTCGCAAATTTTTCTTGCATGATTCCTTGACCGTTTTGGCGGAGGTAATCTGATAGACGCGCACATTCAAAGCCGCAATCTCTTTGATTTGCTTTAGCCCGAGCTCAGATTCCATGGCTTTGATCTGCGCCGATCTTGCAGTAGACTTGAATTTGACAAGTATCTCTTTCTCTGTCCTTGTGACGGCCTGCGATTCGCTTTCACCCGGCAGCATCTTGCGCATTGCCATCTGGGTGAGCGAATTTGTTTAGGCGCGTCCTTCAAATGAGCATAAGATTTTTGCTTGTTTTACTTAAAAAATTGCTTAATTTTATTGTTACTGCTCTTATTAAGAGTTTTCATGCCGGTGGTTGTTCCGGGCGGTTGAAAAATTCATAGGTCTCCGGAAATGATAGGTCAAACCATTTCACACTACAAAATTCTCGAGAAACTTGGAGAAGGAGGCATGGGGGTGGTGTACAAAGCGATGGATCTGACTCTTGGCCGCATCGTAGCCCTGAAGTTTGTTGCAGCCGACCTGGCAACAAATGAATCGACAACACAAAGGTTGAGGCGAGAGGCCAAAGCCTGCGCGTCTCTAAATCACCCGAATATTAGCACGATCTACGAATTTGGCGAAGCGAACGGAAGAAACTTTATCGCCATGGAATACGTCGAGGGTGAGACATTACAAAAGCTGCTGGCACAAAAACGCTTTGAGGTGACAGAAGTCCTGGAGATTGCTCTTCAGGCGATAGATGCATTGGAGGCAGCTCATAAAAAAGGCATCACGCATCGGGATTTGAAATTGGCTAATCTTATGCTCGATGTCAATAATCGCGTAAAAATTTTGGATTTTGGATTGGCTAAATTGGCGGAAGGCTCTTTGCTCACCAAAACCGGCGTGACCATGGGCACGGCTGCCTATATGTCACCGGAACAAGTGCGGGGTGAAGAATTGGATCATCGCAGTGATATTTATTCCATGGGCGTGGTGCTCTATCAGCTTTTAACCGGTGAGCTTCCATTCGAAGAAGCTTATCATCTTGCTGTGATGTACGCCATTGCAAATGAAGACCCGAAGCCTCCGCGCGAATTGAACCCTGCCATTCCACCGCAGTTGGAAGCCGTGATTTTGAAGGCGATGGAGAAGGAGCCGGAAAAGCGATACCAGAATTCTGCAGAAATGGAAATTGAATTGCTGGAATTACAAGAAACGCTCGGGAGCAAGGATGCAAGGAAAAAGCATATTCGGCGTGCACTTGCCCGCCAGAGTGAGCAAGATCAAGCCACAATCATAGAAAAAATATTTCCCTTTCACACAAAAACCGTTCTAATATATGTGATCCCGCTTATTATAATCACGGTTGGAATAGCGACCTGGCTTTTTAAAAGCGACAATTTACCGATAGACAACGATGAGAAATCGAAAAGAGAAATTGCAAAAACGCACGTAAACGCCGCAATGTCCTATTTGAAAGAGAATAAGCCTGGATTAGCCATAAAAGAATTGGAGTTGGCCGTAAAGAGTGACTCATCATATTCACGTGCCTGGAGCAACCTGGCCGCCGTAAATATTCGGATACAAGAATTGGACATTGCAATTTACCAAAGCAAGAAGGCCATTGAATTAGATAAGAGCAATAGCGATGCGTACTATAATCTGGCCTACGCATTAGAAGAAAAAGGCGAGCTTAATGCCGCCCTGGATTCGTACACTGAAGCGGTGAAAATAGATTCGACATTTACTCAGGCTTATAGTGCGTTGGGCAATTTGTACCTCAAGCTGAACAAAGCTCAAGAGGCCATTCAAATTCTAAACCTGGCGGTCAGGATTGCGCCCGAATCGGAACATATTTATCTAATCTACAAAAACCTGGGGAAGGCCTGCTTTGCCCTTGAACAGTACGACAAAGCTATAGAGTTTCTCGAACATTCTTTACAACGGCAGCCTAAAGTGTCGGAAACAATTTATTTTTTGGCTAAAACCTGTGAAGCCGCCGGAATGAAACAGGAAAGCATTGAGCAGTGGAAGCATTATGTTGAAATCGAAACCGACGCGTTAAAACAAAAGGAGGCTTTAAACCATCTTCAAAATCTGACCAAATAAAGCAATAAAAAGGCGACAGCTGCTTGTTTCACTTTTCCTCCTAACTATCCAGCGAAGCTTCGCCTCAAACCGACAAGCGTTGAAAAATTAAGTCCTCCACGATTGAAGAAGTCCACTGCTAAAAGCATAGAAAATTATCAGTGGGGTTCTTCAATCCGTGGGGGAGGCAAAACTTGCTCTGTTTGTAAAGAATTTTGGCTCTCAAAATCTTAGCGTTGACTCCCACAGGAGTTCGTACGGCAGGGAACTGACCGGTCACTTTGAGTAACGAAACAGAAAACCAGATGATTGTCCAATAGTGACCGGTCAGTAAGTTTCGTGGAAGCCCTCATTGCAGCAATATCATTTTCCTAACCTGCTGAAATTCGCCTGCTTTGATCCTTAAAATATAAATACCACTTGCCGCCCTTGGACCATTGTGGCGTGTGCCATCCCAGGTTACTGTGTAATGTCCCGGCAGTTTTTCCTCATCCACCAACGTGTGCACCGAGTGTCCAAGAATATTATAAACTTTCAGTTCCACCTGCACACCTTTTTCTGCGCTTGCCGGGATATCGAACGCAATGGTAGTCGATGGATTGAATGGGTTGGGGTAATTTTGAGGTAATGCAAAATACTTTGGCAGAGCCTCGGATGCCATCTCACCAGGGAGGTCTGGCTTGGCCGGGCCGCCATTGATTTGATCAATGATCGCATTAGCCAAGTCAATTAATGCTTGTCCTTGCACCGGGGTAAGTATACCCGCACTGATAAAATCGTTTACCTGGTTAATGAACGCCTGAAGCTGGTTAATGGCGGCGTTGGTTTGGCCTTTGTCCAGCTTTTTTTGCGCCCCTTCGAGTTTTACAATGAGAGCATTGCCTTGACCCTGATTGAGCACGCCGGCAGCGACCAAATCCTCAATTTTACCAGTTACATCGCCAGCTCCTTCCGTTGGTGTGTCAAAACCGCCAACATTGATAATTGACACATTATTCGATCCGGAGTTTGCGACTACTGCAACCTGAGCTTTAGGACTGATCACAATGCCCTCCGGATTAGCTCCCACCGGGATGATGTCTATCAGTCTTAGACCGACTAAGGTCGTCGTGATGGGGCTGTTCTCGCCGCCGGTGTTAACGCCGACGCCATTCGCTGTGGCGCCCGGTGTAAATACGAATTCATACACCGAAATCGTACCCGCCTCGAAGTTGGTCGCATAGAGCAGTGTGCCGTCGGGACTGACTTCCACTTCACGAGAGCCGGTTTCCGTATTAACTCTGGCGACCACACTGGCGAACGTAGTGCCGGGGTGAATGTCGATGATGAGGATATCGCCATCCATGGTGGTTACAATCGCCAGGCCTCCGTCCGGCGTAACCTCCACATCTCTGGTTCCGGTTTCCGTACTCACTCGCGCTACCACACTGTTAAAATTCGGCGCCACAGGATTAATACTTATAATGGTTAACCCGGCGGTGCCGGTGACAAAGGCGAGGGTTCCGTCGGGACTCACTTCCACATCCCGGTTCCCGGTTTCCGTGGTTACACGCGCCACCACATGGTTAAACGCGCCGCTGGTTGGGTCGGCATCAATGACGGAGAGCCCTCTGGAGGTAAATTCGGCCACGTACACCCGGCTGCCATCGGGCGTAACCGCCACACCCATGGGGTTGATTCCCACCGGAATGGTCGCAATGACCTGATTGAGCGTTGGACTACCTGGTTTGATATCGATTACCGACACCGTATTGGCAATAAAATTCGTGACGTAAGCCAATGTTCCCTGGGGATTGATGGCAATCTTGAGCGGGGTATCCCCGACTTGAATGGCTGCTCGGGCGACAATGGTGTTAACAATATCTATCACCGACACACTATTCGCGCCGGCGTTGGTCACATAGGCGAACGTGCCGTCCGGGGTCACATCGGCGTCCCGGGTTCCGGTCTCCGCCGGGACATTGGCGACGACGTCATTGGCGCTCACCGCCGGGGTAATGACATCAAATTGGAACGCATTGCTGACAACACCATGCACCGTCACTGTCAGCGATCCGGAGGTGGCGTCTTGCGGCACCCTCGTCGTCAGACTGTTCAGGGTAGCCTGCGTCACCACCGCGGGAACGCCGTTAAAAGATACGACATTATTTGCCGGGATCGGATCAAAGCCTCTGCCGTTAATGGCCACCACCGTTCCAATAAATGCACTGGGCGGTGACACACTGGTGATGGCCGGTTGAACCGGTTGGGCTGCCGTGGTGAAACTACTCGTAAAGGTTTGGGCCAACGACTGGGGCGGTTGTGAAACATCTTGTACGTCGGTGGTAATCGTCACCGTGTAGGTCGTGCCGAAGTTTAAAGCCGAAGACGGCCGAAATATCACCCGTGAGTCCTGGTACAAAAATTCAAAGGCGCCTTGAGCTTGTTGGCTACTCGTCGTAAGCTTAAATGTATTGGAATTGAAAGTGCTTACATTCATCGGTTCTGAAAAATCCACCAGAATGGGCGTTTCAACCGTGATTCCGGTTGCACCGTCCGCCGGTCCGAAGTTGACCACCGCAGGTACTGCCGTTGCAACCGTCGTGAACGTGCCGGTAAATACGCTCGCCAAGGGATTCCCGGAGAGATCGGTAATCGCCTGTGTCAATGTTATCGTAAAGGTGGTTGCTTCCGCCAGACTTGCTTCGGGGTCGAAGGTAGCGACCGTATTGTTCAAATCCAAAGTCAGAGAGCCAAAGACTTCTCCTGCTGTTGAGTTGAGCTTGAAGCTGCCCGTGCCGGGGGTTGAAGGGGTACTGGCGGTCAAAGAGTTTGGATTCACCGGCTCAGAAAAGACCACGGTAATATTGCTGGTGATGAAAACATCGGAGGCTCCACCTGCCGGAACGATCTGCGCAACCGTTGGCGCTTCCGTATCCGGCGGTTCCGTCGTAAAACTGCTGTTAAAAGCCGTTGCCAAAGCGTTGCCTCTTGTATCCGTCACGCCGGTGGAAATAGCAATGGAGTAGGTGGCATTAAAAGCAAGCGGGCTGGTTGGTGTGAAAACCGCGAGCTGGTTGTCATCAAGGAATAAAACGCTGCCATCAACAGATACCCCGCCATTGTTCAGGGTAAACGTTGCGTTAGTAAAGGTGCTCACCTCGAGCGGTTCGGAAAACGTGACGAGAATTTCAGCGGTGACACTCACACCGGTCGCGTTATTTTCAGGAAAAATGGCCGCAATCTGAGGTGGGGTAAGATCCAGGTTCGTGACAAAATTAATTCCGCTCGTCACTGTCCCGGCGTTTACCGTCACGGGAACGAATCCTGTAGGATCATCGGTAGCGGGATTGCCGGACTCATCGCCCCCGTTGTAAAATTCCTCCGGGAAATCGGTATTGTTGGTGATAGTTTGCAGATGGGCACTGATGAGGGCAGGCGTCAGTGGAAATCCCCCGACGTCCCCATCCAGCGGCTGGATGAGGACTTTATAGTTGCCGGCTGGCAGACCGGGAAGAAGATAGTCGCCGTTTTCATCGCTGTAGGCGTGTACTGAATCTTCAGTTGCCAAATTAGTTGCCAGGACCAGAGCCCCGGTAATCGGTGCGCCTGAATTTTCGCCGTCTTCAATCTTGCCCGAGATGGAACCAAAGGACGTAGCAAAACCGGGCTCGGGGTAAAGGTGACTGGCCCAGGCGCGGTCGTCCAGGGTGAGGCTCCTCCCCTCTGTTTCCGGCTGGAGCACGAAGAACATGCTGGCATCCAAAACCCCGCTGTGGATCAATCCGAGAATATGGCCTACTTCGTGAATGGCCGTGCTCTCGATATCGAATGCGCCCGGATGAGTATCCGTTCCGAATTTGAAAGTTGGATGGTTGGTAAAAGCGGGATTGAAGATAATATCGGCATCCACAATTTCGGCAATGCTGGGATCGGCGCCAAAGACGATGGTCTTGGCTGTGACCGCCAACACCAGCGGCGGAAAAAGGAATTCCTGATCGCGGAAAGTAACCAGATTGACGCCGTCGGTTGCCGAGGCATTGGTCAATGAAGTCGTGCCATTATCTGTGAATGAGACTTTCGAGGTCGTCACATTTTGCCAATTTTGAAAGGCATTGCGAATGGCGGTCAGATCACTGCCATCGGTAATGACGGGATCCCCATCCTGATTGATCTGAAATGGAAAATTTTCCGAGGCTAAAATCTGTTGGCTGGGAACCGCCATACGAAGAATGCGCCCGCTCGCGAAGTCCGCCACAAATAGTTGCCCATCGTCTCTCATGATGAGGTTATTGAAACTCCCGCCGCTGAGCCCGGACGCGAATGTGCTCCAGGATTGGGAATTTCTCCTGCTCACCACGACTTCGTTTCGGGTGGCAATAAAGAGCCGGCCGTCAATGCCAAAATCAATGCCGCCGGGCGAATCTAATCCTTCGAGCACCACAGGCAGCGTACCGCCGTCAATGGGCGGTGTCGCCGTGGCAGGCGCCATGCGAACCTGGCCCAACAACTGGAGCGCAACGAACATTTCCCCGTTGGCATCAATCGCGATGCCCTGGGGGTTATGATCGACGCCCGAAGGCAAGTTGATGAAATCGCTTACCGTTGGCCCGGCAACGTTAACCTGTAAAACCCTCTCATTCGTTGCACCCTGAACAACGCTAACAAGCAGATTCCCACTTGGTCCAAGTTCCAGGTGCGTGGGGCCGATCGGAGCGAAAAACAGGGCTTGCAGATTGGTCACGGGTTTGGCGTTTACCGGAAATGTCGCGGTATTCAAATTGATGGTGAAAATAGCGCTGGTGTCAAAGTCGGAGATATAAAGGATGTTGTTGGCGTCAACGGCCACATCAATGGGCCGATCGAAGTTGAAAGCCAGCAGCTCGGCGTTGCCGTCATTGTCAAATCTGAAGATCTCCCCAGAGCCGGAAGCTGCAACGATCAGATTGCCGCCGGTATCGAACGTCAGTCCCTGCGGTTCGTTCAATCCTTCCGCGAAAACTTCGAAAACAAAACCTGCCGGAACGGCGACATCCGGCGCCTGGCATTTGGAGAACTCTGAGGTGTTGTTAGTGGGATCGGTGGCGGTGGCGCTGATGATACGGCCGGTGGCAGCCGTGATCGGATACGCTTGCGTAAAGCTCGCATTGCCGCCCCCGTCGGTCGTTACCACAGTCGAGCCGAGGAAAATTTCGCCCTCACCATTAGTTCCGGCGGAATCGCAGATGCTGTTGCCAAAAAACTGAATCGTGAAGGAGGTCGTCGGCGTGCTGTTTAAAGTACCTTCAATGGTGACCGTAGTGCCGGTGAAATTGGCGGAGGACAGGACCGGAAAGTTCTGCAAATTATTGGCGCCGGCGTCGGCATCGCCGAGATCGTTGGCCGTCACCCCGTCGCTCCCCAAATCAATTCCCAGCTTGTGGTTGGAGAAGCTGGCGTTGGACAGAACAGCGTTGCCGGAGCCGGATTCGACGAAAACGCCGTCAGCGCCGTTGAAGGCGATAGTGTTGCCCGCTCCCGGAGCAGCCCCTCCGATGGTGTTGTCGGGTGCCCCACTTATGACCACGCCATTGAGGCCATTGCCTTTGGCCACGGTACCTGCAGCGTCGGTCCCAATGAAATTCCCCTGTACCAGAGTTCCACTTGCACCGTTTTCGATCCCCACCCCATGAGTGCCATTCATAGAGATCATGTTGCCCTGGACCTTGTTCCCAATCGCCCCGCTGCCAAAGATATCAACACCGCTTGCATTGTTGCCTAAGATGATGTTGCGCGCCCCGGCGTCCGTTCCCCCGATGGTATTGTTGGGCACCCTATCGATGAGTACACCGTGGTCGACATTGCCCAGGTCAGCAGTGCCAGTCACATCCGTGCCGATGAAGTTGCCTTGCACAAGATTGTTTGTCGCGACCCCAGTGAATGCGTTAATTGCAATGCCGCGACGACCGTTGCCAGAGATAACATTGCCTGCCCCGGTCGTCGTCCCGCCAATGGTATTGCCAGACGCATCTTGCAAAGCTACTCCCTCGAAGGCGTTGCCAACGGCGAGTGTGCCTGTGACATCTGTGCCAATGAAGTTGCCCTGCACCAAATTCCCGGTGGTGGCGCTTTCAGTCATTAGGACACCATGGCCAGTATTGCCTGAGATGAGGTTGCGCTCTGCGGAGGTTGTGCCGCCAATCGTGTTGTTGGACGCTCCGTCGCTGAGGGCGACTCCATAGATATTGCCTAAAGCAGACGTGCCAGTGGCATCCGTGCCAATGTAATTGCCCTGCACCAAGTTCCCCGTCGCCGTGCCACCTCCGATCCGGACGCCATACAAACTGTTGCCTGAGATGACATTGCGAGCCCTGGGTGTTACTCCGCCAATCCGATTGTTAGTAGACCCACCAATGGCTACGCCAACATCAGTGTTGGCTAAGGCCGTGGTGCCTGTGGGATCGGTGCCAATGAAATTTCCTTCAATGACATTGCCCCCGTTCGTATCCAGCAGGATTCCGTAGACATTAAATCGATTAATCACCAGACCTCGCACCGTACTGCTCCCGGCGCTTATGGTCAGGCCACTTGCGCCGGTTCCGGCATTGCTGCCGTCAATTTCGATTTGCAAAACGGCATTGCTGCCGAGCCCGGGAGGATTCGTATTCGGACTTGCCCCCGGCTGCGTGTAGCCATCGATGATTACTGGGTCAGTAATACTCGGCAGCGCCGAAGCCGGCTGGATGGTGTGCGGGCCCGCGCCGGAAATGTTAAAGTCAATTTCATCCAACCCCGGGTTGGTGTTGGCAGCGTTGAGAGCTTCGCGCAAACTGCAGTGAATCGCGTCGCACGTGCCGTCATCAACATCGTCGCTGGAGTTAACGATGAACGGCGCGGCCAAATTGCTGCTGATACGGGAAACGAAAACATCTCTGCCGCCATTTGGTGTGGTGTCATAAGCTCCGGAAGTTGTGGGAAAGTTGTTTGATAGCGTGGGACCGGTAACGAGTACATGGCCCGAGCCATCGAGGGTAATGCCAAGAGCCGCTTCCACATTGCTTCCACCGATAAGTGTGGAAGCCAGTAGCGTGGTCAGGTCATTGCTGAGCTTGGAGACAGTGACGTCGCGGACACCGTCAAGCGATGTATCAAAAGCTCCGGAGGTGGTTGGGTAGTTGCTTGATTCGGTCAAGCCGGCAATAAATACATTGCCAGAGCTGTCGAGGGTAATGTCTTCACCAGTGTCAACAGCGCTCCCACCGATAAATGTTGAGGCCAGGAGCAAGGATAAGTCACTGTTCAGCTTGGAGACAAAACCATCATTAGGACTTCCGTTAAAACTTGTATCAAAAGCTCCAAATGGCGCCGGATAGTCACTTGATCCGGTCCTGCCGGTAATGAATACATTGCCGGAGCCATCGAGGGTGATGGCATTACCACTATCATCCGCGCTCCCACCGATATATGTTGAGGCCAGGAGCATTGATAAGTCGCTGTTCAACTTGGAGACAAAACCTTCGAAACCACCATTAAAACTCTCATCGAAGGCGCCAACGGTTGTAGGATAGCCGCTAGGTCCGATACCAGTAATGAATATATTTCCAAAGCTATCGAGGGCGATGCTACGAGGTTGCTCAGTATTGCCTCCACCAATAAATGTGGAAGCCAGGAGCGTTGATAAATCGCCGTTCAGCTTGGAGACGACGACATCGTCATTACCAGTACCACCAACATTAAAGCTGGTATCAAAGGCGCCAGCGGTTGTAGGATAGTCGCTTGAGTTGCTAGTGCCAGCAATGAATATATTACCAGAGCCATCGAAAACGATATCAAGAGCTCGATCAAACTCGCTTCCGCCAAGAAATGTTGAAACCTGAAGCGTTGTCAAATCATTGCTGAGCTTGGACACATAAATATCCCAATTACCATTAAAACTCGTATCAAAGGCGCCAGCGGTTGCAGGGTAGTCGCTTGACTGGGTGTAACCAGCAACGAATACATTGCCGAAGCTATCGAGGGCAATGGCTTCAGCGATATCAAAACCGCCTCCACCGATAAATGTGGAAGCCAGGAGCGTTGTCAAGTCGCTGCTGAGCTTGGAGACGAAGACATCATCGCTGCCGCCATTAAAGCTCATATCAAAGACTCCGGCAGTCGTAGGGTAGTTGCTTGACTGGGTGCGGCCGGCAACGAATACATTGCCGGAGCTATCGAGAGCAATGTCGAAAGGTAAGTCCTCCGTGCTTCCACCAACAAATGTTGAGGCCAAGAGAGGGTCGATGACCAGGGTGTAGTCAGGATCGTGATGGCCCACGGCAAAACCATACGTTTTGCCATCCACGAAATAAGAGGCTTCTACAACCCGGCGTATGCCCTCGATATCTTGAAAGGCCAGGGGCTTGGTCATGCTAACGATGCCAAGCCCGGTTTCAACTAAGAGTTCACCCTTCTCACTAACCGATAAACTCCTCACGCCTTCAAAAGCAAGCCTGATATCAGCAACAATGCCTCCCGGCCTTACTTTGAAGATCTTTTCTACATTCTTGCCATAAGCGTTTAGCTCAACATCAACTGCCGGCCATACCTCTCCAAGTCTCACAACTTCGTAGGCCGGTATGTTGGATCGCCAGTCCTCTTGGTTTCCGACGAAATAGTTGACCACAGCAGAGCTTCTTTTGGCGCCGGATGGCTCGAGAGGATTTGAGTGCAGAAATTTCTCTTTGATGGCGGCCATTTGACGAGCTTGATCGGCGTTATCAGCAACCTTATCAGAAGCGGCGGATTTGCCGATGGCGTACGTCAGGCCATCTTCGGCAACAAAAACCGTCCCGGCAAATGTGTTGGCATAGAACTTCACTTGCGGGCTCATCTGCCCCTGGTTCTCGATGAAGGGCAGATGAACTTTGGCCAGCTCGCCGGCGTCAATTTGAGCGGCCGTTCCGGATTGCGCCTGATGAGATTCGGTCTCAAAGTTCAGCGGCCGTTTGCCGTAGATTTCATTCACCCGTTTTCGGGTGATCTGATTGGATTTGGCTAAGGAGAAAGGTAATGCCTCACTTACGGGTAGTAGCGCAGACATCTTGTCTGCAGTCAGGATGACTGCGCTACGTTTCGCCACCGATAACTGAGGCATTACGGAGAAAGTCCTTTGGGCACTACCTGATCCCTCGTTATATATTGCCCTTCTGATTGAGACCGGCTGTCGCCCCGTTGCCCGAATCTGAGTGGCGTCAGTGACAGCATTGTAAAGATTAGAGAGATGATCATTCCCCGCAGGTATCGCCGGTCTATATGAATCTGCCGGCACGCGCTGGTAACTGCTGGTTTCAGCAACCTGTCCCCAAGCAGTTGGCAATGCCAGGAGCAGGAAAAGACTTATCCCGGTCACGGCAAATGTTTTGAACCGTTGGCTTTTATTCATGACTTCCTCCTTATGACGCCGAAGGCAAATGACAACTACTCGCCGGCTACGCCCGTGGGGTTTGAGGCGGAGCCTACGGCCGTAGTCTCCGTTGGACTCTTACCTGTAATCCGCAATCGGTATAACCTGAATTTGCACGCGGGAATACCACGCGCTATGGTTGATGGAATGCCTCTGACCAACTCCGCTAGGAGTGAAATGTTTATAGCAAATCAGATTCTCAGAATTCTCGAACTACGAGGAGTGTGATGTCGCATTTCTCTGAATAATGCGCTTTAATCGTTCGCGGAGAAGAACATGCCACTCCTCGGAGTTTCTCGAATCTCGGGGGCGCGTTCCTATAAACATTTCACTCCTGGCGGAGTTTAAACCGTGCGTCTCTCATACAAGGAATTTTTTGCACCACCCCATGAGTCGATTGTGATGTCAAGCAACGCTGCTTCCTTCGCAGCTTCGGCAAAAGTCGACGCAAAATTCAGGTATAAGCTGAAGTGAACTATTCTCTGGCGTAACCCTTCACCGCTTTGACGAAATCTTCCAGAAATATCTTTTCGTATGCGGGAGGCTGTGTTGCTGAGGTTTTGCGCAGCGTTTTATCGTCCTCGAGCCGCAGCGATACACCTCGCAACACCTTCTTGCCTGTTTTCTTGTCTTCCACAACCGTGAGCTTGCCCTGCAGCGCCCCGGTCACCAGATTTTTTCCTGTCGGATGCCGCCAGAGAAAAACCAGGACCTCCTCACCCTTCACAAAAACCGGCATGTCCGATACCTCGTAAAGAGTGTTGCCCACCCGACCTCCCGGAACGGTAATCACGACCTCCGAGCCGGGATTGCCTTTGAGGGATTCATCCGCCCGACTCTTGACTTGCGTGAAAATCCTGGTGCGGCTCTCATCCCAGAAACTTTCGACTTTGTCGCACTTGCCCACTAAAATAGCGGTGGAGGCCTGGGTCAGCTCTTTCACCGAGGCTTTGCGCGCCTGGCTAAAAGCGTCCGGTGACGACAGCCATGGCATGACGGTCAACCAGCCCAGGACCTGGACGAGTAAAATTTTGTTGGAAGATTGCATTTTGCCCTCGCGAAAGTTTTGAAGTCTCTCGGCTATCTTGCTTCTAAAATTTTGACAGCCGAAAATCTTTACAATCAGAGCAAGTTTTTAGGGACACAAAATTGAACGGTCGCAAAAGAAAAATTTTTGTGAGAGTTCGGTTTTGTGTCCAACTTTTACTTGTCGGTTTGAGGCGAAGCTTCGCTAGAATCATTATGGTCAAATTGGCCATTTTGAGGAAACAGGAAATTTATTTCAACGCTCCTGCCAGTCACCAATCAAAACAAACGGCGCCCAGTAAAACGGATGCGAAAACTGATCCTGTTCCAACATGGCTAATTTTGCCTGCCGCAAAGATTCCGTTTTATCATGGTTTTTAACAATCAAGTTTTGATAAAACTTTTCCATGAGCTTCGACGTCGAAACATCCGAAACGCTCCACAGGCTGACCACGACCGAAGGCGCACCGGCATACATGAAAGCGCGGGTTAGACCCATCATGCCCTCGCCGCGAACCATTTTCCCCAAACCCGTCTGGCAGGCCGACAGCACAACAAGATCGGCCTGCAGCTTCAGGTTGAAAATTTCAGCGGCTTGCAGGAAGCCGTCTTCCTTGGGCTCCGTATCCTGGCTCAACACAATACTTGAAAAATCCGGCTTTCTTTCGTTAATAAGGCCATGCGTGGCGAAGTGAACGTACTGATATTGCGCCAATTTCTCATTGGCTTTAACCCTCTCTTCGATCGCCTCCTGCCGCAAATGGATATCAACTCGCCCCGGCGGAAAAAATTTCGCAATGTTCTGAACCTCCGCGCCGCTGTGGGGCAATCGCGCCAGTCCTGCCCTGGTGGTATCGCCAATTCCGCGCCACCTCGCCAAAGGCACCGCTTCGGCTTCCCCAAAAAAAGGATCGCCCAGGGCCAGCAATTGCTTTTGGCGGGACCTCTGCCGTTTCTTGCGCTCTGCTTTCAGGTTTTGTAAAACACTGGCAGATTGCCCATAACTGATGGCGTTGCGTTTGATTAAAAATGGCAGCCGGGCATAGGATTCTTGAGCGCTTTCATTTATTTTTTCTGTCAGCAATATTTCAAAGGGAAGATAATGCAGAACACCGTCCGGAATGACCAAAAGCCGTTTGTCTTTTTTAATCAGAGTTTCTGCCGGTTGCACCAATAGTTGATACAATCGGTGGCCGGATTTGGCAAAAAACTCGGGAGGGCTCTGTTGCGGATTTGAAAGCGCAAATCGGACAATTTCCACCTGCTCTTGCAACGTCTCGCGGTCAGGTAGACGGTAAAGTTGGCTGGAATCTTTGGTAATCACCCACAGTGAGGAGCTGCTGTCGCCCAGGGAATATTCCAATAACACCGTGTTGCCATCGAGAACATTTGATTGCGCCTCTTTCAAGGTAATGGGTTGGGGGTATTGCAGCTCGGAATATCTTGGATTTTTGAGACTGATTTCCCGCTGCAGTTTTCGATATTCCGTCTCTAATGCGTTTGTTTGATCCTTCAGTTTGGCAACCACAACTTCGTCTGTCTGAGCTTTGGAGGACTCGAGCTGCAACTGCTGTTGACCTCGAGACAGCTCGTTCAGAAGCTGATTCTGTCTTTGCAGTAAATTCGGATCGGCGCCCTCGCTCACATTGGCCAGGGCTTCAGCGAGAAGATCCAGAAAGGCGCGCGCCTTGGCCCTCTCAGCGTAATAGAAAGCTTGACGATCATAGCCAACGGTGTTGTCTTTCTGGTGCAGCTTATTTAAAAAATGAATCACCGCTTCATAAGCGAAGCGTTTACCGGCCAGAAAACTGGCTTTGTATTGCTCGCTTTGCAAAGACCCGCGGACTTCCTCTATGGCCTCAAAAGCTTGAGAATAGTAATTCAAAGCTTTGTCATAGTCATTTCTTCTTTCATAGTTGTCACCTAAACCCAACAAGGCCGGCCATATCAGCTCCGGACTATTTGTCGCTTGCGCTATTTTCAAACCGGCCTGGTAGTTGGCAAAAGCTGGCTCATAGTTGCCTTGAAAATTTTGCGCGTTCCCCAGGCCGATTAAATTATTCGCCTCCAATGTCTTGGCCAGCAACTCCCGGCTCATTTGCAGCGCTTTTAAATGGTACTCTTCGGATTTGGCATAATTTTCCAAATCAAAATAAACGCCTCCCAAATTGGTCAGCCGTGCAAGCGCCCCGCTTTGATCCCCCAGTTTTTGAGAGATACCCAGGGATTTTTCGTAATACTCAGACGCCTTTTCCGTCTGTTCCAAGTGTTGCAATACAACTCCCATATTTGACAGGGCATCGGCAAGTCCGCTTTCATTCCTCAACTCTTCCGTAATCCGGATCACCTTTTGATAGCTGTCCAAAGCCAGCTCAAATTCTCCCAGCCGTCGATAAACGATTCCCCTCCGATTCAAGACGTCACCAAGGCCTTTTTTGTCGGCCTGTTTTTCTCTTATATTCAAAGCCCGCTCTAGATAGCCAAGCGCCTCCGAATATTTCCCCAAATCGGTAAGGATGATTCCACAATTATACAGGCCGCTGGCCATGCGGTTTTCATCGCCCAGCTTCCGGTTCACTGCAATGGCTTTATTATAATAAGCAAATGCCTGGTCTAACTCACCCATATCCCAGTAAGCGAGCGCAATGTTGGCCAAGGTTCTTCCGAAACCCGCCTCATCGCCAATTTCCGTGCGAATCTTTTCTGCCTGCAGATGATTCTCGAGGGCTTTGGGGTACTCCTGAAAAAAGTTATAATAAACAGAACCGATGTCGTTGTAACTGTTTCCCACAAGCTGTTTATCATCCACCTTTTGTCTAACTTCCAGGGCCTTTTGGAAATGGGGCAACGCCTGTCCAGGATCACGTTTGTCCCAATAAATGAATCCCAAGCCGCCTAAAGTGGTACCCTCGCCTCTAAGGTCTCTTATTTCCCGGTAAATGTCCAAGGCGCGCAGATAATAAGCGAGGGCCTCATCACGCTGTTCTTTCTTGCCGCGAAGCTTGGTGCCCAAAGCATAAAGACTATCCGCCAATAGCTTCTTTTGCTTTTGCACTTTCGACCAGGAAGACAGATACGCCACGGCCGTGACGAGGCTTTTTTCACCAAACGTGCTCTCAAACATCCCGGCCACTGTCCTGGCTATTTCAAGCTTTTGTTCGGCCTTCTGCTTCTCATCCTGAATCTCCAGTTGCATGCTTTCTGTGATGAGTCTGTCAATGAAAGGCTTGACCAATAATCTGTGGTCTCGTATTGAAGCGCGCAACAATGTGTTATCGCCCTTGTCGAGGGCTGTGACCAACTGGTTTTCAAAGTCCTGCTGACTCGGTTGGGATGTGCCTTGGGCGTATACGGCAGGAAGCACGCAAGAAACGAGCAACAGAATCAGAGGCACTCGTAATAATGCTCTGGCTTTTTCCATAACCTCTCCCTTGCCGAATTTTAATGAAGGCTCTTGCTAAGATTTTATGTAACTATTCAGGTGTCGCCAAAGAAAGGCAAAACGATTTTGGGCAAAACAATTCAAGATTATCACTTAGCGGTCTTCAATGACCATCTGAACAACAATCAGAATCAACTTTTTCCGTGCTCGTCCATCCCGTCCGTGTTCGTTTTTGCCCTCCTACATATATAGACACAAATTTTTACTAACATTCCCACACGGTTTCTGGCAATTTTTCAAAATTTGCCCGCCCGGCCCGGCGAGCTAATGAGCCATGCTGCAACTGCCGGCGGCATTCGAACGCCCTACTCTCTTTGGCTCAATTCCAGGGCCTTTTGAAGCTCGACAATGGCTTTGTCTTTTAAGCCGATATCGATGTACAGTTTTCCCAGAATTTCGTGCGGCAATGGGGCCTCGGCATGTAATTTTGCAATCATTTCAAATTTAGCAATGGCCTCCTCCAGCAAACCCTGCTTGTCATAATAAGCACCCAGAAGAGAATGATAGTTGCTGCTATTCAGGTCGCCTTTAAACATATCCTGAACCCTTTTCTCCTCGGATGCAACCTTCTGCAATTCTCCCTGGGAGAGAATGTTGAATCCCACGCTTGGGGATTTAAACGATTCCAAGAGCCCCTCGCTTTCCACCTGCCAAAAATAGGATTTCCCATATGCCAAGGGGGTTTCGTCTTCGGGATAGTCAAGGCGAGTTACGGAGATTTCCCGGGCCCAGACGAGGCCACTGCTGTCAAACAATTTGACTTTGAATTTATCGAATTCTTTTTTCGAGCTCCACATAAAGGATGGTCGCGTGGTTTTGATCTTCGTGTCCCTGGGAGACAGCAATTCTATCACCAGTTCGGGACCACCCAATCGCAGTCCTGCAAGGGCGCCTATTTCTCCTGCTCTGGTTCTACGCAGTGTCAAATTCGAGAAATCGGCGAAGAGTTCCGTGCCCACATTTCGAATAAGTTCGGGACTGTTTTTAAGAGACGTCGGACCTTTAGAAATAGTAAGCGTGCTGTTAGGCCCTAAAGTTATGAAGTTATTATTCGAAAACAGAAGCGAAACTTCCGAGGATTCCAATGTCTTTATCTTATCGCCTTCGTACAACTGCATGCCCCACAAGGCTTTTTCAAATCCCGCTCGTTGGGCCTTTTTTGCCAGCACCTCCCCGGTTATATCCGTGATCAATGCCAAGTACTGAGGTTCTTGTTGGGATAAAAGTGATTGCGCCCCGATAATCATGATAATGGTTGTCAAAGCAACCGCTCGCGCTTTTGGCTTTCTACACATGGAAAGACGCCTCCTCATTTCAAGTCAGAACAAATTCGACGACCCCAAAAATTGAAAACCTTGTTAATTTTTATGATCAATAAAATGGCGAGGTATGCGTAGATGGCTGGCTACGCCCGTATGGTTTATCCGCCACAAAGTGTCGCCGAAGTCCGGAATAGGAATGCGGGGCTGAGAGCGAGTAACGGCAAGAATTTTTATCCGACACGATGTGTCGTTTAAATCGCCAACAAATCCTTGTTGGTGTTTGCAATTTAGCGGGCTTCGAAGCAAAAGTCAAGCAAAATCTTCTATTATACGTTTGTTGACCGGTCAAGTATAGATGGCCAAAGTATCGTCACCGTGCAGCTCGCCGTTGAATTATAATTTTTGTCAAATTTGAAAGTAATGTGAAAGCCTGCGGCAGTTGTGTGGAGTCCAGAGGCCTTCGCGAGTTGCGCTTGCTCGATGGCGTCGAAGTGAGCAACATGAGCGAGCTCGCTTAATGGTCGGTTGATAGTGACAAGGTTCTCACATTTTGAGAAATTTCACGGTTGACATTCAAGGCCAATTTTGCTATCTTTCTCATATAACACAACGCGGACGAGCCTGCCCTGCCAATGCTCTAAGCAGGCCAGGGCCGCAACCAAAAAAGCTTAACAAGAGAAAACAGAGCAAACAGAGAAAGCAATGATTGGAAAATTCTCTTTAGTTTTTTAATCTCTGTTTGCTCTGTTTTCTCCGTGTTAAAAATCTTTGCTTTTTTTGCACACATTTTACTTCTTAGAGACTAAGCCCGGAGGAAGGAATGAAAATCGTTGGCGATGTTATAGTGAACTGGGCAAAGCCTTTATAAATCTTGGTCAAGCCGTCATAATTGCGGCATTTGTGGCCCGATTCTTTACCCAACAACCCGTTAGCTGGATTATAGCTTTTGCCGGCATTTGTTATGGGGGTGCTTTTTATCGTCGTAGGACTTGTTTTGGTTCAAAAAGCACATTATCAGGAAAAACTCGAGGAGCAAAACTATGGATCCCATGGTTAATTTTGTTATTCTCTCTGCGGTTGCATTCGTAATGCTCTCACTCGTTGCAGCATTTTTACTTTATCACGCCCGCAAACAGGAGAAGGAATTCAAAGCTCGTGCAGGCCAAAAGTAACGCAGAGGTGATGAGTAGACACATGGATAGTTAGGCTCGGTTTAACTGCTCGTATCCAATTGTTTTCAGTTTTGTTCCGAAAGCATGGAATCTCGTTAGTAACACGCAGACAGAATAGGCAACCGCGGAAAGTTGTAAACCGAATAGCCCTCCGCGTGCGTCCATTTATTCCGTGTTTCCTTCCCGCATTCCCCTTCCCTTCCAAATATAATAAATTACCGGATAAACCGTCAATTCCAGCAACAAAGAAGTAAACAAGCCACCCACCATGGGCGCGGCGATGCGCTTCATCACGTCGGCGCCTTGGCTCCACATGATCGACAGCAGGCCAGCGAAGATGGTTGCTACCGTCATGATCTTCAATGGGTTTTTACAGCCTTCTTTGCTTCGTCAAAACCCATAATGTGCCCACCGTGCTGGGTTTGGAAAACCGCAGCGGCCTGGAGTGAGCCGAAAGCAACGAGGCTCGGATCGCATCGGTGCCAATCCATCGTGTAGATGCCACCCGTCTCGTTACGCATCATTCGCTGGGGATCACAATGGTGCACGTCGCTGCCTTCGACATAAAAAGCTTGTGCGGCCTCGATAGTCTTGCCGGTCGCGTAGTCGGTGGCATAAGCGGAAGCGACCTTTTCCGGATCATGCACCTGCAAGTGCAGGCCGCAGGTGGGGCAGCAGGTTTTGATTTTGCCGCCATCGGATTGCACGATCATATAGCCCATGCCTTCATGAATCTCTTCAGCGCACAGTTTGCAGTTCCCGCCCGTTGATCTTATGCCAGGGTAAAAAAAGACGATCAACACACCCACGGCAAGCAAACTCCCGATTAAGAATAGATAATTTTTTCTGGTCATGCTTTGCCTCACTCACAAGCCTTCAATGATTTTCCAATACGACTTGGCCGCATTGCCGTCAACTTGAGATTTTCGTAACTCTTCCGAAAGAATTTGCCTTAGCAGGGTTTACGAAACGGCCCCTGAGTTAACATCGATTTTGCCAGCCTAGAATTTATTCTCAAGCCAGCTGCGCCTCTTTCCGCACGTGAAAATACCAGCGCCAGACTTCGTAAATGGCGGGATAGACCACCAATTCCATGATGAACGAGGTGAAGATGCCCCCGATCATCGGCGCGGCGATGCGCTTCATGACGTCCGCGCCGGCGCCGGTCGACCACATGATCGGCACGAGTCCCATGAACATCACCGCCACGGTCATGAATTTTGGTCGCAGTCGCTTGACCGCGCCGTGCACGATCGCTTCGCGCAAGTGCTCCTTCGTTTGCATCAAGCCTTTGGCGCGTCTCTCTTCATAAG
>Ga0247727_10003496_pt1 | contig 34650 bp, 33 predicted proteins | sample WisWelCaveWW1625_FD_202498 | JGI IMG/M metagenome (GOLD analysis project Ga0247727, IMG submission 202498) | Biofilm microbial communities from Wishing Well Cave, Virginia, United States - WW16-25 | ecosystem: Environmental > Aquatic > Deep subsurface > Groundwater > Cave microbial mat | place...
TCGTCGGCTGTTTTTGGTTTGCCAACTCGAGAATTGCCGACGGGGTACGGAGACACCACCTTTTCCCTTCTCCCGCTCTCGCGGTCACTCGGTGGGTAGCAGACGCCACAACCCTATGATGCCTATCTGCTCCTTCCGACGGTCGTGAACCCGCTGCTCGCAGCAATCGGGATACCGCTCAAACTGCCCGTGTGAGCTCGATACCCCCCCATCGCGCCGTTCCGTGCCACGCTTGAGGCACGCGCTACCGCTAGGGTGTCGAGACAATCTCATTGACGATGCGTCGCTGTTAGCGCTAAGTGCGCGGAGAGATGGGGGATCGGCCATGATCATTCGCGCACGTTTCGCCGCTGCAATCGCCCTCGTAGTGTTCGCCGGTAGTGGCGCCGCTGCGGACCAGTCGATCAGTGCCACGAAGCTTCTGATCAAGGAAGGTAAGGTCATGCTCGTCTCACGTGACCCTGCGTTCCTCTTCCCCGCCGCCGGCGGAGCGGACGATCCGGAAACGGTGGACGTGCACGTGGACCTGTTCGCGCGTGACGCGATGCTGCCTTACCAGACCGACATCCCGAGCAGCGCATCCTGGGAAGACACTGCGGCGAACAAGTGGCTTTTCGCGAACAGCGACGCACCGAACGGGCCGAGCCGAATTCGCACGTTCTTGATGCGCCAGGGGAAGGGATTGAAAGTCGTCATGCGCGATGCTGGCTCGCTCGTGAACGGCCCTCGGCAAAGCGTCGGCGTCCGCGTCGTCACCGGAAGCCTCGTCAGCTGTGCAATGTTCGACGGTGCGACGATTCGAAAAGACGAAGACGGCAGGTTTCTCGCCCGCGACGCCGTCGCTGCGGCGTTGACCGACTGCTCCGACGAAGCGCTCGCCAAGCGTCTGTGTGGAAATCAGTCGGCGCCGACGTGCGACGGTACGTGCCCGCCGGACCACATGTGCTTTTCCAACCTCGGGGCTTGCAGCTGCGAGCCGTTTACTTGTGCGAACGGCCCGGCGCCGGCGTGCGGCGGTACCTGTCCCGTCGGACACCTGTGCATGAGCGGCGGTTCGGAGTGCGACTGCGTCGCCGAGTGCAGCACGAACGGCTTCCCCCCGTGCGACGGCTATTGCGCGGCCGGCTCCGAGTGCGGGACGCTCGATCTGAGCACCTGCATGTGCATCTCGGGCGCGCAGCCGTGCGGCGACACCACGCCGACATGCAACGGCGAATGCCCGGTAGGCGAGGAGTGCATGCCGATCGGGGGATGGCCGTTGGCAAACTGTGGCTGCCTGCTCGCAGGCAGCGATTCGTGTCGGCACGAGTCCTGTGGCGGCGACTGCCCCGCCGGTAGCGAGTGCAACTACATCGAGATCCCCGAGTACCCGCTAGCCAGTGGCTGCGGGTGCGGCGGTTTTGGAGCGTGCGGCAGCGGCGGCGACGATTGTCCGCCGGGCGAGCACTGCGCGTTCTTCGAGGCCGGTGGGCTCGTCTGCGTCCCCGACTGAAGTCCGCGGCCGCCCTCGGTTGTCCACGACACGACGCATTACGCGAACAATCGCGCTGAACTCTCGCATCAGTCGACGCGACAGCGTGAACGCCAGATGCGTCGTTTGAAGTCAGGGGCGCAGGCGCAACGGTTCTTGGTCGTGCACGGGATGGTGGGAAATCCGTTTCGAGTCGGACGGTACGTTCTGCGGGCGGCGAATCACCGACTGCTGCGATCCCATGCCTTCGTTGAGTGGAATGCAGTAACGTGTGGCTGAAGAAGCCCGCGGGCCCCCCGAGCATTCAGGGCTCCGGGGGATACGGCGAAGGAGATCCGCGCATGAAAAACATCGCTCCTCGCATTGCCCAGCAACCGACTTGCCCTGGCTCGCCCCTCGCGGCTAATTCTGCCGAGTGGCTGGCAAGCACGTCATCTGCTCTCTCGGCATCGCGCTCGGGGTGACGGCGGTCGCCAGCGTTGCCACGGGCGACCCGACTCTGGTGGCGCTGACCGAATCCGGTGCGCTCCTGGTTTTCCCGGCCGATCACCCCGAATCCGCGACACAGGTATCCGTCCGCGGGCTCGACGGCACGCTGGTCGGCGTCGACCTACGGCCCGCCGACCAGCGGCTCTACGGCCTCACGACCACCAGCGAGATCTACACGATCGACCTGACCAACGGGCAGGCGAAGCTGAGGTGCAGCCTGACCGTCCCGTTCGAGGGTGGGGCGCGATCGGGCATCGATTTCAATCCGCAGTCGGATCGCCTCCGCCTGGTCAGCGCCGAGGGGCAGAACCTGCGTGTGAACGTCGACATCGGCGCCGCCGCGGTCGATCGCCCCGCCGCCTATGCAGCCGCGGACGCGAATGCGGGCAAGCGCCCGGCGGTCGCAGCCTCGGCCTACACCAACTCGTTGCCCGACGCGGCCACCACGAAGCTCTTCAACATCGGCGCGGCCGAGGACGTGCTCGCCGTTCAGGATCCGCCCAATGACGGCGTGCAGGTGACCGTCGGTCCACTCGGTGTCGACTTCGATCCCCTTGCCGGCTTCGAGATTGTCAGCGATCCGTCACGCCCGGACCGTGCCTATGCCGCCTCCGGGTCGGTGCTTTACGCCATCAATCTGTCGAGCGGGGCCGCCACACAACTGGGCACGATCGGCGCGGGTGATGCCGTCGTCGTCTCGCTCACCGCCGCGAGCGACCGCTGAAGGCCGGTGCATCCAGGCGTCCTGCTCGGACGTAGTAGAGGCGGTGGCCTCGCTGTTTCATTCCTTCGCCCGTGCTGTTAGCGAGTCCGAGGTGCCCCCGAGCTCCGACGCCGCTACTGCCGGATCCGCCCAGACCGACGGGCAGCTCATGGAATCCTTGGCGGATGATCCCACCGCGTTGGGGATCATCTATGATCGCTATGCGGGACTCGTTTACGGCCTCGCGCTCGCGATCCTGCGCGACGCGGAGGACGCCCAGGACCTCGCTCAGGAGATATTTCTCATTCTGCATCGAGAGCACAGCTATGACCCGGCACGCGGCGCGCTCAGTGGATTCCTCGCCACGATGACGCGGACACGTGCCATCGACAGGCTGCGTGCACGCAACCGGAAGATCCGCTTGCTCGCGGACTTCCACCGCGCGGACGTCCCGACCTCGGCTCCGTTCACGCCCCTAGAGCGAATCTCGATGGTGCAGTGCACCGAGCGTGTGCGCGCCGCGCTCGCGCAGCTTCCCGAGAACCATCGGCGCGTGCTGGAGATGGCGTATTACCGTGGGCTCACGCAGTCGGAGATCGCGGCCGACCTCGATGCTTCGCTCGGCACCGTGAAGAGCTGGGCCCGCCGTGGGCTCCTCAGTCTCAGAGAAGCCCTGGGAGACGTACTCGAATGACACACCCTCCCAACGAAAATCGAGTCGACGATGAATTGGCGGTTCAGTACGTCCTCGGCGAGCTACCGCGCGCCCAGGCCGAGGCCTTCGAGCGTCGCATGGCGGCCGACTCGACGCTGCGTGACGACGTGCGCCGCCTCAGGAACACGCTCGAGCTGATGCCCTACGCCAGCGTGACTGAGCCGCCGCCCGTGCTGCGAGCGGCCGTGCTGACAGCTGCGCAGTCGCAGCCGGCGGCCGCGCGCGCGCTGGTGCCGACGCGTTCCGCGCGCCGAATCGTGTGGAGCCGCTACGCGGCGGCGGCGGCAGCGGCGCTCGCGCTGGTGCTCGGGGCCGACCGCTATCGGCTGCGCTCGGAGCTCGAGCTGCAGCGCGACGTGACCGCCGTGCTGCAGGAGCCGAACGTGGTGCGCTCTTTCTCGCTCGCCGGCACACGCTCGAGCGCTCGCGCCTTCGGCTCGGTGATCCTCGACCTCGATGCCAAGAAGGGAGCGGTGGTGCTGCGGCGCCTGCCGGTCCTCCCGGCAGAGCAGGTGTATCGCCTCTGGGCTCGTGTGGGCGACGCGAGCGTACCGTGCGGCGAATTCGTCGCCGCCGCCGACGGCACGGTCCACGCGCCGTTCCAGGTACCGGTCGAGTCTTACACAGCACCGATCGCCGGGCTTTTCGTCACGGTGGAGCCACGGACGGGGAGCGACCGCCCGACGGGTCCGACGGTCATGGAGAGCGTTAGTACCGGAACGTAAGCTCGGCGAACGCGTAGTCCGCGTCCGCGCCCGCGAAGCTCGTGCGCACGACGGCGCGACCGAAGGCGTGTCCGTAGTACAGACCCAACGACACACGCTCGTGAAGCGACGCGGCCACCGACAGGTCGACCAAGTGGGCCAGCTCGCGGTGGTTGCCCGCGGGCGCGCCCGAGAAGCCGAAAACGCTGTCGTTGGTGGCGCCGCCACCGGCATACCAGAGGTCGCGCCGCTCGGTGAGACACAGCCAATGGTAGTCCGTGCGGATGGTGATGCGCGCGTGCGGACGCAGGATCAGTTGCGCGAACAGGTCCTGGTTGTTCATCAGATTGTAGAAGGGGAGCTGCGCGTAGACGCGTGCCGTCGGCAGCACCTGAAAGAACGTGTGGTGGTCGCCGTCGGTCGGATCGTCGTCGCCCGACGATTGATTGAACCCGATCCGGAGCCAGGGCTGCGCACCGACGCGCGGAAGCTGATAGCCGAGCTCCAAGGCATAGGCCCAGGCAGCGTGGTCGAGCTCACCCCATTCGCCGGCCTGCGCGACGGCCCAGACGAGGCCGTCGAGGACTCCCGGGCCGGAGCTCACGGCCACCACCGCGTGCGCGCCGACGGTGTGGACGTCGATCGCCTTCCGATCGCTGTCGCGAGCCTCCAGCGCGCGGTTGTCGACCTTGAGCGGCTCGTCGCGCTTGTCCTCGAAGAAGAGGTAGAAAAGCCGCACATCCGTCGGCGGCGCGCCGGAGAAGGGGAGCCGCTTCGCGGTGAGCGCCAACCCCGCCATGGTCACGTCGTCGAGCTCGCGATTGGCGCTCACTTCGAAGCCGCCCTGAGTGGGGCGGAGGCCCACCGCGGTCCCATTCCAACCGGGCTCATCGTAGGTGAGCCGGACGCCGTCGAAGCTCCGAGTCACATGCGTGAAGTCGAACGGGCCGACCAACCGCTCGGCGATTCGAGCCCGCTTCAGAAACGCGAGCGTCGGATCACCGGGTACCGTCTCGAGACCTTCGCGATAGTCGAACCGCCCGACCGTAGCGGTAAATCCGCGACGGCGCAGCGTCACGAAGCCCTGCTTCAGGAACGTCTCGCCTTGGGAGGAATCGTGTGTGTTCTGGAAGTAGAGCGCGCCTGGGCCGAGCGCACCCAGCGGTGGTGGGAGGGTGGCCTCCTCGGGAAGGTTCGCCAGGCGCGTGTCCTGGGCCTCGAGCGTGAGCTGCACGTGCGGCAGGACGACGCGCACGCCGATGCGAAGCTGGTTGCCGAAGAACCCGTAGCGCTGCGCGTGCACCGGTGCGACACCGTCGCGCGGCCGGAACCAGTCTACGAACTCGACACGCGCGCGGTCGCTCAGTGTGAAGGTGACGCGCTCCCGCCAGTCGGCCGCCCGCGCGGCTCCGCCGTACAGGAGCACGACGGCAAGCGCACACGCGCCCCGACGTGCTCTCGAAGGGCGGATTCGATCTCGCATACCGCGACGTAACACGTCGTACGCCGTCGTGCGAGGCACGCCGGCGAGCGTGATGCGGGCGCCCCGGACGTTGCAGCCGACTCCGCGGCGCCCCCCGCGTGCATCCGCGGAACGCTCTCGCGCGTACCTACCACGAGATCGAGTTGCGCCCGCAAGCCGGGCAAGGAGAACCAAAGAAGTGATTGAGAACATGAACCATACCAAGGCCTATTCTGGTAACCGTCGAATTGGGACCGCGACACCGCGGCGGCTCGCGATGCTGACGCGGATCGCGATCGCAATCACGCTCGTGGGGTTGCTGCTCTCCGGAAGCGCGAATGCCGCGCTGATCGTGGGCGGCGATCAGGACGATTTGTTGTTCGGCGCCGACGACGACAACCTGCAAAATCCCGTGATCCAGCCGGCGGAGGCTCCCGATCAGAGCCTCAGCAATGCCGACGTCATCGACGGCAATAGAGGCAACGACCTGATGATCGGCCTCCTCGGGAGCGACACGATGCGCGGCGGCAAGGGACACGACGTCATCGTTGGCGGCACCGAGCAAGCTGTGCTGCCGAACAGCGACATCATGTTCGGCAACGATGGGCGCGACGTCAATATCTGGCGCGGTGGCGACGGTAGCGACGTGTTCATCGGAGGCCGCGGCATCGATGCGCTCGTCATGGGCGCGATCGACCGCGATGCGAGCAACGTCCCGGTGATCGTCCCCGCGATCGGCCTGCACCAGGCGACGGGTCTGCCGACCGCGGACGTGACCGGACAGGGCGGCTTCTGCACGCTCGAGGACGTGCGCGACCAGGACATCGGCTACGACTTCCTGGTGCGCTTCTTCCTGAAGTCCAACGGCGCGCTCGCGGTCACAATCCGTGTCGCGGAGGTCGAGCAGGTCTTCTGCACGAGCGAGACGGTCGCGGCGATCACGTTCGCCGATCTCACCGAGCCTAGCCCGGCATTCTCCGAGGTTTCGCTCCAGGACGTTGCCGAGCTCAACGTTACTGTCGGCGATATCATCCGCTGACCCTCCCCCATCTCAGCGGAGCCGGCGGCGCGGCGGGGCAGGAGCCTCGCCGCGCCGTCGTTTATCTCCGAGGGTACTGTCAACTTGAGCTTGCGAACGGCAACGTGGTGCGATGAGCGCCTCGAAGCCGATCTACCACGGATACCGATTCCCCTCGGAGATCATCAGCCACGGGGTGTGGCTGTGCTACGGGTCCTCGCTGTGTTTCCGCGACGTCGAGGATCTTTTGGCTGAGCGGGGAAGCTGAAGCGGCGACGTGTGGCGCCTCGACGAAGGCAGGCACAGTGCGGCCGCTGCTCCCCGCATGCGCGAAGAACGCCGCCAGCTGATCCGATACGACGCCGTACCGGACTCGGTGTTGGCCGCCGCGTGAACGGCCGTCGGCATGGCACGTGCCCACGACCGCCGTCAATGAGACGTCTGTGATCGATGGTGCCTGTCAGACGCCGGCGGCGTCACATCGCCGGTACCGTAAACCCGTCAGCGATCGGCTTCAGCTTCGCGAAGTGCTCGCCGAGCTGCGCGCCGACTTTGTCGAAGCTCCATGCGTCGCTCACCACGAACTTGTGGCCGAAGCTCGGGCGGTCGATGACGACGATCTCTTTTCCGTAGACCACCATCACGTAGCCCGACACGTTGGACGCTTCACGCGAGCCGAGCCATGCCACCAGCGGCGAGACGTGTTCGGGTGCGTAGGTGTCGAAACCTTCTTCGGGCTTCGCGAACATCGCGGCCAGCATCGGCGTGTCGTTCATGCGAGTGCGGGCGCGAGGCATGATCACGTTGGCGGTGACACCGTACTTCTGCAGCACCTGCGCGGTGGACATCGTCATGGCGACGATGCCGGCTTTGGCGGCGGCGTAGTTCGGCTGGCCCGGCGAGCCGAAGATGAAGGCCTCGGACGATGTGTTGATGATCCGCGCGTAGAGAGCGCCGCCTGCTTGCTTGGCGCGGTCGCGCCAGAATTCGCTTGCGAAGCGCATGGTACAGAAGTGACCTTTGAGGTGAACGCGGATCACCGAGTCCCACTCTTCTTCGGTCATGTTGAAGATCATGCGGTCCCGGCAGAAGCCGGCGTTGTTGACGAGGATGTTCAGGTCGCCGAACTTATCCACCGCCGTTTTGATGAGCGCGCGCGAGTCGTTCCAATCGGCGACGTCGCCGAAGTGCGGAACGGCTTCGCCGCCCATCTTCTTGATCTCTTCGCAGACGGCGCGCGCTGGCCCTTCGTCGCGGCCCGACCCGTCTGCCGAGACGCCAAGATCGTTGACCACTACTCTCGCGCCTTGACGCGCGAGCTCCAGCGCTTCGACGCGCCCCAAACCGCGCGCGGCACCCGTGACGACTGCTACAGCCCCCTCTAGCTTCATATTCTCTCCAAGATGGTAGCGGTGCCGAGCGATGACCCGCAGCACATGCTGATGAACGCCGTTTGCTTGTTACGCCTCTCGAGCTCGTGCAGCGCGGTGACGATGAGACGCGCGCCCGTGGCGCCGACCGGATGGCCGAGCGCGATTGCGCCGCCGTTGACGTTGAGCTTGTCGATGTCGGGCTCGAAGACACGGAGCCAAGACAGCACGACCGACGCGAAGGCCTCGTTGATCTCGAAGAGGTCGATGTCCTTCAGCGTCATGCCCGACTTCGCAAGCATGCGTTTCGTCGCATCCACGGGACCGTCGAGCAAGTAGTACGGATCGGTTCCGACCACGGTCGCGAAACGAAGCCGCGCGCGGGGCTTCAGGCCGAGCTCTTTCGCTTTCTCGGCCGACATCCAGAGCACCGCAGCCGCACCGTCGGAGATCTGCGAAGAGTTGCCCGCAGTGTGAACGGTGTCGGGCAGCACCGGCTTCAGTGCAGAGAGACCTTCGAGCGTAGTGTCGCGGAGACCTTCGTCTTGATCGGCGAGGATGGTGCCGCCGGAGCCGTCGGGGGTCGGTGCCGTGATCGGAAGGATCTCGCGCTTGAAGCGACCTTCGGCGCGCGCCTGCTTGGCGTTCGTCTGCGAGCGGAGCGCGAACTTGTCACAGTCCTCGCGCGTGATGCCGCGGTTCTTGGCGATGCGCTGAGCGGAGGTGAACTGATCCGGCGTCGAGTCCCAGGGCCAGTCTGCCGGCTGGAAGAATCCGGGGCCGTTCATGACGTTGGCGCCGAGGCCGACGTGGCTCATCACCTCGATGCCGCAGCCGATGCCGACGTCGATCTGACCGGCTTTGATCATCGCAGCGACCAAATGGTTCGCTTGCTGGCTCGAGCCGCACTGAGCGTCCACCGTGGTGCCGGCCACGGTCCACTCTTTGCCGCCCGTGAGCCACGCGTTGCGCGCGATGTTGTTCGACTGCTCTCCCGCCTGAGTCACGCAGCCGCCGACGATCTGTTCCACCAGATCGGGCTCGACTCCGGCTTTCTGGCAAACGGCTTGCTGAACTTTCGCGAGCAGGTGAGCGGGATGGAAGGCGCTTAGCCCGCCCTTCCCTGCCTTGCCGCGCGCAATGGGCGTCCTTAGCGCCTCGATGATGACTGCTTCTCGCATCCTTCTATATTCCCCGATTCTCGTTCAGTCCGTTTGGCCGAGAATCATTCCGCTCGTGGGCACGCCGACGCCGGCGGTGACGAGCACGTGATCGTTCTTCTTGGGTTGGTTGAGCGACGTCCCGCGGATGAGACGCACGCCTTCGTTGACGCCGTTCATGCCGTGAATGTAGGCCTCGGAGAGCTGACCGCCGTGCGTGTTCGACGGCAAGCGCCCTCCCAGCTCGAGGTTTCCGTCGCGCACGAAGGCAGCCGACTCGCCGCGCTTGCAGAAGCCGTAAGACTCGAGCTGCCAGAGCACGATGGGCGTGAACGCGTCGTAGATGATCGCGGCGTCGATATCCTTCGGCGAAAGGCCCGACTGCGCGTAGATTTGCTTCGCGACGAGGTCTTTCTCCGGCAGCTCCGAGATGTTCGGCCGGTAGAAGCTCGTCATGTTCTCCTGACCGCGTGCGGCCGCTTCGGCGACGCCGCGAATCATCGCACCCTGCTTCTTCAAGTCGCGCGCGCGCTCGGGCGTCGTGATCACTTGCGCGCAGCCACCGTCGCTCTCCTGACAGCAGTCGAAGAGACGAAGTGGCTCGGCGATCCAGCGCGACGCTTGGTGCTCGGCGACCGTCAGCGCCTTGCCGTAGAAGAACGCGTTCGGGTTGTTGACGGCGTGCTTCCGCGTCGAGACCGCGACGCGGGCAAGGTCTTCACTCGTGAGGCCGTACTCGTGCATGTAGCGTTGCGTGAACATCGCTACCCAGCTCGCCGGAGTGAGAAGGCCGAAGGGTAGATACCAGCTCCAATGGATGAGATCGGCGGTGACGATGCCCTCGCCGATGCCGGCGCTGTAGCGCCGCCCCGACCTTTCGTTGAACGCGCGGTAGACAACGACGTACTTCGCCGCGCCGGTCGCAACCGCCATGACGGCCTGCTGAATCACGCCGATCGCCGCGCCGCCGCCGTAGGGAATGCGGCTATAGAAGGTGAGGTCGCCGCAGCCTACCGCTTGAGCGACTTCGACCTCGTCGTTGGTGTCCATCGAGAACGTGACGAGGCCATCGACTTCGCGCGCGGGAAGCCCGCAGTCGTCGAGCGCAGCCTTCACGGCTTCGCAGGCGAGCTGCAGCTCGGACCGTCCCGAGAGCTTCGAGAACTCGGTTTGGCCGATGCCCGCGATCACGGCTTGGTCTTTCAGTGTCGTCGGCATCGCTTCACTTCCCCTTCGGCAGCGCGACCTTGACGGTACCGGTCACGTGATCGCCCCAGTTGTTCGCACCGACGACGGCGACTTCGACAACGCCGCTCGCGGCATCGGCGGCGGTCACCTTGCCGCTCATCTTCATGGTGTCGCCCGGCAGATTCGGCGCGCCGAGCTTGATCGCCACGCTCTTCACGACGGCGTTCGGGCCGGCCCAATCCGTGACGTAACGACCGACGATTCCATTGGTCGTCAAAATGTTCATGAACACGTCTTGCATGCCCTGCGCTTGCGCGGCGCCCTTCTCGTGATGAACGGGCGTGAAGTCGCGCGACGCCAGTGCGCCTGCCACGACCAGCGTCGTCGTTATCGGTATCGCCAGCTGCGGCAGCTCCGTCCCTACTTTCGTTTCTTCGAACTTTTGACTGCGAGTGCTCATAGATAGTTTCACCTGGCTGCCGTGTGCCCCGCGATCGCTGAAGGCGGGTCTGGTCGCATCCCCGTGCTCAAACACCTCCGCCCGAAACGGGCTCCGGAACTGCGCGCGGAGATGCGACCAGACCCGCCTGCGGCGGTCTCGCGGACATGTCGCGGCCAAGACGGACTAGTTGCTCTGTCGCGCTTCCGAGGGTGAGTTCGAGGGCTTTGGACCAAAGGAAGTATCGGTGCACGGGGTAGTCGATGTCCACGCCGATGCCGCCGTGGAGGTGTTGCGCGGAAGCGGCGACACGCGCGCCGGCTTCTGCGGCCCAGAACTTTGCAACGGCTACGTCGCGGGTCGCATCGATATTGTTCGCTAGTCGATATGCAGCGCGCCACATCGTCCAACGCATTGCTTGGACGTCGATGTAGGCTTCGGCGAGGCGGTGTTGGACGGCTTGGAAGGAGCCGATCGGGACGCCGAACTGTTGGCGGTCACGCACGTAGGCGGAGGTGATCTCGAGGGCGCGGCCGGAGACACCCACTTGCAGCGCGCAGATGGCGACGGTGGCGCGATTTCGGATGGCTTCGAGAGCGGACGCGTCTTGAAGAGCGCCGCCTAGGAGATCGTCGTCCGTTAGCTTCAGGCTCGAAAGCTCGATGTCGCAGAGCGACTCGCCGCGCGAGGTGACGTTGCGTGTGATCCGCACGGCCGACGCTTTCGGGTCCACGAGGAAGATTGCTGTGCCACCGTCGGCGCTCGCTGGAACGAGAGCGCAGGCGGCGCGATCTGCTACGGGCACGAGAAGCTTTCGACCGGTGAGCGACCACCCGTTGCCTTCGCGACGCGCAACTACGCCGGCCAGAGCGTCGCCGCCGTCAATTGCAGCGGTCAGCAGGGCTTCGCCCGAAGAAATGGCGGTAAGCCATCTCTTCTTTTGCGCGTCGGTGCCGAGCGCGGCGATTGTCATTCCGCCGAGTACAAGCGAGGGCACGACTGGCACCGGCGCGACTACGCGGCCAATCTCTTCGAGGAGGGCGCCGAGCTCGAGCAGACCGAGGCCCATGCCGCCGTGCTGTTCATCGATCGCGATTCCGAGAAGGCCGGCTTCGGCGAGAGTTGCCCAGAGGCGCTCGTCGAGCCCCGAATTGCCTGCCTCGATGGCTTTCACACGATCCGCATCGACTTCCTTCTCGAGGATGCCGCGCGCGAGATCGCGCACCATCGTCTGTTCGTCTGTGGGCTTGAAATCCATCGGCGTGCTACGCGGCTTCCTTCTACTTCCCGCTCACACGGAAGAGAGGCAGGTCGAGGTCGCCGTCCACTTTCTCGATGACGAGCTTGCCGGTCATGCCGATTCGAATGTCCGAGTGCTCGCAGCCGACTATGTTCGTCACCATGCGGACTCCCTCTTCGAGCTCGATGAGACCGCAAGCGAGAGGAAACTCGTAGCCGGGGAACTTCGGGTAGTGGAGGATGACGTAGCTATAGACGCTGCCGCGTCCCGAGGCTTTGACGCCGGTCCACTTGATCGACTGGCACTCTCCGCACATCGGGCGCGGAGGATGACGAAGCTTGCCGCAGTCGGAGCACTTCTGAATCAAGATCTCGCCGCGGCCGATTCCTTCCCACCACCAGCCGTTGTCGTGGCCGAGAGGCGGGGCGAAGCGTTTCGGCTTGGCGGCTGCAGCGCCCGCACCTGCTACGCTCGCGGCGGCAGCCGGTTGCTGATGCGGCTTGAACTTCAGCACCCGGAACGTCATCCAGCCGACTTCGTTGCCGCTTTGGTCACGGAAGATGTCGCGCGTGTTGATGAAGTAGCCGATGCCGAGGCCCGTGGATTTTTGCTCGGAGATGCTCTCGACCACCGTCGTCGTCGAGACGCGGTCGCCGGGCTTCAGATATCGCGTGTAGCCTTGCTCGCAGTTGGTGGCGACGACGGAGGGATAGCCGTTGTCGGTCAGAAGCTTGTGAAGCTCGGTTTGCTTGTCGCCGCGCTCGACATTTGGATCCGCCATCTCGAGCCCGCGCAGCACCCAGGCCTGCATCATGGTGGGCGGCGCGACGAGTCCGCCGTGTGCTGTCGATTTCGCAGCCGCCGCGTCCGTGTAGATCGGATTGCGGTCGCCCATCGCTTCGCACCAGTGACGTATCATCGCCTCGTTGACGGCGTCGGGGGCCGTCTGAGCCGGTCCGGTCGCTTGGCCGACGTAAGTCTTGAGCTTCGCCTCGAGCTCTTCTCTCGTTGCTTGAGCCATCGATTCCCTCTTCCAGCGCTCAGCGCCGCTGCGCTCGCGGCAAGCCGAGCCCTGCCATGGCGATGATGTCGCGTTGCACTTCGTTTACGCCGCCGCCGAAGGTGAGCGTGGTGGCGCCGCGATACGCTTGCTCGAGCAGTCCGCCGAACAATGCGCCAGGCTCACCCGCCGGCAGCGTGCCGGCTGCGCCGACGATCTCGAGCAGCACTCGGTAGCACTCGACGAAAAACTCCGTGCCCATCACTTTCACGGCCGACGCTTCGGCCATGTTCGGAACACCTGCCGAGATGGACCAGGCCGAGCGCCAATTGAGCACCTTCAGCGCTTCGAGCTTCGCGTAGACACGGGCGAGCGAGAGCTGCACCCAAGGCTCGTCGAGCACGCGCGCGCCGTTCGCATCGCGAGCTCGATCCGCCCACGACCATACCTCGTCGAGCAAGCGATCGGCGAGACCGGGCGCCGCGAGCGTGATGCGCTCGTGATTCAGCTGCGACGTGATGACCTTCCAGCCCGCGTTCTCGGGACCGACAAGATTCGCGACAGGCACGCGCACGTCTTCGTAGTACGTCGCGTTGGTACGCTCGCCGCCCAGCGTGTGGATCGGAGTCAGCGAGAATCCCGGCGTGTCGGTAGGCACGAGGATGATCGAGATGCCCTTGTGCTTCGGCGCTTCGGTGTCCGTGCGCGCGGCGAGCCAGATGTACTCGGCGTCGTGTGCGTGAGTCGTAAAGATCTTCTGACCGTTGATGACATAGGTGTCGCCGTCACGCACGGCGCGGGTCTCGAGCGAGGCGAGGTCGGTGCCGGCGCTGGGCTCCGAGTAACCGACGCCGAAGAAAACCTCCCCGCGACTGATGCGCGGAAGCAGGTCTCGCTTCTGCTCGTCGGAACCGAACTGCATGATGGTCGGGCCGATCGTGTTCACCGCGATGACCGGCAGCGGCGCGCGCGCTCGATACGTTTCGTCCCAAAAGATGAACTGCTCGAGGGCCGAGCGCCCCTGCCCGCCGTATTCCCGCGGCCACCCGAGGCCGAGCCAGCCGTCCCGCCCGAGCTGACCGACGATTTTCCGGAAAACCGGCCCCCCACACTCGTCCCACTCGGCGTCGAATGCGGCTCTGAGCTCCGGCGTGAAGAGCCGCTCGTAGTAGCCGCGGATCTCGCTTCGCAACGCCTGCTGCTCGTCGGTGAAGTCCAGGTACATGAGGCCTAGGGGCTCGGTTCAGAGCCCGAGTGAAACACGTTCTAGCGGGATTTCGAGCCATTACAAGGGGAGAACCCAAACGGGGACGAAAATGGGGACAGGCACCAATTTCTGCTTTAGTGCGTCGCCATGCGCGCAATCGAGCTCGGCCGCGGCATCGCGGCCGCTTATGCAGGGAAGCTTCTCGCCGATGTCGGGGTCGATGTGGTCCTCGTCGAGCCGACGACGGGGCACCCGCTCCGAGCACTCGCCCCCCATCCCCGAGCGGGGGCCGATCGCGGCGGCGGGCTGTTCCAGTATCTCGGCTCCGGCAAGCAAAGCATCGTCGTCGATCCCGCGACGACGTCCGGTCGCGAAGCGCTGGTCGAGCTCATGTCGACGACGGATCTCGTCATCGAAGATCTCGGGCCCGGGATACTCGACAGCTACGGCATCACGCGCGAAGCACTTGGAGCGCGACGATCACGCACCGCGCTGATTCGAATCTCGCCGTTCGGGCTCAGCGGACCGTATCGAGAGCGCGCGGCTTCGAGCTTGGTGTTGCAAGCGGCAGGCGGCTGGGTCGCTCGCATCGGCACACTGGAGAGCAAGCCCTACTACGTCGGCTGTCGCATCGAAGAGTACGTTGCCGGCGCCTACGCCGCGGCGGCGGCACTGACGGCCGTCGCGCAAGCGCGGCTCACCGAAGAAGTCATCGAAGTGGACGTTTCGATCTTCGATTGCGTGGCGGGAACGATTCCGTACCCCATGCTGCAGAAGATCACGTTCGATCGTCTCGGGTTTCCGGTGCCCCAGCGCTACCAACCGATTCCGGGAATCTTGCCTTGCGCCGATGGTCACGTCGGAATCAGCGCGCTGACGGGACAGCACTGGGCGGACGTGTGCGCGATTCTCGAAGTCTCCGAGCTCGCCGAGAAAATGCGCGAGGTCACGCTCCGCGGAGCGGAGTGGCGCGAGTTTTTCGCGAAGGCCGAGCCCTGGCTCGCTGCGCGCAAAGCTCAGGAAATCGTCGAGCTTTTTCAGGCGATGCGCGTGCCGGCCGTGCCGATCGGCAACGGCGCCAACCTGCCGTCGATCGAGCCGTTCGCATCACGTGGCTTTTATGTCCGCCAGCCGGAATCGGACGCTCTCGTTCCACGCTCCCCCCTACGCTTTCACGGTGCGCAAGGAGTGCTGCCGCGAGCGGCACCGCGACTTGGCGAGCTAGCGCTCGGCACCGGCAACGCCACTTCGCGTCCGGTACCCACAAGCACGGCCGCTTCGGCATCGAGCTGGGGCGGCGGTCGCGCGGGCCTGCCGTTCTCGGGGCTCAAGGTTCTGGATCTCACGACGTTTTGGGCGGGGCCCTACTTCACGATGTACCTCGCGAGCTTCGGCGCGGACGTGATCAAGATCGAGTCGCCGAAACGGCCCGATGGGTTTCGCTTCGTCGCCGCCTTCCCTCAGCTAGGCGAGAGATGGTGGGAGCAAAGCGGTGTCTTCCACGCGACCAATCTCGGTAAGCGCGACTTCACGCTCGATCTCGACGATCCCCGCGGTAAAGCCCTGGCGCTCAGACTCGCGGCCGAGGCCGACGTCGTTGCCGAAAATTTCTCGCCGCGCGTGATCGAGCATTTCGGTCTCGACTACGACGCGATTCGCGCCGTCAATCCTCGCGCCATCATGGTGAGGATGCCGGGCTTCGGACTTACGGGACCTTGTAGAGATTGGGTCGGTTGGGCTCTCAGCTTTGAGCAGATGTCCGGCTGCGCCGAGATCACCGGAGAAGAGAACGGGCGGCGGTTTGCACCGGGAGGCTTTGCTGATCCCGTCGTAGGCATGCACGCGGCAGTCGCGTTGCAAGCCGCTCTCGCGGAGCGCGAGCGGACGGGAGCGGGACAGCTGATCGAGGTCGCACAGGTGGAGGCCGTCGCCGCCATGACCGCCGAGCAAGTGATTCGACACTCGCTGACCGGAGAGATCGTCACGCGTCACGGGAACCGAACGCCCGACGCCGCGCCGCAGGGGCTCTATCGCACCGAAGGCGACGACGAGTGGATCGCGATCACCGTGCGAGACGACGCGGACTGGCGGAAGCTCTGCGGCGCGATCGATGCCGCCGCGTTGGCGAATGACCAAGACTTGGCGACGCTCGACGGAAGGCGTCGCCGTCACGACGAGATCGATCGCGCGATAGAAGCCTGGACTTCGACACGACCGGCCGAGGTCGCCGATCGGCTGCTGGTGACGGTGGGTGTTCCCGCCGCGCGACTGCTCAAGACCGAAGACTTCTACTCGGATCCCCAGCTAGCAGCCCGCTCGCACTTCCGCACTCTCGACCACGCGGTCTGTGGGCCGCTCGCCTATCCGAGCTGGCCGCTGCGTTTCTCGTCAGGTCCGAAGGAGCCCTACGCCGCCGGCGCCCCTACGCTCGGTCAGCACAACGAAGAAATCCTTCGCAACGTGCTCGGTCTCTCCGACGCCGAGATCGTCGAGCTCCGCATCGCTCGCGTGATCGGCGAGACGATGTCCTGACGGCCGCGCTCGACTAGTTGGGCGGTGCCGGCGCTGGCGCCGGAAGCGCGAACTTCTCGCGCGCCTCGCGCTGGCGCTCTCGCTGCGCGAGCACCAGCTTGTAGGCAACGTAATACTTGTAGATGTTTCGCACGTAGGTGGTGGTCTCGATTCCGATCTTGTCGGCCGTCACGACCTCGACATTGTTGAACCACTTGTTCGGATCGAGGCCGCGTTTCTCGGCTTCTTTCCGCATCTTGGCGATGTTGCCGGGGCCGGCGTTGTAGCTCGCGAACGCGAACAGCGGGTGGTTACCCGGCGCGAACGTCGCGTCCTTGAAATACTGGGTCATCAACTTGTCCATGTACTTCGCCCCGCCGTGGATGTTGTGCTCGGTGACCTTGATGTCGCCGACTTTCAGCTCTTTCCCCGTCGCCGGCATGATCTGCATCACGCCGATCGCCCCGACGTGACTCTTCGCTTGCTGGTTCAGCTGCGACTCTTGGTAGCCCTGGGCGGCAAGCATGACGGGATCGAAGCCGTACTGCGCGCCGTACTTCTTGAAGAGCTCGAGCATCTCGTGAAACTTCTTCAGCTCCGCCTCGCGCGTGTTGTTGTCGATCTGCTTCACGCGTTTCATCAGCTGCGCCTGACGGTACTCGATCACGCCCTGCCTCTTCGCCCAGCCCTTGTAGAAATCGCTGAGCTCGGCGTGAAGCTGCGGGCTTTCCTTGCGAACGACCCAACCAACTTTCGCGCCTTCTCGGAGCTTCGCGGTCTCGACGACCTTCACGCTCGGAAGAATTTGCGCCCACATCTTGGCTTTCCAATCGTCGACGACGATCACACCGAAGAGACCGGCGTTCAGCATTTCCATCATGTCTTCGTCTTCGAGCTCGTCGGGGACGTACTCGAGCTTCACGGGCGTTTTTCCGGCGGCGACCAGGCGAGCGTTCAACGCCTCGAGGCTCTGGTCGTAGCTGGAGGACTTGCGCACGTGGACCGTGTGGCCGGAAAGATCCTCTGCCGTCGTGATCACCGGGCTCTTCGGGCCCGTCATGACGACCTCGACAATCGGCTTTCGGTCGTCGGGCGCAGCGAAGTCGGCGATCGCGAGCCGACTCTCGGTCACGGTGATGTTCCCCGCCGCGATGTCGGCGAAGCCTTTCGCCACACGCTCGATCATGTCGTCACGCGTGGACGCTTCCAGATAGACCGTGACCGGCCTCTTGCCGAGCTCCTTCGCGTACTTCTTGTTGATCCAGCGTTCGAAGTCGCGGACCAGCTCGGCGGTGAGGCCACGCTCCTGTCCCTTCTCGCTGAAGTAGAGGGTTCGACTGTAGGGCGCGAGCACTCGAATCATCCGACGCTCTTTCATCGCATCGAAGTCGCCGGTCCATTCTTTCTCGGCCATCGAGAGCCCGCGCGCCTCCGCGGGACCCTCCTGCTCTGTCGGCGGCGGCGTGACCGCTTCTTGCGCCAAAACAGAGGCTGCCAGCACCACTGCAGCGACCACGGGTACCATGAGAGCCAACATCGCTTTCATGACTCTCATCTCCGAGCGTCAGCTCACTTCGGAAAAAGAAACACGATCGGAATGCGGAAGCCCCAATCCGGCCCGCCATCCGGCCGGTCCGCGTAGTAACGGCCCAGGAGACCGAACTGCACGGGCATACCCCCGAGCTTCAAGATCTGCGTCACGCCGAAGTTGATCGGCACCGTCCATTCTTCGCCTTCCCAATCGTAAGTGGACTCGGTGTTGAGGACGAAGCCCGTGGCGGTTCGCGTCGTGTAGGTGACGAAAGGCTGGAGGAAGGTCTGATCTACATCCCTGCGGTCGTCCTCGCCGGCATACGACCAAATGTGGTTGGCGAGCATGCCGAAAGTCCACGGGCCTTCCTGCAGGAGGCCGACAGCAGTCGGTCCAGCGCCCCACTTCTCTGATTTGAAATAGGTGTCGGTAGCAGTGGGCAGGAGCAACGCGGGCCCCACGCCCCAGATGAGACCGAAGGGCCCCTTCGCCACCGGAGAGAAGAAAAGGCTCTGCAACGTGTCACCGAGGCCGAACTGATCGCCCTCACCCGGGATCACGTCGTCTTGGTAGATCAGCGGCAGGATCGTTCGCGAGATGAGATTCCAATCCGCGTTGAGCGTGATCGGGATCACCGGCTGCACGTTGAGCGTGTAGCGCCAGCCGTCATCGCCGGGCCCTGAGCCGAAATCCCAGTTGCTCTGAAACGGCACGCTGATGAGCGACGCGATGGGGTTCGCGAGCTTCTTGGCTAGCTCCTCGCTGTTCTCGCCGCCGGTCTCCGTACTTGCGGCCGTTGTCTCCGCAAGTGCCGGCAAATCCGACGAAACGAGAGCGCCGAGCGCCAGAGCTGAGAGCACCAACAGCGAACGATGAATACGGATCATTTTTCTCCTTTGATCTCGCGAGCTCCGCGAACGCGCGGATTGTTCCTGAGAGCCGTAGTCAACGAAAGGAGAGGCGGGCTGCTAATCGCCGCGGCTACGGTTTCGGGAACGCGAAAGCGACGACGAGCTTCGTGCCGTCGTCGAGCGTTGTCTCGACCTCGAGCTCGCGCGCGGAAGCGACGTCTGCACCGACGAGCTTCCCTTCCGCTTTGTCGAGCACCACCGTCTTGTCCCCCGCGAACACCAAGCGACCGCTCGCGGCATCGACCGGCCGCCGGTGCGCGTCGCTGACGAAAACCTCGACACGCCCGTTGCGACGCACCACCTCGACATGGTGGTCGCCTACCATACCGAGCTGCCCGCCGTGATGCGGCGTGTGATCCATGTGCGCTTTGCCGTGATCGTGCTCGCTCGCCGCGTAGCGAAGAAACGGCACGGTCGCGAGCACGAGACCGAGAGCAACCGCAGAGACAAAACGCAGCACGCTCATGCCCGTTGCCTCGCTACGAGTAGGGTTACGATCACGAGCAGCAGCGCGGGCGCGTACACGCCCGGGATGTCGATGGTCCAATGCTCGGGCCCGACGAGACCGCGCGCGGTGTCGACCACGTGCACCATCGCGTGCAGAACCGAGAATGCTGCCGCGGCCGCGCAAGCTGGAACGCGCCACCGAGGTACGAAAGCCGCGACCAAGAGCGCTGCGCCGAGCAGAACGAAGATGCAGCCGATGTCGCGGATGAAGTGCTCGTTCAGCGGGCCGAAGTCGGGCACGCCGGCGGGGAGCGTCGCGTACCAGTGCGGCGGGTCGAGGAGCATCCAGCCGCCGTTCGCGAGGTTCCCGAGCCCGAAAAGACCGAGAACGAGGGTCCAGAGGTCGGTAGGTGAAGCTTTCGCTGGCATGTGGTCCTCCCCCCTCTACACGCCGGTGACGCGCTGGAGGTTACACCACCGTGGCAGGGCCAAGAGAAGAGGGTGTAACCTTCGGGGGGTCCCGGGCGTGTGGATTTCGAAGCCCGAGCGCCGGGAGGATCGCATGAAGCTAAGCGCCAAGCTCAAGGCCTATGCCCGCGTGATGAAGCGCGCGAAGCGCCCGATGGAGACGCTTCGTCTCTTGAAGAAGCGCCCCGCGTTGCTCGTAGCCGTGAATGTCTACGAGACCGCCTTGCTCGTCAGCGGGCGAGTGGACGTGCGGCTCAAAGCACTAGCGCAGATCAAGACGAGCGCTCTCATCGGTTGTCCCTTTTGACTGGACATCGGCTCTGCCGTCGGCAGAGAGATGGGTATCAGCGAAGCGCAGCTCGTAGACATGGCGCGGTATGAAACGAGCGACGCCTTCGACGCCGACGAGCGTCTCGTACTCGATCTCGCCGTCGCGATGGCGAAAACTCCTACCGAGGTCTCGGACGCTTTGCGCGAACGGCTTAGGGCACGCTTCGAAGAAGCGGAGCTAGTCGAGCTCAGCGCCGCAATCGCGTGGGAGCACTATCGCGCACGATTCAACCGGGTGTTCGGCGTCGAGCCGGCGGGGTTCTCGGAAGGAGCGTTTTGCGTGCTGCCGCAGCGGTGAGCGGACGAGCGATCCAGAGCTCAGGTTTGTCGCGCAACGAGTCCGTCCCATGCGGCGATTCGATCGCTTTGAATTTGGAGCAGGCGGCCGACGTCGACGAGATCTTTTGGTCGGAAAAACAACATCTTGAACACCGCGAGTGTCTCTGGGGACAACACCCATACGTCACGACCAACGAGGCGCGTTCTGACCCTACGCCGACGTGCTTCCGCATAAAACGGAACGCTCGGGACGAAGACATCCACGCGGTACTCGCCATGCTTTCCGACAAACATGCCACGCTCGTTCGCGTCAACGCGAGCTCTCGGGCGATCGATCGTGACGCCACTGGCCGACAGAACGTCGAACGCGCCTTCCAGCCGCTCAGGGGGCATCGACAAGATCGCCTCGACTAGACTACCGAGGGGAGGTGGTACCACGCGCTTCCCTGACGAGACGTCGCCACGTCGCTTCGGCTGCGTTCGGCATGGGTTCCGTGCTCTGCAGAACTCGCGTGCGATCCGGGCGTTCCGATAAAATCACGCGTGAAAGCTCGCACACTTCGCAGAACACCGTGAGTCGTTCCTCAGGCGTCATCGCGGCATAGTTCCCGCGATCGTCTAGCACAGTCGGGTTCGAGACCCAGGGGGGCAACTTCGAGGGCACGAGGTAAGGTTAGTCGCCGTTCGACCGAGCTTCAAGCGGTTTCGCTGGCGGGCAAGCTGACACAGGTTTAAAAGGGCGAGTCGCCCGATGCTCTACCTCAACTTGATCCGAAGACTCGCGCGAGTGCTGGCTACCGTCGCGATGCTTTGCGTCGGCGGGTGCGACGACGAATCCGTCGAGCTTCCGAGGATCGACTACGTCGTCGGGTTCAACCTCGAGCCGACGACCGGTCCAGTCGGCGCGCTGCAGATCGAAGTCGATTATCTCGGCGCCAACGGCGCGTGGGCGGGTAACGGTGGCGGCGTGGCCTGTCGGTGGATCGTCGATGCCTCGCTTCATGCGTGCAACGACAAGGATGCAGACACGCTATCGTGCGCGGTCGTAGACACGAGTGGCTTCACCGGCCCGACGCCCCTCATGGAGTGCGACTTTCTCTCGCGTGACGACACGCTCACAGCCGCCGACTTCGACGTTCGAGTAGTGGATTCGTCCGGAATCGATCTCGCACCGATCGATGCCCAGGTTACCGTGACGGTCGATGCGAGATCGCCGGTGACAACAACCACGACGGACCCAGACAATCCGGCCCTGCAATACACCGTCGTGTTCGACGTGGCAGAGACGGAGCGCGCGGTCGGTGCGCTGCAGTTCGAGGTGACGACCCGCGATGCATCGGGTGACTGGATCGGCGGAAAAGCAGACGTAGATTGTAGCTGGATTGTCGAAGGCACGCTGGCAGCCTGCAACGACAAGGGCCGCGGTGTCCTCGCGTGTGCGGTCGTCGATTCGACAGGGTTCGACGGGCCGGCATCTCTGATCGAATGCGGTTTCGAGACCTCAGATTCCGTCACCGCCGACAGCTTCCTCGTCCAAGTGGGCGATGCCTCAGGACTGGATTTGAACCCCGTCAACGTCACCGTTTTCGTTTCGAGCGTCACCGAGCGTCAAAACGACTGAGACAAGGTGATGACTTTCGGCCAGGATCACATCCACCAGATCGACGCACCCGCGAGCATGGTGTGGGAAGTGATCACGGACTTTCCGCGCTACGCTGAGTGGAATCCCTTCGTCATCGGCTGTCGCTCGACGCTCGCTCCCGGCGAGCCGATCGATCTCCGCGTGAAAATCTTCGCCAAGCCGCAAGATCAGCGCGAGTGGATGACCGAGCACGTGCCGGGGCGGCGCTTTGCGTACGGGATGAAGCCGCTTCCGTTCGGGGCGCTCAAGAGTGAGCGCTCGCATGATGTCGAGGATCTAGGCGGCGGTCGCACGCGCTATCGCTCTCACTTCGAGCTCGCCGGCTGGCTGTTGCCGGTGGTGCGCGCGCTCCTCGGCGCCCGGCTCGAGAAGGGGTTCGCCGACATGAGCGCAGCGATCAAGGCTCGCGCCGAGCGACTCGCTCGGGAGCGCGACCCGAAGGTGACAACACCTCATTGAGAAACGCGACGACGCGTCGCCTCGCCGTCGGGTCTTCGAAGGACATGCCGTGCTCGCCGCCGGATACGATCAGCAGCTCCGCTCCGCCCGCGGATTCGGCGAGCTTCAAGCTGTGACGCAAAGGCACGACGACATCGCGATCGCCGTGCACGAACAGCAGAGGCGTGCCGCGGAGCATTGCTGCAGCGGCGAGCGGCTTCGGATTGGCGGGGATCAACCACGACAGCGGGTATTGGAGCGGCCACGTGAGCCAGAGCGCACCGAGCTTCTCGCGCGCGATACCGCGAAAGTCGCTCGGGGCACTGTCTACGACCAAGCCTCGAATGGGAATCTCGCCGTCGAGGCTCGCAACCGTGGTCAGTGCGATCGCACCGCCGATGCTCTGACCGATCGCCGCAATGCGCTCGGGATCGACGTCCTCTCGGAGCGCCGCCGCGCGCACCGCTGCGCGAGCATCGCCGTGCGCACCGGCGAGCCCCGCGCGCCCGGCCGACGCACCGAAGCCTCGATAGTCGAAGAGAAACACCTGGAACCCTTGCGACGGAAGCCAGTAGACTCCCCCCAGTTGGCTGCCGACGTTACCCGCGTTGCCGTGAAAAAAGACCACCGTGCCAGCCGGCTCGAGGCCTTCGTAACGTGCCGGCAAGAACCACCCATGCAGCTCGACGCCGTCTTCGCCTTCGAACACGACGTCTTCGTATACGAGCCCGATCTCGTGGGGCGTGATCTCGATCGTCTTGCTCGGAAAAAATAGCACGCCGCCACACCCTGACACGATCGCCCCAAGCAACAACAACCAGCAGATCGCTCTCGACACCACCGTCCTCACGAGTCCGCCCACGCGTTTCGGAAATACGCGCGCCACGAGAGCATCGCATCGAAGCGCGTCTCGCCGTAAGCGTGCTCGACGCCCACATCGAAAACGAATGCCGTACGATTCGAGATCGTGAACCGTTGCTCGACGCTCGCGCGGCCGCTGGTGGTCGTGTCGCCGGCGAGATAGGGCAACGCTTCGAGCGAGACGTGCGTGCGCGAGCGCGCGTCGAGCAGGTCCACAATCATGCCGATCTCTCCGCTCGGTCCCACCGCGTAGTCGCGATCGAGCGCAGGTGCCACCTCGATCGCAACGCCGGTGAGCCCGTACACGAGCAAGCCGTCGATCGGCTCGTAAGCGAGACCCGCGCTGCCACGAAGATAGCCGACACCGCCCGGGTCGAGCCCATCGCCCGAGCCATCGGTGAGCAGACGCGTACGTAGCCCTGTGCCGAAAGTCCACGAGATCGGCCGGAGAAACGCGTCGCGAGGCGTGAGCGACCTGACGTCCAAGAGCGCGACCTCTTCGATCCGGAGCTCGTTCCGCTCGGGCTCGAAGCGGAGCGCGCTTCGTACGAGATCGAGGTTGGCGCCGGGAAGATAGCCACCGGAAGGATCGGAGAGCGAGTGAAAGGCGGCGCGGAGCGAGACCTCAACGAAAGGCTCGTCGTCGCGCACGCCCGCACCGAAGCCGAAACGCGCGATCGGATGGCCGTCTTCGGGACGCGCGTGCGGCACCGGCGGCTCGCGGGGCGGCTCCGCGCCTTCCACCTCGCTCAGCGCAACCAGAATCTTTCGCGAGCGAGGGGCAGAGTCTTCACGCGTCACGTCTTTCCCGAGGTAGAGATAGCGAAGGTACGTGTACGCGAGCGACAGAACCTCGACGCGCGTCGACGGCTCGAGCGCCTCGACCGAGCCCGCGTCGACCGGCACACGACCGCGAGCGATGTCGCGCGCGAGATTCCTCTCGTCGCGCGAGAGCATGCTCGAGCCGTAGCGGATGCGGGTTGCGGGGGAAGGCCGATAGGTCGGCTCGGCGAGAAGACCCTCACGATCGGCGACCGTACGGAGCGTGTCCACCGGAATCACCCACGCCGGATACTCGGGCGTGAGACGAAGCCCGGGGCGCGCGACCTCGAGCAACGCAAGCAGCTGATACGAGCAATTCTCGTCGAAAAAATAGTAGACGAAGGGAACGCCGAGCAGCTCCCAGACATGCGCGATCATCAGCTCGAGCTCGTCCGGCGCGAGATCCACCGGGTACTCCCAGATGTCGCGGTTTTCCCAGTCGCCGTACTGCCTCACTTTCTCGTAGTAGGGCATCACCGAGAAGGTGCCCGGGTACATTCCGAAGATGCCTTTCACGGCGAAAGGCGCGCCGCCGTCACCGCCGGTCTCGGCCGCGAAGTTGATCGCGTAGGCGAGAAGGTCGCGCTCGCCCGCGCTCGCTCCACCGTCGATGCGAAGCAGCGTGTGGCTGAACATCGAAGCGGGGTTGTTCATGTACGCTTCGGGCAGCACGAAGGTGAGACCGCGCGGGTCCATGCCGGCGAGCCACGTGTCGTAACGCTCACAGGCGACTTCGGGCAGCGCGCTCGCGTCCATCGCAAGCTCTTGCTCGAGCTCGTGTGCAAGCTCCCGCGCGAGCCAAAGAAACCGCGCGCGGAACGCGCACTGCGGATGCTGTCCGCCGCGCAGCGCAAGCGTCGGATCGAAGAAGGCCGCGAGCGTCGCCGCGAGCTCGTCACGAGGGCTCGTCTTGCCGGTCGGTGAGAGAAAAAACTCGCCACCCGAGGCGAGGCTTTCGAATCCGCTCGGACTCTCCGCGGGCTCGTAGTGCCCGAGCGCGAGCCAGCGCGGTTGCTCGTGGAGACGACGCAGCTCGGCCGCTTCGAGCAGTGATCTGAGGTGGGAATTCGCGAAGTCAGGGACAGCCGTCGCGGCGACCGGCGACCAGCAGACAAGAAGTGTCGCTATGAGTATCGGGCAGAAGAGCTGGCGACCGGGTGCCGCAGCGTCGCGGCTACGGCACCCGGTCACGGGGATCAGGAAGCGTAGGCCGCGAGCGAAGAATCGGTCGCGAGCAGCCGGTTGAGCTGCGCGATCATCTCGCCCGCCGTCACGTCGTCGTCGGCGAAGAGAGCCGTGAAGTTAGACTTCGTGAACGTGAAGAACGCAGGCTTGTCGGTCTCCGTCACCTTCATGAGCGAGGCGAACGCGTCCAGGGTCTCACCCTGACCGTGCGCCATGTCGCGCGCAAGGTTGTCCAGGTTGGCACCCGCAAACATGCGGAGCCGCGCGTCAGCCGTGATCACGCCCTCGGCGCTGCAGCCGAGCGTGCCGGTCGTGATGCCGAAGGTCTGGTTGCCGAACGTTCCGTTGGTGGTCGCGCCGAGAACTTTCGGCACGAGACCGCTCTCTCCCTTCCAGATGTTTGTACCCAAGCCACAGCCAATGTCGTCGTCGGCCTGGGCCATGCCCGCCGACGCCGCGATGACGAGTGCCGCGATGATGATCTTCTTCATCCGTGTCTCCTTCTTTGTTAGCCGTTTATCGGTGAACCCGGCGGGCCGATTACACCGGCTCGGCAGCAGGCGGTCAAGGACGGCGCGCAAGAAACTCCTTCGCACGCTCCCGCAGCACAAACTTGGTCACTTTGCCCATCGCATTCATCGGAAGCGCATCCACCCGCTCGACGTACCGAGGGACTTTGTAGTTGGCCATGTGCTCGCGGCACCACGCGATGATCGCCTCGGGGGTCGGCTCGCAGCCGGGTGCCGCCACGACGAAGGCCATCCCTACCTCGCCCATCCGGGCGTCCGGCAAGCCCACGACGGCCACCTGGGCAACCTCGGGATGCTCGCGCAGCATGTTCTCGATTTCCGCCGGATAGCAGTTGAAGCCACCGACGATGAACATGTCCTTCATACGGTCGGTGATCCGCAGATAGCCGCGCTCGTCCATGACCCCGATGTCGCCGGTGTGAAGCCAGCCCTCGCTGTCGATCGTTTCGGCGGTAGCCGGTTCGTCGTCGAAGTAACCGCGCATCACGTTGAAGCCGCGGACGACGATCTCACCGGGCTTGCCGCGCGCCACCTCGTCGCCCGCCGAGTCCACGCAGCGAACCTCCACACCTGGAATAGCGCGCCCCGACGTCGTGGCGATGGTCTCGGGGTCGTCGTCGAAGCGGCACATGCTCACCACACCGCAAGTCTCCGTGAGGCCGTAGCCCGTGATCACCGTTTCGAACGCGAGATCCTCCCTCATGCGCCGAATCAGCTCGACGGGAATTAGCGCTGCACCCGTGACGGCGAGCCGGAGGCTCGAAAGATCGTAGCTCTCGCGATCCGGGTGCGAGAGGATCGTTTGATAGAGAGTCGGTGGGCCCGGCAGCACGCTGATCCGATCTCGTTTCACGCGCTCGAGCACTTGTGGAACGTCGAAGATCGCCTGGGGGTAGACGGTTGCGCCGCGCATGAGGCAGGCCATCCAACCAGCCTTGTAGCCGAACGAGTGAAAGAACGGATTCACCACGAGGTAGCGATCGCCCTCGCGAAGCCCGACGACTTCCGACCACGCCTCGAAGGCACGGAGGTTTTGCCCGTGCGCCGTCATGACGCCTTTGGGCTTCCCGGTCGTGCCCGATGTAAAGAGAAGGTCGGAGAGGCTCTTGGTACCGACTTCGCCGATGCGGTCGAGGGCGGCGTCTTCGGAAACGCTCGAGCCGGCGTTGACGAAGTCTCCCCAAGTCGCAATGCCGCCGCCGCGGCCTACGGAAGCCACCGGCCGGAAGACGACGATGCGCTCGAGGCTCGGCAAGCTCTCGACCGGGCGGTCCGTGCCACGACCGAGCGCCGAGAAAAGCAGATCCAGGTAGCCAGTGCCGAGAAACTCGTCGATCACGCAGAGAATTCGCGCGCCACTCTTCTCGAGGATGTAGCCCGCTTCGCCGCCTTTGAGCCTCGTGTTGAGCGGCACGAGCACGCCGCCGGCCGACTGAATCCCGATCGCGGCGACGATCCACTCGTAGATGTTGGGCGCCCAGACCGCCACGCGATCCCCGTGCGTGATGCCCGCCGCCATGAAAGCGCGCGCAGCACGAAGGGCTGCGTCGGCGAGCTCGCGAAACGTGAGCGTGATCTTCTCCTCCACCACCGCCGCGCGATCGCCGAAGCGCTCCGCGGCCATGCGCGCCAGCTGAGGGATCGTTCGGGCTTTGTCGAGATCCATGGCGGCGTCTTCCCTAGCATCGCGAGCGAGCGGGGCCAACGTCAATCGCGCCCGGCGAGGTGACAACCGGTTTGCATTCGCTCTGCCCGTCGAGCCTCCTTCCACGACGTGCTCGATCGCGTGACCAACCTCTTTCCCGTCTGGGTGCTCACCGGCGGCGCGCTCGCTTTTTTCCACCCTCCCCTCTTCACGTGGTTTCAGGGGCCCTTCATCGTCTGGGGCCTCGCGGTGATCATGCTCGGCATGGGCATCACGCTGAGCTTCGACGATTTTCGCCGGGTTGCGACCATGCCGCGTGCCGTGCTCGTCGGCTTCGCCGCGCAGTACACGATCATGCCGCTTCTCGGTTGGGGCGTGGCCGCGTTGCTTCAATTGGAAAAGGAGTATGCGGTCGGCTTGATCCTCGTAGGCTGTTGCCCCGGCGGAACAGCATCGAACGTCGTCACCTACCTTGCAGGCGCCGACGTGCCGCTCTCGGTGCTGATGACGATGTGCTCGACCTTTGCCGCGGTCATCATGACGCCGCTGCTCACGGCAGCTCTCGCCGGGACCCTCGTGCCCGTCGACGGCGTAGGCCTCCTCGTCAGCACGGCGCAGGTGGTTCTGCTTCCGGTGATCGGGGGACTGCTACTCCACCACGCTGCGCCGCGACTCGTACGTTTGGTTCTGCCGATCGCGCCGCTCGTCTCCGTGCTCGTGATCGCGCTCATCTGCGCGAGCATCATCGGTGCCAGCGCCGGCGAGCTCCGCACGGCGGGGCCGCGTCTGCTCGCGGCGGTGATCTTGCTCCACTTGGGCGGCTTCGCGCTCGGCTACGCGTTCGCGCATCTCGCCGGCTACGGACCGACGATCGCGCGTACCATCTCGATCGAAGTCGGCATGCAGAACTCGGGGCTCGGTGTGGTGCTGGCGCGCGAGCACTTCACCAACGCCGCGACCGGCGTGTCACTCGCCGCCCTTCCCTGCGCGATCTCGGCGACCGTCCACTCGGTGGTCGGCAGTATCCTCGCAGGAATCTGGCGGCAGCATCGCTGACAGAACCCTAGAAATTCACCTGGCTTCGGAACTGGAACACGCTCGGCTCGTCGCCGTTCTCGGGCGTTCCGGGACGATCGAGGTCGAGAACGTCGACGTAGTTGGCCATGAAGCGAATGTTCGCTCGCGCGTACCAGTTGAGTCCGACGGTGAGCAAACGCTGGCGACCGCCGTTGATGTCCTCGTCGCCGAGATCGAGCTCGCTGAATCTCGTGCCGAGCTCCCAAGCGCCGTAGCCGCCGTCACCGACGCCACGACGAGGCTTGATGCCTTCGAAGACGCCACGCTTGGCGCTGTAGAGCCGTGACTCTCCGGTGAGAACCCAACTCGCGTACGCGTACCAGCCATCGAGATACGCGTCGGGTGCGCCGTCCTCGCGGTGGAGGAAGTTTCCGAAATACTCGCCCTGCAACGAAACGGGGCCGTAGACGAAAGCGCTCTCCGCAGCGAACACCGCGCCGTCGTCGACGTCGGTCAGCACACCCGTGTCGACGAGCTCGGCGTCGGTTAGGTGGGTCTCCCAGCGTTCGGCGCGCTCGAACTCCGCGCCGCCGTCGTAGTCGCGATACGAGCTGGAAACGCCGAGGTGCAAGACCTTCGCTTCTTCCGCCACGGGTGCGAAGGTCGCTCGCCCGGTCACACCGAAGCTCTCGTCCGTACCGTTCGCGTTGGCGTTGTCAGCGCCTTCACCAAAGGCACCGAGCGCTAGCGACCAGTGCGAACCGTGGGTAGACGCGCTGATCCCTACGTTTCGATCGGGGGAGAAAGCCGTAGTCGGCGCCGCCCGTTCCATGAAGGTGGACACGTTGGCGCTTGTCCTGCGCTCGAGACCGAAGGGCTCGCTGAGGTAGCCGACGGTGATCTCGACGGGGTCGAACCCGACGTAGCGCACGTAGGTGCTCTTGAGCGACACGTCGTCGCTACCGAAGTCGACAGCGCTCGCGAGCTGCCAATCGTGCGCCAGCCAACCCGACATCTCGATGCGCGCTCTTCGGACTTCGGTCGCATTGCCGATCGACGAATCGTCGTCGTCGAAGAAGCCCGCGTCCACGTGGACGCGTCCGCCTAGCGTGAATCCCGACGCTCCGTCGGCCGACTCGACGGTCAAGCCGCCGGTGCCGGTCGCGATCTTCACCGATGGCGTCGCGACGGCGGTCGTCGTCGGTGCTTCAGCGGAAGCCGGCTCCGCTTCGCCCGAAAGCGCACGATAGGTCGCGGCGTCGATCGTGCCTTGCCGGTGCAAGACGTCGATCAGGGTGCGGACGACGGCTTCTGAACCCGCGGCATCGGCGTCGCGGCCGGAGTTTAGCTCTTCGTATTGCGCATCGGTGAGCGTGCCATTTGCGCGGAGAGCTTCGATGAGCTGCCGCGTCGTATCGCCCGCCGAGTCCGCGCGGGCATCCGCGACCAGCATGAAAAACGACGCGACGAGCGCGGCAGTTCGTGCCCTCCGTCTGCAGTAGCTCGACCGCGCCGAGGTCACGATACCGACCGACAGCTGAGCTCGCGAAGCGCATGATCGGCGTCAGCGTCGTAGGAGATTTCACAGATCATTCCGGGGACGAGACCCGACGGCGCAGTCGTTTTGCCGTCGACCGTGATCGACACTTGGGCGGGGTCGAGCTTCGTCGTCACGTCGGCTTCGTTCACGAGAAACCGAATCGCTCGTTCGCCCTCTTCGACCGCAACCAGCTTCGCCGTGCTCTTCACGATCGGAGTGGTCGTCCCGCCACCGGCGTCGGCAATCATCGCGACGATCGCGGGAGACTGCTCGAGCGCCTGTCTCACACGCACCGAAAGAGACGCCCCGTCCATCGGAACGATCGGTATGTCGAGCTTTCGGGCTTCCGCCAGCAAGCCGGGATCTTGGAGAGCAGCCGTGTAGGCCTCTCGGAGAGCGAGCAGGCGGTCGCCGGGGATTCCCGGTGGACCGGCCGTCATTCGAAGCAGCGTCGCTTGTGACCGCACCAACGCGATCGCGGCCTTGCCCTCATCGGTCGACGCAAGAGCTGCGGCGTCGGGAATGGAGTCGGCGACGCCAGGTCCGCTGCCGACGCGCAGCAGGGCACGCCCATATTTTTGCACGAGGAAGGCCCGGTGTGAGCTCGCCGACCCGAACTGCGCTTCGACCTCGCCGCGCTTCATCGCTAGCTGAGCGTCTCGCGTCGCTAGACCGAAGACGTATCGAACGTCGAGGTGGAAGACTTTCGCGAGCAACCGCATGTCGTTGTAGCTCGAAGAGCCGAAGCCTGCGGCTGCGACCACGAGCGGTCGCCCTGCCTTTCGAATGTCGTCGATCGATCGATAGCCGGTCTTCGTCGACACGACGAGCAGGCGTGGCTCGTCGCTGGCTTTCCCGATCCAGCTCATTTTGCCGAGATCGAATTTCACTTGCTCGAGCCCGAGCAACTGGGCGTAGACGAGCCCGGTATTGAACGTTCCAATCGTGAGCCCATCGGGTCGCGCCGCGTAGAGGGCGTTGGCGCCGGCGATGTGGCCGTCGCCGGGCATGTTCTTCACGATGACTTTCGAGAGGCCGAGATGTTTTCCGAGGTATTTCGCGACGAGGCGGCCGTAGGTGTCGTAGCCGCCGCCGGGCTCGGTGGCGACGATGTAGGTCATCGTCTCTCCGCGGAATCGGTCCTTTGCAGCGCCGGCCGAAGCGCATGGAGCGACGGCCCACTGAATGACGACGGCGCAGAGTACGCCCCCCGACGCACGCGCGACGCTCGCGAAGTCGCTACGACCCATCCTAAACCTCCCCAAGCCAGGCGGTCGCCGACGACCCGCCCCCTGCGGGTGTCGTGGAGTTGCGACGTATGGCTCCCCCGGCGGATGCGATAGTCTCCGGATTGTACCGGCCTAGGCGCCCATGCGGGAAGCAGGAGGGGCGTCAGGACGGTGCGTAACGGAGGCATCGATGATTCGAGCGGGCATCATGGGCGCGACGGGATACATGGGTGGCGAGGCGCTGCGCGTGCTGCTCGACCATCCGGAGGTCGAAATCGCGTGGCTCACGAGCCGCACGGAAGAGCGCATCGACGAGCACCACCCCAACCTCTACGGTCTCGATCTTCGGCTCGTGCCGCCCGAGCAGGCCACGCCCTGCGACGTCGTCTTCCTCGCCCTTCCGACCGCAGCCTCGATCGAGGCCGCGTCACGCTGGCTCGACGCAGGGGCGAAGGTCGTCGATCTCGGCGCAGCGTTTCGACTCACCGATCGCTCGACGTGGGAGCGTGTCTACCGCCAAACCCACCCCGCCTGGGCGCTCGCGACCGAAGCTGCCTATGGTCTGCCAGAGATTCACGCGTCGGAGATTCGCCGCGCGCGTCTCATCGCGAATCCCGGCTGCTTCTCGTCCGCTGCGATTCTCGGGCTCGCTCCGCTAGTGAAGGCGGGCCTGGTGGATCTCGAGCGTCTCGTCGTGGACGGGCTCTCAGGAACGGCGGGCGCCGGCGCCGAGCTTCACCGAGCAGCGCATCACGCGGAGATCGGCGGAAACCTAGTCCCGTACAACGTCGTGGGCCACCGGCATACCTACGAGATGGAGCAAGAGCTCGGCGGGCTGGCGGGCGCGACGGTGAAAGTGCACTTCACTCCGACCTACGTACCGATCGTTCGAGGAATCCTCGACGTTTGTCACGCATTTCCGTCACGTAGGATCACGCGTGGAGAAGTGCTCGATGTGTATCGGGCGTTCTATCGAGACGAGCCCTTCGTATTGGTGTACGACCTGCCGACAGAGTCGGGTAGTGCCTGGCAGTACAAGCCTTACCCTTGGGTGAGCACGGTCGCAGGAACGAACTACTGTTATCTCGGGCTCGACGTAGACGAAGATCGCGGGCGTATCGTCGTGTTCAGTGTGCTCGACAGCATCGGCAAAGGCGGCGCCCAAGTCGGCATCGAGAACATGAACCTCATGTTTGGCCTCCCTCGCACGCTAGGCCTCAGCCGCCGAGGGATGCATCCCTAGCGATTAGGAAAAAAGGGGCTCGCGGCGCGGCGGCGCACCGCGAGCCCGGTGGTGTACTAGAAACCGCGCTGCGCCATGCAGGTGCTGTATGCGGCCTGCGCGCGAGCGTCGTCTTGGCTCTTCCTATTGACGCCGTAGAGCGTGCCGGCCGTGGCTCCGACGACCGCGCCGATGCCTGCCCCCTTGCCCGCGCCCTTGCCGCCGTTGGCGATCGCACCGGTCGCGGCGCCCACACCCGCGCCGAGAGCGCCGCCTACTACACCGTCCCGCACGACCTCTATGGTCTGCGTGCGCGCGGTCTCCGCCGCTTGGTTGCACGCCGCGACGTCATAGCTGGACGGTGTACGCGGCGCGACGGGAGCCGGGGCCGCGTTCGACGCGACGACTTTCGGCGCGCGCTGCGGCTGAGGCGCGACGGGCGCCGGCACCTCGACCTTCACCTGCTCTTCGACCACCGGTACCGGCTGAGCCTGCTTCGCCTTGGCGACGATCGCCTGGCCTACGGTGATCGGCACGACGAAGGCGATGAGGCCGAGCGTAGCCCATTTCCAAACGTTCGAGTCGGGTCCTTGCTTCGATGTCGAGTTGTTCTCCGACATTTCCATCCTCCGAATAGTAGGGATTGAGCGACGCGCAGGAGAGCGGTCGCTCGAGCCATACTGACGGAGGGGAAGCCGTACGTTCTACCGCGAAAAGCGGCCGCGAGCCGTAAAACCTCAGACGCCTTGTCGGTGGGTTTGCGGAGCGAGTTGCAACTGGGCGCGACGCGCACGGCGAACGCCACTATCGGATGCTCAGATGCTCCGGTCGCACTCCTCTAGCTCTGCCCAGGTCCGCTTCCGGACTAGGTCGTCGAGCGAGTTGACTAGCCGCGCGCCACAAGGAAAGACGTCCGCATGCAAATTCGCAACGTCGTCTTGGTGGATGGGGCACGGTCCGCGTTCGCACGCGGAGGCAAGGGCAAGCTGGTCGCAACGCGGCTTGACGAAGCCGGCGCGAAGGTTCTTCGCGCTCTCCTCGATCGCAATCCGAAAGTGCAGGACTCGATGGTCGAAGACGTCGGCGTAGGCAACGTCGTCACGCGCGGGTCTGAGCTCTCCTACATCGGCAACATCCAACGAATCGCCGGCCTTCCCCTCGAAGCCTGCTCGTTCCACAGCAATCGGCAGTGCGGGTCGAGCATGGAGACGCTTCACAGGATCTCGATGGCGATCATGTGCGGGATCATCGACTGCGGCGTGGCGATGGGAGTCGAGCGCATGGGTCGCGGGCTCGGCGGGGGCGGCGGCGACAGTCGCATCACGAAGATGACCGACAAGCTCGCCCAGCTGAACGCCGTTCAACGGGCGCCCGCGCTCGATCACTCGAAGTACTTCTCCGTTCCCTTCCCCGACTACATTCTCGCAACGCCGTGGATTCAGCCAATGACTCAGACCGCGCAGAACGTGGCCGAGGTCTACGGGCTCGCGCGCAGCGCACTCGACGAGTTCTCGGCCGAGAGCCACGCGAAGACCGCGGCGGCGCAGGAGAAAGGAAGCTACAAGAACGAGATCGTCTCCCTCGAAGTCGAAGACCCGATCTACGACGATCAGGGCAATTGGCTCGAGAACGAGCGCGGAAAGAGCGTGACCTTCGATCGCGACGAGTGCGTGCGGCCCGGCACGACGGCGGAGAAGCTCGCAGGGCTTCCGCCTTTGAAAGGCGTGGTGAGCTTCGGCAAGAAAGAGATGGTGGATTCAACCGCTCGTCGCAACATCGTAATCTCGAGCTTCTGATCGGAGGGCGATGTTGATGAATAGCGGAAGACGACAAGGATTGAGTTCGTCGGAGCGCAGCGAGCTGTGGCAGCGGTGGC
>Ga0247727_10003497_pt1 | contig 34648 bp, 32 predicted proteins | sample WisWelCaveWW1625_FD_202498 | JGI IMG/M metagenome (GOLD analysis project Ga0247727, IMG submission 202498) | Biofilm microbial communities from Wishing Well Cave, Virginia, United States - WW16-25 | ecosystem: Environmental > Aquatic > Deep subsurface > Groundwater > Cave microbial mat | place...
GATGATGATGGGCGCCGTGCTTACCGCCTCGCCCACGTCGGCTTTGATGGCGATGACCGTGCCTGAGACAGGGGCGGTGAGAGTCGTGTTGGCTAAAGTCAGTTGGGCGCTTTCGAGAGCCAATTCCGCCTGACGCACCGAGACCGATCCAGGCGGGTTGCCGGCGCGCAGATCGGCCAGTCGCTCTTGAGCAGTGGCCAGGTTGGCCTCCGCCGCGCGCACTTGCGCCTCGGCCAGCGTCACGTCGTCCGGACTCGGATCGAGCGCCCACTGCAATGCTTGCCAGGCGTCGTCCACCGCTTCTTTAGCGGCGGCGGTGGCCTGCTCGTTCTTATATTGCGCCGCTTCAAGGTTAAGTTGGGCAACAGCAAGGTTGTTGACTGCGCCATTGTAATCATCTTGAGCCTGCGCTAGCGTGTACTGAACCTTGTTAACCGTCACCGAGCGGTTGGGGTCACACTCGGCACAACCTTCAATGGCGGCTTTCACTTTGCCCAGCACATCGGCGGCGCGATCAACGGCATCTTGCGCCTTGTAGACAGCGCTGGTCAACGAACCGAGATCGGTGACAGTGGAGGCGTTCTTAGCCTGTCCCAATTCCGCCACAGCGGCATCGTACGCCGCCTGATACGCGGCCACGTCGGGGGATTTCACGGCGGCGAGATAGGCCTGAGCCTCTTCCAGCGCGGCTTCGGCGCCGGCGACATCCAATTCGGCCTTGGCGATGGCGGCCTCGGAAATCAGTTCCGCCTCGTTATCCTTAGCCTGCTCGAGATTAAGTTCAGCTTGTTCCACTTGGATACGCGCCGCCGCATCGTCCAGCCGCGCCAGCACCTGTCCGGCTTCGACGTGATCGCCCACGGCGATGTTGAGTTCAACCAGCACGCCCGACGAGCGGAAGCCAAGGTCAAGTTCTGCCGCCGGGACCAGGTTGCCCGCGCCGGAGGCGGTGATCATGATGTCACCTGTGCGCACTTTGGCGGTTTGCAGGGCAGGCTCGGCCGGTGTCTGCGCCGGGAGATAAACCTGCGAGTAGTAATAATATCCGCCGCCGGCGAGGGCGGCTAATACAATCAGGATGATAACGAGTGTGGTGGGGCGAAAGAGCTTTTTCATGGTCGTGATTTCCTTGCTTCAAACGTTCATTGACAAGATCGGGGTGATATTGGGAAATAGGGGTATTTACAGTGTATTTGTTTTTTTTTCACGCAAGAGGCAAAAGTGAAAGGGAGAGGCCGGGCGACTTCATCCTCCCGGCCTCTCCGGTCTGGCTACCGATTACTTGTTCCAGCGCCCGCGTGGGCCGCGAGGCTGGCTGGTTCCGCAGTTGTCGCACACGCCGTCGCCATTCGCATCCACGAAGCCTGTCCCGAGGCCGGTGCCGCGCGGCGTCACTGCATGGGGCGCGCTCAACTGTGCGGTGACGTTCGCCTTCATCGTCGCCAGCATCGTGTCGGCCTGCGCCTGGGTGAGGCGGCCGTCAGTCACAGCCTGATTCAGCGCCTCGGCGCGCCGGGCGATGAAAGCGTCCACGATCTTGTCGAGCGCGACGCCCTTCGCCTTCGCCACGTCGGCGATGGTCTGGCCGCTGTTCAACGCGGCGACCAGTTCCGTCTGATCCATGCCGAGGACGTTCGCGGCGACGGCGACGAGGGAATTGTCCGGGCCGCCCCATGCGCCACCACGCCCGCCGCCGAGGCCGTAACCGCCGCCCCGGCCACCGAAGGGCTGAACGCCCACCGGCTCCTGAGCGAAGGCCGTCGCGCTAAGAGCCAGCGCGCCGACTACTGCCACAAGCATGGCAATCGTGCCAAGTTTCAACCATTTGTTGTTCATAGTGATCTCCTGTTTGGTAATGTGATTACGGGTCTTTTCCCGTTTCCTTACCTGCAAGATACCAGGCGCGTATGGAGGTCTTATGGAGGTTGAATGCAAAACTGATAGAGAACGCGCCCCCGGCCTCCATCAGTTCTCCACACGTTCGCCGTAAGATGATGGCAAGCCCGGAAAACCTGCGGGAATTCCACCCCCTCTTGTCGGCAATCCGCGAGGCCGTATCTGTTCCCATGTTTCATCGTCACACTGGATGAACTATGTTGCGCCCTATTGACGGCTACCTGCCACGAGCGCGCCTGTTCGACGAGGGCGCATTGACGGAAATTTATCGGACGCTCAATCGCCCGCTGTACGCCTACGCCTATCGCCTGGTGGGAGATGGATGTGAAGCGGAGGATTTGGTGGCGGAGGCCTTTCGCCGTTTTCTCCTGGCGCTACGAAACGGCGGCGGGCCGCGCGAACATCTCACGGCCTACCTCTACCGCACCCTGCACAATCTGATCACCGACCGCTACCGCCACCGCCCAAAGCCCGATCTGCCGCTCGACGAATCCCTTGAGGCCGCCGACGACGACCCGGCGCTGGCCGCGCCCATTCACATCGCGCAGGCCCAGGCGCGCGCGGCGCTGTGGCGGCTCACATCGGAACAGCGGTTAGTGATCACGTTGAAATACTACGAGGGCTTGAGCAACGATGAGGTCGCGGCGGCGCTGGGTAAACCCGTCGGCGCGGTGAAGTCACTGCAACACCGTGCGCTCGAAGCCCTGCGCCGCCTGCTGGCGGACGAAGTGATGGAAGAGAGAGTGGCGATATGAACGACGTTGTTGACCGACTGGACGCCGCCCTGGCCGGGCAACCCGACAGAGACGCTGACCTTATTCTGCTGTTGGGGACTCTGGTGGTGCTCGAACCTCTGCGCCGAGTCCCGCCGCGCTCGCCGGATTCTGAACGGCGCGGCTTGCAAGCATTTTTGTCGCAAGCGTCGGCATTGCGCCCGGCCGTATCTGCGCGGTCTGCGCCTCGTCACACTGGGTGGAGATTCAAATTCAAAAAGGAGACTTCACCCATGAACGTTTTACTCATCATCTCGCTCGTGGCCGCACTGGCGCTGGGAGGCACCGGGGTCACTGCCTATGCCGCCCAAGACAGTTTGCCAAGCGAGACTCTTTATGCAGTCAAACTGGTTGCCGAAGATGTGCGCCTCGGCCTGGCTTCTGATCCGCAGGCCCAACTCAACTTGCTGCTCGAAATGGTTCAGACGCGGACAACTGAAATGACAGCGCTCGCCGCCAGAGGCGAACCGATCCCGGAGTCTGTCCCGGTTCGGTTGCAGACTCATCTTGAGACTGCTTTGCAGATTGCGGCGCAACTTGGTGAACCGGAGATGGCCGCCGCGCTCGAACAGATTCGGGCGAGCGTCGAAACGCAAGCGCAGGCCATGTTGCAGGCCCAGCAGAACGCACCCGGCGACGCCGGCGTGCAGTTGGCCCAGCAAACGCTCACCCAGGCGCGAGAAATGGCCGAACTCGGACTGAACGAACCGGCCCTGTTCCGCAACCGGGTCAATCAAAATCGCCCCGAGGCCGCGCCGACTCAGCCCGAGATGACGCCAGGCGCGGGCGCGGGTAACGACAACGGCGCCGGCCCACAGACGAGTCGCACATCGGCACCTTGGAGCACGCCCCAACCCGGATCAGGCAATGGCAACGGCCCTGGCTATCAAGCCAGCGGCACACCCCCGCCTGCGTACACGCCGCAAAGCACGTCGTCCGGGCAAGGCAACGGATATGGCCCCGGCCCGGAGGCAACCTGCACCTGCACACCTGAATACGAGAGTAACAGTTACGGGCCTGGCCCCGACAATTCATCGGCGACGCCTCAAGGCAACAGTTACGGCCCTGGCCTGGAGGCGACTGGCACTTGCACGCCCGAATATGACGGCAACAGTTACGGCTCTGGCCCCGGCATTCCAGCGGTGACGCCCGACGGCGATAACAACAGCTACGGCTCTGGGCCGCAACCTGCCGCCACTCTCGCGCCACAGAACACTTCGCAACCCGGCAATGGCGGCAATGGGCCAAAGCCGTGAGACCAATCTCTTTGGAATGTCATTAACAAAAATGGGCGGCCACGCGGGGCCGCCCGTTTCATTTGGAGAGTTTGGCGTTCAAGTGAGCCTGTAAGCCGCTTTCTGTGCCCTGCGAACAGGGTGGCGATCATCTCTCTAGGCCGAACATTACTGCCCGGCTCGTGCGGTCTACCCGAGGCTCAAACGGCACGAGCAGTGCCTCGCCTCTGCTTGACCTTGCTCCCGGTGGGGGTTGCCTGGCCGCTCACGTTACCGCGAGCGCCGGTGGTCTCTTACACCACCGTTTCACCCTCACTCCGCCTTGCGGCGGGGCACTGCGCTTCTCTGTGGCCCTCTTCCAACGGATCACTCCGTTCCGGGTGTTACCCGGCGCCGCGCTCTGTGGAGAGCGGACTTTCCTCGACCCTTCGACACGCTTCGCGTCAGGGCCGCGATCGCCCGGCTCACTTGAACACCAACCTAATCATATCACGCGATTCTGCTACAATTGCCGCAAAGGAGAAGAAGAGATGACTCGCCAACTTCGCTCACACCTCAACATCGCCATTGCGGCCCTGGCGCTAGGGATTGTAGCCTGCACTTGCGGTAGTCAACTTGGCGGCCTCACCGCCACCGCTACCCCGCCTCCGGCCGCCACGACCGCCCCCATCGCCAACACCCCGGCGCCCGTTCCCACCAAGCCGGTCATCGGCGGTGGCGGCGGCATCGCCGCCGGCGAACTGCAAGTCGTCAACACCAACGTCGTCCAACGCGCCGACGGCAGTTGGCGGCTGTTGGGCGAAGCCGCAAACGGCACCGAGGCCACCGCCGCCAACGTCAGCTTGCAAATTGAATGGTTCGAGGCCTCGGGCCAATCGCTCGGATCGGATGTCGCCTACCTCCTGACCACCAACGTCGCCCCCGGCGAAACTGCGCCTTTCCTCTACGACATTTACGACACGGGCGTGCCGCTGGCCTCCTTCACCGCCGTCGTGGTTGACTTCACCTCGTCAAACGACCTCACCCGCGCGGCGCTCGACCTGGAGCATGCCGCCTTTACTATTGACGACTACGGCGATTTCCACTGCACTGGTGAACTGGTGAACAATACCAATGATCCGGTGCTAATCGAAAGTTTGGCCGCCACCATCCTGGACAACAACCGCGCCCTGTTCTCCGCCGACTCCTACTGGGCCGTCACCCGCTACCTTGAACCCGGCGAGCGCACTCCCTACCGCATCTCGCCCCTCGGCGCTACAGGCGCGGTCGTCTCCGATTACTTCTGCTACGTTTACGTTGATGCCGTCGCAGCCGAACCTGTCCCGGCCAACGCCGTCGCCTTCAAAGACACCAACGACGACGGGGATAACAGCAACGACGTGTTGTACTTCGTAGATACGCTGGGCTACAGCCACCTCGTCGGCGAAGTCGTCAACAACGGCGACGAAGCGATGAACGTGCGGCTCGTCGGCAGCTTATACAACGCCGAGGGCAATGTCATTGACGTGGACTTCAACTCCGTTCCGGCGCCGCTCAACCCTGGCGAGACCCTGCCCTTCGACTTCACCACCTTCTCGGCCACTAACTACAACGCCGCCCTCCGCGACGAAACCGCCCGCTTCACCGTGCAGGTTGACCCGTATTGGACATATGCCGCGATCGCCGAATACGCCGCCCTCGAAACCCGCAACGGCTCGGCCACCGAAGAAGAGGGCATCATCACCGAGACGGTTGACGTCGTCAACACCCAGACCTTTGACGTGGATTACGCCTACGTCGTCGCCAGCGTCGCCGACGCTTCGGGGCAAGTGGTCGGCTACAGCTACGCCACCACCGACCCCATCGCCGCCGGGGCAACCGTCAAAACCCAAATCACCATTTACGTTGACCCGGCCCTCGACTCATCTGAACTGAAAGTCAACCTCATCGTCAAAGCGCCCAAGCCTTAATGACCATTTCCATCCGAGCGGGCCGCGCCAGTCGCGATTGAAAATCGCTCCTACGCTCGATTGGCGCGGCCCGCTCTGAATTCTTCTCAATGCGCCGTTTCGCTCCCCTCCTCATTATTACCGCCTTTGCCCTGCTCACTGCCCAGCCCCTCTTCGTTCGACAACTTACCTGCTCCGATGACAACTCTTTTGCTCTCACCAGAGCTGTAACCCTGGAACAGCTCATCCGCGACGGGCACATTTTTAGCCGCTGGTCGCCGCACATGGCGCACGGCTACGGCTTCCCGTTCTACAACTACTACGGCGCGCTTAGCACCTTTGCCCTGGTTGCCGTGCACAGCCTCGGTTTCGTCTACCCAACCGCCCTGCACATCCTGTTTGGCTTGTGCATCCTGGGAGCGGGTTTAGGCGCATATGCTTTTGCCCGCGAGTGGTGGGGCGATGCTGGCGGTGTTGCCGCCGCCGTCGTCTACCTCACCGCGCCTTACCTGGCCTTCGACATCCTCTTCCGCGCCGCCCTCGCCGAGTCCCTCGCCCTCGTCTGGCTCCCCGTCATCCTCTTCACCCTCCACCGCGCACTCAACTCACAAACTCACGCTTCACGTTTGTCGTTCGCGTGCTTCTCGCGGGCTGTGCCTGGGATTTGGGGCTTGGGATTTGGGATTTGGGATTTGTTGGCTGGCATTTCTTTCGCCGCCCTGATGTACACCCACAACACGTCTTCGCTCGCCGCCGTTCCGCTCATCACCGGCTACGTTGCTCTGATGGCGTTCCTTCAGCGCGACTGGCGCAAGCTTTTTCAAGGCGGCGTCATCGTCGCCGCCGGCCTCGCCCTCTCGGCCCGGTTCTGGCTCCCTGCCCTCGCCGAAATCAATCTGGTGCAAACCGATCGCCTTCTCGTCCCGCCCATCTTCACTTACTACACCAACTACCTCAGCCTGCGCGAACTGTTCGCCCCGCCCGCCGCCATTGACCCCTTGCTCATCAACCCCTCACCGGCCAAAGCCCTCGGCCTCATCGCCGCTGTACTTGCCATCGTCGGCCTGGCCGCTGTTGTTTATCGCCGCTTCGCGTTGCGTATCGCAGATAGTACAACACCGCCCAATGACAACGCATTTGGAGTTCGCGTGCTTTTCGCAGGCTGTGCCTGGGGTTTGGGATTTGGAGCTTGGGCCTTTCTCACCCTCGCCTTCTACGCCCTCCTCACCCTCCCTCTCTCACGGCCAATTTGGGATCACGTTCCACTCGTGCCCTTCATTCAATTCCCGTGGCGCTTGCTCGGTCCGGCGGCATTGTGCGCCGCCGTCCTGGCAGGCGGTGGTGTTCACTGGCTGAAGCGGCATCAGTGGATCGCCGCAGCCGTCATCGCCCTCGTCGCCACACTCGGCCACCTCTCGTGGTGGTATCCGCGCTATTGTGAGCCGTTCAAAGAAATCTCACTTGGAAGCACTTTGAAATACGAATACGATACCTACACTCTGGGCACCACCGCCAAAGGTGAATACCTGCCCCGAACCGTCAAACTCCTGCCCGATGATGATTCAATCGCTGAAGCCATCATGCGCGGCGAACAACCGCACTACCTCACCGGTCTGCCCGCCGACTCCCAACTCACCGTCGCCAACCCCGACCCGCTCGACTACCGGGCGACCGTCTCCCTCTCGGCCCCGACTCGCGTCACCTTCAACCAGTTCTACTTCCCCGGCTGGCAAGCCAAACTCGACAATCAACCTACTGATATTCAACTCACACCCGACACCGGTCTCATCACCGTGCTCGTCCCGGCCGGCGCGCACACCCTTCACTTCCACTTTGGCAACACGCCAGTTCGCACGGCAGGCGATGCCATTTCACTAATTGCGCTCATCGGCTTGATTGCGTATAGCGTGTTTCGCATTCCGTTCAAGCAAGGCGTGCAACAGCCCGCCTCTGCCCCCAACTTCGACTTTGGAATTTGGGTCTTGGGATTTGGGATTTTGTCTTTCCTCATTCTCCGCCCGCTCGCGCTCGACCGAACTTCAAACCCGCTCCGCCATTCTGTCTTCGACGGCCAAACGATCAGAGTCGGCGACCCCGTCAACCTCAATCTGTCCGGCGGTCTCACCGTCCTCTCCGCCGAGTTTCCAGCGTCGGTTTCATCCGGCTCCGAGTTCGACGCCATTCTCTATCTCACGGCACGCATCCCCACCCCGCCCGACTTCCAACCGCGCTTCGATCTTGTGTCGGCCAACGGCGTGACGTGGAACAGCGGCAAAGACGCCTTGCCGCCGCGCTGGCATCGTGAGCCGCCTGGCACGCCCTACTGGCCTGTCGGGCAATACGCGCAGTGGGCGCGCCACGAAACTGTTTTGCCCGGCACGCCGCCCGGCGAGTATCAACTCACAGCCACCATCTTCGACCGCGCCACGCTCGCGCCCGACAGTGTGATTGACGCCGACGGCAACTTCGTCTCGCCCATCGTCTCGCTTGGCGCGGTTCGCGTCACGCGCCCCGCCGCCTCGCCCGCCGTGGGCGACCTCCACATTCAATACTCTGCCAATCACGACTTTGGCCCCATCACCCTGCTCGGTTACAACCTGGATCGCGCCGAAGCCCGCCCCGGCGACACGGTTCTCATCACCCTCTTCTTGCGCGCCGATGAAGCCATGCCCGATCTCAAATTCAACCTGCTCGATCCGCCGTACCCGACTTCGCAATGGCAAGCGGGCGACATCTGGCGATTCCAAACGTTTGCCCGTCTCCCGGCCTCAGCCGCCTCTGGCCCCTACCAGTTCGCCCTCCGCCTGCTCGATCAGCCTGCCGCGTCGTTTGACCTGCGCCCGATTCAACTCACCGCGCCGGAGCGCACGTTCAACGCTCCGGCGGTGGAGCAACCGGCCGCAATTCGTTTTGGCGGCGTCGTCGAGTTTTCTGGCTACACCTTGCGCGCCACGCCCGAAGCGCTTACGCTGGATTTACTCTGGCATGCCCTCGCCACGCCAGACTCGGACTTGATGGCCTTCGTCCACATTGAAAACGCTTCGGGAAAAATCGTCGCCCAGTCCGACGCCGTCCCGGCAAACTGGAGCCGCCCCACCACCGGCTGGCTCCCCGGCGAGTACGTGCTTGACAGTAGAACCCTGCCGCCCCTGCAAACCGGTGATTACACCTTGTACATTGGCCTGGCCGACCGCGTCACCGGAGTCCGTTTAGATGAGCGAGTCAAGATCGGGGTTTACAAAGCGCCTTGAGTCAGGTAAAATCCCGTCATTAGAAAAAACAACCTCCCGAAGGTTGAAGAACCTTCGGGAGGTTTCCGTGTCAGAAGCAAGGAGAACTCTCGTGGCAAATACTGCATCCGCCCAAAAACGCATCCGCTCCAACGCTCGCAAAGCCAAGCGCAATCAAATCACCAAGTCGCGCGTGCGCACTTCGGTCCGCGCCGCTCGCGAAAGCTTGAATGACCCTGCCGAGGCCAAGAAGGCTGTGATGGCCGCGGTGAGCGAGTTGGATCGCGCCGCCGAAAAGGGTGTTATCCACAAGAACAACGCCGCCCGCCGCAAGGGCCGTTTGATGAAAAAGCTGGCGGCGCTTGAAGCGAAGAACGCGTAGTTTAGGGCCGTGCGCCAGCGGCCCGCCCACAAGGGGCTAAGCCACGTTTCAAACAGCCTCACCGTGTGCCGGCCTGAAAAAGCCATCGTCCAAGAGACGGTGGCTCTTTTATTGGAAAGTTGGGTATTGACTAGAACGTATGTTCTATGATAAATTGTAGGTGCTTTCACCTGCCCCGGAGCGTGTAATTGTTACGCTCATCTCTACTCTGCCCGCGCCCGGAATCCATTGCCCACCAACCGGATTCCGGCCATGACAACCAAGTTGACTTACGAACTAATGGAATTTCAATCGGACCGGATCGAGGCAGTGCTGGCTTCGCATCGTATCCCGATCCGGGTACACGGCGGCGTCGTCGCCCCGCGCTGGATTCGCTTTCACTTCAGCGCCGCGCCTTCGGCCAAAGTCAGCAAAATTCGCGGCCTGTCTGAAGAAATTGCGCTGGCGCTGGGCGCGGCAGACGCGCGCATTGCCCGCGACGGCGACATGCTGGCGATTGAGATTCCCCGCCCCGACGCGCAGGCCGTTCGCCTTCTGCCGCTTTTGCGCCAACTGCTTCGCGGCTCCATGATTCCGCCCATCTCGGCTTGCATCGGCTTGACCGACGATGGCCGCCCGTTATTACTGCGTCTGCCCTCGCCCGACGTGACTCACGTACTGGTGGCGGGCGCGACCGGCTCCGGCAAGACCGAGTTGATGCGCGTGATCGTACTCAGCCTGGTGGCGGCCAACCGGCAAGCCAAAGTTCAACTGGCGCTCATTGACCCAAAGGCACGCGGCTTCGGGCGGCTGGCCTCTCTGCCCCACCTCATCGCTCCGCCCGCCACCAACACCGGCTCGGCCATCGCTCTCCTCAACCGCCTCGTCGCCGAAATGGACCGGCGGGACGCCGACAACGCCTCCCTGCCCCGCATCGTCATCGTCGTGGACGAAGTGGTTGACTTGTTGATGACCGGCGGCAAGCCGGTGGAAGCCGCCCTCACCCGCTTGGCCCAGCGTGGCCGGGAAGCCGGACTGCACTTGATCCTCGGCGCGCAGAAACCGGCCTCCACTGTGCTCGGCCCGCACCTCAAAGCCAACCTGCCGGTGCGCCTGGTGGGCCGGGTGGGCAGTGTGGAAGATGCGCGGGTGGCTTCGGGCATTGCCGGGAGCGACGCCGAAAAGCTGACCGGGCGCGGCGATTTCCTCGCCATTGCCGGCGGGCACACCACGCACTTTCAGGCGGCCTGCGTCCCGCTGGCCGACCTGTCCCACTTCTACGCGGCGGCGCGCGACCGGAACGCCGTCGTCAACGCCGAATAGAGTCTCGAATGAACTGGCGGCTCACCTTTCTCATTGCCCTGACTGCGTTTGCGATCACCCTGGCCGTGATCATCGGCGGGCGGTTGAGCAGTGAAGCGTTGTCGATTCTGCTTGGCGTCGTCATCGGGGTAGCCGCCAGCCTGCCCGCCAACTTGATCATCATCTGGGCCCTCAAACGGAATCAACAACCGGCCCCGCCTCCCGAACCTCGAATTGTGATCGTGCCGCCGACAGCTGCGCCTCAACCGTCTCTGCCCCCCGGGCTGGAGTCGTGGAGCACCCCTCGCCCCGCTCCGGCGCCCGAGGCGCGCCCGCGCCAATTCGTCGTCATCGGCGGCGACGAGTTGACCGACGAGTGAATCAAAAAGGCCATCGGCGTTGCCGATGGCCTTTCCAACCTCTAAACTCTAATCTCCACGCGAAGCGTCTACTTTTCTTCCACCGTCCCCACATCCAAGCGGTAACCCTGGCCGCGCAGAGTCTTCAAATAGCGCGGCTTGAGGGGGTTGGCTTCGATGACGGCCCTCAGCCAGCTGATGTGCACGTCGAGCGTGCGCGTGTCGCCCGTGTAGTCAGTCTCCCACACCTGCTTGATCAACGTCTTGCGTGAAACGACTTCGCCGGAGTGACGCATCAACACTTCCAGCAATTTGGCCTCCTTGGGAGTCAGCCGTTCTTCGCGCGCGCCGCACTTGACTTTGCGTTGCGCCAGGTTGAGCTTGATCGGCCCGGCCAGCAGGGTAATGCCTTCACCGGCCGGAAGCAGGCGATTAACCCCGTTCAGCAATTTGCGCGGCGTGAACGGCTGTTGCAGAGTCAGGTCGGCGCTGCTGTTCTCGTCCACCGCCGCTTTCTTGTCCACGACAAGCAGAATGCGGGCGTGGTTGAGCAGTTTGCGGAGCTCGCGGCACATCCTGACCCCGCTGGTTTTGAGTGACGCGGCGTCAACGATGATCACGTCTGGCACGGCGCCGTTAACCTTTGAAACCGCATCAGAAGCGGTGTGAGCTATCATCACTGCATAACCGCGCTTTTCAAGCGCGGGCGCAAATGAGGGAGCGCTCACCTTGTTGCTTTCAATGAGCAAAATATTCGCGCTGGTCATAAACAGAGATTCCCGAAAAGAAGAGGCAGACCGAAATACTTCATCGAAGTTTCGACTGCCTTAAGGTAGGCCGATTATACCAAGTCTCCCCCACCTCGCAAGGGCGACTTTAGTTCGACTGCTCATCTGTTCATAGTTCATTCCACCTGAATCTCGCGCCTGTTCATTGTTCATCTTCATTCTCTAATTGTCTCCACGCTCATGGCCGCATTGTTTCATCAACTCATTGTTTATTCTTCATTGTTCCGGTAAAATCTCCAGCTATGTCAAAAGCCACACCCGAGTTCGCCGTTGTTGGGGGTCTGCGCGAAGATTATTTCATTACTCCCTCTGGCGAAGCCCGCTTACACGAGATCGGCGGCAATGCGATCTATGCCGCCGTAGGCGCGGCCCTGTGGCGCACGCCGGTAGGATTGATCGCGCGCGTTGGCGAGAATTACCCCTCGGACTGGATCAAGCTTTTTGCCGGGCGCGGCTTCGACACCCGGGGAATCAAAGTTGTGTCGGGGTGGCACGACACTCGCACCTTCTACGCCTACCTCAGTCTCGAAGAACGAGTGGACACCGATCCGGCCGGACACTTTGCCCGCATCGGCCGGCCACTGCCGCCCGAACTCAAGGACTACACGTCTTCCACGGAGGGCCAGGAAGATCGACAAAAATTTGGTGTGCTCGCCATCCGCCCCGCCGACGTGCCAGCCGCCTTCAACGAAGCGCGCGGCCTGCACATTGCCCCCTGCGATTACCTGACCCAGCGCACCCTGCCCGAAGCCGTACGGGCGGCGGGCATCAAAATCATCACCTGTGATCCTTCGGTGCGCTACATGCAACCCGGGCAGAAGAATGACATCGCCGGTGTGGTGCGCGGCCTCGACGCTTTCTTGCCGAGCGAGATGGAAGTGCAATCGTATTATCGAAGCGAATCGATTGATCTATGGGAAGCCGCCGCCGAGTTTGGCGCGATGGGTTGCCGCAGTGTCATCATCAAGCGCGGCGCAAACGGCGCACTCGTTTATCATCCCGAAACCGGCGGCAGGTGGCACGTCCCCGCCTACCCTGTCACCGTGCGCGATGTGACCGGGGCGGGCGATGCCTTTTGTGGCGGCTTCAGCGTCGGTTTGGCCGACACCGGCGACCCGGTGGAGGCCGCCTTGCGCGGGGCAGTGTCGGCCTCCATCACCCTCGAAGGGGCGGGCGCCCTGAGCGGCCTCGACGCTCACCCGGACCTGCCCAATGCGCGGCTCGCCCATCTCCGCGAATCAGTCCGCAAAGTATGATCCGCCTTGCCGACTTAACTATTCAGCGTGCCTTTGCCGCCCTGCAACCAAACCGGACGCTCGACCGGGCTATCGCCATTCAACAAATTCCTGCGCCCACCTTCGCCGAAGCTCAACGCGCCGCCTACGTCGCCCGCGAGTTTAAGGCGCTCGGTTTGAGCGACGTGGAAATTGACGAGTTGGGCAATGTGTTCGCCCGCCGCTCCGGGCGAGGAACATACCGCCCCATCCTGGTGACCGCCCACACCGACACCGTCTTCCCGGCAGACACCGATCTCACCCTCCAACGCCAGCCAGAGCGCATCGTCGGCCCTGGCCTCGGCGATAACTCGCTGGGCGTGGCCGGGCTGTTCGCGTTGGCCGAAACGCTCGACACTGCAAAGGTCATCACTTCCGGCGACTTGTGGTTGGCGGCTAATGTCGGCGAAGAGGGCTTGGGTGACTTGCGCGGTATGAGGCGGGTGATGGAACGCTTCAAACAAGTGGCCGCCACCATCATCATCGAAGGCATGGCCTTCGGCCACGTGTATCACGAAGCGATTGGCGTGCACCGCCTTCGTCTCACCGCCAGCGCCGAAGGTGGCCACTCCTACACCCACTACGGCAGGCCCAGCGCCGTTCATGGCCTCGTCCGCCTGGCCGCCCGCCTGGCCGACCTCCAGCTTCTGACCCAGCCTAAAACCACTCTCAACATCGGCCAGATCAGCGGGGGCACGTCGGTCAACACCATCGCCCGCCACGCCTCGCTTGAGCTGGATTTGCGATCTGAAGACCCGAAGGTGCTGGCCGCCCTGGTAGGCCAGGTTGAAAACTTGACCCATGCCGCCAACGCCGCCGGCCTGACCCTCACCAGCGCCATCACCAGCCAGCGCCCCGCCGGAGCCATCCCGCGCAACCACCCGCTCGTTCAACTTGCCGTCGAAGCATTGCACGCGGTGGGGGCCAAGCCGACATTTGAAAGAGGCAGTACCGACGCTAACATTCCTCTCAGCCTCGGCCTGCCTGCGGTGTGCCTGGGTCTGTGCAAAGGCGGCAACGCTCACCGCCCGGATGAATATATCGAAACGGCGATGCTGGAGAACGGGTTGAAGCAGTTACTGCTTGTGGTGTTGGGCGCGTACGAGCTGGGATAAATTACGACAACGGCAACACGAAGGTGACTTGCGTTCCCTTGCCCGGCTCGCTCTCGGCCCAGATGCGCCCGCCGTGCAATTCCACCAACTGTTTAGCAATGGACAATCCTAACCCCGTGCCGCCGCCTGCCCGCGAACGTGAACTGTCGGCGCGATAAAAACGCTCGAAGATGTGCGGCAGTGCTTCGGGCGAAATGCCGGAGCCGGTGTCTGAAACGACGAACATCGCCTGCTTCGCGTTTATGTCACGTGTTATCCGACACTCAACACTGCCGCCTTCCGGCGTGTGGCGAAGGGCGTTGCTCACCAGGTTGCCCAACACTTGAGCGATGCGCTGAGAGTCCAGAGCTACTTGAGGCAAGTTGGGGGCGATGCTGGCTTGAAGGGTAATGCCCTTGACTTCAGCTTGTTGCCCGAATTGGGCAGTGACCGAGCGGACGATTTCAGCGGGATCGGTTGGGGCGCGGCTGAGGCTGAGTTGACCGGATTCGGCCAGGGCCAGCGTTCGCAAGTCATCTACCAGCCGCGAGAGCAATTGCGATTGATCGAGCAGGGGCTGTAAGTTTTCGACGGTGGGCGGCAGGATGCCATCAACCACTGCCTCAAGATTAGCTTGCAGAACGGCGATGGGGTTGCGAAGTTCGTGGGCGATGTCGGCCATCATGTTGCGGCGCAGGCCCTCGGCCTTTTCGAGGTCGGCGGCCATCGAGTTGAATGAGTCTGCCAGGTCGCCAATCTCGTCGCGTGATGAAATCGAAACACGATGCGAGAGGTCGCCGCGCGCCACCGCGCCGGTGGCCGAGGTAAGTTGGCGGATCGGGCGGACGAGGCCATAGGCCAGCAATCCGCCGATGACCAGAGCCAGGCCGCCCGCCACCACGGCGGCCAACCAGATGGCCCGGTTCACCCGTTGCAGAAGATCAGCCTCAAGCGTTTGTTCGGGCGATCCAAAGCTACCGCCCATCATTCCCGAGCCGCCTCCAGCCGCCAACAATGTTCCTACGCGAGCGCCATCTACTTCAATCGCCGCGCCTGCCGCAAGGTCTTCTTCGCTCAAGTATTGGCCGGCCAACCTCCCACTCGAGTCCGCTACAATCTGGCCTTGCGCGTCGGCGACGACCAGTTGTTGAGACATCATGCCGCCCATCATCATGTGGTCATTGCCGAGCAGGGTTTGCGCGCCCTCCCACGAGCCGTGCCCGCGATAGTAACCGGCTAACTCCTGCGCCAGGCCGGCATCGGTCGTCATGCCGCCCTGAAACATGAAGCCGTGCACTTCGCGCGCCGTTGCCTGGTTGGCAAGATACGAGACGACGGCCATGCCGACCAGCACGACGACCATGAAAGAGAGAAGGAGCTTGGAGAAGAGGCGCATAGTGAAGGATGAACGCTTCGCGTGAATTATGAAGGATGAATTCATCCTTCATAATTCATAATTCTTCTTTGAATTTGTAACCGACGCCGAACACGGTGATGATGTACTCCGGTTTCTTCGGATCGCGTTCGAGTTTGGCGCGCAGGTTTTTGATGTGGGCGTCGAGGGTGCGCTCGTAGCCTTCGAAGGCATCACCTTGAGCGGCCTCCAGCAATTGCAGGCGGGTGAAGGCCCGGCCCGGCTCGCGGGCCATGGCCGCCAGCAAGCTAAATTCAGTCGGGGTGAGGCTGATCAGTTCGTCGCCGCGGGTGACGGTGTGGCGAGTGAGGTCAACGGTGATGTCGGCGGCGCGGATGACGTCTGGCGAAACGGGTGTGGCCTCGGCCCGGCGCAGGACGGCGCGGACACGGGCCACCACTTCGCGGGCGCTGAAGGGTTTGGGCACGTAGTCGTCTGCGCCCAGCTCAAGGCCAATCAGGCGATCCGTTTCATCCACCCGGGCGGTGACCATGATGATTGGCACGTTCGATAAAGCGCGCAGGCGGCGGGCCGCTTCGATTCCGTCCATGCCCGGCAAGTTAAGGTCGAGCAAGACCAGATCGGGCTTCTCGTGCTTATACTGCGTTAGGGCCGTCGGGCCGTCGCCCGCCGTTACTACCCGGAAGCCGCCCTGCTCAAGATAGCCGCGCAGGACTTTGACCAGTTGGGGTTCGTCGTCTACGACAAGAATCGTGTGCGGCATTACATCTGTTTTACCGCAAAGACGCGAAGAGCGCAAAGGGGAATTTAGTGATTCTCTTCGCGTCCTTCGCGCCTTTGCGGTTCAATTCAAACTTTCTCGCCGCAATACGGGCAGGCCTTCCAGCCCGGTTGAAGCGGCTTGCCGCAGTGAGCGCAACCCACTGTCACCGCTGGCGGCTGAGGCGCGTTGGGGGTGGCTATGCTTTTCACCAGCCACACCACGCCCAGCACCACCAGGCCGAAGAATAACAAAGGCACAACCAACATGCCGATGCCAAAGCCAAAGAATGGCATTCCAAATCCGCCCATCATGCCTCTACTTCCAAACATATGTCCCGGCCCCATCATGCCGTAGCCGTCCCATGCCGATTGCGGCGCGAAGAACGGGTATACAGTCGAAAAGACGAAAGCCAATACGATCAGCACCACGCTGATCCCGATTGTCCATTGAAGTCCTTTGCTCATTGTAGCCTCCAGGAATTATTCAGACCCTAAGGGTTTCTGAAACCCTTAGGGTCTTTGCCAAAGTTGTTTATGGGTTGGTCTGGGCTGAGTACATCGGGCAGTTGCCCGCGAAGCCGCGCCCAGCCATTCGGCCCATGCGGCTTGCCATCCAGTCGGCCTGTTGCTGGGTAAGGTAACCATCGGCCACAGCTTTGTCCATCGCCGCCTTGCGGGCGTCGGCGAAAATCTGGGCGAACTCTTCCTGGCTGAGGCCTTGCGCGGCAGCAATCTGGGCCGGGGTTTCGCCTGCCGTGATCCGGGCATCAAGCTCCTCGCGGGTCAGGTCCAAACCGGCGGCCAGCGCGTCCTGCATGGCATCGTGCATTGGGCCGTAACTGCCGGAAGTGCGAATGCCTCGCATCATCATACTCCGGCCATAACCAGAGCCATAACCGTAGCCGTTACCCATCATTCCCGGTCCGTAGCCGTATCCACCCATCATCCCCGGCCCATAGCCAGGCCCGTAGCCCGGCGCGGGCGGAGTAGGGTTCTGGGCATAGGCCGAACCGGCAACGGTTAGTGAGAGAAGCGAGAGAGCCAACAGGGCCAGCCCGGCGATCACGATAAGTTTCTTGTTCATACGCGAAGCGTCTCCATTCGGTTTTAGGTCAGAGCGACCGTAATTTCATGGCCGTCAGGATAGAGGAAAGCTGTGAAGAAGCGATGAAGACGGGCGGAAGAGGTGGTGAAGGTACGACTCTGGGGGGAATCCGGGGTTTCTCCGCCCCTATAAGGCCTCCCCGGCAGTAGGGACACCTGTCAGAATTCGGCGTGATTTTAGTCACTTTCCGGGCATTGCCAACTGCCGTAAAGTTATTCCAGAGTTGCCCTATCACTTTGGGCGGGTTTATGTTTTAATTTGGAGGATGTTATGCAGATCACGCGACAAGCAGATTACGCGGTGAGGGCAGTTGTCCATCTTGCTCATCTGGAACCGGGCGAGCGGGCTTCAACCAGCCGGATTTCAGAAGAGCAACGGATTCCATTGACCTTCCTGGCCAAGATTGTCTCTCAGCTTTCAGTGGCCGGGCTATTACACACGACGCGCGGCGCCCGGGGCGGTGTGGCCCTGGCGCGCCCACCATCCGAGATTAGCTTGTTGGAAGTGGTTGAGGCCATTGATGGGCCGATGACGCTCAACGAATGCACGTCCGACGTAGATGCCTGTCCGATGGGCGAAGACTGTGGGGTGCGTGAGGTGTGGTGCGAGGCCCGGGCCGACTTGGTGAAGCGGCTGGCCCAGACGAAATTCAGCCAGATAGGTCGCAGAACAAACAATCACCCGGCAGCTGCTTCTCCAGCCTAAACCATCAAGCCAGCTTCAACCCGCTTGATTCAAACTGAAACGCAGGGCGTAAAACGTAAAGCGTAAAATGTGGGGTGTTTACGTTTTACGTTTCACGCCTTATTGACGTCAACCCAAAGGAGCATTCCTTATGAATATCGGTGTCCCACGCGAACGCCGGCCCGACGAAAACCGTGTCGGCCTGACGCCCGCCGGGGTCGAGCTATTGGCCGCCGACGGGCATCACTTTTACGTCGAAAAAGGCGCGGGGCTCGGCGCAGGATTCAGCGACGACGATTACGCCCGCGCCGGGGCGCAGATCGTGTACTCCGGCGAAGAGGCCTATGGCCGCGCCGACGTGGTCGCCAAAGTGGCCCGCCCCACCGCCGAAGAGCTAACCTGGCTGAGGCCGGGGCAAGCGGTGATGGCCTTCTGGCATCTGGCCTCGGCCTCGCCCGACAACATCGAAACGTTGCTCCGTCATAAGATTACGGCGGTGGCCTACGAAACCATTCAAACCGACGATGGCAAGTTGCCGGTCCTCATGCCCATGAGCCAGATCGCGGGCCGCATGGCGGCTAACATCGCCGCGGCCCTTCTGCGCAACGATCGCGGCGGCAAAGGCATTCTGCTCGGAGGCGTGCCTGGCGTGCCGCCGGCCCAGGTCGTCATCCTGGGCGCAGGGGTGGTGGGCACCAACGCCGCCCGCGCCTTGTCCGGGTTGGGCGCAACTGTTCACGTGCTGGATCATGATCTTGCCAAATTGGAACGACTCTCCGAACTGGACAGCCACATCATCACCATGGTCTCGCACGCCTTCAACGTCCGCAAAGCCGTGCGCTTCGCCGACGTGCTGGTGGGCGCAGTGCTGGTGCCAGGGTCACGCACGCCCATCATTGTCACCCGCGACATGGTGCGCGAGATGCGCCCGCGCTCCATCATCATTGATGTCGCCATTGATCAAGGCGGATGCGTGGAAACGAGCCGCCCCACCAGCCATCGCACTTCCACCTTCATCACCGAAAACATGATCCACTACTGCGTGCCCAACATGCCGGGCGTGCTGGGGCGCACGGCCACTCACGCTCTGGGCAACGCCGTGTGGCCCTTCTTGCAGTTAATCGCCAGCAAAGGCATTGACACGGCCATTTCCCAGAACACGGCGCTCGCCCGTGGCATCGCCACCCATGCCGGAAAAATTGCGGCCCCCGCCCTCACCGGAGAGGCGGCCCAATGAACTGGCAGAATCTCTACCGGGATCGAATCCAGACTGCCGAGCAGGCCGTCCTGCGCATTAACTCCAACATGCGCGTCTTCCTCAGCGGCAACTGTTCGGTTCCCCAGAAAGTGCTGGAGGCGCTCACTGCCCGCGCTCCACAGTTGAGCAACGTCGAAATCGCGCAAGTGCTCACCGTTGGCCCGGCGGATTACGTTGCGCCGGAGATGGAAGGCCACCTGCGCGTCAACACCCTCTTCATCAGCGAGAATGTGCGCGCCGCCGTGAACGACGGCCGCGCCGACTTCACCCCGTGCTTCCTCTCCGAAATCTCCGACCTCTTCCGGTCTGGCCGCCTGCCGCTGGATGTGGCCCTGATCCAGGTGACCCCGCCCGACGATCACGGCTTCTGCTCCTTTGGCGTGGAAGTCGGCGTCACCAAACCGGCGGCCCAAGCGGCCAAGCTTATCATCGCCGAACTCAACCCGCGCATGCCGCGCACGCTCGGCGACTCGTTCATTCACATCTCCAAGCTCAACGTTATCGTGCCGGTGGACTACCCCCTGCCCGAAGTGCACATGGCCTCCACCGACGAAGTCACCGAACGCATCGCCGACCACGTCGCCAGCCTCATCCCCGACGGGGCCACCCTGCAAACCGGCATCGGCGCTATCCCGGATGCTGTGCTCAAGCGATTGAAGGATCGCCAAGACCTCGGCATCCATACCGAGCTATTCTCCGACGGCATCATCGACCTGGTGAACCTGGGCGTCGTCAACGGCGAGAAGAAGACTCTGCATCCGGGCAAAATTGTGGCCGGGTTCCTGCTGGGCACGCAACGCCTGTACAACTTCGTCAACGATAACCCCATCGTCGAACTGCACCCCAGCGACTATGTCAACGACCCATTTATCATCGCCCAGAACGACCTGATGGTGGCGATCAATTCGGCCATCGAAGTGGACCTGACCGGCCAGGTGTGCGCCGACAGCATCGGCCCGCGCTTCTACAGCGGCGTGGGCGGCCAGGTGGACTTTATCTACGGCGCGTCGCGCTCCAAAGGCGGCATCCCCATCATCGCCCTGCCTTCCAAGTTGACCAAGAAAGATGGAACGGGCATGAGCAAGATCGTCAGCATGCTCAAACCGGGCGCAGGCGTCACCACCTCGCGCAACCACATCCACTACGTCGTCACCGAGCACGGCGTGGCCGACCTTTATGGCAAAACGATTGCCGGGCGCGCCGAGGCTCTCATCGCCATTGCCGCGCCAGAGTTTCGGGAGGAGTTGCGGGAGAAGGCGAGGGAATTGAAATACTTGTAGCTCATCGTGAGAGCGGCTTGCACGCGCGACTTGGCACAAAAGGCGCAGAAAAATTCTGCGCTTTTTGTGTTCATCAAATGCTCATCTGTGTTTGCACTCGGAGTGCATCACAGCTAGAATCGTCGCTTGCGAAATAGACAATAGTCCTCTTGCTACGGGTATGAGTCTGAGCAATCATTCCCAGAGGGAAACAAATGAGCAACAGAATCCATATCGCCCTCCCCTCGGCCCGCGAACTCAAACGAGAAAGCGGCTGGAAGCATCTTGGAACCTCCAAGCATGCTTACTACGCCGTCCGATGTCATTTCGTCATGAGAGATCGCCAGCTAAACCAGCCGGTGAAAATGGGCGAAGTTGTTGATGCTTACACTTCTGTCAAAGGCCTGGAGCAGAAGCGTACACACACGGTGAAAGTCGAGCATACGACGGTTAACCTCAAAGAGGCTATCCGGCAGTCTCTGCTTGAAGAGGAAGCAATTGCAGAGTTTACGTCAGCACTATCTTTGGGGCTTGGCTCAGAGATGTTCGGAAAAATTGCCGGCGAAATCGCCATGAAAGCTCAAGCCCGGTTGAGCGAAAGTTTTAGCCACACCTTCAAAGTTCAAAGCTCACATACCGTGCGGCAGGAGGACACTGTTTCGTGGGAATTTACCGTGGACCCAAAGGAATTTCCTGAAGGCTCCACGATCGTCCTGACAAAGGCCTACAAAAGGCACGCTTATGACTTCTACCTGGCCTTCGTGGACTATCTCAAAGTTGAGTACGTCAGGCGCTCCGTGTTTTCAAAGCTGGAACGGGTCAAATCACCGCCGCCGACGTATCCCAGGCCGTCGAACATCATCAAGTGCAATTTGCCGTTGGCGTCAATCCAGTTTTGGACGTTGCTAAAAGACACTTATTTGCCAATCAATGAAAAGGTCTACCAAAATGAGGTGGAGGATCCTCTTGAAATCGAAGTGTTGCCGTTGATTGACGATCGCCCCTTCCACGTCGCAGTGTCCGTCAAGCCGTCCCTGTACAAACTGTCAAACTTGGCATTCCCTCTGAAGCGCTAACTGCCTGACTCTCTACTGCCTCCAAAACGGTCTGGTCAAACACGTCGGCCCGCCCGCGCCTTTGAGGGAGATGTCGCTCCCCTCGTAAGTCCACACTTCGGCGCCCTCGGCCTCCAGCCGCGCTTTGGTGATCGGGTTGCCGGCGATCATGATCGCCTTGCGCGGCGCGACGGCCAGCACGTTACAAGCCATCGAGTCGTATTCCTCATCCGGCACTTCCACCAGCTTGATCCCCCGGTTGATCAACCACTGGCGAAACGGGACCGGCAGGAGCCGGGAATAGGCGACGGCCAAATCGTAGTCAATCGGGCTGATGTTCGACATCAGGTGCAGACAATCGGCTGGCCCCGTCCAGTGCGGCAGTGGCACGGCGATGACTTCGTCCACCAAATCGCCCAGCAGCGCCCGCAGTTGGCGGATGCCTTCGGCATTAGTGCGGTAGCCTTCGCCCGCGGCCACCGTCCGCTCGTCCACCCACACCACATCACCGCCTTCCAACAGCCCGTCGCCGGTGATGCGGCCCAAAATTGGCACGCCGATCTGCTCAAAGAACTTGCCCGCCGCCTCCGGCTCGTTTTGACGCGCGGCCTTGCCCATGCGACACAAAATCGCGCCCCGGTCGGAGACAATGACCGGATCGTGAACGTACACCGAATCCAAGGTTGTGCCGTCGTTTTGTGGCAGATAGGTGATCTCGGCCCCGAACCGGCTCAACAAATTCGCCAACTGCTCGTGCTGGGCGGCGGCCAACTCAAAGTCTGGCTCGCCCAAGTAGTTCAACTCGCGCCATTGCGCCGCGATGTTCGACTGATTGAGGTGCGCTTCTCGTGGACGCTTGAGCAGAACGCCCTTGATTTCACCGACGTTGGACTGGCAACCGTAAGATGTCATGGGAAAGTTCCTCTGCGCCAATTATAGTCTGGCGTTGTGGGTGGAGAACAACGGATTTGCCGAATTACGCGGATCGCGATCCGCGCTTCGCGTTCGGTAAATCCGCTGTTCTTTTCAGGCGGTCAAGCAGTTCCGATATCTCCGCATTCTCTGCGTCTCTGCGGTGAAATGTTGCGTGTTTCCAATTGCGTCCTATAATTCAGCCATCTTCCCACTCATTCCCGCCCACAAGGAGGCCACCATGCCCGCTTTCAGAGAACATCACAACAAACCCCTCATCAGCGTCGCCGACGGCAAGAAAGTTGGCGAGGTGAAGGACGTGTATCTCGACAAGGACCTGTCCAAAGTCACTGCCGTCTTTTTGGGCAAAGAAGGGCTGATCAACCGCAAGACGCTGGTGATTGGCCGGGAGCAGGTTCAGGTGTTCGGCATTGATGTCTGGCTGGTGTCCGGCTCCGACGTGATGACCAACCCGGAGAACCTGCTCGGCGCAGACTCGTTCGTGCTGATGGGCGACTTACGGGGCCGCGAGGTGCAGACCGGCGGCGGCACCAAGGTTGGCACGATTGGCGACGTGGTGATTGACGCCCAGGGCTACGTGAAAGGCTTCGTGTTCGACCGGGTGCTGGTGCAAGGGCCGCTGGCCGAGACGCGAATGATCGCCCGCGCCGCCATCGCCATCCTCGGAAGCAAGACGACGCCGATGATCACCGAGTTGGAACAGGCGGAGAAGTTGAAGGTGGAGGAAGGGTAAAGGAAAGTATAATGGGCGTAGTTCAAAAGTTCTAAGGCCAAAGTTGTCGAGTGATGGAATTCCTAACTACTCCCCTAACAGTAGCAGAATACTTTGCGGGTATCGGCTTAGTCCGAATGGGTCTACAGCCTTATGGCTGGCAAGTCAGTTTTGCCAACGATATTTCTGAGAAGAAATATGAAATGTATCGGGAGTTCTTTCCCGACGCCAAACAGCATTATTTGGTGGGTGACATTTTTGAAATAGGCCCTATCAATGTCCCTGCGACCACCTTAGCCACCTGCTCTTTTCCTTGCATTGACCTTTCCCTTGCAGGGAATATGAACGGCATCCTGAGCGGCAACCACTCAAGCGCATTTTGGGGCTTCATAAAAATTCTAAAGGCGCAAGGCGAGTCAGCGCCGCCGCTCATCCTTGTTGAAAACGTCCCTGGCTGGCTTTATTCCAACAAAGGAAAAGATTTCAGGGTAACTGTTCAAGCTCTCAACAAACTTGGATATGCTTGCGACGTTTTCGTCTTGGATGCTCTAAGATTTACTCCTCAAAGCAGGTTGCGCGTCTTTCTCGTTGGAACGAGATTCCCAGTCGCTCAAACTACGGCTGAACTGATACTAACACGCCCCAAGTCCTTGCTGTCTGATCAGCTCAAAAAGAGCGTTACTGCCAACAAAGATTTGCGATGGTTCTACAACGAACTTCCTGAGCCGCCGCCTCTCAACTCTGGCGGTCTATCAAAAATAATTGAGCACATGAGCGACTCGGACAGCCGCTGGTGGTCAGAAATAGAAACTAACCGCCATCTGGCCATGATGAAAGAGTTGCATCGTGAAAGAGTTTCTAGACTCGCGCAGGGCAAGCAAATATCTTACCGAACCTTCTTTCGCAGACGACGAGAGGATCAACAGCGAGCTGAAGTTAGAGACGATGATTTATCTGGCTGTCTCCGCACCGCAGTTGGTGGTAGCGGCAAGCAGTTTTTGATCAAGGCGGGTAAAGGCTGTATCAAAATGCGGGCGATGACGCCGAGAGAGTATGCGCGTCTTCAAGGAGTGCCTGACGAGTACCCCATCACTGTAAATGGCGTGCAGGCGCTTACGGGATTCGGCGACGCTGTTTGTGTGCCCGCCATTTCTTGGATTGCCGAACATATCCTAAACCCATTGGCCGAACATGGCTCACCACTATTCAGGCACAAGTTACCCAATGCACAACTCTTTTTGTTAGAGAATGGGCGACAATCTCAAACCCGCTGACCGACGGAAGACAATGCAAGCTGTCAAAGGCAAAGGCACCAGGCCTGAAAGGCACCTTTTCGCTATGCTTGCGGGAATGGGATTAAGCGGCTGGAAAAAGAACGACGAGAACATCATAGGCAAACCAGATATTGCGTTTGCCAATCAACGACTAGCCATCTTCATTGATGGTTGCTTTTGGCACGGTTGCCCACATTGCCGTCGAAAACTGCCTGGGACAAATCGCGGTTATTGGGAGCGAAAGATAAAGCGCAACATCGCATTAGCCCAAACTCATAACAGACAACTGCGCCGCAATGGCTGGACGGTTATACGAATTTGGGAACATGAGATAGCCGACACAGCAAAAATCAGGCCCAAAATTCTCAGGGCGCTTCAAAGTAAGGAGTCGCGAGGTGAGCAAAGAGATCAAAAAAGCAAGCCGACAAATTCTCGATAAATGGCTTGAAACATGCACGCGCAATAAGAAAATTTCCCGCAACACGGTCGCAATGGGCGTGGTTGTGCTTGACCATCTTAGGCGAGCTTGCCCGGTCTTACGTGATGACGTTATCTCTCAGGGCGGTGAAGTCAGCGGAGCACGTTCAGGGCTTGGGAAAATACTTGAGGTTTATGAAATTCCCAGTACATACTTGAAAGAAATCACAACGCGGCAAGCCCATCAGGATGGGCAAAGGCTTTTTGAACAATTTGAGTGGGGCAAGAATCTGGCAAAACTTCCGGAAGATGAACGGAACGAATTACTGATTGAACTCATAGAAAGTTTGCGGAGCCTTGCCAACGACTGGCTAAAGCGCCAAAATCTAAAACTCGATATAGACCGGCGCAAGGCCCCTGCAACCTGGATAAGCATCATTGTCGAAAACGCCAAAGGGCGATCAGGCGGCATCGTTGAACAGCAACTTGTAGGCGCAAAACTGCAAAGGCGGTTCAAAGGAGTTTCTGTTCCCAACTATCCTGCTCATGCTGGCGATAAGCAAACAGAGCGCGTAGGCGATTTCACTATCTCGAAATTGGTTTATCACGTCACTGCCGCCCCATCAAGAAACGTTATCCAAAAGTGCGCGGAAAACCTCAAGGTCGGCTTGCTTCCAATTTTGTTGATACCACGAGAGCAGGAAAACAAAGCACTAATCCTTGCTCAAGATGAAGGTATTGATGGAGACATAACCATTATTTCGATTGAGAATTTTGTTGCATTGAACATCATTGAGCTTGCCACTGAAGAGAACAAGGATTTTTTCAGCGTCTTAAAGGAAATTGTGGCGATATACAACAAGCGATTGTCCGAAGTTGAAACGGACCTGTCTTTGCAAATTGAAGTTCGGTAGTTCTGATCCTAACTTCACCCCAGCAAATTGCGACTTCTCGCTCGACTGGGCCGCCGTCAATGTGACGTATCGCTGACCCTTTGCTCCATTCGCAGGGGCGGGCGCTTGGTGAGGCCCGCCCTTACGGCATTTGAGTGATAAACCCGACTCATGTAATCCAAATACCTGGAGTCACTTTCCATGCCCCAATCCACTCGCGGCGAAATTGAAGCCTCCCTCGCCAACGCCATCATTCAGTTTGAAAAAGAGCACCTGGGCCGGGGGCCGGCGGAGGCCCGCGTATTCATCATCGAGGACATGATTCTCGCCCGCCTGCGCGGTGTGCTGACGCCAGCCGAAATAAGCCTGGCCCAAACCGCTGATGGGCACAGCCTGATTAAGCAAGTGCGCCGACAACTCTTGGAAGGTTCGCGCCCGATTTTGGATGAAATTGTCCAGCGAGTGACGGGCTGCCATGTCGTTAGCCTGCATACCGACATTAGCGTCAAATCCGGCGAGCGAGTCATCGTCTTCACGATGGCAGAGGATTTGGAAGAGCGATTCGGTTGGAACAAACAAGAGCGTAAATAGCCGCTCGCGCAGTCCGTAAGCCCCGGATATGTCAGAGAAAAGCAGGATACATGTCATTAGCCGCCACCGGCAATTTGGATATAATGGGATTGCATAACTCATAACTTTCGAGAACGCTTCGTCGGTGGACGGGGCAAAGCGTAGCCCTCCGGTCACGACCGGAGGGGGACGGGTTGCAACGTAGGCCGACACTGTTTCGGGCCAGACCAAAGTGGCCTGTTCAACAGTGTCGGCCTTTTTGTCGCCTAACGACATCTGAGTAGTGGAGGTTGCCATGAAACATAATCCAAGGTCCCGCCGGTTGGGACACTATTTTGACCTCCCACCGCGCTGGCGGTGGGTGTTCTGGCCGGTCGTTGCCGCCAGCGGCGGCGGAACCGCCCTCGCCCTGTGGCTGGAAGAAGAAGCCATCGCCGCGGCTGAATGTGTGCCCCTCGCCGCACTACCCGGCCTGGCTGGTCTGCTGTATTGGTTCAATCATCTTGTCTTCAAGGCGACCCAGCCACGCCGGGAAGACTTGTCGTCAAAACCGCCCCACGAGAAAGAACACCCATGAAGCCCTCACTCAAAGAATCAACGCCACTCTGGCACACCTTATCCAGCGAAACAGTCTTCGCTCATCTGAAAACCTCGCCCGCCGGGTTGACCGGGGTTGAGGCGGTTCAGCGTCTGGCGGAACATGGCCCGAATGAACTGCAAGCCGCCCACCGCATCTCACCGTGGGCGTTGCTCTTCGAGCAGTTCAAGAATGTGCTGATCATTATCTTGCTTGTCGCAACGGCGCTTTCGGCCTTCCTCGGCCACGGGACCGAAGCCATCGCTATTGCCGTCATTGTGCTATTTGCGGTGCTGTTGGGATTTGTGCAGGAATACCGCGCCGAACGCGCCATCGAGGCCTTGCGCCAAATGGCCGCGCCCACCGCCACCGCCCTGCGCGATGGCGAGGAAGTTGAACTTCCAGCCCGTGACCTCGTGCCGGGTGACGTGACTCTCTTGCGCGCCGGTGACAAAATCCCCGCCGATGTCCGACTCATTGAAGCGGTCAATTTGCAAGTCGAAGAGGCCGCGCTCACCGGCGAGTCGGTTCCGGTGGAAAAACACGCCGCGCCAATTCCCGGCAACGACCCTTCGACTGCCTCAGGGCAAGTTTTGCCGGTGGGGGATCGCAAGAACATGGGCTACGCTGGCACCGCCGCCACCTATGGCCGGGGCCGGGCGATGGTCGTCGCCACCGGTATGCACACCGAGTTCGGCAAGATTGCCCAAATGCTTCAAACGGTGGAAACCGGCAAAACCCCTCTGCAAGAAAATCTGGATAAGGTCGGCCACATGCTGGCGCGAGCCGCCTTCGTGATTGTGGCGATCATTGTCGCCCTCGGCCTGTTCCGCGGTCAGCCCTTCATCGAGATGTTGATTTTCGGCATTGCCTTGGCGGTGGCCGTCGTCCCGGAGGCCCTGCCCGCCGTGGTCACCATCTCGCTTGCCCTCGGCGTGCAGAGGATGGTCAAGCGCAACGCGCTCATGCGCCGCCTCGCAGCCGTCGAAACGCTCGGCAGTACGTCCGTTATCTGTTCCGATAAAACCGGCACACTCACGAAAGACGAGATGACGGCCCGCAGAATTTTTGTGGCCGGGCAAGTGCTGGAAGTGTCCGGCGCTGGCTATGAACCGCACGGCCAGTTCTCGCGCAATGGTTCCGCCTTCGAACCATCCAACCCCTTGAAACTCCTACTGCGGGCCGCCGCGCTGGCCTCCGACGCGCACATCGTCCATAGCGAGGCCGATGGCCGCTGGCACGTCAAAGGCGACCCGACCGAGGGCGCGTTGGTGGTGGCCGCCGCCAAAGCCGGACTGCGCAAGGCCGACCTCGACACGCAGTTCCCCCGCGTCAACGAAATCCCGTTCACTTCCGAAACCAAACGCATGACCACGCTCCACACCGGGCCGGAAGGCGTCGTCGCGTATTCCAAAGGCGCGCCGGAAATCATCCTCGCCTCGTGTGCGCGGCAGTTGACGGCGGAAGGGGAGGCGGCGCTTGACGTTGCAAGCAAAGAGGCGATTCTGGAAGCGGCCCGCCAGATGGCGAGCGAGGCCCTGCGCGTGCTGGCGGTGGCCTCTAGAGCGGGTGGAACCCTGGAGACCGCCGAACACGACATGACCTTCCTCGGGTTGGTGGGGATGATTGACCCGCCACGCCCCGAGGCCAAGGCCGCGATTCAGACGTGCGAGCAGGCCGGGATTAAGGCCGTGATGATTACGGGCGACCACCCGCTGACCGCGCAAGCCGTGGCCCGCGAACTAGGTCTGCTTAAGAATGGCCGCGTGGTCACCGGAGCAGAGTTGGAAGCGATGAGCGAAGCCGACTTTGAACGCCAGGTGGAAAACATCGAGGTCTACGCCCGCGTCTCCCCGGCGCATAAACTACGCGTGGTCACGGCTCTACAAAAGAACGACCACATTGTCGCCATGACGGGGGACGGGGTGAACGACGCGCCCGCGCTCAAGAAAGCCGACATCGGCATCGCCATGGGCATCACCGGCACAGACGTGACCAAAGAGGCCGCCGCCATGACGCTCACCGACGACAATTTTGCTTCCATTGTGGCGGCGGTAGAAGAGGGCCGGGGCATCTTCGGCAACATCAAAAAATATCTGATGTACTTGCTTTCGTCCAATATCGGCGAAATTGGCTTGATGGCCGGGGCCACATTGCTTGGCCTGCCTCTGCCCTTAAGCGCCGTGCAAATCCTGTACGTCAATCTCGCCACCGACGGCTTGCCCGCGCTGGCTTTAGCCGTAGACCCGCCCGAACGCGACCTCATGCGCCGCAAGCCGCGCAACCCGCGCACCGGCATCTTCACCCGGCCAGTCATCACTCTCATGGTCGTGGGCGGATTTTGGTCGGCGGCGGTCAACTTGGGATTGTTCGCTTGGGCGCTGAACTCGGGTCGCAGTATCGAAGAAGCGATGACGATGACGTTTGTCTCGCTGGTGCTGATTCAATTCTTCAAAGCCTACAACTTCCGCTCCGACCGCCTCTCGGTGTTAGTTCGACCCTTTGCCAACAAATGGTTGAATATGGCGATTGTGTGGGAGTTGGCACTGTTAGTCTTAATCGTTTATGTGCCTGTCCTGCACGAGCCGTTTGGCACGTTTAGCCTGCCGCTGGTGGATTGGGCTATCGTCGTCGCGTTGGCTTTCACTGTTTCGCCCGTGCTGGAACTGGCAAAGTGGATGGAGCGGCGCGGGTGGTTTGGGGCGATCGCGTCGTGAGACCCAATACGGTGTCGAACTATTGACCGATTGATTAAGGAGAAATCACGTATATGGCCGAATTTGCAGAACAAGCACGAATTTTCCTGGAGCAAATCATTGCCCGGCTGGGTTACGGCGGCATTGTGCTGGCGACAATTCTCGAAACCGTTTTTCCGCCATTGCCCTCGGATCTAGTGGTGCCCGCAGCCGGCCTGCTGGCCGCGCGCGGCGAGATGCATATCGCCGGGATTGTCATTGCCGCCACCTTCGGTTCGCTGATTGGCGCGCTGGTGTTGTATGCCGTTGGCCGACGAGCCGGGGAACCGTTCACACGGAAGTTCATCCGCCGTTACGGGCGCTGGCTGTTACTACGCGAAACCGATCTGGATAAAGTCGAACGGTTGTTTACCCGCTACGGCAAATCCATCATCCTGTTTGGCCATCTCATCCCGGGCGTGCGCAGCTTAGTCTCTTTGCCGGCCGGGATGAGCTGCATGCCGCTGCCCCACTTTGCCCTGTTCACGATTCTGGGCGCGGGGGCCCGCGTCACGTTGCAGACCATCACGGGAGCTCTACTAGGTCGGCACTGGCCGCAGTTTATCCTGTTGATCGAGGAATTTGAGTGGCTCGTATATCTCCTGATCATTGCGGCGGTGGCGGCTGGTCTGATGAAAATTGTCTGGGCGATGCGTTCGCGCTTGTCGAACGCCGGCATTGTTGAGGTGGAGTGATATGGACTGGATAGCTGACCCCCAAACATGGATCGCATTTATCACGCTCGTCGTTCTTGAACTCGTTCTCGGCGTTGACAACGTCATCTTCATTTCGATTCTGGCCGGAAAACTCCCCGCTTATCAGCAAGGGCGGGCGCGCACCATTGGCCTGGGGCTGGCAATCGTCTCGCGCGTCCTGCTCCTGTTCTCGCTCTCGTGGATCATCGGCCTCACCGAACCGCTGTTCACCCTGCTCACGTTTGAAATCTCCGGGCGCGACATTATCCTCATCCTCGGCGGCCTGTTTTTGCTGGGCAAGAGCACTCATGAGATTCACCAAAAACTGGAGGGCGTTGAGGGACACGCTTCAGCCCGCGTCGGCCCCTCGTTCGCCAGCGTCATTGTGCAGATACTCCTGCTGGATGTCGTCTTTTCGCTCGATTCGGTGATCACCGCCGTCGGCATGGTTGACCAACTGGCGATCATGATCGCCGCCGTGATCATCGCGGCGGGAGTGATGATCCTGTCCGCCGGGCCGATCAGCAGTTTTGTAGATCGCCATCCCACCATCAAAATGCTGGCCTTGAGTTTTCTCCTGCTCATCGGCTTTACCCTCATCGTCGAGGGTCTGCATCAGCATATCCCCAAAGGCTACGTTTATTTTGCGATGGCGTTCTCGGTCTTTGTGGAACTGCTCAACTTGCGGCTAAGAAAGGCTCACGCCACGCCGGTGAAGTTGCACGAAGCCTATGTTGGTGAAGCATCGCCAAGCCGCGCGCCGGCGTCGGACTAAGAACTCAAAATGAAACCTAAAAGTAGAACTACAAAACCACCAGCCACGCATCGAAGCAAGACTAGCAACGAGGATGACCGCCACCGGGTTTCCCGGCGGCGGATTTGGCTGTGGCTGGTGGCGGTCTTCTTAGCCGTCACCTTTCTGGCTAGTGAATGTGCGACATTGCTTCCCGTGGAATAGAGGGCCAGCGATAAAAATATGAATCGTCTCATCGCTGTCTCAACCACCGAAAGCATTATCCCTGAATACAGGAACAATCCTATTGGGCTGCTTTTGGAATATCACAATCTCAACCGGCCTCTGGACGAGTACGCGAAGGCTCAACTGCTGATCGGCATGTGCATGGACAATCGCAAGCATCTTCGCATACCTGATAATTTCGCTTTTATCATTCGGGCTGGCGGAGCGAATCTAAGGTATAGCGAATTCAAAGTCTCCTATGCCATAGCAGTTGGCGGAGTGAAATCTATCGCGCTCATCGGGCATAACAACTGCGGAATGGTAAACTTGATGTCCAAGAAAGACCTATTTATACAAGGCTTGGTTGAGAACGCCGGCTGGGAAAGGGAATGGGCTGAAGAGCATTTCATGCACTTTGCGCCGATATTTGAAATCGGCAATGAGGTAGACTTTGTGTTGAGCGAGGCAAAGCGGCTTCGCTTGCGCTATCCCAAAATACAAGTGGCTCCTCTCTTGTATCGTGTTGAGGACAACCTTTTATACTTGATAAACGAGAACTAAAAGCGACAGGCCGCAATCCTATGTTTACGTCAGTCATGTTCAAAACACCGGGCGGCCCAACAACGTCTCAACCAGCAACCGCCTCGCCTACTTTATGCGGTTCCCGCCGTTTTGGGGTAGGGGCGATTCATGAATCGCCCTTACTTTGCCAACGGGCCGAGGGCGGCAAGTAATATGCCAGCCGTCAAGCCGCCGAACACTTTTGTGTATCCATGCGCTCACGAAAGAATGGGGTAGAATAAGGCGCGAGAAGAGAAAGCACGACAGTGCTCAGTACGGGAGATAGCATCATGGCCATTGCCGAGAAAATCCAGCAGTACGTCCAAAAACTGCCCGCTTCGTTCCAGGCAGAAGTGCTCGATTTCGTCGAGTATCTTTTAGCCAAGGCCGAACATCGGGAAGCCAGAGAGTGGTCAGATTTATCTCTGGCTTTTGCCATGCGCGGCATGGAAGATGAAGCCACGCCGATTTATACTACCGCTGAGTAGTACCCACCTAGCCAACCGCGCGTTTGCTTTCAAGCTACACCCTCTCCACCCTCACCGCGCACACCTTATATTCCGGAATCTTCGCCACCGGGTCAAGCGCCGCAATCGTCAGCGCGTTTGTTGGCGTTTCGGGGAAGTGGAAGTTGGCGTAGACCATGCCCGGCGGCACGCGGTCGGTCACCCAGGCTTCGGCCTCCATCGCCCCGCCGCTGATCTCAACCGTTGGGCTGTTTTGAATAGAGGCAATTTGGACAGAGTTTGTTCGCTCGTTTTTGCAGGAGGCCCATCATGCATAATTATCTGAAGGTTGTTGTCCTGCCTCTTACATTGCTTTTTTCATTGTCGTGCAGTTTGTTCTCCTTGCCCGGCACGCCGGTTGCCGAAAGCACATCTACCGGAGCAGTAGCACTGCCATCCCCCATGCCCAGCCCAAGCCCTGCTCCGCTCACGCTCACGAACACACCTGCTCCAACCAGCCTGAACGCGACCGGACCTTTTATTATTTTCAAGGGGCAGAGCGGAATCTGGATTGCCAACCCAGACGGCAGCTTCCCGACCCGGGTTTCAGAATATGAAATCCAAGGTGATTTGCGCCGCGCCATTTCTCCTACAGGGGATCGCATGGCGCTTGTGATAAAAAACGATCAGGGACTCGATCTTGTAGTTGTTAAGATTCCAGGCGGGGAGATGGAAACCATCGCCCACTTGATCAGCATCACACGCGATGAAGAATTGGGAGACCCGACCAGCCCCAAAGCGTTCGCCACTTACGCAATCAGGGACTACGACAGTGTTGCCTGGCAGCCGGGCGATGGACGATTGCTGGCATTTATTGGCGCAATCAACGGTTCCACCGCGGATTTGTACCTGTACGATACCCAGACCCGGGACATCACACAACTGACTGAGGGTCCATCCCAAGCAATCTTACCAAACTGGTCACCAGATGGGCAGTTTATCCTACATGATGGCGTCAGTTGGGTACCGCCCTTCGGAGGCGCTATTGGAGGTGCTAACCGGCTGGATGGTGTCTGGGCGGTACAAGTATCCGATGGAAAGGTGATCACTTTGCCCAAGCCGAAGGGCGCCCTCCCCAATTTTGTCGGCTGGCAGGATGACTCGCACTATCTTGCCTACGACAGCGACGATGAATGTTATTCCCAGAACCTTCACAGCGTCGACGTGGTCAGCGGTGAGACCACGCCCGTCATGGACTTCAGCTTTTATTACGAAATCGCCCAATCCCCGGAAAATGGGGCGCTCCTTTTTTCCAGCGCAGAGGGATGTTCGAGTTCCCTGGGTGAAGGGGTGTTCCTCCTTTTTCCCGGTCAAACCACCCCGAGCAGGCTTCTCGATAAACGAGCCTATGAGATCTACTGGATGCCAGAAAGCAAGGTCTTCCTTGCATATCCCGAAGCGCTCTTTTCCTCAGAAGGAAACACTCGCTATGATCCGCCGGTCTACGATTCATCCTTTAACCCCGCCGCCTCGAAAGAAGGCTATCAGGCCTGGGAAGTCATCGAAAATCAGAGAGGGCGCGTTGTGGTCAAAGTCCCCGGGTCTGAATGGCAGACCGTCTTGAACGGATCGGTCACGCAATTAATCTGGGATCCTATAGAGGGGAGAACTTTACTAATCGCCTTGCGGGATGGGTCCCTGTATGCTGCCTCTTATCCCGATTTTACCCCGCGCTTAATGGGCAACCTGGGCGGCATTGTTGACCAAGCCATTTGGTTACCATAATCGCGACCCAACACTGCAGGCGACAGGCTACGCCCTGCTAATTCGGGCGAGTCGGAATGACCCGCCCCGCGCCTGATGCTGGCCGTTGGGCCGCCGATTTAGCGTTTCCTTTCGATATGTTAGTGTGCGTACTAAGCCGGTATGAAGAAATTATCCACTTGCAGCTATAACCAAGATACGTGACGGAAGATATAGCATATCGCTTACTGGAACGCGGCGATATGCCATATGCGATAAGCTATTCGTATGCCAGACTTTCGCGCACGCTGATCCGCGTCGCGCGGTGGGCAGGCAACCCACTTGCGACAAGCGACAACACCACGACGATGGCCAGCCAAATCCACACGCCTTGCG
>Ga0247727_10003498_pt1 | contig 34648 bp, 31 predicted proteins | sample WisWelCaveWW1625_FD_202498 | JGI IMG/M metagenome (GOLD analysis project Ga0247727, IMG submission 202498) | Biofilm microbial communities from Wishing Well Cave, Virginia, United States - WW16-25 | ecosystem: Environmental > Aquatic > Deep subsurface > Groundwater > Cave microbial mat | place...
GGTGTAGCTCCAGTGGCTCCAGCAGCAGGTGTAGCTCCAGTGGCTCCAGCAGCAGGTGTAGCTCCAGTGGCTCCAGCAGCAGGTGTAGCTCCAGCTCAACTAGCAGCAGGTGCAGCAGCTCCAGCAGCAGGCGCAGCAGCTCCAGCAGCAGGCGCAGCAGCAGCAGTTGTGGCTCCAGTGGCTCCAGCAGCAGGTGTAGCTCCAACAGACGCGGCTCCAGCAGCTCCAGCAGCAGGCGCAGCAGCAGCAGGTGTGGCTCCAGCAGCTCCAACAGCAGCAGTTGCAGGTCAACAGCAAGTTGCTTAATTTGTTGTGAGGGTTTAATCCTCAGCTTGCTGAGGATGACAAACTACAGGATTGAAAAATCCTGTAGTTTTTTTTTGCCCAGATGTTGAAAGGCCTGAATTTGGGAGTTGTTCGTTTCAGAGCACTAGGCCCGAGGGAAGGCGTAAAGCACAGCAGATTGTCTATCTCGCTACGAACCCTAGAACTTGTGCGAACTTCACGTATGTCTTCGCAGAGGTTTGCAGTGGGCTGAACAATCATTGGTTTCCACGTGAAGCGAATCATTGACAGTTCAATAGACTTCTTTCGAAACTCAGCAGTTACGAAGATTGAACGCAAAGACGCCAAGCCGCGAAGACGCAAAGATTTTTGCAAATTGCTGCCAATACATTTTCAATTTTCTCCGCGTCTTCGCGGCTTGGCGTCTTTGCGTTGAGTATATTGCAGTTTTTTGTTTCGAAAGAAGTTCTAATATAGCTTCTTCGCGTCTTTGCGTTAAGCCTTCGAAGCTGCTGAGTTGTGAGGATATGCGCTTATACCGGCCTCTGGTGATTTGTAAAAGATTTCTGCTCGATCTTTTGTCGCTGGAAACGACGCTTAAGCCTCGCCAACTTATCTTTAAGTTTGCCTCGGCCTCCACGTCGCTTCGATCGACTAAATCTCGTCGCATAAACCTTTACCTCTCATCAGAGGCCGGTATACTTGCCGTTGCCTTTTTTCTTTTTGGTGGGCACGACTGCTCCTGTAGAGTCGATCAGGTCGATCCAGATCGGAGAGAGCCATGCTATATGGCCATCCGATTGGACTGCGCGGATGTAGTAGTAGGTGAAAGGGGGACGGTCGTTTGTGGAGGAGAGAGAAATTTTATGGAGGGGGTCTGAGTCGTCAAAAGCAAACTCAAAATAAGATGAGTTGGGTTTGAAGGTGTGGAAAGAGGCGCCATTGCGGATGATGGTGATCTCTTTGAGCGATGCGGTGCCAGCTACAAAACCGGTGATGTGGCGATTGTAGGCCAGGCCAGGCTTGGCGCGTGTGTTCAGTTCTGTGCCCATGGGTGAGCCCGCGATGAAAAAGCCAGCAGCGATGCGCTCACCGGTGGTCGCATAACAGAAGCGGTTGTAGAGCGCTTGAAAGAGGGCTTCGCGTGTTTGTTCTATTGCAAAGATGGCTGTTAAGCCGGGATTGTACTGGACCTGACCACTGTCAAAAAATTCGTTATAGATGCCACGGTCGTCTAGACCGCCGGCCACAAAGCCGAAGCGGCAATTATTGTTAAGCGCGCGTCGAAGGGAGCCCTTTTCAGTCTCAAAGACGCCTTTCTTTTCTTCAGAAGTAATCGGGCGTGGGTTGCCATCTTTAACAGTGCATTCAGAGCTGCCCCAGGCGTTGTAAATTTCTACGACGCGTTCATAGTCTTGTTCAAACTCTGTGAAGTTGGTCTCGAGCCCTTTAGCCATAGTAAATGAGGGGATGGCAATGAGTTCTTTGGGAGTATGGCTTTTATAAATTTTTTTGAGGGTATTGGACTTAGCGTCTTTTTTGCGCAAAATCTGGCGGTTGTCTTTAGAGTAAAGGATTTGGCGCAGTCCTTCTTCGCCAGGTTCCCCGTCCCACTGAAAACCAAGCAGGGTGCAGAAACGGTACTCTTCGTTGAATTCGGTGATTTGCGTTGAGATCAACTTCCAGATATCGTTGGGTGTTTCCTCGACGCTTTCATAGGGGGAAGAGGCGTAGTATTGCAAATTGCGCTCATCGCGAAAGTGACGGAGGCATGACTCGATTTGTTCTGTTGAATCGAAACGCTCCGATTCCCCGTGTAAGAGGCCCCAGTAAAGGGACTGATCGATTTCGGCAAAGCACTTAATAGGTGAGGAGTAAAATTTTTCATTTGTTTGTAGGTTGCGCAGTTGGAGCTTGTACATCCCGGGTTCATTGAAGTAAAGGTTGGGGACGTTGATGAATCCTGTTTCGGGAACAAAGAGTTTCCAATTTAAATTTTCCCTCAAATTCTCGTAGCTGACTTCGATGAGGGTGCCCTCAGGTGCATTGCTGGTCAAATTGCCAAAGATGTCTTCAAAGCGAATCACGACGTCAAAGCGTTTGTTTTTGGAGACAATCGAGGGGACGGTGATGCGAATGTTTTTAAGGACATTGCCGCGGATGTCCATGGAGAGGACTTCAGGCTCGCGGTAGTCGCCTTTGCCCTTAGGATCGATGTAGAGGTAAAAGGGGCGGCGGCGTTGGATATTGGCCTGGGCGCGGTTGCCCTTTTTAGCCCATTCATTCTTATCTGAGCTCGGGCTGCCCATGAAGATGGAAAATGTCTCGCCTGCTTTGATTTCCAAGGGCAGGGAGAATTCAAAGGCCGGGGTAAAGTAATCTGGGCGCTCAATCTCTTTGGCAGCGAGGGCTTTTCCATCGGGCATCTGGGCCCAAATGAGATTGCTTTTTTCTTTCAAGTTGGCGCTGGGGATCTCCCAATCAATGTCGCGGCCCTGAGAGAGTAAATCAAATTTTAAGCGGGTGCCTTTGGGAAGCGGGGTAGAGGTTGTATAGGAGAATTTCCAAGTGGATCGCTCACCGGCTAAAATGAGATTTGGTTCACAGTAGCAAATCGATCGTCGCATGTCTTACCCCTAAATGAAATCGAGCCGTGATTCTGCCTTAAAGAAGATTCTTTTTCAAGGACTACTCCGCTGGGGCTGTAAAAGCGAAGGGTTTCGAGCCAATTGCAAAACTCTTCGACGTGTAAAATCGCCCTTTCGAACCCCACTCGCGTCCGCGCCTCCTCGCCCACCCTCTCGGGTAGGCCGCCGTCAACGCGTCGGACAGGCAAGGCCTGTCCTACGCGAGTGGGGTTCAAAATCTTCGATTTTCCACTGTCGCTTCAGTTTTGCAACTGCCTCTTTCTTAAAGATGTTTGTTTTATAGCTGAACTAGGTAGCTATATGGGGGATGATTTTGATCTTCTCGATGCTGCGCTCTGAGGAGCTGATCACCTCGAGGTCAAAATCGTCGTGATGGATGCGCCACCCTTTGGTGGGGATAGCACCGGCTTTGTGAAAGATATAGCCTCCGATGGTGTCGTACTCGGGGCTGGTTGGAATGCGCACGCCTAGCTCTTCTTCGATGTCGATGATCGACATCTTGGCGTCGACGATCCATCCACCGCTGGGCAGAAGGCGGTAAAGATCTTGTGGGCCGACGTCGTATTCATCGGCAATTTCGCCGACGAGCTCTTCAAGAATATCTTCAATCGTGACGATCCCTTCTGTGCCACCCCACTCGTCGACGATGATCGCGAGGTGGATCTGCTTGCTGCGAAACTCCTGCAGGAGGTGGGAGATCTTTTTAGTTTCAGGGGCGTAGAGGATAGGCTTGATCAATTTCTCGATGGGTTGTTCGAGCTTGGGGAGTGTTTTTTCCGATTCGATAAAAATGCGTAGGATATCTTTGTAGAGGAGCACGCCTACAATGTTATCTACGCTGTCGTGGTAGACGGGGATCCGGCTGTAGCCCTCCTTAATAAAATGCTCTGAGGCTTCGCGTACGGTGGTGTCAGAGGGGAGGCTAAAGAGGTTGATGCGCGGCACCATCACTTCGCGCGCGATACGCTCTTTAAACGATACCACGGATAGGATGAGCTTTTGCTCGTTGGGATCAAGGTGGGCTCCAAGTTCTGTCTCTTTGAGCAATTCAGAGACTTTGTCGCGGATGCGAAAAGGTGTCGCTCCTTTTTTTTCAGAGAATTTCAGATAAAAGATCTTAAGCAGATGGAAAAATGGCGCTGTGATCGGGATGCAGAGGAGCAGGATCAGCGATGACAAAAAAGCAAAGAGTTGGAAGGAGAAATGGGGTTTCCATTTGCCCAGGAGGTTGAAGAGGAAGTCGACAATCAAAGAAGTTGCAATGATGATCATGGTCATGAGCAGGACCGACAGGGAGTTCACAACATAGCCTGCATGTTCTGCCTCCGTGAGGCTATGCTGAAAGAAGGGGAGATTGAGCAGGTAAAAGAAGATGGATAGCACGAAGCCGATGCGCAGGATTTGCTTAGTGAAGCTGAGTGAAAAAAGGATCCCATCCCATCTTTGTCTGCCAAAGAAAAAGGGGAGTAGCTTGTGAAAAAAGAAAAGCGCTTTGATCTTTTTAAACTCTTCTTCCACCTGGAGGCGGCCGATGCGCTGGATTGCTGAGGTGAGCGCCGTTAAGGCGCCTGTTGAAAAGAGAAAAATGAGGGCGAGGATGCCATTGATTGCGATCATGAGCCTATCCCACTATTTGCAAACTTTGATTTTTGAAGGATTTTTCCACAGATTCGAGAGCCGCTTCGTAGGACATACTTAAGAAAGTAGGCCAAGAAGCGGCTCTCGAATATGGGGGAAAAGACTCAAAAAGCATGTTTTTCAAATATTGGGATAGGCTCATAAAACTTGATTATCTTTTTCAGAGATTTTTGCATAAAGCAATTTATTTTTAAGAGGGGCGAGTGGAGGAGAGGGAGATTAACCACAGAGGCCCAGAGATCACAGAGGAAGGAGGGAGTAGGGAGATTAAACACAGAGAGAGAATAGACTTCTTTTAAAACTCAGCAGTTACAAAGATTTAACGCAAAGACGCGGAGTCGCGAAGACGCAAAAATTTTGCAAATACATTTTCAGTTTTCTTTGCGACTTCGCATCTTCGCGTCTTTGCGTTGATATGAGTTTAATACAGGGAGACGTCCCCTTTTCGCGGGCGAAAAGGGGCAGGCCCTCGCGGCGACATCGTCCGCGAATTAATGGAGGGCTTTAAGGAACTGGGTTTCTTTGCGGCGCATGCGGCTGCGCTCCTTGGGGGTGAGGTCGTCGTAGCCGGCTAGGTGGAGAAGGCCGTGGATGACGTAGCGCAGGAGTTCAGTCTGTGGGGGGATGTGGTGCTCTGCGGCATAGGCGAGGGCAACTTTTGGGCAGACGAAGATCTCGCCGAGGCAGTGGTATTGGTGGTTTGTTTTGGGGGTATTGTCGATGGGGAAGGTGATGCAGTCGGTGGAGGTTGGATCATCGAAAAACTGTTTGTGCAGGGCGGAGATGGCGCGCTCACTGACGAAGTGAACGATGACCTCGTCTGTAGTGATGTGGAGCTTGGATAAAACAAACGAGATCGCCTCTTTGACACGTTGGTGTGAGAAAGAGAGATCTCGTTGTTTATTTTGAAGGGTAATTTTGAGCAAATTAATTTGCTGGGGCAGTCGGAGTTTTAGGAAGGCCAGTGACGACTGTGTTCTCACCATCTTTCCATTTGCCTAAGCGGCGAAGCACGTCAACCCTTTCAAATCGCTTGAGAACGTTGCGTTTTTTTGCGGCTTTGCTCGATTTTCCGTAGCTGGGGTGTCTAGACATGGTTCCTCATTTTACTTGATTTTTGGGACAAAAATTGCTTTGCCGAGCTCATCACCGACAGCGTTGACGGCAGGTTTGTACCCTTTTGCGAGCTTGTCTTGCTTAGCGCCGGTTTTAGGAGAGGGAGCGCGTGTAGCGCGCGGGGATTGACTGCGTCTGCGCGTTTGTTTACTTAATCTGACCATGAGACTATCTCACTATTTTAAAACGTTGGTTTTTGAGGGTTTTTTTTCACAGATTTCAGAGTCGCTTTGCGGGGCATACTTGAATAAGTAGACCAAGAAGCGGCTCTGGAAGATGTGGAAAAAGACACAAAAAGCATGCTTTTCAAATAGTGGGATAGTCTCATATAGGGGTACTCCAATCTTTTACAAAGGTCCTGAGGATATAAGATTTCTCTATATAACTCAAGAATCCAAAAAATCTATTGCTTTTTGGGTCCCGAAGGGGGCTCTTCGCCTGGATGGATCACGCCGGCAGAGACGAGGAAGCGAAAGGCGTCTTCGATGCTGACGTCGACGGGAAGCGCGAGCTTTTTGGGACAGAGGAGGACAAATCCTGACATGGGATGGGGGGCTGTGGGGAGGAAAAGCGTGAGTTCTGTCACAGGGTTTGTTTTTTTCAAGCTGTCTGGAGGCTCGCCTGTGACGAAAGCGACAGCGAGTGCTTCGTGGTGGGGAAAGGGGATGAGCACGGTCGCTTTAAACATTTTTTGAGTGTCGGAAAACATGGCTTTAGTGACATCTAAGCTGAGTTTGTAGATTGTGCGCACAAGGGGGATGCGGGAGAAGATGCCATCGGTGAGTTTAAGGAAATAATTCACTAGGAACTTGCGGCCGAAGAAGCCGAGGAACATGATGATTGCGATCAGGAGAATGAGGGCAAAAAAATGGCTGAGAAAATAGGCCAGTGTGTCGTGGTGTTCTAAGCTTAAACCGAGATTTTTTTCATAGGCTAAGATGATGGTTTCGGCAATGCCTGCTAAGGGGGCTGTGAAGAGGTCGAATAGCCAAGAGACGATGATAACGGTGAGTGCGATGGGTAGGAGGGTGATGAAACCTGTGAAAAAGTACTTTTTCATTTGCGCCGTAGTTTCTTAGGGGTTGGGGCCTGTGGAACAATCACGCCACAAGAGAGGATGTATTTGAGGGCATCCTCGGTGCTCATGTCGATTGGAACTAAATCGCGGCGTTTATACATGATCAGAAAGCCTGTCGTGGGGTTAGGCGTGGTGGGGATAAAGACAGAGACGAGTTCATCACCAGCTGCCCCAGAGCATTGCTCTGGCGCCTCGCGCGCCACGAGCCCGAGTACAAAAACTTCAGGGTGGGGAAATGAGACCATCACCACTTGTTTAAAAGCGTTTTTATCGGAGACGAAGAGCGTTTTGATGATGTCGCGCGTGGTTTTATAGACGGTGTTGACGATGGGGATGCGCTGCAGGATGCGATCGCCAATTTGGAAAAGAGAAGTGATCACAAACCATCTTGTGACGATCCCTAAGCCAACGGTGAAAATGAAGAGCAGGATCAGGATGATGAACTGACTGCTATAGCGGATGAGTTGCTCAGGAGTTAGGAAAAGAAAGCCGCGATTGATGATGTGGAACTTCTCGAAAACTGTTGAAACGAGTCCAATGAAGGGTTGTGTGAGAAAATTGATCAGGAAAAGGATGACGGCAATGGTGACGATGAGGGGAAGGAGGATCGCCAGACCTGTGATAAAGTATTTCTTAATCATCCTCCCTTTTTACTCGCTCGGCTCTCGAAGATCAAGCAAAAACCGCCAAGGGAGCAGCGCATCCTCTCCAGCATACAAATGGTTCATCTGCGGCGGCGTTTAGGGAATGATCCCCGTTTTTTAACGTTGGCTCCAGCCAGCTCCCAGCGGCTTTCTAATTGGATCAGATCAACTTCGACGAGGCGCACATCTATGCGTTGGCCTAGACGGTGTGTTTTTCCGCTGGATTTTCCGTAGAGCACGTTGCGCTGTTCATCATAGATGAAATAGTCGTTTTCAAGCTCAGAGATATGCAAGAAGCCGTCTAACATCAAATCATCTAGCTCAAAGTGGAGTCCAAAGGGTTTGATGCGCGTGATGAGCGCGGGAAATTCATGGTTGGGATCCCGTTCCAAGTGGGCGGCGAGCAGGCGCAGCTTTTTAAGTGTTTTAACGCTTTGTTCAGCACGAAAACTCAGGCGCTCTTGCTCTGAGCATTTCTCAGCGATGGCTTCAAAGTCGATCTCTTTCCAATCATTAGTGAAAAGCACGCGTTGTGTGATCAGATCGCTATAGCGGCGTATGGGGCTGGTGAAATGGCAGTAATACTCCAGTGCGAGGCCAAAGTGCCCGGCGTTTTCAGGTGAGTACTGCGCTAGCTTCATGCTGCGGATGAATCCAATGGAGAGTTGGTGCAAGTAAGGTGTCTCTTTAGCAGATTCAAAGAGGGCGCGCAATTCTTGAATAGTGGGCTTAACTGGCACTTGGAATCCCAATGAGCGCGCAAAACTCAAGAAGTCTTTAAAGTTGTCTTCAGAGGGCTCTTCATGCACGCGGTAGAGCACAGGTTTTCCCTTGAGTGTGAGATCGGTCGCGACAATTTCATTAGCTTTGAGCATGAACTCTTCGACGAGCTGGTGGGTGATGTCGTATTCGACGCGCTTCACACCTGTTGGCATCCCTTTATCATCGATGACAAGAACCGCTTCTGGCATCGCAAAATCGATGCTGCCGCGTTCACCGCGCTTCTGCTTGAGCAGGTGGCACAAATCGACCATCAGTTTGAGCGCCTTGGCGTGTTTGCTTTTGAGTTTACCCTCGAGCACTTCGAGTGCTTCGCCGTAGGTGAAGCGCTTTTGGCTATGAATGAAGGAGCGGCAGATCTCATACTTTAAGAGAGCGCCGGTCTTGTCGAAATCCATGAGGACGGAGACCGTCAAGCGGATCACGTCGGGTTTTAAGCTGCAGAGGTGATTCGAAAGCTCTTCAGGAAGCATTGGCAAGCAAAACCCTGGGAAATAGGTGGAGTTGCAGCGCTCTGAGGCCTCTTTGTCGAGAGGGGTACCGGGATCGACGTAGTGCGCCACGTCAGCGATGTGCACGGCGAGTTGGTAATTTCCCTTGCGATCCTTGGAAATAGAAAGGGCGTCGTCAAAATCTTTGGCTGTATCGGGGTCGATCGTGAAGGTTTCAAGTCCTGTGAGATCGACGCGTTTCTTTTGCTCTTTGAGGGGGACTTTTTCTCCATATTCTTTGGCTTGCTCGATCGCGAGCTTGTTGAACTTGCCGTTTAAATCAAACTCTTCAATCGCTGCCGCGTTGTCGATTTTGGGATCTGAAATATGCCCAAGAATATGGGATAGCTCTGAGAGCGTTGGATCTCGATCAGAGCCCCATTTGATGACTTTGAGGATCACGCGGTCGCCGACTTTGAGCGTTTGTTCCGAGGTGGTTTGCACGAGAACCGTTTTGGTCGTACCGAGCAGAGGTACATAAGCGTAAATTTCAGCATTTGCGGTGATTTGATTGATCGTGCCGGCGATGTGTTTGCGCGCGCGTTTAAGGATCCCTACCACACGTCCTTCAGGACCTTTTTCAGACTGCTCAGAGGATCCAAGCACAACCTCGACATGGTCGCCTTCTACGGCGTTGTCAGTCAGATGTTTTGGGATGAAAATATCTTGGGGACACTGAGATGGGTTGTCGGGGATCACAAAGCCAAAACCTTTGTGGTGCATGCGGATGATCCCTGTGAGTACCTCTTCAGGCGGTTTTTTCAATTGGAGCTTTAAGCTGTGAACTTCGATCTCATTTTCTTGAATTAACTCTTGGATCGCTTGATGGAAATCGGGCTTCACTTGCTCTGGGATCGAGAGCTTGTCTTGGAGCTCTTCCTGCGTCATCGGGCGGTAGCGCCGTCCTTCCATGTACTGTAGAGCATTTTTCTTGAGATTGCCGAGGATTTTTTTGGCTTTAGGAGCGGGGGATTTCTTACGTGTCATTGTTATAATAAATTTCTCTCATTGAGATGGTGTTTTAAAAGATCGACCGATTGGAATTGTTCAGCATCGATCTTCAGCTCGCGGGCCGCGGAGACGTAGTCGAGGATGTCATCGGTGTAGAAACATGTTTCTTTTGAGCATTTAGCGAGATCGAGAGCTTTTTCGAACATCGCCTGCTCTGGTTTGCGCACCCCAAACTGATAGGAGAGCGCAAAGTGGTCAAAAAGTTGTAGCCACGGATAGCGCGCAAATAAGTATTCAAAATGCGCTTCACACGTGTTGGATAGAATCACGAGCTGTGTGCCTTTAACCTTGAGAGCCTTCACAATTTCTTCAGCGCCGGGGTTTGGCTCAAAGATATCGGAGATGGCGGCACTTAGCTGCGCGTAGTCGAGCGTTTGTCCAGCAATACGGCAAAAATTCTCGTAAACTTGTCTTGTGGTGATACGGCCCCTTTCGTAAGGGTCGAGTTGATTCCAGATCACCTCTTGAATAAGTGGGATCTCTTTGCCGCATACTTCAGCGACCTGACTCACCATTTTTTTTGGATCAAAATTGATGAGGACGTTACCTAAATCAAAGAAAACTGTTTTCTTTTGCATATTAACGCCAATTCTAAAGCTTTTGTGTATTAAAGGGAAACATTAGGCAGATGCCATCTCAACCATGCCGATTTGTGCAAGCACTTAGCGTTGGTGGCGGCGCTGGTAGCTCAGCAGGGTGTTGGAGAGGAGCATGGCGATGGTCATGGGGCCGATACCGCCGGGGACGGGGGTAATGGCTGAGCAGAGGGGTGCTACGGCGTCGTAGTCGACGTCGCCGACCAGGATAGGTTGTTTTTGAGGGCCTGGGACGCGATTGATGCCGACGTCGATGACGACAGCGCCGCGCTTGACCATATGCGCTTGGATGAACTTGGGCTTGCCGATTGCGGCGATGAGGATATCAGCGCTGCGGCAAAGCTCGGGAAGGTTTTCACTTAGGCTGTGAGCGACGGTGACAGTGGCGTTGGCGTGGGGTGCTTTTTGCATCAACATGGCAGCCAGCGGCTTGCCGACGATGTTGCTGCGGCCTACGATGACGGCGTGTTTGCCGAGCAGTGGGATTTGCGCTTGGGTGAAGAGCACTTGCACACCGTAGGGTGTGCAGGGGAAAAAACCGTCATTTTCGCCGATAAGCATCTTGCCGACGTTGAGCGGATGAAAGCCGTCGACATCTTTTGTGGGGTCGACCGCTTCCATGATCGTTGGAGTGTGGATGTGGGAGGGGAGGGGCAATTGCACGAGGATGCCATCAATACGGCTGTCGAGATTGAGCTTAGCGATCTCTTCGAGTAGCTTAGCTTCTGTGATACTTTGGGGCAGCTCTACGTCGAATGAGGCGATACCGACTTCAACGCATTTTTTCTTCTTCATGTGGATGTAGGTACGGGAGGCGGGATCTTGTCCCACAAGAATGAACGCTAGGCCAGGCTTGCGCCCCTGGATGTGGCTAATAGCGCCCGCGACTTGGGCTTCGATGCGGCTAGCAATAGATTTTCCGTCGATGATCACGAGCTTCTCCATTGAATGTCAGAGGTTAAAAATTGCACCATGCTGGGATGGAGGTGGCGATTAGTGGCCAGGATGGTCTCGCGCTTAAAAATGGGATGGGCGGCGCCATTCCAGAGGCTCACTTGTCCGCCTGCTTCTTCCACCAGAAGTTTGCCTGCGGCCATATCCCATGGGTGCAAGCTCACTTCCCAGTAGGCGTCAAAACGACCAGCGGCCACGTAGGCTAGATCGATGGCAGCTGAGCCTAAGCGGCGAATGGGGATCCCTTGCGCTTGCAGCGTGGCGAATCGATCGATGCAGTGGAGCGGGTTTTGGTCGACATCGTAAGGAAAACCCGTTGCGAGCAGCGCCTCCTCCAGTCCTTTGTTCAAGGTGACGGATAGTTTTTGACCGTTGAGATAGGCGCCTTGGCTTTTTTCAGCCACAAACAGTTCTCCCGTCATGGGTTGCAGGATCACGCCTGAAACGATCTCTTGTCCGATAGCTACGCCTATGCTGATGGAAAAAAGGGGGATGTGGTGGGCGAAATTCACAGTGCCATCGAGGGGATCGATGATCCAAGTGACATCGCTCTGGTGCCCGCGGCTCGAGCCGCTCTCCTCAGCTAAAATGGCATGGCTTGGGAAACGCGCTGCGATGGCGGTGATGATCGCTTCTTCAGAAGCTTTGTCGAAAGCGGTGACAAGGTTGCGTTTGCCCTCTTTGAACTCGATGGCAAACTCTGTTCCAAAGCCGCGTTTTAAAATTTCGCCAGCTCTTTGCGCAGCTAAAATAGCAAGTGATGTGAGTTCTGATGGATGCATAAAATGAATCTATACTGCTCCCGGCTCAATCTTGTGAATTTTCTTCGACATCTTTTGAGCCCTGGCAGCCGCCTTCGTGCTCGCTAGCTGCTCTGGAGATTGCGTCGCGCTCCAGGCGGCTGCCAAGACTCAAAATCTTGTCGCCAAAATTCACAATCTTAGACCGGGCGCAGTATATAATTTATGCCTGATTTTTTGAAGGGAAAATCAGAGCGTCCACAAAACTTGCGTCGTACAAAAAGGGGCGATCTTAGTAGATAAATAGACCTTTTCCTATAAAGATTTAACGCAAAGACGCCAAGTCGCGAAGGCGCAAAGTAATACATTTTCAATTTTCTTTGCGTCTTTGCGTCTTTTCGCCATCATTTGGTTCCCAGGCTACATTGAACAGACGTATCACGTCGCGCTGCTCAAGACAGGTGGGCTGCTGACCATTCCATGGGCGGTCGGCACGCTTTTTCTGCTTTTTGGTGGGTGGGTTTCCGATAGGATTTATCAACGAAAAGGCTCGAGCCGGCTTGCGCGCGTTTTACCCATTGGGGTGGGGATGCTTTTAGCGGGCTTGAGTTTTTTCACCACCGCCCCCTCACATCATCTTGCGCTCGATCTCACGCTGCTCTCTTTAGGCATGGGATTTGCATTTTTCTGCAACGCTCCCATTTTCAGTCTCAACATCGATCTATTTAAGGAAAATGCCGCGACGGCTCAAGGGATCATGACTGCGCTATTTGCGCTGTCAGGCATCTTATCGCCTGCCATCACAGGCTGGTTGACACATCGGACGGGAAGCTATCAAGCCGCCATTTTCTTAGTTGGGCTGCTCTCGGTGAGCGCTTTTTTCATCGCCTATTTCTTGCAGCGCGAGCCTTCCAAAAAAAATTAGGGAGCGACCCACAGGCCTCTCACTTTCTGCCAGAGTCCTACCCATCCTACGCGCTGCACGTAGCTGTAGAGCATGATAGGCAGCGTGAACCACACAAATGCTAGCGCCGCATCGCAGAGGGGCATGACAAAAAAGTCGGAGAGGATCCATTTGCCCCCTTTTGAGAATGGTTTTTCAGCAAAGTAGAGAAACAGAAAGTGCACGAGCGTCGCTATACAGCTGATCAGGGCCGTATAGAGGGAAAGTGCTAAGGGTTTGTCGTCGAAAAAATGGCGCTTTTGGCGATACGCGATGAGTGTCACGAGCGTGTAGGTAACGGCGCAGAGTCCAAAACGCAGCTCAGAGTTCAAAAGATCGAGGATCAGGCCACAAAGCGCAGCGAGCCACAAAGCTTTTACAAAGCCGCAGCGCATATAGAGGATCGCTAAAAATGGGATGAAAGGGGATAGGCGCCACGTAGGGGATAAAACAGTTTCTGTGAAGATGGCAAAGAGCGCTAAAGCAAAAGGCACTACGAGTGGAACTGCTCTTGTCAAAATGCCCCATTGGGGAAAAAGATCACAGGGATGGTTTTGGCGATCAACTTGAGATCGTAGAGAAAGCTCCGTTTATCGATGTATTCTAGATCGAGTCTGACGCGATCTTCAAAGGTTAAAAAGCTGCGGCCCGATGTTTGCCATAGGCCTGTAAGGCCAGGGCGCACGGAGAACAGGAGTTTCCACTCTTCGCCGATAATCGACTGGATCTTGCTCAGCTCATTTGGCAAATAGGGGCGCGGTCCCACCAGGCTCAAATCCCCTTTTAAGATATTCCAAAATTGGGGAATCTCATCTAAAGAGGTCTTGCGCAGGAATTTGCCTAACCTGGTGCAGCGCGGATCTTCCTTTAATTTAAAATACAGCGCCCACTCCTCGCGCAAGCTAGGGTTTTGAGCGAGCAGGGTCTTGAGCTTTTGCTCCGCATCGACGTGCATAGAGCGGAACTTCCAAAATTTAAATTGCTTCCCAAAACGCCCCAAACGCCTGCTGCAATAAAAGATGGGCCCAGGCGAGGTGGACTTGATCAGCAGTGCGACAATGAAAAACAGGGGGGCGCCCAAGGTCAGCATAGCCGTGCTAAAGACGATATCGAAGAGGCGTTTGACCCACTTGCGCTTCATGAAGTTCACCTTGCGTGCTGCTTGGAAATACTGGGGAGGCAGTTTGCAATGCGCCCCAGGGACAAATTGCTCAAGATGGGGTGTGTCACCCTCAGAGTCAGGAGGTGAAATAATCACTGGAATAGAATTATGCGTAGACACAAAAAATTCACTTTTGTTTTTCCAGACCGAATTATCGCGTAATCGTTCAAATTATGCAACGTCACAGGTTATTCAATCACGGGTTGTTTTCTTATTTTGGTGATAGATGGCCTAGTACAGTTTAACAAAAGTTTTTACCATAATTTGACTCATCTTTTCCCGCCCTGCGGTGTGCTCGCGCTTAACAGCTTACTCGAAGATGCCGGCGCGCTCCGCACTTAGCAGGACAGAAAAATCTGAGCGCAAATTCCAGCAAAAACTTTTGTTAAACTGCACTAGGAAGTACGTTCGACAAGCTTGTGAAACAAGCTTTCGAGCTGATGTGCGGGCACTGAGAGTTGCTGTAGCTCAGCAATGGCTGAGTGGTAGAGCTCTTCGGCGTAGGCTTGAGCTTTTTGGGGGCCTAGAACCTGAATAGCTTGCTCTTGCTTGCCATCGAGTAGATCGTCGATGATTTGGAAAGCGATGCCGATTTTGCGCCCTGCATTTTTTAAGATCAGCAGATCTTGCGCGGGAGCTTCCGCGATGATGGCGCCAAACTCGAGGGCAGCGGTGAGGAGCGCGGCGGTTTTGAGGGCGTGCAACTTTTCGAGAGTGGTAAAATCGATAGCACGATCTTGAGAGATCAGGTCGATCCATTGTCCGCCGATCATGCCGCTGGCGCCGGAGGCGTTTGCGAGGGTGCGGGTGAGCGCGAGTTGGGTTTGGGGCTTGAGCGCAGGGGCTGTGCTCAGCAGCTCAAAAGCATAGGTGAGCAGGTAATCGCCAGTGAGCAGGGCAAGCCATTCAGGATAGGCGCAGTGCAGGGTGGGTTTGCCGCGGCGCATATCGTCATCGTCCATGCAGGGGAGGTCGTCGTGGATGAGGGAATAGGTATGGACCATTTCAAGTGCGCAGGCGGGAATGAGGGCGCTCTTGATAGGCGCTGCGTACATTTCGGCGACGGTGAGCATAAGGCGTGGGCGGAGGCGCTTGCCGCCGGAGAAGAGGGCGTATTTCGCAGCTTCGTTGAGTTCTGTGCTCTCTGCAAAAAGTTCGAGGAGTGTGTGCTCGAAGAGCTCAAGGCTGTTTTCAGCAGGTTTTAGAGTCATTTCACGACCTCGGTGGATCGCGTCCACTTGTCAAGAATGGAAGAGAGCGATTGATGCTCGGGGATTCCGATTCCGGCGTAGTCAAAGCCGCGGCGCAGCATCTCAGCGGGTTCATATTGGTTGCGTCCATCGAAGAAAGCGGGATGGCGCAGCAGTGCTTTGATCCGATCGAGGTTGACAAAGCGAAACTGTTTCCAATCAGTGACGAGCACAATCGCATCAGCGTCTTTCGCGGCGTCGTATTCATCTTGGCAGAAGGTGATCTGGGCGTGATGGGGGTAGATTTTTTTGACCCCTTCCATGGCGACAGGATCGTAGAGACGCAAGACGCAGCCTGCTTGCAGCAGTGTCTCGATTAGGCTAAGCGATGGTGCTTCGCGCAAGTCGTCGGTGTCGGGTTTGAAGGAGAGTCCCCAGATGGCAATTGTGCGCCCTGAGAGGCCTCCGCGCGCGGAAAAGTAGCGGATGACTTTTGAGCCGAGTACATTCTTTTGCTTTTCATTGGCCTCTTCTACGGAGTTGAGGATGGAGAGATGGATCCCTTGCTGCTTCGCGGTGGAAATCAGTGCGCGGATATCTTTGGGAAAGCAGGAGCCGCCGTAGCCGGCGCCAGCGTAGAGGAATTGGAAGCCGATGCGTTGATCAGAACCAATCCCCAGCCTAATCTGATTGATGTTAGCGCCGACCTGTTCACAGAGGGTGGAGAGCTCGTTCATGAAGGAGATGCGCGTGGCTAGCATGGCGTTAGCGGCGTATTTTGTGAGCTCGGCTGAGAGGTTGTCCATGACGATAATCCGATCGTGGTTGACGGTGAAGGCTGAGTAGATTTCGCGCAGCAGTTTTTCCGACTCTTTGCTCTCGACGCCCAAGATGATCCGATCGGGTTTCATGCAGTCTTGGATGGCGTTGCCTTCTTTTAAAAATTCAGGATTGGAGACGACGTCGAAGGAGAGCTTGAGACCGCGCTCATCTAAGATGGTCTGGATGGTTTCTTTAGCTTGCTGACTGGTGCCGACGGGGACTGTGGATTTATTCACGACCAGAAGCGGCTCTTGCATGAGTTTTGCTAAGGTGGTGATGGCGCTGAGCACATACGTGATGTCGCACGCACCATCTGGCTTAGAGGGTGTGGCTACGCAGATGAAACAGACGCGCGCGCCTGGCAGCGCTTCCGCGTAACTTGTGGTGAAATGCAGGCGTCCAGCTTGGCTGTTTCGCAAGACGAGTTCTTTGAGGCCGGGCTCGAAGATAGGGATTTCACCGCGCCTTAATCCTGCGATTTTGTGGTGGTCGATATCGAGGCAGACAACTTCATGTCCCATCTCAGCAAAGCAGGCGGCTGTGACGAGTCCAACATATCCAACTCCGACGATTAAGATGCGCATGCGACTATCTCACTATTTTAAAACGTTGATTTTTGAGGTTTTTTTCGCAGATTTCAGAGTCGCTTTTGAATAAGTAGGCCAAGGGGCGACTCTGGAAGATGTCATGCTTTTCAAATATTGGGATAATCGCACAGATGCCCTTCTTTTAAAGTCAGGATCGTATCACAAAGGGAGGCTAATTCGCGATCGTGGGTGACGACGACAAGCGCTTTACCCTGCTCTTTGGTGAGTTGCAAGAGCAGTTGATGGATCTCATGGGAATGGGCCGAGTCGAGATTGCCGGAGGGCTCATCCGCCAGAAGTAGTTCTGGATCGTTGCAAAGCGCCCTTGCGATCGCGACGCGCTGTTTCTCTCCCCCTGAAAGGAGTTTGGCAAGAAAATGGGCGCGATCTTGCAGGCCGACGCGCTCGAGAAGGTGAGTGGCGCGCTTGTAGGCAGGGGAGCCTTTGCTGACCGACTTTCTGGCGATGCGCGCGGGCATCAGGATGTTATCGAGAGCGGTCTCCTCTTCGAGCAGATTGAAGGCTTGGAAGATAAAGCCGATATGACGGCTGCGCAGGCCGGGTGCCGCTGCGGAGTCCACTTTCTGTCCACAGATCTCCAGCTTTCCAGAAGAGGGCTTCTCCAATGTTCCAAGGATGTGGAGAAGCGTACTTTTGCCTTCGCCCGATTTGCCCATGATGGCCACAGAAGCTGCTGGGGCCAGTTCAAGGGAGATCCCTTTGAGAAGATGGAGCTTGGCCGGCGAAGTAAAACTCTTGTGCAGGTCATGCGCATTTAAAATCAGTTTTCGCTTCATTCCGACCTCAAAATTTCTGATGGGCGCAGGCGGCACGCTTTGAGTGCAGGCACCAGACCTGCAAAAAAGGAGAGCAGGGGTGTGACGATGAGGATGAAAGCGACGGCTTTTGTGCTCAGCATGCTGGGGAGGGATTGGCCGAAAAAGGCGGTGTTAAAGGCGCTATGGCCTTGCACGAGGCTAATGAAGCTGACAATGGAGTCGATGTTGTGCAGGGTGAAGAGCGCTACAGTGGTGCCAATGACTGCGCTGATCATCCCCATCACGACGCCACAGGTGCCAAAGATGAGGGCGATGCTGGTGCGTGAGGCGCCCATGGCTTGGAGGACGCCGATCTCCCGTTTCTTATCGTTGACGAGTAGCACGAGCAGCGAAATGATGTTGCAGCAGGCCACGACCAGGATAATAATCCCGACGAGCGTGAAGAGGTAGCGGTCGCTTTGAAACTGCTCGAGCAGATCTTTTGCAAAATCGTATTCGCGAAAGGTGGTCACACGCCAATAGGGGGAGATCTCAGCTTGATCAAAAGCGAGTTGAAGCTCTGCCTTCACGCGCTCAGCTTCCTCTATATTTTCAAACCACACTAAGATGCCACTGGATTGCATCCGATCTAAGTTGAAGGAGGAGCTCGAAGCATTGATGGTGCGCGTTACGAATGAGGGCACAAGGATGCAACGACTGCCAACCGAGAGCACGCCAGGGTCATAAAATCCAGAGACGAAGATGGGTAAGCGGTGCTCTTGAATGGCGCTAGCTGTAGCTGAGGTGTAGGAGAGATAGCCGCGGTCACCCACCATCACGCCGCTATCGCGGAAGCTTTTGGCGAGCAAGACGCCTGTCTCTTGTTCAGCATTGACGCCAAGTGTGGGGATGGCGTTTTCCTGCCATCTTGCTTGCGCGATGTCCACTTGGTCGAGGGAGACCTGCTGTGCAAAAGATTGGTTCTGCAGTTGAAATCCTGCTTGTAATTGGATGTCTTTCAACGATTCGATTTGAGAGGTGGGGATCAACCCGCGCGCGGTGAACTGCAGAGTAGAATCAACCATCAGTGGGACATTTTCTGAGAGGAGAATCTTCTCGCTGCTGCCAGCCACAAAGTAAAGGTGTCCATTCTCGCGGTAGAGTTTGCCTGTCGCTGCTTCTTTGCGGCTCACAGGGATTGAGATATGCGTGAGTTTATCTGCGCGAAAGTGGGCGGTTGCCGTTAGCTCGATTTTTTCAACGATTGCGTTGGGGGAAAGACGCCAAAAAGGGCGTTTGCTCTTCAGCTCTTGGATTTGCACATGGGAGAGCAGATTGGCAATACGCTCAGCCACCTTTTCGCGCGGGGCACGCTGCGCAAGGGCTGGGGCATCCTCGCGCGAATATTCCGTGGTGTGGAAGGCTAAAAAGAGTTGGTGGTTGAGGTCGCGCTCTGTTGGAGGGAGCAAAATAGAGGAGAAATTAGGGCAACGCGAGGGCAGAGAGGCGAGATAGGAGGCTTGCGTGATAAAACTTTGCCCCAGCTCTTGTCGCTCGCCTGCGAGCGCTGCTCCTGGGCGTAGGAGTTGCAGACGCATGAGCGCGCCGCTGAGCTCAAAATCTTGAAAAGTTAGCTCAGGGCGTGTTTGCGCCATCTTCCCAAGGAGTGCGTAAACGCGTTTGACCGGGTCGATCAAGCGCCCTTGCTTATCGTGCTCAGGCTTAGGAAAAAAACTGGGGAGTTCCCCATCTTCTTCAGCTGAGTAAGGATCGCTGTACTCAGAATGGAGCTTTCCAGCGATGCTTTTGGCTGAGTAATTGGAAGCGGAGCTCAAAGCATCGATCTGGTAGTAATAGGAGGTGTAATAGTGATCTGTAGGTGTGATGCGCAGTGGGGCGCTGAGCGTAGTTAGTTTTTTTAACCAGTTGCGCTCGATCCCTTCCGTCACAGATAGAAAAAGCAAAACAAGCCAAACCACCAAGGAGATGACGGCGATCGACATCAAAGCGATCAGCGATACAGAAAGCTGCCGTCTCCTTGGAATCAGGTATTTTAAGGCTGTTCTAATCTCAAACATAGGAAGTAGTAACCAGGTTTGAATCTATCCCACACACGAGATAGATTTTTACTAATCAACTACTTGGCCTCTTTGAAATTGACGTGCTTTTTGAGGGACTTGTCGTATTTTCTCAGCTCTAAACGCTCTGTCTTCGTGCGTTTGTTTTTAGTCGTCCAATAACACTCAGCACTCTCGGTGCTTTTCATTTTGATTTTCTCACGGGCGCTTTTTGCCATAAATCCTCCATAGTCAAACGAACCAAAATTCTAAGTTTCTTCTGAATATCAAACAAGGAAAAACTTGTTTATCCTGCTCTTTTTAAGTTGATTGTGTTTGTGGGTTATGTTTTGTAACTAAAGTTAATTATTTACAAAATAAGATGTTTAAATTAGATGTGAAACAAAGAATAAAAGTGTGCCCCAGGGAGGGTATTATGAAAAAATCTTGGATTTATCTTTTACTGACCCCGCTCCTTTCATTTAGCTCGGTTCAAGGAGAAGAGTGGTATGAAGATGCCAATTACGAGTTCTCAGAGGAACTAACAGCTGTGGATATGGCTGAAGAGAGTGAATATTCTCCTGTAGCTGAGCCTTTAGCAGACCAATATGACTACGATGAAGAACTCCAGCCCTTGGCAGCACAAGAGGATTTCCAAGAGGAATGGGAGCAAGAGCTGCCTTTAGCCGTCATAGAGGAGTCTCAAGTCAGTGACGAGATGGCTTTTGATGAGGAAGCTGAGTTCAGCCCTTTTAACGTGGCAGAGGAGAATGAGCATTTATCTCCAGTTTTGCAAAAAAAGTCTCATCGTCCAGGTCGTGCAAACCGTTACCAAAGAGCAGATCGCTCGCAAGTCACTTCGCAAGCTCCAGCTCAACCGCGTGCTCAAGCCAGAGCGCCGCAGACCCGGCCAGCAGCGCAACCTAATGCTCAACCGCGTGCTCAAGCGCCGCGAGTAGCTGCACCTAGAGTCCAGCCCCAAGTGCAGGCTAATGCAGAGCCGCGCACTCAAGAGCGCGCGCCACGTGCAGCAGCGTCTCAACAAGCAACTCAGCCACGTACCCAAGCGGGAGCTCCAGCTCAACCGCGTGCTCAAGCGCCGCGAGTAGCTGCACCTCGAGTCCAGCCCCAAGTGCAGGCTAATGCAGAGCCGCGCACTCAAGAGCGCGCGCCACGTGCTGCAGCGCCTCAACAAACAACTCAGCCACGCACCCAAGCGCCGCGAGTAGCTGCACCTAGAGTACAACCCCAAGTGCAGGCTAATGCAGAGCCGCGCACTCAAGAGCGCGCGCCACGTGCAGCAGCGCCTCAACAAACAACTCAGCCACGCACCCAAGCGGGGGCTCCGCGAGCAGCAGCACCTCAACAAAAGGCTCAACCCCGCACGCAAGCGCCGCGAGTAGCTGCACCTAGAGTCCAGCCCCAAGTGCAAGCTAATGCAGAGCCGCGCACTCAAGAGAGCACGCCTCGCGCTGAAGCTCCCCGCGTTCGGCCAGCTGCGCAGCGTCCCGCACAGCCCAGAGCTCAAGCACAAGTGTCTGAAGAGGCTGTTCAAGCTGAGGCACCTCGCAGCGCTTCTCAGCAGCGCTCACATGTAGGGGCTACAACGTCTTCGTCACAATCGCCTTCCCAAGCAAAGCAAGGGCGTCGGTCGCAGCAATCACAACAGAGTCAACAGGGTGGGCAGTCTGGTGGCCAAACTGGAGGTCAGACAGGCGGTAGCTCTGGAGGCTCTGGCACAGGAACAGGTGGAGTGGACACTGGATCTGGTCCTGTTAAAACTCAACCACCAGCGCATACGCCGAGTCATCCCCCAACGCCCCCAGGCACAAAAAAAACAAGTACTTCACCAAAGGCCCAACCGAATCGTCAGCAGGTCAGCGGAGCTCCATCTACAGCGCAACCAGCACGTCGCTCGTCCGCATCGCAACAGGGCCAGCAAGGCGGTCAGTCGGCTCAACGCACTCAACCATCTACGCGCACTCAGACGGGCTCAACAACTGCTTCCCAAAATAGAGCTCAAAGTACAACTAGGGCACCTGCCGCACAGGCTCCTTCGAATCGCCAGCAAGTAGGCGTTACGCAGTCGCCTTCCCAGTCGAAACAAGCGCGTCGATCGCAGCAGAGCCAGCCAAGTGGGCAACCTAGTGGTCCTACAGGCGGCCAGCCGGGTGGTAGTGGTGGAAGCACAGGTACTGGAACAGGTGGGGGTTCAACTCACGGTGGGCCGCGCGCTTCACCAGAGTCTCACCATGCTCCTTCTGCTCCAAACCAGCCTCCTCCAACTAAGAACGTACCAGGTAAAACATCCCGTGTTGAACCAAGCCAGCAAGGGCGTGTAGAGGCTTCCAGTTCACCTTCGCGCACAAGAGCGCCAGCGCCACTTTCCAGCAAGCGATTGGTGGATAAGGAATCTGCTCAAGCGCCAATCTCTCAGAATAGCGCTCGACCACAGGCGACGGAGTCCAACGCACTGACTGCGAAAAAAGACCATGATGATGGCAAGCACAAGCGCGATAGCAAGAAGCGCAGAGACCGCAACGATAAGAGCAGCCACAAAAAGAAGAACCACCGCTCCTTTAAAGAATCGCGCGTGCAAGCTTTGCGTTCTCATCATGCTGGCAAACGCCCTTTAGGCAACTAGTGCTCGGTCAATAAACTTTTCCTAAGTCTTTGACTCATCTTTTCCCGCCCTGCGTTGTGCTCGCGCTTAACAGCTTGCTCGAAGATGCCGGCGCGCTCCGCACTTAGCAGGGCAGAAAAATCTGAGCGCAAATTCCAGCAAAAACTTTATTTACAGAGCACTAAATTTTAGGGGAATCGAGAGGGATGCGTGTGAGCGGTTCCAACGTGAAGGGATCTCCTGCGCTGCGCTTTCTGTACAGATGGTAACCTAGGCCGGCGATCATCGCGGCATTATCTAGCGTCAAGAGTCGCGGAGGAAAGTGTACTGTGACTCCTTGGCGCTGCTCTTCAAACAGCTCTCTCAAGTAGTTGTTATTGCTAACGCCTCCTCCCACAAAGATCGATTGGCAATCCCATGCGCGCGCAGCTGCGAGCGATTTTTGCACGACGTCCTGAAGGGCGGTTTTTTGGAAAGCCGCCGCCACATCCGCTTTTTCTTCTTCGCGAATTTTTAGAGGCGAGTGTTTGGAAGAACTTTGCCCTTTGACGGCATAGAGTACATTCGTCTTGAGTCCTGAAAAGGAGAAATCCCAAGGGGCGTCTTTCACACGCCCAGCGCGAAAGCGAAAACGCGTGGGGTCGCCCTGCTTGGCAAGCGCTTCAATGGCAGGTCCGCCGGGATACGGGAGGCCCAGCATCGCAGCAACTTTGTCGAAAGCTTCGCCAATCGCATCGTCTTGCGTCGTGCCGAGGAGTGTGTAATTCCCGAGTTCATGCATCTTAACCATGAAGGTATGCCCGCCTGAGATGACCAGGCCAAGCGCTGGCAGCGTAACTTGCGCTAGCGGCATCATGGCTGCATAGAGATGGGCTTCGACGTGGTTAACTCCCACGTAGGGGATTTCCCAAGCTAGTGAGAGCGCTTTAGCGGCATTTAAGCCGATCAGCAGTGCACCGATGAGTCCAGGGCCTCTTGCCACAGCGATCAGATCGATTGCTTCCGCGGTGACCCCCGCTTGCTTTAATGATGCCTCGATGATGGGAATCAAAGTGTCGACGTGCTTGCGACAAGCGAGCTCAGGAAAAACGCCGCCAAACGGAGTGTGCAACTCTGTTTGCGAGTAGATCACATTGGACAGGATCTCGCGTCCATCGCGTACGATGGCGCAGGCCGTCTCATCACAACTGGTTTCAATGCCTAGAACTAACATAGGGATAAATTATCTCTAAAATCCGATTAATTTAGTTCTAAAAAATTTTATAATGCTATAGGTGAGAAAAGGGCATTTTTAATGATCACATTTGCGCTGTGGGGCGGATTCTTATTTATCATTTTATTTTCCCTCCTGCTCGACTTTGGGGTTTTTCAACGCAAAAATCATGTTGTGAGCCTGAAAGAGGCCTTGATCCATACGGGGTATTGGGTATTTATCTCTTTGGCATTTAATGCATTGATCTATTTTTATCTCGGTTCAGAAGCTGCTCTACAATTTTTCACAGGCTACCTCGTCGAAAAGTCGCTCAGCGTCGATAACCTCTTTGTATTTCTCCTCATTTTTACAGCCTTTAAAGTGCCCGCGATCTACCAACACAAGATCCTCTTTTGGGGCATTCTAGGAGCGATATTCTTCCGCTTCACCTTGATTGTGATTGGGATTGAACTCATCACTCAATTCCATTGGATCCTCTATTTGCTTGGTGCTTTCTTGCTCTTTACGGGGATTAAGTTGGTTACCAAGCCTGAGCACAAGATCAGAAAAGAAAAGTCATTTTTAGTCGCTGGGTTTAAGAAGATTTTCCCTGTGGCGCATGGGGATGGAAAGGGAAAATTCTTCATCACTGAAAGAGGCCAGCGCAAGATGACGATCCTCTTTTTAGTGCTGCTCACGATCGAAAGCACCGATATCATTTTTGCGCTCGATTCGATCCCGGCGATCTTTGCGATCACAACCGATCCGTTCATCGTCTACACATCCAACGTTTTTGCAGTGCTAGGCTTGCGCGAACTCTATTTTTTGCTCCATCGCTCAATGGAGAAGCTGCGCTTTTTCCGCTACGGTCTGGCGCTCATCTTGTGCTTTGTGGGAGCTAAGTTAGCCCTGGCAGACATCTATCCGATCTCTTTGATCGTTTCGCTCAGCGTTATCTTAAGTATTCTCTTTGGCACAGCTTTGCTGTCCCTGACGTGGGGTAAGCGCTGGAGTGTGAGATAAGAGGAGCTTTGCTGCATCCCTGTCTGCGATCCAGAGGGCGTGGCATTCGGGCGTGCCGACGCGCATTGCGGGTAGATTTTCATCAGGGGTAGATGGGAAGAAAATGTCGACGAGGCGGGTTTGTTTAGCGACGCCAAGGACGTAGATGGCTGTGTGGCCTGCTTGGTTGATGCACTCGAAGGTCAGGGTCATGCGCCAGGTTTTCTTTTCAGGAATGTAATTCTCGGTGACCAGGCGGCTTTTAATTTCTAGAGCTTGTGTGCCTGGGAAGAGGGAAGCGGTGTGGCCGTCATCGCCCATGCCGAGCATCACTAGATCAAATGGGCGCCCTTTGAGGGTTTTTTGGATGGTCTGTTCATACTCAAGGGCATTTTGCGCGATGTTGTCTTCAGCGCACATGCGGTGGATGTGCGGGGGCAGAAGGGATACTTTGGCAAGACCGGCGTCCATGGCCATACGGTAGTTGCTATCGGGGTGATCGGGGGGCACGGAGCGTTCATCGCTCCAGAAGAGGTGCACGCGTTTCCAGTCGACTTGCGCGGCGTAGGCGGGGTTGCTGAGGTGTGTGAAAATCGCTTTGGGGGTGGAGCCTCCAGAGAGGGCGACGTAGAAGTTGTCGTGGTGTTTGAGGGCGCGGTGGCAGGTGGCGATGAAGTGCTCGACGCAAAAGCGGACGGTGGTATCAGCGTCGCCTGGGACGATGAGGTCGCGTTGCTGGTCGCTATAAACAATGGGCAATTTATCGAGATTCACGTTAACAAATCCCTAGCATTTGCATCTGTGTGATCTGCTGCAAGACCTTCAGATAGTGGCTGGAGGTGCCGCGATGGCCGATCTCTTTGACAAGAGAGTGGCCTGATTCCACCTTTGTGGAGAAGTAATGGGCGGGGAGCGCGCACATCGTAGCATCGCTGATTTGGATGGTGATTTGGTGGATCTGTTCACGGTTGCGGTTGAAGCTGAATTTCTGGCTGTCGAGCGTGGTGAGTTCGAGGTCTAGAATAAGTCCTGGGGGCAGCGTGGCGATATCGCTGGCTGCGAGGGTGATCTCGACATTGGATGCAGGGGTCTGGTAGTTGAAGATGAGCAGATCTTTATCAAAGCGCAGGTTGAGAAACTTCCAACCGAGTTGGCATGCGAGCCATGTGGAGACGTAGATGGCCTGGATGCGGGTGTGGCAGAAGAACTGGGATTCATGGGCGTTGAATGTGATGTTCAGCGACTTGGCGCGCTGGATTTGCTGTAGGCGCTGCGGAGAGTAAAAGATCATCGACATCAGATCGCGCCAGCTTTCGGTGCGGGCCCAATTGAGGTCGGCGATGTCGGTGTGGGAGAGTTCGTAGTGTTTGAGGATGCTGGAAGCGAACCTAGGAAGGTTGTCGGTCGATTCTGAATCGAAAATGAGGCGCTGGGCGAATTGCTCGAGCTGCAAGGTGAGCGGGTCTTCTTTGCTGGGGTCTTCCGCGAGCACGAGATAGACGGGTAGGTCAGGGAGGATGTGGGGGAGCACGATGAAGGGGATGCGCGCTTGCGAGGCGCCGGCTGCTTCAAATTGGATGTAGTCGCAGGCGACATCGAATTCCCCTTTGCTTGAGGAGAGGATCGATACTTCCGTTTTCAGGAAATCTTCTTTGGCGTTTTTATCTACCGAGATAAAGATGACGCGCGAGGGGAATTTCTCAACGACTTTACTCGCGATCTTTTGGAAGTAGGGTGTGCGGCTGTTTTTCTGGGTAAAGAAGATCAGGTTGAAGAGGGAGGCGCGTGCGACGCTTTTGGTTTCAAGCGATTCCCAGATCTTATTGAGCGTGGCTTGAATATCGGCGGGTTGAACGAGCTTATTTGCTGTGGAGGACATTAGAGCAATCTCCATTTGCGTTTATCACGGGCGAGCATTTCATCGGAGGCTTTGGGTCCCCAAGTTCCCGATTGGTAATTGGGGAAATCATTGGGTTTTGTTTCTGACCAGAATTGGAGTAGCGGTGTGAGTAGACGCCAAGAGTTAAAAACTTCATCCTGCCTTGCAAAGAGGGTATTGTCTCCCAGGATGCAATCGAGGATCAGCCGCTCATAGGCTTCCGGTGGGCTCATGCCAAAGTAGGAGCCGTAGCGGAAGTCCATTTTGACGGGCTGGATGGGGCTGGAGGGTCCTGGGACTTTGCAGTTGATCTTCAAGGCTGTGCCTTCGTCGGGTTGGATGCGCAGCGCGAGGGTGTTGGGTTCGTTGCGTTTGTCGGGTTGTTGGAAAAGCACGCCTGGGGGGTCTTTGAAGATGATGGCGATCTCAGAGGCGCGTTTGGGCAGTCTTTTGCCAGCGCGTAGATAAAAGGGAACCCCGGCCCAGCGCCAGTTGTCGATGAAAAAGCGCAGAGCGGCGTATGTTTCCACGTTAGAATTGGGATTGACATTTTTCTCCTCACGATAGCTGATGACTTCTTGACCGTTGATATATCCAGGACCGTATTGGCCACGGATCACCGATGTCTTAAAATCTTCATTTTTCCATGGACGAATAGCTTGAAGTACCTTCACTTTCTCATCGCGGATCGCATCCGCGGCTAGGCTGACAGGGGGCTCCATAGCGGTTAAGCATAGGAGCTGCATCATATGGTTTTGTACGATGTCGCGCAGCAGGCCGGCCTCTTCCCAAAATGCACCACGCGAGCCGATCCCGATATCTTCAGCTACGGTGATCTGCACGTGGTCGACGTAACGGTTGTTCCACACCGATTCGAAAAGGGAGTTAGCGAAGCGGAAGACCAAGATGTTTTGGACCGTCTCTTTGCCGAGGTAGTGGTCGATGCGGTAGATCTGATCCTCTCTAAAGAAGCGCAAAAGATCTTTCTGCAAGCTCTGCGCAGAGTTGAGATCGTGCCCAAAGGGCTTTTCGATGATCATGCGCGACCACTTATCGGTGGTTTGCTGTGAATTGTAAATCAGGCCGCTCTCATGCAATTTCTCGCTGATCGTGGTGAAGTAGCTTGGCTGGGTCGAGAGGTAAAAAACGCGATTGCCTTTTGTGCCCAAACGCGCGTCGAGATCTTGCAGGAAATTTTGCAGCCTTGCGTAGCCTTCTGTCTCGTGGAACTCCGACTTGTGGTAGAAGATGTGCTCTCTAAACTTATTCCAGAGGGCATCATCGATCGGTTTGACCCTGGAAAAAGAGCTGATCGCTTGGCGCATCTCATCGCGGAATTGATCGTGGGTCTTGTCGCGGCGCGCAAATCCCACACAGGCGAATTGAGGTGGGAGCTGTCCTTCGCGTGCGAGGTTGTAGAGCGCCGGCAGCAGCTTGCGCGCTGTCAGATCGCCCGTCGCGCCGAAGATCACCATGATGCACGGCTCGATGTAGCGCGATGAGACGCCTGGCTCTTCAAGTGGATGTGTTGAATTCGATGCTGTCATAACTATTCCTTAAGAGAACGTCTGCGAAGCCAGTTGATTGCTTTTTGCGCCTTTTTCTTTAAAGAAAAATCCATCAAAAATCAAAATAACTGATTTTCACAGACACCTTGTTATCAAACCCCAGTTCACTTTTTCTCGCAATAGAAGAACATCTTTTCGAGGCACTCGAGCGCTTTTTTTTGCACATCTTGCGGAATTTCAATGATCTGAGCGGGCAGAGGATCTTTCAAAGCCTGATAGATCGTGTCGAGTCCATTTGATTTCATGTAGCGGCACATGGTGCAGCTACCCACCATCTGGAGATGGGGCTGTTCCGCTTGCAAACGCGTCGTGATGCCACACTCTGTTAGGAGGAGCAACTGGCTATCTGCCGGCAGCGTCTTGACGTAGTCGATCATCCCTGTGGTCGAGCAGGTTTTGTCAGCTTTTTCAACTACGCTGGGCTTGCACTCAGGGTGGGCCAAAACCTTGAGCCTGGGATATCTCCGCCTTAATTGATCCACCTGGGCTTCATCAAATTGTTCATGCACGTAGCACGTCCCATCGGAGTAGAGCAGCTCTTTGTCGATCCCGTTTTGGGCCATGTAGGCTTTGAGATTTTGTCCCATCAAACGATCGGGCAGGAAAAAGATCTGATCGTTTGGAATATTTTCAATGATCGTATAAACATTTGAAGAGGTGACGCACACATCGCACACGGCTTTCACAGCCGCTGTCGTGTTGATGTAGCACACAAAGGTGTGTTTGGGGTACTTCTCGCGCAGGCGCAGAACTTGATTAGCATCAATGGAATCTGCCAGCGTGCAGCCCCCATTGGGATTAGGATCGATCACGACTTTTTCAGGATTTAAAATCTTAGCGGTCTCTGCCATGAAGCGCACCGCGGGAAAGACAATCACATCGGAGCCTGCCGCTTTGGCAGCTTTGGCTAGGCCAAATGAATCGCCAGTGTGGTCAGCTACGCCGTAGATGATGTCAGGATGGACGTAAGAGTGCGCTAAAATCACAGCGCGCCGCATCGTCTTGAGCGCTTGGATTTTGTCGATCAATGGGGCAAGCTGCTGGCAGCGCTGCAGCGTGTAGGTGCACAGAGGATGATCGACGGAAATATTCTTGAGTTTGTCAAACAGGGTTTCAGCGGTTGTCATAGGAGAGAGATTCTAAGTAGTTTTGCAAAATCGCCACGGCCGCCATCTTATCGACCACCTGACTGCGCTTTTTACGGCTCATATCCGCCCCTTTCAGCGTTCGCTCCACCTGCGCAGAAGTGAGCCGCTCATCCCAATAGACAATCGGGATACTCATCACACCCTCCAGTGCTGCGCCAAACTGCTTGGCTGCGAGGGCCATATCGCCCTCCCTGCCGCTCAGGAGCAGTGGCAAGCCAACGACGATTTTCTCCAAAGCGCTAAAGCGCGCGAGCTCTTGCGCCACACTCTTGGCCGTCTCGAGCATGTTTTTGCCTGCATGGACGATCCCGATGGCTTGCGCGATGATCTTGCGCTCATCTGAGATTGCCAGACCTAAACGTACCGTTCCAAAATCGATAGCTGCAATCCGTCCCAAAAATTAGCCCTTTTTCTTGCGTGCTTCAACCATCGCCGCCACAAAATCGCGGAAGAGAGGATGGGGCTCGCTGGGTTTTGATTTGAATTCAGGATGGAATTGCACACCTAGCATCCAAGGATGGTTTTGCACCTCGGCCACTTCGCATAAATGTCCATCTTCGATAATACCTGAGAGAATCAGACCCTTTTTTTCAAACTGATCCTTGAAGAGATTGTTAAACTCATAGCGGTGCCGATGCCGCTCAGAGATCGTTTGCGCTCCGTATGCGCGTTCCGCTTTGCTACCCGGTTTAATCAAACACGTGAATGCCCCCAGGCGCATCGTTCCACCAAGAGCCTCAATCCCTTTTTGCTCGCTAAGTAGCGAAATGATGGGGTGGGGCGTATGCGGGTCGATCTCGGTCGAATTAGCATCTGTAAGTCCAAGCGCATGGCGCGCAAACTCGACGCACATCACCTGCATCCCTAAACAAAGGCCGAAATACGGAATCCCATTTTCACGGCAGTACTTAGCGGTCATGATCTTGCCCATCCAGCCCCGCTCGCCAAAGCCTCCTGGCACAAGATATCCATCGCACCCACCAATCACGCGCTCCACATCGCCATGGCTCAAAACGTGATCGGATTCAAAGCTGCGAATCTCGATCTCGACGCCGTTTGCAATAGCGCCGTGCTCAAGTGCTTCAAACACCGACTTGTACGCATCCTTGTGCTGCAAGTACTTTCCAACAATGCCCACAACCACTTTGCCTTGCGGCTTTGCAATCGTTTGGAGCATCTTCTCCCAATGCGCCAGCTGCGCTTTGCCCGCAGGCAACTCCAGCATCTCGCACAGCTTTTGATCGAGTCCCTGTGCGTAGAGATTCATAGGCACCTCGTAAATGGTCGATGCTACATCCACCACATCGATCACACCCTCTTTTGGCACGCTGCAAAACAAACTGATCTTGTCTTTAATCTCTTCTGAAAGGCCCTGCTCGCAGCGGCATAAAATCAGGTCGGGCATGATTCCGATCTCGCGCAAAATCTGCACCGAGTGCTGCGTAGGCTTCGTCTTCACTTCGCCCGCCGCTTTCAAGTAGGGGACATAGGTGAGATGCACATTCAGACAATCCTTAGGCCGCTCGTGCCGGAACTGGCGGATCGCTTCGAAAAAGGGAAGCGATTCAATATCGCCCACTGTGCCACCCACCTCAACTAGCGTCACATCGGTATCCGCTTGTTGATTCGCGCACGCTAAAATGCGCTGCTTAATCTCATCTGTCACATGGGGAATCACCTGCACAGTCTTGCCAAGATAATCCCCACGCCGCTCGCGCTTGATCACAGCATCGTAAATCTGCCCCGACGTCGCGTTCGACAGCTTGCTAATAGGCGCATGTGTGAAGCGGTAATAGTGTCCTAGATCCAAATCTGTCTCGGCACCATCATCGGTCACATACACTTCGCCATGCTGAAACGGATTCATCGTGCCCGGATCGACATTCAAATACGGATCGAGCTTTAACATAGCCACACGCAATCCGCGCGACTCAAGCAACATCGCAATCGCCGCAGCCGTCAACCCCTTGCCAAGCGAAGAGACCACGCCGCCGCTAAAAAAGATATATTTCATGGAAGACATAGAGAAACCCTAGAATGTATTGAGACCATTGCATAAATCCATTCACCCGTTATTAACCCGAGCCCCCAAAAGGTGACAACCTACTTGCTGCGGCTTTGCCAGATCGATTCTTGCTCGGAATCCTTCGTATTCAAGAATGTTATTCCTCGCGAGAACCGATCTGGCTTTGCCTCGCAGCGTATCTTATCACCTTTTGGGGACTCGGGTTAATTAAAATCGCCCTTTTTCCGACCACTGCACCCCCAGCTCCTCGCCTACACTTCCTGTGTATGTCTCGTCACTGATGTGAGCAGTGGTCAGAAAAATCATCGATTTTCTCGGGTAAAGCGAATTTTGCAACGGTCTCATCCTCGATATTCTAGGGCCTCTCAAAGTTAAACTGCAACTTGAGATCGTTGAGTCATTCCGCTTGCCCTTGAAAATCACCTTGGCCTTGGCCAAGATGTTTTCTGTACTAATTTTTAGGATGTCGCAAATCAAAATGGACTATATTCGAGGGGTTTATTAATATGAATTAAAATTTTACTTGATGCGCGTTGGCGTGAGAGTTGGGAAATTCCTGAAACTCAGATGGTTGATTTGACGATATTTTGAAGGAATGCTAGGTTGAAAAAAAGACTAGTACCCAACCATAAAAGTTTTAGGCTAGATTTGCGCCCAGGTTTTTCCGCTGGGCACAGCGCGGAGCGCGCCGGCATCTTCGAGCAAGCTGTTAAGCGCGAGCGCGCAGCCCAGTGGAATAAAGATGGGCCAAAGATTGATAAAAACTTTTATGGTTGGGTACTAGCGCATATTTGATCTGAAGTGCGGCTTGGGCTTAGCACTCACTTAAGGAGGGATCATGTTTTCTCGGTTTTTAAATTCGCCGTTTCGTAGCTGCACACCTTTTATAATTCAGGTGGTATTTGCAACCTCGGTATTTGCACATGCGCCGGCCTCTTTGCAGCTCACCGCTAGTGAAGTGGAAGAAAGCACGGAAGTCCTGGATCAGAAGATTAAAAGCGCTGTGTATGAGTTGAGCGGAATCCCCTTCAACCAGCGCACGTTTGAGAATACATTTCAGCCGTGGAACCGCCTTGGGAAGCAGCTGTACGCTTCTATTTCAAGGTTAGCGCTGCAAAGCCAAATCGATCGTTCATCCAGAGAGAAGATCTCGCAAAAGCTGCAAGAGATCCAAAATTACCTTTTTCAAAATGAAGAGCTCTACGAAGCGTTGCTTTCCTACGCAAATAACGCTCTGAGCAATAAACAGAGTTTGACACCCTACCAACAATATGTGGTGCAAACATTTCTAGAGCATTGTGAGCGCACCAAAACATTGGGTAGTGATGAAGAGTCGAGCAAAATGTTGCATAAAGTCTCAGCGCATCCAGCACAATTCGGTATGGAGTTGCCCTCTAAATCGGGTACGTCGCCTTTTGCTGCTCAAAGGGCTGAGCCATTCATTCACTTGAGAGGTGCTGTCAGGGAAAAGCTGGGAGACGGGCAGTTTTCTGTTTTAAGCTTGGCGCTGGGAGCCTCCTCCGATCGCTTCAGCACTTTTGATGAAACTGTGCTTTGGAATGACCGCATTCCATATATGATGGAAAGAGTGCAAGCGATGGAGCCCGACATTTTGTGCCTAGAAGAAGTGTTCAACGAAGATGCAGCGTACATCGCCTACTCGCTGCTGAAAAATGATTATGCGCATTTCTACATCGATATTGGGACTAAGGTTTTAGGGTTTTCCTCAGAGACATTAGGACTGCCCAGCGGATTGCTGATTGCTAGCAAATATCCAATTCAACAAGCCCATTTCACACCGTTTGCTCAAGGCAAAAGCAAAGTGAATTACGGCTTTTTTGATTTCATCGTGGGAAGTGCAGAACATCCGTTAGCCCATGTTTACGCCACCCAATTACAACGGGATGGTCTCACACAATATGAGCAGGGGTGTGCAAAGCAGATCACACAAATTGTGAATAAAATGCAGAAAGACCTGCGCAGTGTTTCAGATAGGCACGTGCCATTCTTCATCTGCGGTGATTCAAGCAATCGCTCCAAGCCTGTGGAGAGAAATGAGCAGCTGATCCATTGTCAGTACGATACAGAGGCTTCTCGCTCCAGATAATTCGACAATTCAAGCCATCTAAAACACAAAACCTCCACAGCGATGTGGAGGTTTTTGTTTTGAAGGGCAGGAGGGCAGTTGGTAACTATCGCGTCCTCAAGCATGAGAACTCAAGATTGAGTTTTTCGAAGGAGCTCAAAGACCATGGTATGACGAGACCTGGATTACCATTGATTTCTAAATGGTCGATCTGTCGCAAAAGAAATAACTCTGTAGGAAGAGTCTTTAAGCGGTTGTTTCTCAGCAATAGGCCTGTGAGATTGCGGCAATACCCAATAGCTCGCGGAACTTCCTCAAGATCTGCGTCGGAAAGATCGAGTTCAGAGATCCCATCGAGCAGTGTTTGATGAGTTTCAAACCAATCCATCATTTCCTCAGCCCTGCTTTGTCCCTGTTTTTGAAGGTGCTTTACAAAAGTGTGTGCCTCAGGGATTTGCGCGGCGATTGCTCTAAAAAAAGTTTCCAAAGAGTTCAGATCGATAGGAGCTTGAGGGTCTAATAATCGGATCAGCGCTTCAAGCCGTTTCGGGTCTTGTTTCTCAGGATATCGAGCTGAAATCGCTTGAATAGCCGCAGGATTTGGAATGTATTTTAGGGCTAGGTAGTTAATGCGGCGGCCGACGCTGGCCACGAAGTCGTCCTCTGTTTGATTTTCTTGATCGGGCCTTTCTCTCAATTGACGTACGTAAGGTCTGATAAGAGGGCTGTCTTGGTACAGACTCAATAAAGTTGCCGTTGTGAGTTTTTGGTGTGTTGGAGCTTGTGCGATTAGTGCTCGACGTGTGCCATTTCCTCTGTTACACGCGGAATGTATTGGAAATGAAGACTCATGAGTATAGCTATCGTTGACTCTAAATAAAATCGATGTCATTTTATTACCTGTTTTAAAATTATAATTACTATTAAAGCATAAAACTTAATATAAAATCAATATTTAATTACTAATTGTTTATTAAAGCATAATAGAAAAACTCCCCGTCAGGACTGACGGGGAGGCAAGTGACACAATGTCAATGAATTACGGACTTATTTTTGTGATGTAGATGGTTGAAGCATTATTCTGCGGGATCGTCAATGTTGCTCCAGTGACTATCACTTGCAGTTGGGCATTCGGCAACATCGCTGACGTGATGGTGATCACCTGCTGCAGTACAAGCGGTCCATTGAGGGATGCTGTGAGATCTAACAAAGCACTGATCCCCTGATTGACACCGTTGATCGTGTAAAAAATCCCCCCATTCGCTGCTGCTGCTGTAGCATAGATATCCGTGCTCACATAGTAATTACCCGTTTCCTTGAGGAGGAACGTCTGTGAGTCAAACTGCGAAATAACGCTTGGGCTATTAAGGATCGCGGCACCGGGGATATTAAAATCGATCGCTTCGCCAGCATTGCGGGTAATAGAGCCGCCGCCTGTTGCTCCGTTAAAGAGGAAATCTAAAGCTTGAGGGCCAGTGGGGCCAGTAGCGCCAGTGCCGCCTGTCGGACCTGTTCCGCCAGTTGGGCCAGTAGGTCCCGTGCCACCTGTCGGGCCTGTTCTACCAGTAGGACCGGTGCCACCTGTCGGGCCTGTTCCACCAGTCGGGCCAGTAGGACCCGTGCC
>Ga0247727_10003499_pt1 | contig 34645 bp, 20 predicted proteins | sample WisWelCaveWW1625_FD_202498 | JGI IMG/M metagenome (GOLD analysis project Ga0247727, IMG submission 202498) | Biofilm microbial communities from Wishing Well Cave, Virginia, United States - WW16-25 | ecosystem: Environmental > Aquatic > Deep subsurface > Groundwater > Cave microbial mat | place...
CGGGGTCATGGTTTCGCGAGTCGCTCGGCGTCTCGTCGGGGTCCTCGTCGTTGCCGGGTCGGCGTCCCTCGCCGTCGCGCAGGGGACCGTCTACGTCGACGACGCGACCTGCCCCGGCGTCGGTACCGGCGCCACCACGGACCCGTATTGCAAGATCCAGGACGGGATCTGCGCGATCAACGTCACCGGCGGAACGGTCTACGTTCGACCGGGCGACTACAACGAGTCGCTGCGGATGTTCCCGGGGATCAGCGTGGTTTCGACCGACGGCCCCGAGGTCACGACGATCCGCGCCGACGGAAAGCCCTGCACGACGGCCGCGTGCGTTCCGAGCCTGATCAACTTGACGTGCTCTACCGTCGTGTTCCCCTCGGGAGGCACGAACGCGGATCGCCTCGAAGGGTTCCGCATCGAGGGCGGATCGGGCCTGTTTCGCAGCTTCGGCTCCGGTAGCCCGCCCGACGCCCTGGCCGGGGGCGGGGTGTTCGTCGTCGGCAGCTCGCCGACCATCACCAACAACGTCATCATCGACAACACGCTATTTCACGCGAACTTCACGGAGAGCTTCTGGGGCGGCGGGCTCTACATCGCCGGTGGGACGCTGGCCGCCCCGCTCACACCGGTCATCACGAACAACGTCATCCAGGAGAACGTCGCCGACTCCCCGGCCGGACAGAACGAGAACAAGGCCACCATCTCTCTCGGCGGCGGCATGTACATCGGTGAGTACGTGTCGCCACGTATCGAGGCCAACGTCATCCGGAGCAATCAGGCGGGGGACAGCGCGAAGCTGCACCAGTTCGGGGGCGGCGGCGGGATCGCCTCGTACTCGATCTCGCCGGTCGTGATCCCGGTCATCTCACGCAACCTGATCCAGGACAACCTGGGCGCCGACTTCGGCGGTGGAATCGCGTTCGGGCAGGTGTACAAGACGTCGATCAGCGATTTCGTGCCGACCTACGCGACGGTCGAGAACAACCTGATCGAGTTCAACCGCAGCTTCTCGGGAGGCGGGATCAATACCGCCACGACGAAGGTCGTCCTGCGCAACAACACGATCGTCGACAACGTCGCCGAATTCGGCGGTGGCGTCTCCGCGGGGGCGAGCAACAACCCGACCGACGACGTCCGAATGTTCAACAACATCGTGGCCTTCAACGTGTCGCTCTTGTACGGCGCGGGAGGGCTCGGAGCCTACGCCTCGGGCCCCGAGCTCGAGCACAACGACTTCTTCGGGAACATGCCGGACGACCTGGGAGGGACGGTCGAAGAGGCCACGGTGATCGGCGTGGCCGGCAACATCTCGGTCGACCCCCTGTTCGTCAGTCGGAACCCGGGAGCCCGCGATCTTCACCTCCTGCCGGCGAGCGGTGTGATCGACGCTGGAGACAACGCGAACGCACCGCTCACCGATTACGACCTGCTGCCGCGGGTCCAGGCCGCGGGGGCGGGACCGCCGATCACCGACCTCGGCGCATACGAGTACACGCCCGATTCGGACGCCGACGGGATTCCGAACTACCTCGACGGCGATGACGACGCCGACGGGGTCCCCGACGAGTCCGACTGCGCACCGGTCGCCGCCGGCGTCTCGCAATCCGCCGCGCCGGTCGGATCGACCCTCGTGCTCACGCGCGGTGCAGGGTCGACCGGCGTGCTCTCGTGGATCCCGGTTCCGCGGGCGCTCGTGTACAACGTCTATCGGGGCGCGCGGTCCGCCGCCTGGTCGTACTCGATGCAGTGTCTCGTGACGGAGACGCCGACTCCGGACGCGCAGGACCCGGAGACGCCGCCCCTCGGGACTCTGTTCTACTACTTCGTGTCGTCCAAGAACGCGTGTGGGGAGACCGCCGCCGGCGCCGACAGCGCTGACAACCCGGTGTTCCCCTCGCCGACCTGCTCCCCCGCGTCGCGCGATACCGACGGGGATGGGGTCATCGACACGTGGGACAGCTGCCCGCTCATTCCGAGCCTCACGCAGATCGACACGGACCGCGACGGCGACGGCGATCCTTGCGATCTCGACGACGACGACGACGGGATGGCCGACGGGGTCGACAACTGCCCGCGCGTGGCGAACCCGACCCAGGTGGACGGCGATGGCGATGGCGCGGGTGACGCCTGCGACAATTGCCCCGGTCTTTCGAACCCGACGCAGCTCGACACCGACGGGGACGGCGCGGGCAACGCTTGCGACGGGGACGATGACGGCGACGGCCTGGCCGACGGAGCCGATAACTGCCCGCTCGTGGCGAACCCGACCCAGACGGACGGCGACAGCGACGGCGCGGGCGACCCGTGCGACAACTGCCCCGGTCTCTCGAATCCCGGACAAGCCAACTCGGACGGGGACGGGTTCGGCGACTCTTGCGACCCCTGCCCCGGGGATCCGGTCAACGACATCGATCTCGACGGCTCCTGCGCCACCGCCGACAACTGCCCGACGACCCCGAACGCCGGGCAGCAGGACCAGGACGGCGACGGAGACGGCGATGTCTGCGACAACTGCCCGACCGTTTCGAATCCGACCCAGTCCAATGGCGACGGGGACTTGCTCGGCGACGCGTGCGACGCCTGCCCCGTCGACGCGGCGAACGACGCCGACCAGGACGGCCTGTGCGCCAACGTGGACAACTGCCCCGCGATCTCGAATGCCGGCCAGACCGACGGCGACGGCGACGGCCGCGGAGACCCCTGCGACAACTGCGTGAGCGTCTCGAACCCGAGCCAGGCCGACGCGGACGGTGACGGCGTGGGCGACGCGTGCGATCCGTGCGACGACCTCGATGGCGATGGGCTCTGCAACAGCGTGGACAATTGCGGCTCCGTGGCCAACCCATCGCAAGCCGACGCCGACGCCGATGGGCTCGGCGACGCGTGCGACACCTGCACGGACGTCGACGGCGACGGTTTCGGCGATCCGAATTCGTCGTTGACGACATGCGGGCGCGACAACTGCCCGACGATCGCGAACGCGAGCCAGGTGAACTCGGACGGTGACACGCTCGGCGACGCGTGCGACGCCTGCCCGCTCGACGCGGCGAACGACGCCGATCAGGACGGCCGCTGCGCGAACGTCGACAACTGCCCGACCGTCGCCAACGCGAGCCAGGCCGACGTCGACGGCGACGGGGACGGGGACGTCTGCGACAACTGCCCGACCGCATCGAATCCGACGCAGCAGAACCTCGACGCCGACCCGCTCGGCGACGCGTGCGACCCGTGCCCCCTCGACGCGGCGAACGACGTCGACGGCGACGGGATCTGCCCGACCCAGGACAACTGCCCGACGATCGCGAACCCGACGCAGTCGAACGTCGATGGCGACACGCAAGGCGATGCGTGTGACAACTGCCCGACCGTATCGGACTACACGCAGGCGGACACGGACCTCGATGCGATCGGAGACGTGTGTGACCTGTGCACCGACACGGATGCCGACGGCTTCGGAAATCCCGGCTTCCCCGCGTCCACGTGTCCACTCGACAACTGCCCGACGGCGACGAACCCAGGCCAGCAGAACGCCGACGGCGACGCGACCGGTGATGTGTGCGACCCGTGCCCCGGCGATGCGCTCAACGACATCGACGGCGACACGATCTGCGCGAACTTCGATAACTGCCCGGTCGTCCCCAACACCGACCAGGACGACATTGACTTCGACGGGATCGGCGACGCCTGCGACCCCGACATCGACGGGGACGGGTTGGACAACGCTTCCGACAACTGTCCGACCGTGAGCAACATCGGCTGGCCGGATTCGGACGGCGACGGGGCCGGCGACGCGTGCGACAACTGCAACGGCCTGGCGAACCCGGCCCAGGCCGATGCCGACGGCGACGGCATCGGCGACGGCTGCGACGACTGCCCGGCGGACCCGGACGACGATCTCGACGACGACGGCCTGTGCGCCGACATCGACAACTGCCCGCTCATCCAGAACGCCGCGCAGGCGGACGCCGACGCCGACGGGCTGGGCGACCCGTGCGACCCGTGCCCGACGGATGTGGACCTCGACGGCGACCTCGTGTGCAACGACGACATCGTTCTCGTTCAGTTCGAACGACCGTCCGAGACCGTGCTGGTCGAGTTCTCGGACGTCGTGCAGTCCGTGCTCGTCCAGGCCGGGTCGGCGATGCGCTACCGGGCCAACGCGTCCGATCCCGGCGTCGGGACGACCTGGACGACCGAGGCGTTCATCGACTCCGGCTGGCCGACCGGCACCTACGGCGTGGGGTACGAGACCGGATCCGGCGCCCAGAACCTGATCGCCACGGCCGTCCCGGCCGGCGCCTTCTCGGTGTACACGCGCTCGACGTTCGTCGTCGCCGACGTGAATGCGATCCAGAACCTGTTCCTGGGGGCCGACTACGACGACGCATGGGTCGCCTGGATCAACGGCGTCGAGGTGTTTCGCTCGGCCGAGATGCCCCTGGGCACACCCGCCTGGAACACGAACGCCGGAAACCACGAATCGACCAACGGCCTCGACCCGGACTACCGCCCGTACCACGACATCTCGACCCCGGCCCTCTCCGTCCTGCGGACCGGCAACAACCTGCTCGCCATCGGCGTGTGGAACAACGGCGCGCCGGCCTCGACGGATCTGGTTCTCGTCCCGCAGCTCGTGGCCAACCGGCAGGCGACATCGAGCATGATCTACCGGGCGAACACCGCCGACCCAGGGATCGGCCTGGCCTGGGTTGCCGAGTCGTACAACGACCTGGCTTGGACGCCTGGATCGTACGGCGTTGGGTACGAGCTGGCGACCGGGGCAGAGGCGCTCCTCCAGACCACGGTGCCGGCGGGGACGCGCTCGGTCTACACACGAGCGCGCTTCACGATCGCGAACGTGGTGCTCATGCAGAACATGTTCCTGGGGGCGGACTACGACGACGGGTTCGTCGCCTGGATCAACGGCGTCGAGGTGTATCGCTCGCCCGAGATGCCCGCCGGCCCTCCGGCCTGGGACACCGATCCGGCGCCCCACGAGGCGAGCAACCACTCAGCGCCGAACTACAGTCCCGAGATCGACATCACATCGATCGCGCGACCGGCTCTGCACAACGGGGAGAACGTCCTCGCGATCGGCGTCTGGAACGACCAACCGCAGAATCCCCCGTCGAGCGACCTCGTGCTCGTCCCCAAGCTGTCGATCAACCGGACGATCGCGACCCCGGTCGCCTATCTCGCCAACGGGTCCAACCCCGGGATCGGCATGACCTGGACCGCCGAGACGTACAACGACTCGAGCTGGCTGCAGGGACCCTACGGGATCGGTTATGAAACGGGTTCGGGCGGCGCGCGGGCCCTGATCCAGACCGTGGTCCCCAAGACGACCGTGTCGGCCTACACCCGCGCGCGGTTCAACGTGACCGATCTCGCGGCAATCGACCGCGTGTACTTCGGCGCGGACTACGACGACGGGATCGTCGCCTGGATCAACGGCACGGAGGTCTGCCGCTCCCGCGAGGTGCCGTCTGGATCGTTGTCCTGGAACACAGCGGTGAACCCGCACGAGTCGAGCAACGGGAGCACGCCGAACTACAACCCGATCCGGGACATCACGTACGAGGCGTTGCCGGCGCTGCAGCAGGGAGAGAACATCCTGGCGGTCGGCGTGTGGAACGCGGGTGTCCCGTCGTCGGACCTGGTCGTCGTGCCGCGGCTGTCGACCGACGGCACGAGCGTCGACAACTGCACCAACGCGTTCAACCCGAGCCAGCTCGACACGGACGGCGACGGCTTCGGCGACGCGTGCGACCCGGACGACGATGGCGATCTGCTCGCGGACGTGATCGACAATTGCCGGACCGTGCCCAACCCGAGCCAGGCGAACGCAGACGGAGACGCCTACGGGGACGCGTGCGACAACTGCCCGACCGTGGCCAGCTCGAGCCAGACGGACACCGATTCCGACGGCCTCGGCGATCCGTGCGACGCGTGCCCCCTCGACGCGGCGAACGACGTGGACGGCGACACGGTGTGCGGCAACGTCGACAACTGCCCGACCGTCGCGAATACAAGCCAGGAGGATCCGGACGGAGACGGCCGCGGAACCGTTTGCGACAATTGCCCGACGGTGGCGAACTCAGGGCAGCAGAACGCCGACGGGGATTCCCTCGGCGACGCGTGCGACACGTGTCCGCTCGACGCGGCGAACGACGTGGACGGCGACACGGTGTGCGGCAACGTCGACAACTGTCCGACCGTCGCGAATACGAACCAGGTGAACGCCGACGGCGACTCGGCGGGTGACGCATGCGACTGCCGGCCGGTCGACCCTGCGCTGTGGAGCGTCCCCCCCATCGTCCCCAACTTCCGCGTGGGGAAGACCAGTCCGTCGACGACCTGGACATCGACGTCCCAGGCGTCGTCCTACGACGTGGTCACGGGTACGCTCTCGGCGATCGCGATCAACGGCGGAGTGAGCGCCGCGACGTGCCTGATCGACAACACGGCGTCGACCTCCTACCACGACACCCGGGCCAATCCCGCCGCGGGCGCGGCGTACTACTACCTCGTCCGTGCCTCGAACGTGTGTGGGGCAGGCTCGTACGGACAGGCGACTTCGGGCGCGGCGCGCCTGCCGGCGGTGGGGTGTCCGTGAGCGCGTGAACGGCGTTCATGCGCCGTGAGATCGCGTTGTCACGCGGTCTCGATCCGCGTATATAGGCGGCCGAGACGGGCACTCGTCGGCCGGGGGCGGATCGTGTCGGGCGGTGCTGGCGCCCGGCGCCGGGAGAGGTGGCCAGGATGGCGTCTGGCGGCACGACCCGGACCCTCGCCGCTTGGCTCTTCGTGCTGTCCAGCCTTGCCGCGCCCACCGTGCTCGCCCAGACCACGGTGTACGTGGACGACGGAAACTGCCCCGGCCCGGGTACCGGGACCGCTCTCGACCCGTATTGCACGATCCAGGCGGGAATCTGCGCCCTGCGGGTGGCCGGGGGTACGGTGCTCGTCCGACCCGGCACGTACAACGAGTCCCTGCGGATGTTCGCCGGGGTGAGCGTGGTCTCGACCGACGGTCCCGCGGTCACGACGGTCGACGCGACGGGACGGCCCTGTACCACCGGCCAGTGCGTCGCGAGCACGATCAACCTGACCTGCGCGGTGGTTGTGTTCCCGGCTGGCGTGACGATCGCGGACCGGCTCGAGGGGTTTCGCATCACGGGTGGGACCGGGCTATTCCGCGAGCTCGGCGCCGAGGATGCGGTCGCCGGCGCGGGCGTGTTCGTGTTCGACGGCTCACCGACGATCACGAACAACGAGATCGTGGGCAACGTGCTGTCGTCGAGTGCGACGAAGAACTACTGGGGCGGCGGCGTGTACATGCTCGGCACGCAGTACGCGAACCCGATCCGGCCCGTGATCACGAACAACCTGATCGAGGGCAACGTGAGCGATCCGCCCTCGGGCACCGGAAACAACCCCTCCGCGGCGTTCGGCGGCGGGATGTACGTCGGCCAGAACAGCTCGCCGACGATCGCCGGCAACACGTTCCGCAGCAATCGGGCGGGGCGGTCGACGACGAACCGCCAGGACGGGCGGGGCGGCGCAATCGTCAGCTACTCGACGGCGGCATCGCCCGTTCCGGTGATCACCCGGAACCTGTTCCAGGACAACTCGAGCGCCGACTTCGGCGGGGCGATGCACTTCGGGCAGCTCGTCGCCGGCACGACCTACTATCCTTCACGGGCCACCGTCGAGGGCAACGTCGTCGAGCTCAACCGCAGCTTCGGCGGCGGTGGGATCCAGACGTTGACCACCGAGGTGCGTCTTGTCGGCAACACGATCGTCGACAACACCGCGGACTTCGGCGGTGGCATCAGCGCGTCGCGCTCCGAGGACCCCACGGCCCAGCTGACGCTCGTCAACAACATCCTCGCCTTCAACTCGGCTCTGCTGTACGGGGGTGGAGGCATCGCGGTGTCCTACGCGGACGTCGAGATCTCTTCGACCGACCTGTTCGGCAACGTGCCCAACAATGTGGACGGCGAGTTCGATGACGCGGATGTCATCGGCTTCGCGGGAAACGTGAGCGTCGATCCGGGTTTCGTGAGCCGGGTGCCCGGCGCGCGCGACCTGCGGCTCACCGCGGCGAGCCCGCTCGTCGACGTCGGCGACGACCTCGCTTCCGGCGCGACCGTGGACTTTCTCGCCACGCCGCGGATCCAGGACGGCAACGGCGACGAGCTCGCCCGGATCGATCTCGGGGCGTACGAGTTCGCCCGCGACGGCGACGGCGACGGGACGCCGGACTGGCTCGATCCGGACGACGACAACGACGGCGTGCTCGACGACGGCAACGCGAGCGGAACCTCCGGCGACGCGCCGTGCGCGAGCGGGCAGACCGCCGGGTGCGACGACAACTGCCGGACGATCGCGAACCCGACGCAGACCGATCTCGACGGGGACGGCGCGGGGAACGCGTGCGACCCGGACGATGACGGCGACGGTGCCCTGGACGGCGCCGACTGCGCTCCCCTGGTCCGTGGCGTCTCGCGTGTCGCGGGCGACATCGGCAACTCGTTGCGCCTGGCCCGGAGCGGCGCGAACACGAGGCTGCAATGGAACCGCGGCGCCGAAGGACACGTCTCGAACGTCTATCGCGGAACGATCGTCGAGCCATGGGCGTACAACGAGGTCTGTCTCGTCGCGGAAACGACAGCGACATTCCATCTGGACGGCGGAACGCCGTCCCCCAACGCCGTGTACTACTACTTCGTCAGCGCGCGCAACGTGTGCGGCGAGAGCCGGCTCGGGACGAACGGCCTGGGACAGGCCCACGCGGCCGCGGTCGCGTGTCCGAGTCCCGGGCTCGATGCGGACGGGGACGGCGTCGGCGACCTCTCCGACAACTGCTCGGCCACATCGAACCCGACGCAAGCGGATGGCGAGCGCGACTTCGTCGGGGACGCGTGCGACAGCTGCCCGGGGACCTCCAACCCGGACCAGGCGGCGAGCGACCCCGACACGCTCGGGGACGCGTGTGACAACTGCCCGCTCACGTCGAACCCCGATCAGGCGGACGGCGACGGCGATGGCGTCGGAGACGCCTGTGACAACTGCCTCGACACCGACCTCGACGGCACCTGTGACATCGCCGACAACTGTCCGACCGTCTCGAACCCGGGCCAGGCCAACGCCGACGGCGACACGCTCGGGGATGCCTGCGACCCGTGTACCGACACCGACGGGGACGGCTTCGGGAACGCCGGGTTTCCGGCCAGCACCTGCGCGGCGGACAACTGTCCGACCATCGCGAATCCGGCCCAGGCCAACGCCGACGGCGACGCGCGCGGCGACGCCTGCGACCCGTGCCCGTCCGATCCGGCGGACGACATCGATGGCGACGGCGTGTGCGGAAACCTCGACAACTGCCCGCTGACCCCGAACCCGGGGCAGCCGGACGGCGACGCGGACGGCGACGGCGACGCCTGCGACAATTGCATCGTCACGCCGAATCCGACGCAAGCGAACGCGGACGGCGACGCGCTCGGCGACGCCTGCGACCCGTGCCCGTCCGATCCGGCGAACGACGTCGACGGCGACGGTGTGTGTGGAAACCTGGACAACTGCCCGCTGGCGCCGAACCCGACCCAGGTCGACGGCGACGGGGACGGTCCCGGAGATGCGTGCGACAACTGCCCGAGCGTGTCCAACGCGACCCAGGCGAACGCGGACGGCGACACCCTGGGCGACGCCTGCGATCCGTGTACGGACACGGACGGCGACGGGCCGGGGAACCCAGGGTTCCCCGCCAACACGTGTCCGCTCGACAATTGCCCGATGATCGCCAATCCGACGCAGACCGACACGGACGGTGACGGGCTCGGAAACGCTTGCGATCCCTGTCCGTCCGATCCCCTGAACGATGTGGACGGCGACACGATCTGCGGCGACGTCGACAACTGCCCGTCGAATCCGAACTTCAACCAGGCCAACCTGGACGGCGACTCGCTCGGCGACGTGTGCGATCCGGACGATGACGACGACGGCCTCGCGGACCTCGTCGACAACTGTCCGCGCGCGACGAATCCCGGACAGGCGGACGGGGACGGCGACGGGGACGGCGACGCCTGCGACAACTGCCCGACCCTCTCGAACCCGAGCCAAGCGAACGCGGACGGCGACGCTCTGGGGGACGCCTGCGACGGATGCCCGCTCGACTCCGGCAATGATGCGGACGGCGACGCCCTGTGCGGGAACGTCGACGATTGTCCGTCCGTGCCGAACCCGACGCAGGCCGACATCGACGCGGACGGACTTGGCGATGTGTGCGATCCGTGCCCTACCGACCCGGACATCGACGGCGACGGTGTGTGCAACGACGAGATCGTCCTCGTTCAGGAGTCCGCCGACACCGAGCAGGTCCTGGTTTCGTTCGGCGCCCTCCTGGACACGCAGCTCGTGGCTCAGGGATCGTCGATGCGTTACCTGGCGAACACGTCCGACCCGGGAATCGGAATCACTTGGACGACGGCCGGATTCAGCGACGCTGCCTGGACGCCCGGCGTGTTCGGAGTGGGCTACGAGGCGGCGACCGGCGCAGAAAATCTGCTGCAATCTCTGGTTCCGGTCGGTTCGGCGTCCGTGTACACGCGAACGACGTTCCTCGTGGCCGACGCTTCGACCGTCGAAAGTCTGTTCTTCGGCGCCGACTACGACGACGGAGTCGTCGCCTGGATCAACGGCGTCGAGGTGTTCCGCTCGACAGAGATGCCTCCCGGGACGCCCGTGTGGAACGCGGGACCGAGCGCCCACGAGTCGAGCAACGGCGCGCTGCCGAGATACGACCCGCAGGTGGACATCTCGACGGTCGGGATCCCCGCCCTCGTGAGCGGAACGAACGTCCTCGCCGTCGGTGTGTACGACACGAGCGGACCCGCAAGCGATCTCGTGCTCGTCCCGCGGCTGTCGGCGAACTGGGTGCCGACGATCCGGTACCTGGCGAACGCCTCGAACCCGGGGATCGGAACGACCTGGACCGCCGAGACGTTCGATGATTCCACGTGGTCCGCCGGGTTCTATGGCGTCGGGTATGAAGCCGCCAGCGGTGCGGAGAACCTCCTCGCCTCGGACGTCCCCGCGGGCACGTCCTCCGTGTTCACTCGCGCACGGTTCATGATCCAGAACGTCGCCGACGTGCGCGACGTGTTCCTCGGCCTGGATTACGACGACGCGGCGATCGTTTGGATCAACGGCATCGAGGTCTTTCGAACGCCCGAGATGCCAGCCGGGCCGCCGGCGTGGAACACGAACCCGACCGTGGGGCACGAGTCGAGCAATGGCATCGTGCCCGTGTACAGCCCGTTCGTCGACCTCACGACCGTCGCGCGACCGGCCCTGCACAGCGGGATCAACGTCCTGGCCGTCGGCGTGTGGAACGAAACACCGGCCACCTCGTCGGACCTGGTTCTCGTGGCGCGCCTGTCGATCAACCGGAATTCTCCGACGACGATGTCGTACCGGGCGAACACGTTCGACCCCGGCATCGGCACCAGCTGGATCCAGACCGGGTTCAACGACCTCGCCTGGCTGAAGGGCTCGTACGGCGTCGGGTACGAGAGCGCGGGCGCAGGTGGCGCGCACGCGCTCCTGCAGACCGACGTCTCGCCGGGGTCGTTCTCTGTGTACACACGGGCGCGCTTCACGGTCGGCAATCTCGCGGCCGTCTCGCGCGTCCTGCTCGGTATCGACTACGACGACGGGGTCGTCGCGTGGATCAACGGTGCCGAGGTGTTCCGGTCCGCTGAGATGCCCGGCGGGCCGCCGGCCTGGAACACGAACGCGAACCTCCACGAGTCGAGTAACGGACTGACGCCCGACTACCGCCCGATTCGTGACGTGACCGGGCCGGGTCGTCCGGCGCTCGTCACCGGCACGAACGTGCTCGCGATCGGCGTGTGGAACAGCGGCGCGCCGTCGTCCAACGACCTCGTCCTCGTGCCCCGCCTGTCGGTCAACGGAACGACCGTCGACAATTGCCCGGACGTGTCAAACACCGATCAGTCCGACCTCGACGGCGACGGAACCGGGGATGCCTGCGACCTCGACGACGACGCGGACGGCTGGTTCGACCTCGTGGACAACTGTCCGCGCGAGGCGAACGTCGACCAGCTCGACCTCGACGGCGACGACGTGGGGGACGCCTGCGACAACTGCGCCCAGGTGGGGAACCCATCGCAGACGGACACCGACGCCGACGGGCTCGGGGATGCCTGTGACAACTGCCCGACCGCCGCGAACGCGGGACAGGAAAACACCGACGGCGATGCGCTCGGGGACGAGTGCGACCCGGACGACGACAACGACAGCGTGGCCGACCTAGCCGACAACTGCCCGCTCGTCCCGAATGGCGGTCAGGAGAACGCCGACGGCGACCCGTTCGGCGACGCTTGCGATTGCAGCCCCGCCTCCGCGGTCGTGTGGGCACGACCTGGCGAGGCCACGACGCTCCGACTTGGCCACGTCCGGGGCACGGGAGTCTCGACGCTCACGTGGCTTGCGCCGGCATTCAGCGGCACCACCGCCCCGCTCGTCTACGACGCGCTTCGTTCCCCCACGGTCTCGAACTTCGACGGCCCCGCGATCTGCCTCGAGTCGGACGGCGCGGATCTGACGGCGAGCGACCCCGCGACGCCCGTCGCCTCGACCCTGCACGCCTTCCTCGTGCGAGCCCAGAACGCGTGCCCGACCGGACCGGGCAGTCTCGGCCAGACCTCGGCGGGCGTCGAGCGTCCGGGGCGCACCTGCCCCTGACCGCGCCCGAACCCGGTCCGCCGCGGCCGGCCGGCTCCGGTTCGTGCGGTTGTCTCTCCGCGGCGATTTGACTATAGTGGCGTGCCTTCCGGGCGGGCAGTCGTAGTGTATGCAGTCGGCGCGTTGGCCGGGCTGAGGACGGGCATGATGGACAAGCGGTTCGCGGCGATCGCGGTAGGGATCCTCCTCTGGGCCGCTGGGTGCACGAACTCGAGCGTTCTCGACCACGGGTCGGCGACCGTGCGAGTGAACGTCGTGATCGCGAACGCGCCGACCCGTTTCGACCAGGCCTTCTTCTTCGTCCGACAGATCTCGATGTACCCGAACGATCCGCTGACCGCCTCGGCGACCGACGAACGCCTCGCTCTGATAAACTCTCGCGTTGTCGTCGAGATCGACGCGACCACGCCGGGGCCCAAGTTCAACGTACTGGCGAATCTATCCACCGGTCCGTGGCGCGTCGCGGCGATCCGATTGGATGGGTTCTTCTACGAGGATTTCGACGCGCCACCGTCGACCACGACGTGCAAGGAGTTCATCACGCGATACACGCCGAGACCGGAGGACGGCGTGGACGTCACCGATTTCGCCGGGGAGGGAACCTTCACGGTCGCGCCGGGTGTAGTCAACGACCTCACGATCACCGTCGACCACGCGGCGTTCGTTTCGGCGCTCCAGGACTCGTTTTTCTGTTTCCCCCGAGGCGTGCAGGGATGCAGCGAAGCGTGGTGTCTGTTCCCAGTGGGGGGGAGCCAGCCGACGTTCAACCCCGCACCGCTGTTCGTCCAGGCGCCGCAGTACCTGTCGTTCGAGTGATCGGCTGGCGCGCGGTCCGCGTCGCATGCGCCGCCGGAGGTGCGTGCCTCGGCCTCGCCGGTTGCACGATCGAGGATGACGTCGTGCGCGAGATCGGCACCGCCGTTCCGCAGCTGGCAGATTCCGACCTGCAGACCCAGCAGATCACGACGGATCCGACCCAGCACACGATCCAGGTCGCCGAGTGGACGGTTGAGCACGCCGACCTCGATCTCGACGGTGTGGTCACGGACGTGACGTTCGGCGAACCTTGCTCGTACACCGACACCGCGCTCGCTGCGCCCCGCGGAACGGGAGCGTGCGCGGGTGGCATCGTCGTCGGATCGGGGGACGACGTTCGCCCGATCTCTCTTGCGCTGACCTTCACATTGAGCGTGCGGCGCGCACAGCCCCTCGACCTTCCGGCCGGAGGGGACTTCGACGGGGACGGTGTGCTGAACGCCGGCGACAACTGTCCCCTGATCGACAACAAGGATCAGATCGCGAGCGGCGGGGCCGGGTTCGGCGACACGTGCGCGGTCCAGGACTCGTTCACGGGTGCGACGCTCCTCGACAACGACGCCGATGGCATCTCGGACTCATTGGACAACTGCCCGCAGATCCCGAACCCGGACCAGAAGGATACGCAGGGTGTCGGCGCCATGGGGATCCCGGACGGAATCGGAGACGCCTGCGTCGAGCAGGTAGCGGAAGTCCTGTTCGGAGGGGCGACACAGATCCAGTTGATTCTCGGCCCCGACGATCTCCTGCAACCCCAGTTCCGAACGACCTTCCTGACGGTCGACCTGAACTCGGGAACGGGACTCGACTGCGACTGGAACGCCGGAATCTGTCAACTCGACGCGGCGGCGATCGCCTTCTGCCCGCAGCTCTCGTCGATCGGCGCCTGCTTCTAGCGATCAGCCCGGAGCGCCGCCGCGGCGTCGCTTCCCACCCTTGGACTTGCCGGACTGCTGCTCGAACAGCGTGTCGAGATAGCTGGCGAGCAGGGATGGATCGACCGGCTTGGCGAAGCACCGTGTCGCACCGCATTCGAGAACCCGGGCTTCGATCTCGATCGACGGGTAGGCGCTCATCCCGATCACGACCGTCCCCGAAGTCTCCGGGTCGGCCTTGATCGTCCGGCACGCCTGATAGGCGTCGACCCCGGGCAGGCGAAGATCGAGCAAGATCGCGTCCGGTCGAAACGTCGCCACGAGCCTGCCGGCCTCGAATCCGTCGCCCGCCGTCAGGACTTCGTACGGCGCCGCGCGGGTCCCGAGGTGCTCGGCGAGCATGTGGCGCACGCCGGGCTCCGCGTCGATCACGAGTACCTTGATCCGGCCCGAACCGTCCCGTAGCTCCTCGGGTAGCGGCATCCCGTTGTCCCGCATGAACCGGACGAGATCCTCACGCCGGATCCGCCGGTGCCCACCGGGAGTTCGAAACGCGGGAAGCCGACCAGCGTTGACCCAGTTGATGATCGATAGCGGGGAGACATGGCACAGCTTGGCTGCTTCGAAGGTAGTAAATACAGGCTTCCGAATCATGCGCTTCTACCCAAACTTTTGTAACAATTGCAAGCTGCGCCTAATATTGATCACTCGGCTTGGGTTGTCAAGCCACGGGCCGCACGCCGTCCGGGGGGGCGCCTGGCCTCAGCCGGTGAACTTGTAGCCGACCCGGTGGACGGTGACGATCCAGGCCGGGTACTCGGGGAGGTCCTCGATCTTCTTGCGCAGCTTGGCGACGTGCATGTCGACGGTGCGGGTCAAAGGCGCCTCGTCGTAGCCCCACACCGCGTCGAGAAGACGCTCTCGCGGGAGAACCTCGCCCCGGTGCTCGATCAGGAACTGCATCAGCTTGATCTCGCGGGGAGACAACGTCAGGCCGCGTCCGCCCTTCCGTCCCTCGGCGCGCCGGAAGTCGATCTCGACGTCGCCGAACCGGTAGCTGTCGAGGCCGGCGGGGAAGGCGGCGCTCCGTCGCAGCACCGCCTCCACCCGGGCGATCAGCTCGAGGAAGCTGAACGGCTTCGTCACGTAGTCGTCCGCCCCCGTCTTGAGGCCGAGGACCTTGTCGATCTCCTGGCCCCGGGCGGTGAGCATGATGATCGGAACGCTGACACCGTTGCGCCGGATCTTGCGGCACACGTCGAGCCCGTTCATCTTCGGCAGCATCACGTCCAGGATGACCAGGTCGTGCTGGCCATCGCTGGCGAGCCGCAACCCCTCGATGCCGTCGGCCGCCATGCGCACCTCGTAGCCTTCGTAGGTGAAGCCGTCGCGCAGAGCGACCGCCATGGCTTCGTCGTCCTCGATGACCAGGACGCGCGGCATCAGGCGCCCTCCACGGGGTGAGCGACTGCCACTCCGGGCGCGACCGGCCGCTCGTCGACCACGCTCGCGACTGCCGGCAGGTGCACGAAGAACGTGCTACCCAGGCCCGGCTCGCTCTCCACCCGAACCCGGCCCCCGTGCGCGTGGGCGACGTGTCGGACAATGGCGAGGCCGAGGCCGCTGCCCCGGACGTCGTGGACGAGACCCGTGCTCACGCGATGGAACCGCTCGAAGATCTTGTCCTGCTCGTCCTTCGAGATCCCGATGCCGCGGTCCCGGACCGACAGCACGACCTCCTCGCCTGCCGACTCGATCCGAACGAGCACCTCGGTCGCCTGACCCGAGTACTTGACCGCGTTGTCGACCAGGTTCGCGACGGCCTGGGCGATCGCGGCCCGGTCCCCCCGGACCGGCGGAAGGACCGCCCCCCGACCCTCGACGACGAGCTGGAATCCCTCGTGCCTGAGGCGGACGGCGAGCGACCGCAGCGTGTCGTCGAGTGCGTGATGTAGGTCCAGCGTCTCGAACTCGTAGGTCTTCGCGCCCGACTCGATTTTCGAGAAATCCAGGATGTTGTCGATGAGATGGGTCAGTCGACGGCTCTCGGTCTCGATGTACTCGCCGTATTCCCGCACCTTGTCGTCCGTCCGGACCCGGCCGAGCCGCAGGAACTCACCGAACACCCGAATCGAGGCGATCGGGGTACGGAGCTCGTGCGAAACGTTCGACACGAAATCGGATTTCATCTGCGACAGGCGCATCTCGCGCGACGCGGTGCGCAGCGCCAGAACGACCCCGCCGAGGAGCACGAGCGCCAAGAGGCCCGAGAGGGACAGGTTCAGGACGAAGTTGGACTGCGCCCATTCCTCGGCGGTCGTGTGCCGGCTTCCTAGCATCAGCTTCCAGTCCGAAAACAGGAACGCGAGCGGACGGCTGACCTCGATCGGCCCCACGGGCTCGCCCGCCTGACCCAGGATCACGCGTCCGTGTCCATCGCGCACCGTGACGACCAGGTTCTCCTGCGCTCGGCGGTCGAAGAACTTCGGCAGCGACATGTCGATCGCGCGGGGCAGCACGCTCGACTCGAAGAACCGGTTGTCCACGACCATCCCGGCCACACCGATGATCGCGCAACCGTCATCGGACAGCGGGTTCAGCACGATTCGGTTGTCCGGATCGCGCTCGTCCACCGACAGGGTGTGCGTCTCGAGCACACCGCCCTTGTGGAGCGTCGCCTTCCACGGTGCCAGGGCGACCTGGATCGCCCGCGAGGTCCGCGGATCGGCCGGGGGACCGACGACACCACTCGCCGGATCGAAGACGACCAACAGCGCCTCGTTGCTCTCGGGCCACGACTTGTACGCGAACAGGTAGCGCGCGCCCTCGACCTCTTTCTTGCGGAGATAGTTGCCGATCGTCTCTGGATTCGGGTGGAGCAGGAGCGACTCGGGGAGGTTCAGGGACCGCTCGGCCTGGGCGCGATAGAAGTACTCGACACCGTTCGACACGGCCTCGAGGTAGTTGCTGAGCCACGCCTTCTGCGCGATCGCCGAGGTGCGCTCGAGCCCGGCCAGCCACCGGTACTGCAGGCCGAACAGGAGACCGAGGGGCACGAACACGGCGACGAAGCCGATCCACAGCGCACGGCGCCGAACCAGGGATTGTCGTGCCTGTTCGCCCACAGTCGGGATGATACGCGGCGGCGTTGGCCCGGGGTTCTCGGGTTTACCCCGGGGATACGCCCTTTACAACTTTTTGCGAATGACTGTCGCCCTACTTTCGTGTTGAGCGTGCGGGGCGCCCTACTGTATCGTTCAATCCGGATGAACGGATCATGACCCTACCGTCTCGCCGCCCGCTCGTTCTCGAGCGGATGTCGATCCTCGCCGACGTGCTGCGTTGCCGCGTGCTGATCACTCTCGGGGACAGCGAGCTGACGGTGTCCGAGCTGTGCGAGGTGTTGCGTCTGCCCCAGAGCACGGTCAGCCGTCACTTGAAGATCCTCGCCGACGCCGGCTGGGTCGCGAGCCGTCCCGAGGGGACCCGCCGGTTGTACCGCCTGGCGATCGACGAGCTCGATCGCGCCGCCCGTGGGATGTGGGATCTCGCGCGCGGGGAGATCGGCGCCACGCCCGACGCTCGACGGGACGCCCGCCGCCTCGAGCGCGTGATCGTCCGGCGCCGCGAGCGATCGCGCGAGTTCTTCGCCGACGGCGCCGAGCGCTGGGAGCGCCGCCGGGACGAGTTGTTCGGCAGCCGCTCGCACCTGGTCGGGCTAATCGGCCTGCTCGATCCGACGCTCGTCTTCGCCGATCTCGGGTGCGGCACGGGCGTGGTCGCCGAAGCGCTCGCCCCGTTCGCACAAGGCGTCGTAGCCGTGGACGATTCCCCCACGATGCTCGCGGCCGCCCGGCGACGGCTCGCCGGGTTTCCGAACGTCCAGATCCACGAGGGTCAGCTCGAGGCGCTCCCGCTCGAATCGGGGTGCGTGGATGTGGCGACGACGATCCTCGTGCTGCACCATTTGCCGGACCCGGCGCGCGCCCTCACGGAGGTGGCGCGCGTGCTGCGCCCCGGTGGGAGACTCGTCGTGGTCGACATGCTTCCGCACGATCGGGACGAGTTCCAGAGCGAGATGGGCCACGTCTGGCTCGGCTTCGGCGAGGAGCAGATCCGGCGGCTCCTCTCGGCGGCCGAGCTGCGCCTCGTCCGCCTCACCGCGCTGCCGGTCGACCCGTCGGCCGCCGGCCCCCCGCTCTTCACCGCTCTCGCCGTCCGACCATCGCCGTGAGCGCCCACAAGGAGGAGAAGATGCGAATGAAACCAGCCGTCAAGGAACAGACCGATCCGTTCGAGGCCGCACGCGGCCTTGGCCGGGAGCCGTTCCGCGTCGCCGATCTGGGCCTGGCCGAGTTCGGCCGCAAGGAGATCCGCCTCGCCGAGCAGGAGATGCCCGGGCTGATGGCGATCCGGGCCAAGCACGCGCCGGCGAAGCCGCTGGCCGGACAGCGTGTCATGGGCAGCCTGCACATGACCGTGCAGACCGCCGTCCTGATCGAAACGCTCGTCGACCTCGGGGCCGACGTGCGCTGGGTGTCGTGCAACATCTTCTCGACCCAGGATCATGCCGCCGCGGCGGTCGTGGTCGGCTCCGCGACGTCCGGCGGTACGGAGGCTCGACCCCGCGGCGTGCCCGTGTTCGCGTGGAAGGGCGAGACGCTCGACGAGTACTGGTGGTGCACGGGCGAGGCGCTCCGCTGGCCGGACGGGTCGGGCCCGACCCTGATCGTCGACGACGGGGGGGACGCGACGCTGCTCGTGCATCTCGGCGTCGAGGCCGAGCGCACGGGCCGCGTGCCGGAGTTCCGCTCGGGCGTCGATCCGGAAGAGCTCGGCGTGATCTACGCGCTGCTGCGCGCCGAGCTGGCCCGCGATCCGTCGCACTGGACGCGGATGGCTCCGCAGATCCTCGGTGTCAGCGAGGAGACCACGACCGGCGTGCACCGCTTGTACCAGCGGATGCGCAAGGGAACGCTGCTCTTCCCGGCGATCAACGTCAACGACTCGACCACCAAGCACAAGTTCGACAACATCTACGGCTGCCGGCACTCGGTCGTCGACGGGCTGAACCGCGCGACCGACGTGATGATCAGCGGCAAGCTGGCCGTCGTCTGCGGTTACGGCGAGGTCGGCAAGGGTTGCGTGCAGGCGCTGCGGGGCCAGGGCGCGCGGGTCATCGTGACCGAGATCGATCCGATCTGCGCTCTGCAGGCGGCGATGGAGGGCTACGAGGTCAAGCGCATCGAGGACGTGGTCGAGCAAGCCGACCTGTTCATCACGGCGACGGGGAACTACGACGTCATCACCGTCGCGCACATGGCGCGGATGAAGGACAAGGCGATCGTGGGCAACATCGGGCACTTCGACAACGAGATCGACATGGCCGGCCTGAAGAAGGTTCCGGGAATCCAGCGGATCCCGATCAAGCCGCAGTACGACGAGTGGCGCTTTCCCGACGGCCACAGCGTGATGATCCTGGCCGAGGGCCGGCTGCTCAACCTCGGCTGCGCCACCGGGCACCCGAGCTTCGTGATGTCGGCCTCGTTCAGCAACCAGGTGCTGGCGCAGATCGAGCTGGCCACGAATCACGCGGCGTACGGGCGCGAGGTGGTCCGGCTTCCGAAGCGGCTCGACGAGGAGGTCGCCCGGCTGCACCTCGACAAGCTCGGAGTGCAGCTGACGCGCCTGACGCCAGCGCAGGCGGAGTATCTCGGGATCCCGGTCGACGGGCCGTTCAAGTCGGAGCACTACACGTACTGAAGCCGGGAGCGCCTCCGGCGCTGTGTCGCGCCGCGGGCGTGATAACCTGCCGGGTCGCTCGGAGAGCCGCAGTTGGCCGTACGCGTCGGACTGATGGGTCTCGGACGGATCGGGCGCAACCTGTTCCGGATCCTGTACGACCGCGACGACGTCGTGCTCGCGGTCGCGAGCGAGGTTGCCGACCCGAAGTCGCTCGAGTACTTGCTGCGGTTCGACACGATCCTGGGCCGCTTCCCGGGCGACCTGCGTCTCCGCGACGGCGAGTTCCACGTCCGTGGCCGGCGGATCCCGCTGCACATCGAGAGGGTGCCGGGCCAGGTGCCGTGGGATCTCCATGGCGTGGACATCGTCGTCGAGGCGACCGCGCGACCGCGCGCGCGCGTCGAGCTCGAGCGGCACCTCGCCCTCGGCGTCCAGGGTGTGATCCTGTGCGCGCCGCCCCGCGAGCCACCCGATGCGACCGTCGTGATCGGTGTGAACGACGACCGGCTGCGCGCCGCCGACCGGATCGTGTCCAACGGGTCGTGCACGGCGCACTGCGCCGCGCCGGTGATCCGGATCCTCCACGACGCGTTCGGGATCGAGCGGGCGTTCCTGAACACGGTGCACGCGTACACCAATCAACAGCGGCTCGCCGACGTCCCGGCCGAGGACCTGCGCAGTGGACGCGCCGCAGCGGAGAACATCATCCCGCAGACGACGAACGCCGCGCAGGTGATCGAGGGTCTGATCCCGGAGCTCGCAGGGCGCATCACCGCGATGGCGATGAACGTCCCGGTGTCGAACGGGTCGGTCGTCGACCTGGTGTGCTGGCACGCGCGCCCGGTGACGCGTGATGCGATTTGCGAGGTCATGCGCGCAGCGGCAGCGGCCGAGCGGTGGCGGAACGTCCTGGACTACGAGGACGATCCGATCGTCTCGGCCGACATCGCGCACAGCCCGTACTCGGGGACGTTCGACGCCGAGGCGACGATGGTCCTGGGAGACCGCGTGTCGAAGACGCTCACCTGGTACGACAACGGCTGGGGCTACGCGCACCGGGTCGTCGATCTCGTCCAGCGTATGGCCGCGCTGCGCCGGGAGCCGTCGTGACCGCCGTCCGCCTCGGGATCAACGGGTTCGGCCGCATCGGGCGGTGCGTGTTCAGGATCCTCGCCGAGCGCGGCGACCCCGAGGTCGTGGCGATCAACGACCTCTACGACAACGAACAGCTCGCGTACTTGCTGGCGTACGACACGGTCATGCGCAGCTTCGCCCGCGACGTCCGAGCCGTCGGCGACTCGCTCGTCGTCGACGGCCAGCGCGTGGCGATGACCGCTGTCCGCGACCCCGGCGAGATCCCGTGGCGCGCGCTCGGCGTCGATATCGTCGTCGAGTCGACCGGCGCGTTCCGCAGCCGCGACGCGCTCGCCCGGCATCTGACCGCGGGTGCACAGCGCGTGATCCTGACCGTCCCGGCGAAGGACGAGATCGACGCGACGATCGTGCTCGGCGTCAACGACGGTGACCTGCGTCCCGAGCATCGCATCGTGTCCAACGCGTCGTGCACGACGAACTGCCTGGCGCCTGTGGCCAAGGTCCTCGACGACGCCTTCGGGATCGACAGCGGCTTCGTTACCACGGTCCACGCGTACACGAACGACCAGCGCTTGGCCGACGTGCCGCACAAGGACCTGAGGCGCAGCCGCGCCGCGGCCGAGAACATCATCCCGACCACGACCGGCGCCGCGCGCGCGGTCGGCCAGGTCCTGCCCGCCCTGCGGGGGCGGCTCGACGGCATGGCAATGCGCGTGCCCGTGCCCGACGGTTCGATCGTCGACTTGACCTGCCGCCTGCGTCGGCCGGCGACCCGCGAGGCGATCCACGTCGCGATGCGCGACGCGGCAAACGGCCCGCTGCGCCGGATCCTCGAATACAGCGAAGCGCATCTCGTGTCGAGCGACGTGATCGGCAACCCGCACTCGTCGATCTTCGATTCGCTGTGCACGCGCGCAACGGGCGACGGCTACGCCAAGGTCGTCGCGTGGTACGACAACGAGTGGGGCTACGCCAATCGCGTGGTCGACCTGATCGAGCGCATGGCCGGGGTGTAGTCGAGCATTCTCCATTCATGTGGAAACCGCTTGGTCGTGGTGGACTCAGAGCGGAGCCCGTTCGAGCCGGGCCGGCATCCGACGCTTCGCCGAGGAGGAAACAGTGAGCGAGCCAGCGTTCTCGGTCGGTCCGAACGGCGAGAAATTTTCCCTGCCCGGCCCCGCCGATTCCTTACCTGAGCGCGACCGTCTCGCGGCGCTCGCGGCGGCGCAGCGGGCCGAGGGGCGCGAGGTCGTGGTTGTCGTCGGGCTCGGGTTCGTCGGCGCGGTGATGGCGGCCGTGATCGCCGACGCCGTCGACGAGCAGGGCCGGCCGAGCAAGTTCGTCATCGGCGTGCAGCGTCCCAGCCCGCGCAGCTTCTGGAAGATTCCGCTGCTCAACCGCGGCCTGGCCCCGGTCAAGTCCGAGGATCCCGAGGTCGACGCGATCATCGCCCGCGCGGTGCGCGACAAGGGCACGCTTGTCGCCACCTGGTCCTACGACGCGCTCGAGCTGGCCGACGTGGTGGTCGTCGACGTGCAGTGCGACTACCTGAAGCGTGCGCTGAACGACTGCCGCCAGGGAACGGCGGACATGGAGGCGCTCGAGCAGTCCTTGGCCGTCATCGCCGAGAAGGTTCCTCCACGGGCGCTGATCCTGATCGAGACGACGGTGGCCCCCGGAACGACCGAGCAGATCGCCTACCCGATCATGAAGAAGGTGTTCGAGCGCCGCGGCCTCGACGCCGAGCCGCTGCTCGCGCACAGCTACGAGCGGGTGATGCCCGGCCGCAACTACGTGGCGTCGATCCGCGACTTCTGGCGGGTGTGTAGCGGGGTCAACCCCGAGGCGCGCGAGCGCGTGCAGCGGTTCCTGTCCGAGGTGCTCAACACCCGGGACTTTCCGCTGACCGTGGTCGATCGGCCGATCGAGTCCGAGACGGCCAAGATCATCGAGAACAGCTACCGCGCGACGATCCTGGCCTTCGTCGACGAGTGGTCGCAGTTCGCCGAGCGCAACGGCGTGGACCTGAAAAAGGTGCTCGAGGCGATCCGCGTCCGACCCACGCACTCGAACATCCTGTTCCCCGGACCGGGCATCGGCGGCTACTGCCTGCCCAAGGACGGCGGGCTCGGAGTGTGGGCGTACCGGCACATCCACGGGTTCGAGGACGACATCTTCCGGATCACGCCCCTGGCCATCGACATCAACGACACCCGCGCGTTGCACGCGGCCCAGCTCGTCCGCGACGCGCTGCGCAACATGGGCCGGCCCGTCGCCGCCGCGGAGGTGCTGTTGCTCGGCGCAGCGTACCGCGAGGACGTGGGTGACACGCGCTACAGCGGCTCGGAGCTGATCGTGCGCCGGCTGGCCGAGATGGGCGCCGAGATCCGCGTGCACGATCCGTACGTCGAGCACTGGTGGGAGCTCGAGGAGCAGGACTCGTACCCGGCCACGGGGCAGAGTCGCGCGCGGTTCTTCCACCGGCAGGAGCGGCTCGCGGACGTGCGCGTCGAGCAGGACCTCTGGGCTGCGCTCCGCGGCGCGGACGTGATCGTCCTTGCCGTACGTCACAGTCAGTATCTCGATCTCGATCCCGATGCCGTCGTGCGCGCGGTCGGCAAGCCGTGCGCCGTCGTGGATTGCTTCTGCATCCTCGACGACGCGCGGATCCGCCGTTACTTCGAGCTCGGCTGCGAGGTCAAGGGCATGGGCCGCGGGCACATCCAGCGGATCAAGGAGAGCGCGCGCCGGCGGGCGTAGCTCGTGTCTCCGATCGGGAGTCGGCTCGATTCCGCCCCGGCGCCCCCTTACCGCCGCGGAGCGATGACGACCGCGGGCAGCGTTCCCACCGCGGGCGGCCATTCGATCACGAGGCCGCGTCCGACGCCCTGCGCAACCCGCTCGCCGTAGAGGTGGTCGACGAGGTACATCGCCACGTCGTAGCTCCGCGCTCCCCCCTGCGAGGTCAGCGCGCGACCGTCGTGGACGAAGCTCACGCCACGGCGCAGGTCGAGCCCGGGAAAGCGCGTGGCGAGGGCATCCTGGTCCCCGGGAAACGTCGTGCACGCGCGACCTTCGAGCAGCCCGGCCACCGCGAGCAGGAACGCGCCGTCGCACAGCGAGACGACGAAGCGTGCCCGCCGCCCCGTCTCCGCGACCCAGCGGACGAGCGGCTCGTTCTCGAGGTCGCGATCCATGCTGCCCTCGGCGCTCGGCACGATCAGCACGTCGATCGGTGGCACATCGGCGAAGCTGTAGTCGGGTCGGATCCTCAGCCCCTCGAACGTCCGCAGCTCCGCCCCGTCGGGAGAGACCGTGAACACCTCGACGCCCGGCTGGATGTGGAACACCGTGTGCTGGAGGACGTCGTAGGGCGCCATCAGCTCCGAGTTGTAGACGCCGTCGACGACGAGGAAGCCGGCGCGAAGCGGGCGGTCGGCGGGCAGGTCGCGCGGCGATTCGAGACGGACGAGCGGCCCGGAGACTGGCGCCCGAACCGGGTCGACCGACGGGCCGCAGGCCGCGAGGCCGACGAGGCTCGCGGCGAGGAGGCCGCATGCGCCGTTCGGGCTCACCCGCTCGCGCTCTCGAGGGCGAGGCTCAGCGGTCCACGCCCCGCGACCTCGGGCGGCCCGAAGTACTGGATCGCCCCGGGATAGAGGTACGCGTCCTCGATCGCCCAGCGCTCGCGCTCTCGGGCGAACGCATGGAACACCGGACCGTCCGTGCGCACGAGCGCCTTGCCGATGACCGGCACTGAGCGCCCCTTTCGCAGCTCCATGCCCAGGAGCGAGGTCAGCGGCACGGCGCTCGCGCTCCAGCGCTCGACCGACCCGGCGAGCCCCTGGACCGCCGCGACGTACCCGGTCCGATCGAACGCCACGAGCGCGGCGGCGACGTGACCGAGCGTGTACGTGTAGTCGGCATCGAAGTTGGACGGCGCGGCGCATCGTCCCTCGTAGCCGAAGAAGTGCGTCTGCGCGTGGAAGGCGCCGGGGAACCGTCCTTCGGCCTTCCACGCCCGAACCCGCGCCTCGACGCGTTCGACGAGCAGCGCCTCGGTGTCGATCTTGCTCACCTGGACGTTCCCGTGGGAATCGCTGTCGAGGAGCAGCTGCTCCCGGATCGGCGCCGGGAGGGAATCGAACGTGGCCCGCGCTGATGCCCCGAGCAGGCCGCTCACGGACGCCACGCGCTCCGCCGGAGCGGCCCCGTGGCTCGCCCCGACCTCCCGGTCCAGCACGGCGTCGAGCGCGGTCATCAATGCCCGCATCTCCGGCACGAACTCGATCAGGCCCTCGGGGACGAGGCACACCCCGTAGCTCCGTCCCGCCTCGGCGCGCCGGCGGACGACCTCGGCGATCCGCTCGACGATCTCGGCCAGCGTCTGGCCGCGCTCCTCGACCTCCTCGGCGATCCACGTCACGTTGGGCCGCGTCCTGAGCGCACACTCGAGCGTCACGTGGCTCGCGCTCCGGCCCATCAACCGCACGAAGTGCCAGTATTTCCCGGCGCTACGCGCGTCGCGTGCGATGTTGCCGACGAGCTCGGCGTAGACCTTGGTCGCCGTGTCGAAGCCGAACGACGCTTCGATTCCTCCACCCTTCATGTCGCCGTCGATCGTCTTCGGTACGCCGACGACCACGGTGCCGAGCCCCTGGGCCAGGAAGTGCTCGGCGAGGATCGCCGCGTTGGTGTTCGAGTCGTCGCCGCCGACGACGACCAGGCCGCCGAGCGCGAGGGCCCGGCACGCCTCCGTGCACGTCTCGAGCTGCTCTGGCGTCTCGATCTTGTCGCGTCCCGATCCGAGCAGGTCGAAGCCCCCGGTGTTCCGGTACGGTTCGACCGCCGCACGCGGCAGCTCGCGGTACTCGGACGTCAGGATCCCCTTGGGCCCGCCGAGGAAGCCGACCACGGACGACGTTGGATCGAAGCCGGCGAGCGCGTCGACGAGACCCAGGATGACGTTGTGCCCGCCCGGGGCCTGTCCGCCGCTCAGCACGACGCCGACACGCAGCGGGCCGCGCGGGGGGGGCCCCGTCCCGGGTACGAGACGCAGCGCCGGGCGGCCCGATGTGTGCGGGAAGCGCTCGCGAATCGCGACGGCGAGCGCTGCGGGATCGCGCTCCTCGAGCGTGACCTGCGCGATCCCGGTGCGCAGGGCCGCGGGCAGCTGCGGCCGGTACGCGAGCCGCGCCTCTTCGAGCGGCGAAACGTCGCTGGCCACGAACTCCCCCACCGGCGCTGAAGCTGCGGCGGTGATTATAGTCCAGCGCCCGATGCGCTATTCTCCCCCTCCGTCGTGGGGCAACGAACCATGTCGAAGCACCGAGCGAGCGAACTGTTCCGACGCCTGAGCCTCGCCGCCGGCCCTCCCGGCTCGGAGGACGAGGTCCGGGCCATCGTCCGGGAAGCGCTAGCCGCGGTCGGGCCCGTTCGGCACGATCGGCTCGGAAGCGTCGTGTGCGAGAAGCGGGGCGCCGCGGACGCGCCGCGCGTGCTGCTCGCGAGCCATCTCGACGAGGTCGCGTTCCTCGTGCAGTCGATCGCTCGGGACGGGACGCTGGCGCTCGTGCCGCTCGGTGGTTGGTGGAGCCACGTGCTCCTCGGCCAGCGCATCGACGTGCTGGCCGGGGCTGGCCGGCGGCCCGGCGTGATCGCGGCCAAGCCCCCGCACCATCTGCGGCCCGACGAGCGCAAGCAGCTCCTGCCGATCGAGTCGATGTACGTCGATCTCGGGGCGTCCTCGCGATCCGAGGTCGAAGCGCTCGGCGTCCGGGTCGGCGACCCCGTCGTTCCCACGGCGTCCTTCGTCGAGCTCGCCGTCCCCGGCGTCGTCAGCGGCAAGGCGTTCGACGACCGTGTGGGCGTGGCGCTGATGTGCGAGGCGCTGGCTGGCCTCGCCGGGCGCCGGCACCCCAACACCGTCGTCGGCCTCGCGGCGGTCCAGGAGGAGGTCGGCAGCCGCGGCGCCCGGACCGCGATGGATCTGGCCCGACCGGACGTCGCGCTGGTGCTCGAGTGCTCGCCGGCCGACGACTTCCCGGGTCAGGCCGATCCGCAGGCGCGCCTCGGGGGCGGACCGCAGATCCGCTTCAGCGACCCGACGGCGCTCGCGAACCGACGGCTCGTGCGGCTGCTCGAGGACGTCGCGGGCGAGCGCGGAATTCCGATCCAGCTCGCGGTCCGCCGAACGGGTGGGACCGACGCCGGACCGATTCACCGGAGCGGCGCGGGCGTTCCCACGGCCGTGATCGGAGTGCCCGCGCGCTACATCCACAGCCACGTCGCGCTGCTGCAGCTCGCCGACCAGACGGCCGCGCTCGCGCTCGTCCTCGCGGCGATCGATCGCCTCGACGCTTCGTGCGTCGCGGGCTTGACCGCGTTCGGGGGCGAGTCGTGAAGGTCGGGCGACTCGTTGCCGGGGCTCTGGCGCTCGTCGCCGTCGCTGCCTGCGACCCGGCCGGACCCACAGGCGTGCCCGAGGAGGCGATCCGCCAGAACACACTCGGCACCTCGTATCTCGGCCAGCAGAACTGGACCGAGGCCGAAGCGGCGTTCCGTCGAGCGATGCAGCTCCGCCCGAAGGATCCGATCCCGCTCGTCAACACCGCCGTGGCGCTCGTCCAGCGCGCGAGTACCGACGAGGCCGAGACGCTGCTCGAGCGGGCGCTCGCCATCGACCCGGACTTCCCGTACGCGCACTACGACCTCGGCCTGCTGCGCAAGAGCCGGGGCGAGTTCGAGCGCGCGGCGGCCCACTTCGAAGCGGTCGAGCGGATCGACCCGCGGGATGTGCTGACGCTCTACAACCTGGGAAGCACGTACGCCCGCATCGGCCGCGAGGCCGAAGCCGAGGCGCAGCTGCGCCGGGCGCTCGCGCTCGATCCGACGCACGTGTCGAGCCTCTATGGGCTCGGCCGCCTGTTGCTGCAGCGCGGGGATGCCGCGCAGGGCACGCTGCTGATCGAGGAGTCGCAACGCGTCCGCGCACGCTCGGGGCTCGACGAGGCGGTCGGCATGCAGTACGGCGAGCAGGGACCCTATGCTCTCGGTGTCGACTACCCCGGCGACGCGCTCGCCGCGCCGCGCGCGATCGCGGTGTCGTTCGAGGTCGGGGGGAACGCCCCCACCGCTTCGTCGCGCCCGCCGTTCACCCTGCTGCGGCTCGGCCCGGTGCCCCGTCCGGCCGTCGTGATCGGCGCCGCGGATGCCGCATCGACCGTGCCGTTATCGGGGGTGGGCACGCCCGTGCTTCGCGTGACCGCGGGCCCGATTTTCGCGCTCGCCGCGGGCGACCTCGACGGCGACGGCACGATCGAGAGCGTCACTCTCGCTGGCGACACGTCAGCACGGCTCGCCGTACACGCGCTCGAACCGGACGGCGCACGGTTCGCCGCGGGCGACGAGACGCGCTTCAGCGGGGCGACCTCGTTTGCCCTCGACTCACGCCCGACCGCGGCGGACGTGGCGCTCGGCGATCTCGATCATGATGGCGATCTCGATCTCGTGGTGTGCTGGGCCACGGCGTCCTCGTCTGGCTGCCGCATCGGCACGAACGACGGAAGTGGCCAGTTCACGCTGCGGCCGTCCGAGGAGCACGGCTTCGCGCTCGCGAGTCCCGGTGCACGGTGGATCGACGTGGTCGTCTCGGACACGGACAACGATCGCGACATCGATCTCGTTCTCGGGGAGCCCACCGGAATCCACGTGCTGGCGAACCAGCGCGACGGCACATTCTCCGACGTGAGCGCCGCCGTCGGCGTCGCGCCGGGTTCCGGCGAGATCCGTGCTCTCGCCGTGGCCGACCTGGACAAGAACGGGTTCATGGACCTGGTGCTCGGGGCAACGACGGGCCTCTCTTGGCACCGGAACGAGCGTGGGCGGTTCGACATGCGCCCACTCGCTGGCCGGAGCAACGCGGTGGCTTCCGTCGTCGTCTTCGACGCGGACAACGACGGGTTCCTCGATTGCGTGGCCTCGGACGACGGCGGAACGATCGCTGCGTATCGGAACGCCGGCGTTGGACGGTTCGATCCCGCGCCGACGTGGCTCGACGGCCGCACGGGACACCCGCTCGCCGCGTTCGACGCGAGCGCCGACGGCGCCACGGACCTGCTCGTTGCCGACCCTGCGGGCGGTGCGCGGATCCTGCTGAACCGCGGCGGCTCGGCGCACCACTGGATCACCGTCGATTCACGGGGCGTCGGCGACAATCGGTACGGCATCGGCGCGAAGGTCGAGGTGCTGGCCGGCGCGTTGCGGCAGAAGCGCGAGGCGGTCGACCCGCTCCCGCTCCATTTCGGCCTCGGGCCGCGCACGCGAGTCGACGCGGTGCGCCATCTGTGGCCGAGCGGTGTCGTGCAGGACGAGGTCGATCTCGCCGCGGGCTCGACGGTCGAGGTGACGCAGCTCGATCGCAAGGGAACGTCGTGTCCCCTGCTCTACGCGTGGCGCGATGGCGCGTGGCGGTTCGTCACCGATTTCCTCGGAGGCTCGGCGGTTGGCTACCGGTTGTCGCCGAGCGCCGTCTCCGCGCCGGACACGGACGAGTACGTGGCGATCGACGGTGGGCTCGCCGAGGACGCCCTCGGCCAATTGCGCCTGCGCGTCAACAACCAGCTCGAGGAGGTGATCTGGCTCGACCTGCTCGAGCTCGTCGCCGTCGACCACCCGGCCGGCACGGAGGTGTTCCCCCACGAGCGACTGCTCCCCGGCCCGCCCTGGCCCGACTTCCGGATCTTCGCATCGAGCGTCGTGCGCCAAGTGCACGCAGCGCGCGACCTCACGGGAAACGTCGACCTGGGTGAGGTCCTGCGCGAGCGTGACGGGCGGAGCACCGCGGGCTTCGCCCTCCGGCCGTTCAAGGGGTACGCCGAGCACCACGAGATCGAGCTCGACCTCGGCCCGTTTCGTGCCGAGACGCGTGTCGTGCTCCTGCTCGACGGCTGGATCGACTACGCCGACTCGTCGGCCAACCTCGCCGCGCATCAGGCCGGCGAGCGCCTCTTGCCTCCGGTCCTCTCGGTCGCCGACGGCCGCGGGTCGTTCCGCACGGCGCCCACGCCGATGGGCTTCCCCGCGGGGCTGCCCAAGACGCTCGCGGTCGAGCTGACAAGTCTCTTCCCTTCCGATGACCATCGCGTCCGCATCGTGACGAACATGCGGATCTACTGGGACCGGGCGGGAGTGCTGCTCGGCGGGGAGGACGTGCCGCTGCGGATCACGCGGCGCGAGCCGCTCGCGGCCGAGCTGCGCTTCGGCGGATTCCCGCGCGAGGTCGCGCACGGCCCCCGCGAATCTGCGGCCTACGACCCCTCTGCGGTCTCGGCTGCGGCCCCGTGGAAGGCGCACGTCGGGCGTTACACGGCGTTCGGCGACGTGACCGATCTGCTCCGCGGGGTGGACGACCGCTTCGTCACGACGCGCGGCGGAGACGAGATCGAGCTGACGTTCGAATCTCCCGGCCCCGTGCCGGTCGGATTCACGCGCACCTATCTTCTGTACGCTGACGGCTTCGGCAAGGACATGGACCTGAACTCGCTCGCGAGCGACGACGTCGGCCCGATCCCGTTCCACGGCATGCCCGCGTATCCGTACGGACCCGGCTTGGCTCACCCCGCGCTCGACGAGCCGTCGCGACCGGGCCGCGTCGTCCTCGCCTCGCCGCGAGGCTGGCCCGGCCGGGCCGATCTGCCCGCACCGAATGCGCCGTAGCTCCTGGCGCCTTGCCGCGGCTGCGCTCGCGATCTCGCTCGCCTGCTGCGGAGCGGAAGGGCCACTCTACGACCTGGTCGTTCGCGGCGGCACGCTCGTCGACGGAACAGGCGCGCCGCCGCACATCGCGGACGTGGCGATCGCCGGCGATCGGATCGTGCACGTGGGGCCGCTCGATCGTGCACGCGCCACGCGCACGATCGATGCGAGCGGCCTTGTCGTCGCTCCAGGGTTCGTCGATCTGCACAGCCACGCCGACCTGATCCTGCTCGCGGACGTGGCGACGCAGGAGCGCCTGCTCGGCGCCAAGCTGCGCCAGGGCGTGACCACACTGGTGGTCGGCAACTGCGGCCTCGGCGTGGCCCCGGCGAGCGAGGAAGCTGCGGAGATCCTCGCCGCGGTCAACGGCTGGATGACTCCGGACGGAGTGCAAGCCGGAGCGCTCGATACACGCTCGTATCTCGACCGCCTCGAGGCGCGCGGCGTCGTGCTCAACGTCGCCACGCTCGTTCCGCACGGCCCGGTCCGCGTGTCGGCGATGGGGCTGCGGCCTGGTTCGCCGACCGGGGCCGAGCTGGCGCACATGCGTCGCGATGTCGAGGCGGCGCTCGATGCGGGCGCGTTCGGCCTCTCGGTCGGGCTGATCTATCCACCCGGGATGTACAGCGCGACGGACGAGCTCGTGGCGCTCGCCGAGCCCGTCGCCGCGGCGAATCGGCTCTTCACGGCGCACGTCCGTGGCTCGTCCGAGACGCTCCTCGACGCCACGACCGAGCTGATCGAGATCGCGCGGACGAGCGGCGTCCGCGTGCACCACTCGCACCTCGAGGCGGTCGGCGAGCGCTTCTGGAGCCGGATCCCCGAAGTGCTGGCCCTCGAGGACGCCGCGCGAGCGAGCGGGCTCGACGTGAGCCACGACGTCTTCCCGTACACACGCGCCGCGACCATGATGTCGGCGATCTTCCCGCCGTGGTCGCTCGAGGGCGGGATCGAAGCGTTGCTCGTGCGACTCGCGGACCCGGCCGTTCGGGAACGGATCCGTCGCGAGATCAGAGAGCGCATGCCGACGTGGCCGCCGTGGGTCGAGCAGGGCTGGCCCCACAACCTCGTCGAGGCTGTGGGCTGGGACGGGATCCTCGTGGCGAGCGTTCCGGCTGGAGGCGAGAGCCGGCTCGTCGGGCGGTCGATCGAAGAGATCGCAACCGAGCGCGGGCGCGATCCCTTCGACGTCGTCGCCGACCTGATGGCTTCCTCGCGCGGGATCGTCGGCCAGCAGGTGGCCGAGATCTCCGGGCGCGAGGACGACCTCGACGCGCTCGTCTCGATCCTGGCTCACCCCGCGGCCGCCGTGATCAGCGACGCCGAGGACTACGGGCGCGGCGCCCCGCACCCGGCGCACGCAGGCGCGTTCGCGCGCGCGCTCGCGCTCGGCCGCGAGCGGAAGGTCCTGCCGATCGAGGAGTTGGTCCGGCGCATGAGCGGCTACCCGGCCACGCTCCTCGGCATACCGGACCGCGGAGTCGTACGCGAAGGGGCGGCCGCGGACCTCGTGCTGTTCGATCCGGCGACGGTCGAGGATCGAGCGACCTGGAGCGAACCACGGCTCCCGCCGGTCGGGATCCCGTTCGTCGTCCTTGGCGGCCGCGTCGTGGTGCACGAGGGCCGGTACGTCGGAGGCGTCGCGGGCCGGGTGCTGCGCGCGGGCGAGGACGCTGCCGATTGACGTTCGCTTCGCCTATACTCCCGGCGTGAGCAAAGTCGCCGACCGGATGCGAGAGGAGCAACGAGAGCGCATGCGCCGGATGACAGCAGCCGAGCGCGTGGCGGAGGCGCTCGCGCTCGGCCAGGCCGCGATCGCAATCTACGCGGCGGCGAACGGCGTCAGTCGCGACGACGCGAGGCGCCGGCTGGAACTGGCGGGCCAGGCCGGCCGCATTCGCTCTCGCGTCATGCTCGGGATCGTCGCGTGAGCGTCGTCGCCGACGTCACGGCCGCCCTCCGGGCCGAGGGGATCGCACACGCGCTCATCGGTGCCACGGCTCTGGCCGTGCACGGGGTGAGCCGGGCGACCGCCGATGTCGACTTCCTCACGGTCGACCGAAGAGCGCTCGACAAAGGGCTGTGGAGCGGGCTCGAGCAACGGGGTGCGAGCCTCCGCGTGCTGCGAGGGGATTTCGATGATCCGCTCGCCGGTAGTGTGCGGGTTTCCCTGCCCGGGGAGCCGAGCGTCGACGTCATCGTTGGTCGGCAGGCCTGGGAGCGCGAGATCGTGGAGGCCGCCGAGACGTGCTCGATCGGGGACGTGTCGGTCGGAGTGGCGAGCCCTGCCGATCTCGTGCTGCTGAAGCTCCACGCCGGGGGACCCAAGGACGCTTGGGACATCCGCTCGCTGCTCGAGAGCCACTCGCAGGCCGAGTCCATCCGCATCGAAGTGGACCGTCGTGTACTCCGGCTGCCGCCCGAGAGCCGCAGGCTGTGGGACGGGCTCCGCGGCGAGTGAGGCGAGCTTCGACGTCACACCTCGAGCGTCACGACGTGCCCGGCCGCTCCGTAGCGCAGCAGGCGTGCATCTCTCGTTGCGAGCCGCATTCCGTTGAGACGGGCCGTGGCGACGATCAGCCGATCTGCCGGATCGTCGTGAAACTGGCCCGGTAGCTGGACCGCCTCGATCCCCACGGCGCCGGTGATCGCCACCTCGTCCAGGCCAGGCGCGGCGAGCGCCTGCTCGCGCCACTCTCCGATCGGCTTGGACAACGATATGCGTCGGCGGGCGCCGAGCATCGCGACCTCCCAGAAGGAGATCGCCGAAACCGCGACTCCGTGGGTTCGCGCCGCTTCGTCGACGATCTCGCGCGACGCCTCGGGCAGGGTCTCCAGTCCCTCGACGAGCCAGACCAGCACGTGCGTGTCGAGCAGGAGCCTCAACGCGTGGCTTCCCAGGTCACATCGATCGGCTCGACGATGTCGCCGAGTATGGTGACGCTCCCGCGGAGGATGCCGAAAAGGGTGGCCGGGGCGTCATCGACCGGAACGAGCCTGGCGACCGGTCGACCGCGCTTCGTGATCGTTACTGCGGTGCGCGACTGGACGACACGTTCCAGCACTTGGCCAGACTTGGTCTTCAGCTCGCTGGCCGTTACGCTGTTCTTGTCCATACCTACGTCCTTATGTACAAATGAAATAGACCGTAGCCATTCTACGAGCACGTCCCATTATTTTCAAGCACGTTCAAGCCAAACGAGGGCGTCCAGGCCACGCAACCTCGCGCTCGGCGGCCGACGTTCCGGGGGGCTCGCCCGCAGCTCGGGATCCGACCATGCTCGAGGCGGCTACCCGGCCGAGCGGCTCGGGCTCTCGGACCGGGGCGTCGTGCGCGAAGGGGCGGCCGCGGACCGTCAAGGATCGCGCGACATCTCGGAGGGGCCAGGGGCGCGTTCTGCGGGCGGTGCAGAGCCCCGCCGGCGGGTAGCGTCCGGCGGGGCGTCTCGAGGGATCGCGCGCTAGGCTGAAGTTCCCGAAGCGGCACGACGCGAAGTCCCTTGCCGCCGGTGGGATGGCGGCGAGCTGCCGTGCAGGTTACTGGCTACACGCGGATTGCAGCGACGAGGTCGAGGGCGTGCTGCTGCTTCGCG
>Ga0247727_10003500_pt1 | contig 34638 bp, 31 predicted proteins | sample WisWelCaveWW1625_FD_202498 | JGI IMG/M metagenome (GOLD analysis project Ga0247727, IMG submission 202498) | Biofilm microbial communities from Wishing Well Cave, Virginia, United States - WW16-25 | ecosystem: Environmental > Aquatic > Deep subsurface > Groundwater > Cave microbial mat | place...
CGAAGAAGTACTCCATGTGTTTGTATTCTCGCCGTTGACGACGGGAGGGACGGTTGGGACAGTTGGGGAGGCTTTAGCAAAAGCGCCGGATCGAGGCTCGACAAACCAATGGTATTCGAACGTCAATGCCGGAGGAGTCTCACCTGCACGTGGTCTCGTGGGAGTTGCGGTTCTCGTGGGAGTTGCGGTAAGGAGGACATCATCCCCGACAACAATCGATGAGTGGTCAACATCGAGATCGACCGTAAGGCTTTTTTCCAAAATTAAAACCGGGCGAGTCGCGATGAGTTGTGAATCGGGATCGTTTGGGTCGGTGATCGTTAATTGAATGGTGTATTTCCCCGGAGGAACCTTCCCGCTTCCACCCTCGCTTACAACTTTTCCTTCCAGATTCAACTTGATGACGGGCGCAGTAGCATCGGGCTTCGGATCATCAATAAGCTGTTTGATGATGTCACTGCCGGTCTTCGGATCGAAGATCTTCCACTCATAATCATAAAAGTTGGGATCATTGGGATCCGCCGTCAAGGTGATCTTGGGTTCGTCACCGAGAACTCGGTCAAATCGGTCAGTTCCCAACGCAATAGGCCGCGGTTCTATGGTGAATCCGGCATTCAAATCGTGTGGCATAACAACCTCCTTTGTCGCTTTCGAAGCATTCAATCATAAAAGATAGCGCACGCCTCTGCAGGAGGCAAAGACGCCAGTGCTACTTGTGAAATGGTGGATCAAAAAAAAAAAAAAATTAGCTCATGGCTATATCCGGCAGCGCCCCAACCGCATTGGTTCGCGCGCTGCACTCTGCCGAAGTGTTGAGCGCATTTTGCAGCGCCCAGTGCGAGAGCAAGTGCGCGAGCAGGTCGCTTTCTTTACGCGGGTTGATTTGATTCTCGGCGCGCGCTTGGCCGATGGCCGCGAACGCCAAAGCCGGCGGCGTTTCGCGCAACCGTTGCGGATACTTTGCCATGGTGTGATAGAGCCGGAGCAACTGCCGCGGCTCGCGCTCTTCTTCCACAATGGCCTCGCGCAGAGAAGCGCCCTGCAATGAGGCCAGACGATGCCCGGCGAGCAACTCCGCAAACTGCGGCAATGCGTGTTCGAGCATTCCAAGCAGTTCGCGTTGCGAATCTTTCAGCTCGTTTGTGGGATAAAGCTGGTCCCACAATCTCGCCAAAGCCTGCCATTGCGGATGCGGATAAAGCGCCTCGCCCATGGCGCAACTGACCTTCACGCGAAACCACGGCATGGGGTGCGGGTCCTCCGCGCTCACGCGAAACATGAACGGCGCGGGCAAGCTTACCACGGCCATCAATCCGAACGTGGCGGAAATGCCCACTTTGGCGACGGACCAAAAATCCGCGACGATCTCCGAAAGCCATCGCTGAAAAAGTTGCCAAGCCGGTTGCGCCTCGGAATCGTGCTCGATGCGCTCCTGCAACATCGGCCGCAAAGATTCGAGCAAGCCCAACAACGCCGCGGCTTGATGCCCAACCTCATGCACGAGCGAGGAGGCGATGCCGCTGCCCACCATACGTTCGCGCGGCACGCGAATGATGGCAACCGGGTTTTTCTTTCCGCCGGGCAACCGCGTGCGCACCCGGCGAATCGCCGCGCCGATGCCGCGATCGAGATAACAGATCACGGGCGGCGCTTCGTAATAATCTCCGGGCAAGCGCAAGGCATCCGCGGCGAGCGCATCGAGTCCGGCCATCCACACGCCGTGCTCGTGCTCCGCGCGTTGCGTCAACGCGTCCGAAAAAATATCGAACTCCGAAAGCACGAGATTGAAGCGCAAGCGCAGGAACGCAAACCGGCGCTGCATCTCTTCGGGTGTCGCATTTCGCCCTTCGGCGCTGCGCAGCCATTCGAGATATTCGAGCACGCGCTCGCGCAGCTCACGCCGCGCCGCGAGCATGTGCTGCTCGATTGCCGTTTGCGCTGCCATAGAAATCGCAGCCGCAACGACCATGGGCACGTGCAAGGCGAACGGCTTGAGGCGCTCCAAACGCGTGAGCAAAGCTGAGGCTTCTTGCGCCAACACCGAGCCGGCATTGAAGCGGAGAGTCATGGCAAACTCACACGCCGTAGATGACGATCTTGCGTCCGCGACGGACCCACCGTCCGCTGCGACTGCCGCTAGCGCCCGCGCCTGCGCCGTAGCGTTGTCGCAGCAAGCCCGGCGCGTGCCGTTGCGCGGCCGCGGTCATGGCTTGATTCGCCGCGACCTGCGGGTTCGCTGAAGCCGGTGTTTGCGCGGCATTGCTCGCTGCCTCCGCGCTCAATCGCACGAGGCGGCGCGATACTTCGAACTCTTGATCTTCATAGCTCATGCCTTCAAATTCCGCTTCGAACAAGCCGCTCGCAAACGAGCCGAGCTTGCCGCCAATCGCTCCGCCGATCGGGCCGCCGATCGCGCCGCCCAGCGCTTTACCCGCAATCGGTAACGCTTTCTTCGCGATGCCTTTCAAGCCGCCGATGAGTTTCCGCCCAATCGGCGATTTGACGGCACGACCAATCGCGCCGCCCACTTTGCGAAAAACTTTTCCGAAGAATTGATCGAGTTCTTCCTCGCTGGCAACTTCGAGCAGCTCCGCGGCCAACTCCATCTCATCGGCTTCGCTGAGAACTTCGCCTTCGTAGTATTCGCCGGCATACTCGTACTCACCGTCGGATTCATAGAACTCAGAATCCGCTTCGTATTCCGCAGTCGTGCGATCCAAGTCGTGCATGGCTCACTCCTTATTAAATGAAGATGAAATTAAATGAAGATGAAAAACCCTGCGCGAAAGCCGCGTTCATTTTCATGCCGCTTCCGCTGTTTTAGTTTTGCTGCGCAGAAGGATGACAAGCGCCGTGCCGCAATAAGCGCGGACCGGAATGCCGTCACAGAAGTGGAAGATTCGCAAGGACTTTGGGGAGAAGCAGCGTTTTGCAGCTAGCGAAGCGAGGCGTTCCGGCCTCATAAAGATTACGAGGCGCAAAATCTCAAAGAAGAGGGCAAGTGCAACAAGAGGGAGAATTTATCCCGGCTCGTTATTTTTACGACGACGATCATAGAAATTATGAGCGGGGAAAAAATTTAGCCGATACAGATGGGAGAGTTACTGCTCGGAGCACAAAATAGGTTACACTTCGGACCCCTCGTAATGTCATTCAGCCCCGAGGACGGGGTTTAAGCGCTCGGCAGCATCTCCAGCGAGTAAAAGATTCCTCCTGAATGACAGGCGAGGAGGGAAAGTGTAACCTATATATCGCTCGGAGTAATATGCTCGCGCATGGCTTCGGCACACCGCGTCTCAACACAGCCCGTGCTTGTGCAGCAAATGGCTGAAGTTTTTGGGATCGATGCCCAGCATCTTCGCGGCGCTTTTTTTCACGCCGCGACAGCAAGCGAGCGCGTCTTGCACCGCTTGCTTCTCGCATAGACGCAAGCGCTCGCGCAGCGGCATTACTTCACGTGGATATTGCGGCGGGGCGGATTGTACCTCGAGATGGAGGGATAAAGAAGCGTGTTGAATGGCAGAAGAGGTTTCGAGGATCAACGCGCGTTGCAGTGCGTTCTCCAGCTCGCGCACGTTGCCGGGCCAGTGGTATTGCGACAGGGCATGAACAGCTTCGAGAGTGATTTCGCGGATGGGAGGATTGTGTAGGTGGGCATGTTTCAAAAGAAAATGTTCGCACAAGAGCGGAATGTCCTCACGGCACTCGCGCAGCGGCGGCGTGCGCAACGGGAAGACGTTCAAGCGATAAAACAAATCTTCACGGAACGCGGTGCGGCGAACCGCGTGGGCCAGGTTACGATTATCCGCGGCAAGGATGCGCACGTCCGCATGCTGCGTGCAAGAGGAACCCACGGGCTGAAATTCTTTTTCCTGCAACACGCGCAACAGTTTCGCCTGCGCCGCCAGGCCCAAAGACCCGACTTCATCCAACAGCAGCGTGCCGTTCGCGGCCTCGGCAAAACGGCCCTTGCGATCTTTCATTGCACCGGTGAAAGCGCCGCGCACGTGGCCGAACAGCTCGCTCTCTAAAAGCGCCTCCGGCAACGCCGCGCAATTGACTTTGATAAACGGGCGCGCGCGACGCGGGCTGTGCGCATGAATCGCTTGCGCCACCAGCTCTTTGCCGGTGCCGCTTTCGCCTTGAATCAATACGGTCGAGTCGGCGGGAGCAACCTGGCCAATGCTGCGACAAAGTTCACGAAGAGGTTCGCTTCTTCCAACCAGTTGGGGAAAGGAATGATCAGAGAGTTGCATGCACAACTACTCGCGCGCGATAGGCAGTTCGAAAGCAAGAGAGGGAATCACTGCGCCTTCTCACGTCATTTCAAAAAGCGCAGTCCTTCTCTTCTGCCTAATAGATACCTGGATTTCCCAAAATTCTTATAAAAAAATTCGCGCGCTCCAAAATTGTGCGACCGGCTCTTTTTGGGGGGAGGGGAATTGCCACCACGCTTATTTCACTCTCAAATCCTTCCGCACCTGCCACACGCCCTTCTCGTCTTTCACGAACGGCCGCACTTCCGCAAACGTATCTTTCCTCTGCTCCTCCGTCAGCCTGCCGTGATTCGGCAACCAGCGGTCGCCTTCGAATTGCAGTTCGGCATATTGCTTTGCGCGCCCCTTCGCCGTGATCACATAATGCACGTGGCCGGGATTGCCGCCGCCGGGATAGGGCGCGGGCTTGATGGTGCGATACTCATACTTGCCCTCGGCATTCGTGAGCATCGTGCCTTTGAGGCGAGGATTCTCCGGGCTGTTGTTGCCCTTGCGATAATAACCCTCCGCGTCGGTGTGATAAACATGCACCTCCACGCCGGGCACGGGCGTCTTGCCGTCCGACGCGTAAACCGTGCCGGTTACGATCATCGGCTCGCCCGGTTCTTTTTCCGAAGTCAACACGATACGCCAGGAACTGCCATGGTCTTGCGCATTCGCCGACGCAGTTTCCATTTGCCCGTTCCAAGTTAAAGATACGGCCGAGAGAAGAAGCGAAACGGCGATGAGCTTGCGAACAGCCAAGACCGCGGGTTTGCGTACAATTACTTTTGAGCGCATGGGGTTTCTCCTTTTTGGTGTCTTATGAACTTTGACGACCAACTTTGGGAACTATTACCCTGTTACTTTAATTTGTCATGGTGAGCGGAGTCGAACCATGACCTCACCCTTCGACTTCGCTCAGGGTGACACACTAATAAATCATGGTAACAGTGTACTAGACGAGCCCTCCCTCACCGTGTCATTCAGTAGGAATCTTTTTAAGCATTGGAGTTGATGTCCAGAGCTGAAAAAGTTTCCTTCTGAATGACATTTCGGATGGGGGGACGATTACCGAATTTGAAAATCAAAGCTCATTACGCGGACATTATCATTGCTACGACAAGAGACGATGACGGGCAGACAGACGTTGCAGAACCGGATTTTTTCATCTTCACCATTTGGATGCCGGTCGCATGAAAATGGTTCGAACCAGGCGGCCCTCGTTCGTTGCCGCTTTATTCGTTGCGCAAAAAGAGTCCTACTGAAAACTTGTTTTTATAATTTTTTCGTTGTACGTTGCCGCCCATCTTTTCAAAGCGACGAGAAACGGAGTCTCCCGCCTCGCTTTGAAACAAAAGCAACACCATCACGTCAATCCAACACAATCCATTTCCCTTTTAACCAACCGGCTGCGCCGCGCGACCCCGGGTGCGATGCACCGGCAAATCCATTAAGGAATGTGTTCTATGCAAAAGCTCAGTTTCACGGCTCACGTCGGCTTTTATGAAGAAGTCAAACAGCGCGTGTACGGATATTTCGAAGAGATGGGCCTTTCACCGCACGCCGATTGGCGCATGTATCTCAAGACCGCGCTCATCTTGCTTTGGCTCGCAGCTTCGTACGTCATTCTGGTCTTCGCAACTTCTTCTTTCATCATGGCGCTTCTCACTGCCATAGCCGTGGCGCAGGGCCTTGCGTTGGTCGGCTTCAACATCATGCACGACGGCAATCACGAAAGCTATTCCAAGAACAAATACGTGAACCGCGTCATGGGCTTCATGCTCAATCTCATCGGCGGCAGCCATTGGTTTTGGAAACACAAGCACAACGTTCTCCATCACACCTATACCAACATCAACGAGCTGGACGAAGACATTCACGTGGACGGCATCCTGCGCATGAGTCCGGTGCAGCCGCGCAAGCCGTGGCATCGCTTGCAGCACATTTATGCTTTCCCGGCGTATGGCTTCATGTCCTTGCTCTGGGTGACGATCGGCGACTTCCGCAAATTTTTCACGGGCCGCATCGGCGACTACAAGCTTCCCAAGCCCAGGGCCTCCGAAGCCACGCTCTTCTTTCTCACCAAAATTTTTTATTTCGGCTACATGCTCGTGATACCGATGTTCTTCCATCCGGTTCTGTACGTGCTGGCCTTTTTTGTTTTCGTGCATTTCGTGCTCGGCCTCACCCTCGCGCTCACGTTTCAATTGGCGCACGTCATCGAAGGCAATACTTTTCCGAAGCCGGATTTGCAATCCGCCACGATCGACAATGAATGGGCCGTACATGAGGTCGAAACCACTGCGAACTTCGCGCCCAAAAACAAGCTCGCGTATTGGTTGCTCGGCGGCTTGAACTTTCAAATCGAACACCATCTTTTCCCGCGCATCTGCCACATCCATTATCCCGACGTCAGCAAAATCGTCAAGAAAGCCTGCGAAGACTTCAGCATCAAATACGTTTCGTATCCCACGGTGCGCGCGGCCATTGCGGCGCACTATCGCTTCCTAAAAAAACTCGGGCGCAAAGACGCGCTCGCGCCGGAAGAAATATTGATGCGCGCTTGACACCACAACGTTAAGTCGAGCGGCCCCGTCATCGTCATTCTGGAAGAACCTTCCCTCGAACTGGGTACACCTCTCATAGCAGGAGGTGAAGCGAGCACGAGAGCGGGTTCTTCCTCAATGATCGCTCAGAGTGTTTGGTTCAATGTTAGAACTTGCCGCCGGTCACTGCTTCCTCCCGTCAAAAATCTTCCCTTGCGCTACGCGTGCGATCTCGTTATTATTATCCCGTGCATGAATCTTTCACCTGTCATTCATGAGCGATGCGCCGAACATTTAACACCGAGGTTCTCGAGCAATGCTTGCAGCGCGAGCGGATCGAGAATGAAAAGAAGAGAGAGCAAACTTTGGCGCAGGTCATGAGCCTGCTGTCCAAGCTGGCCCGCGAATATAGCTTGCGCGAAGCCTATGTCTTCGGCTCATTAGCAAAACCCGGCCGTTTTCGCAACCACTCCGACGTCGACCTCGCCGTGCTTGGCTTGAAGAAGGAAAACTATTTCGCCTTCATGGCCGCGCTGCGGAATAATCTCGAACGCGAAGTCGACGTCGTCGAGTTGGATCATCACCCGTGGCGCGAAAAAATTTTAGAGACCGGCATCAAATGGAAAAAGAGAAATTGATTTTACTCGAAGCGGATTTGCGGACGCAGCAAAAGCAGATTGACGCGGTTTATCGCAAGGTCGCTTCGCGCAAAAAAGCCTCCGCCCATGATCCGATTGCTAAAAGAGGAAATGAAACGCTTCCTCACCGCGTTGCGAACCCAAAGGAATATCTGAGAAACGACATGGCCTTCGACCTCACCCTCGCCGAGCGCATGCGCAAACAGCTCGGCAAACGCAAAGGCTTGGTTGAAAAGAGAATGTTCGGCGGCCTCGCTTTTTTGTTGAACGGCAACATGTGCTGCGGCGTCCACGGCGATGAAATGATCGTCCGCCTCGACCCCGCACAAACCGAACAAGCTCTGCGCGAGCGCCACACGCGACTTTTCGACTTGTCGGGGAGGCCCATGAAAGGCTGGATTTTAGTGCAGGCAAGCGGACTTAAAACCGAGGCCGCTTTGGCAAAATGGGTCGAGGTCGGAGTGAAGTATGCTTCCTCTTTGCCTGCGAAAAAATAATGCGGTACGGCTTAGATTTTTTTTCATCACTCATGTTCCTGCAACGGCTTGGCCGTTGCATTCGAAGCCTCGATTTTCGCACGACACCCGTGAAAAAAAACCTCGGCCCAGCCGAGGTTGGAACGGTTACGGACAAACATACAAGGCTCCCTCACACAGCGATCTCGCCTTTAACCACATTATGCCCACACACGATTCCCTCGCTACTAAACCACTCGGCGACATGCCGCCGGAAGAATTTCGTCGTTACGGCCATCAACTCGTTGATTGGATTGCAGACTTCCTCACGCATATCGACGAACATCCCGTGTCCTCCGCGATCAAGCCCGACGAATTGCGCGCGCAATTGCCGAAGGCGCCGCCGCAAACCGGTGAGCCGATGCACGAAATTCTTGCCGACGTTGATCGCCTTATCATGCCCGCCATGACGCACTGGAATCATCCCGAGTTCTTCGCCTATTTTGTGAGCAGCGGCAGCGGTCCCGGCATTCTCGCGGAAATGTTGAGCGCCACGCTCAATCCCAACGCCATGCTGTGGAAAAGTTGTCCGGCCGCCACGGAACTCGAGCAAGTGACACTCGATTGGCTGCGAGAAATGATGGGATTGCCAAAAGATTTTTGGGGCATCATGTATGATACGGCCTCGATCAGCATCATGCACGCGCTCGCTGCGGCGCGCGAGCAACTAGCCGATCTGCAACTGCGCGAGCACGGCATGGCCGGCCGAAAGGATTTGCCGCGCTTGCGCGTTTATGCTTCCGAGCACGCGCACTCTTCCATCGACAAAGCCGCGCTCATCTTGGGAATCGGCAAAACCGGCGTGCGCAAAATCGCAGTCGATGAGCGATTTCGCATGCGGCCCGAAGCGCTGCAGCGCGCGCTCAACGAAGATCGCGCCGCAGGATGGCGGCCCGTCTGCGTTGTTGCCACTGTCGGCACGACTTCGATGACGAGCATCGATCCGGTTGCGGCCATTGCTAAAATTTGTGAGAGGGAAAATGTGTGGCTGCACGTTGATGCGGCGTACGGCGGCTCCGCTGCCATCGTGCCGAGTTGCGCTGGGTGCTCGAAGGCTGCGAGCTTGCCGACACTCTCGTCGTCAATCCGCACAAATGGCTGTTCGTGCCGTTGGATTTGAGCGTGCTTTATACGCGCAAGCCGGAGGTGTTGCGCCGCGCTTTCAGCTTGGTCGCGGAATATCTGCGCACGCCGCAAGATCGTGAAGTCGAAAATTTTATGGACTATGGGATTCCACTCGGGCGGCGTTTTCGCGCGCTGAAATTGTGGTTCGTGCTGCGCTATTTCGGTTGGGAAGGAATGGCCGCACGGCTGCGCGAGCACGTGCGCCTCGCGCAACAGCTCGCGAGCTGGATCGACGCGCATCACGATTTCGAGCGCATGGCGCCCACGCCGCTCAGTCTCGTTTGCTTTCGCGCGCATCCTGCGCACATTCAAACCGAAGAAGAATTGAATCGTTTGAATGAAAATCTTTTGGAGGCCGTGAATGGCACGCGCGAAGTTTTTTTTATCTCACACCAAGCTCAACGAGCAATATGTGCTGCGTTGCGCGATCGGCGGCATTCGCACGGAAGAGCGGCACGTGCGCAAAGCATGGGAGATCGTGCAAGAGCAGCTTGCGCGTTTGCTCGCGTCTCATTAAAACCGCTAAACGGCATTGCAAATTTTCAATTGAAAATTTGCAATTTAAAATTTTCAATGCTCACGAGGCCACAATGAAACTCCTCTCCTTCAACGTCAACGGCATTCGCGCGGTGCTGAAGAAAGGCTTCACGGATTTCATCGCGAAAGCCAAGCCCGACGTGATTTGCATTCAAGAAACCAAAGCGCATCCCGAGCAAGTCAATCTCGAATTGCCGGGCTACATGCAATACTGGAATGCCGCGGTGCGCCCGGGATATTCCGGCACAGCAACGTTCACGAAGATCGAGCCGCTGCGCCACACGAAAGGCATGGGCATCATCGAACACGACAACGAAGGCCGTGTGCTCACACTGGAGTACGAAGATTTTTTCCTCGTGAATGTGTACACGCCCAATTCCCAACGCGAGCTGACGCGCTTGGATTATCGCGTGCAGTGGGACAAAGATTTTCTAAAATATTTGAAGAAGCTGGAGAAGAAGAAGCAAGTGGTTTTTTGCGGGGATTTGAACGTGGCGCACACGGAAATCGACCTCACCAATCCCAAAGCGAACGTCGGCAATCACGGGTTCACGCCGGAAGAGCGCGCGGGCTTTGACAAGCTTGTGAAAGCCGGGTTCATTGACACGTTCCGCGAATTCACGAAAGAGGGCGGGCATTACACGTGGTGGAGTCAAATCAGCAACGCGCGCGAACGGAACGTGGGCTGGCGCATCGATTACTTTTGCATTTCCTCCGCGCTGCGGCCGCGATTAAAAGAGGCTTTCATTCTGCCCGAAGTGACAGGCTCGGATCATTGCCCGGTGGGGATTGTGTTGAAGTAAAGAGAACACCTCCCATTTCATGTCATTCAGGAGGAATCTTTTTAAGCCAAACCAATGTGGTCATTCTGAAAAAGATTCTTGCTGAATGACACCTCCGCGAGAAATAAAAATCACGTCGCGCGAAAATTTCGGCGCCTTGCCGAAAAAGAATTGAAACGGAATATGGCTGCGCGTGGCCCAATAGGTTTCGCTGTGCAGCGCCTCCGGGAAGGCGAAATAGAGCAAGCTCTGTCCGAAGACATATCCTCGCCGCAGCAATAAATCTCGCATGCTGCGCGTGACCTCGTAATTATCCTCCGGCCAGCCGCTGTCGAGATAGATTTGCAGATCGCGTTTGGGCTCCTGCGCGATGCGCTGCATGAGATCATCGCGATACGTGAAAGTACTCGAGAGACAAGCGGCCTTGCCGAACGCTTGCGGATATTGCCACGCGAGATACAGGGAAACCACTCCGCCCAAAGATGAGCCCATCACTGCCGTATTCGAAGAGCCGGCAAGCGTGCGCATCCGCGCCTCCACCTCGCGCTTCAATTCTTCCACCATGAATCGGCCAAAACCTTCGTAGCCGGGCTGCGTGTATTCATACATGCGGTCGTGCGGATAAATCCCCACCACAATGACTTTGTCGATGATGTTCATCGCATCGAGACGATTCATGGTTTCGTCGATACGCCATTCATTGTTGAAAAAGGCTTCATTCGGAAAGAAGAGATTTTGGCCGTCGTGCATGTATAGAACCGGATAGCGCTTCAACGTGTTCTCTTCATAGCCCGGTGGATAATAAATGCGCAGCCGGTGCGAGTTGTTCAGCAGGTTGGAGTGAAAATCTATCGGCTCGGAAATCGTGCCCGCCAGCGCGCTGAAGAAGTGCGGATAGATTTCTTTCACTTCTCCGGCATTGATAACAGCGAGGTAGTTATTGCCCTGCGACCAATGCCAGCCGTTGCGATCTTCCAAGCACGGCTTGAAATAAAAATACGGCTTGCTCGTAGCGACATGAAACTCGAAGACGGTGCGCTCATTGTTGCTCGATGTGGCTTCGAGGTTGCGATTCCAATCTTCGTCAACACGCAAAACAACGCGGCCGTCTTGCGCCGGGTAATTCACGCGAACGATCATGGTTTCAGGCATGAAAGCCTCCAAATGAATTATCTTTGAACGAATGTCGATTGGGCATGTTATTCGATCTGTTCGCCGGCGGCTTGCAGGAAGGCAAAGAACCGTTGAAAGGCGGCCTCCAACTTTTCAAAGGTGGCTTTCAAGTTTTCAGCTTTGGGTTTGAGCTCGTCCCAATCAAGATCAAAGCTGTAGCTGTGTCTGAAAAAATGCCGAAATTCAAGATAGTCTTCCAGCGCGGAAGCCAATTCTTTCGTGAGCACCGCCGGGCGAACGCCTTGAATTTCAAGAGCCATTTGCTTTAACAGTTCTTTATGCCAGGATTTATCAGACGGTTCGAAACGATCAATGTGCTCTGCAATGAGATCAAAGATTTTTTCCAAGCCGTTATAAAAGCTGTGGACGTAGCTTGCAAAGCCGGCAATCGTGAAGTCGTCGGGGGTTGTTTGTGAAAGGTCCGTCAACTTTTTTTCGACGCGTTCGACAACTTGCCGGATGTCATCCAATTCATCGCGAATTTTGGATTGAAAGACGATTATCCCGTTATTCTTTTTCATAAAGCTCCTCGCCAAATTCTAAAATAATTTTTCGAAATCCCGGTTTGATCTTCGACAGGTGCACCAAATCAATCGGAAATTCTAAAACCTCGCCGAGCTTGAGAAACCACTTCCACCACGCTTCGCGCGGCATCTCCACCGCGAGATCGATATCCGAATCCAGCTTGAAAGTATAATCGAGCACCGAGCCGAAGAGAATGATCTTCGTCGCGCCGTGTTGCTTGAGAATTTCCACGGCTTGCAGCGCAATTTGCCGGGCGTGCGCACGGCGTTTTTCGATCTCCGCTTTTTCGAGCTGTTGGCGGCGCTTCCAACCGGCGATGTACGAGGAGTAATCGGGCTGATCGAGGTTCGCTTTCGGGGTTTCTTGAAGGTCTTGGCTCATGATGCCTTTCTCACAAAATGCTCGTTGCACTAGCGCACTCAAATTTAAGACAACGAGCACAAAGAGCAAGAGAGTTTTCAAAGGGAGAGCGGAGCTCTTGAAACGCGCGCAAATCCGATTGCACTTATCGGCCTATCAAAATAAACGGCGCCCAATAATACGGCTGGGCATATTCCGGATGGCTCTGCATGAGTTTCAGTTTGGCCTCGCGCAGCGCTGCAGGCTTGCTCATGCCGCCGAGCATCTTGTCGTAAAAATCCACCATTAAATCCGCGGTCGTCACATCGCTCACCTGCCACAACGATACCAGCAAATTCGATGCACCCGCATACAAGAAGCCGCGCGTCAAGCCGATGATGCCTTCGCCTTTTGCGACTTGTCCGAGGCCGGTTTCGCAGGCGCTCAAGACGACAAGATCCGCATTCAGATTCAAATTGTAAATTTCGCCCAAGTGCAGAATGCCGTCCTCTCGCGAAATCGAATCTTTCTGCGCCAGCAACAAGCCGGAGAGCTTGGGGCTTTTCTCATTGATCAAACCGTGCGTGGCAAAGTGCAGATAGCGATAATCTCCCAACTTCGGCGACTTAAGATTCTCTTCGTTGGCCTCGCGTTCCAAATAGACTCGCGCTTTGTTGCCGAACCAGCGCTCAAACCAGCCATACGAATTTTCAAAACACGCGAGAATGCCCGTCACTTCCTTCTTCGTTGCCGGCAAATAGCCGCGAATGCGCGTTGACGCTGCGCTGGAATCCTTTGTTAAATTTCCCGTGAAGAAATCGCCGCTGCGTGTGCCGGCCGGCAAGCCGCTCGCAAACACCGGCGCAAAGGCCAGATAATCGTGTTTGGCCTCGCGATTTTTTCTGCTCTGCTCCTGCTGCAACAGCGTGGCGGAATAAGCATAGCTGATCGCACACTCGCGCACGAGATAAGGCAATTCCACATAATCTTGCAAATTGCCCTTGGCCTCGACTTGCGCGGTGAGCAAGGTCTCAAATGGAATTGCGCTCAAAACGCCATCGGGCACGATGATCAAATTTTTGCTTTTGAGTTGATCCGCCGCCGGCGCCAGCAAAGTCAGATAGAGCCGATAAGCCACCGGCGCATACAGCGCGAAATCCTGCGTGATGATGCCGTGCCGAAGCTGCGTGATTTGATTTTCAAGCGACGAGTCCTTGGGCGAAGTTTTGATATCGAAGCCGCTTTTCGTGAGGGCAAAAATGTAAATCGAATCTCTGCCAGTGAAGTATTCCACCAACGCGGTTTGATCATCCAAAAGCTGCTGCACTTCCGGCACGGAGGCGGTTTTGATTTGGTATTTCAGGTTGTAGTAGCCGGGGTATTCTTGCTCGAAACGAGTAAGGAGCTTGTCGTAGGCTTGCCGGAAGCCGAACAATCTGTCCTTCCATTGCGCGATCTTGGCACTATCGCTCTCCTCTCGTTTGAACTGTTCTTCCGCCAAACTGCTTTCGTAAAAATTGAGATCGATGCGCAACTGCTTTTCTTGCGCGAGCAGGCTGTCCGGAATGCCGGCAAACTGCCGCGCTTCCAATTCGGCGAGCGCCTCGAGCATAACGCCGGCCTTGCTATTTTCAGCAAACTGAAAGGCGGTGTGCAAAGGCTCCGCTTGACGGGTAGCGGCATAAAGTTGCAATGCGGATCGAATCGCGTCCCCATAAATTCCGGCCGCCTCCGCCGCCAAAAATAATTTCGCGCCTTCGGTTTTATAACCGCGGCGCATTTGATCAATAAGCTGCGCGGCAAGCTGGTAAGTTGAGACCGAAGTCTTCAGATCCTTCAAGTCATGAGATTGCCCAACGTAACGACGGGCAAAAACTTCGGCTTTGTTTTGTAAAGCGTTCAGAAGCTCCCTCTCGGAAATCATATCGTGCAAAGGCGGGTTGGCATATGGGTCGGTGTTTTTGAAAGTCGCAATATTCGCGCGCAGCGACTGCTGCAAATAATCCAAAGCTCGATCATAGCCTCCTTGGTCCTGGTAAGCCGAGCCGAGACCAATACAGATTTCCGCAACGGTAGGATGCACTTCACCAAACACGTCTCTTGCAACGGTCAAGCCCTTCTGATAAAAGGATAGGGCTTCATGCCGGCGGTCCTTTTTGCGCAAAGCGTGTCCTATTTCCGTGTAACTGTTTGCAACATAGACGTGTTTTTCTCTGAAAACGCTGCGCGCAATCGCTAGGGCTTTGTGATAGTAGGCCATCGCCTGATCGTAATCCCCTTGCTCGAAATAGACTCTTCCCATAACGTTATAGGCCGTGCATAGGTCGGGATGTTGCTCATCGGAGATCGCGGAAGTAATCGCGATCTGTCTCTTGAGATAATCCAGCGCGCGGTCGTATTCTTTCATATACAAAGATACCAGCCCTAAGCCGCTATAAGTGATGGCAGCCTGCGGATGCTGCGGTCCAAAAGCCGCGAGCTTGATCGCCAAAGCCTTCTCATAAAAAGCAAGCGCCTGCTCGTAGTCGCCTTTGCGCTCACGGACCATAGCGATTTCATGATAGCCATTCGCCACGTCTTCGTCCGGCTTTTGGGATAGGGATAGAGCTAGTTTAACTGCCAAAGACTTCTCAAAACAAGTCAGCGCTTGCTCGTAATCACCTTTATTCGAGAGTGCGATGCCCATATTGTGGAACGTATTTGTCACTTGCCGACTTCGTTCTCCTAAAGTGGCCAATTGAATGTCCAAAGCTTTCTTGTAATATGCCAAGGCTTGATCATACTCCGACTTTTCTGAATAAAACATACCGGCATTCATGTAGGCGGCGGCGACCCTGGCATGCCGTGGACCAACCACCGCCACGTAAATGTTCACGGCCTCCCGGCTGAATTGGAGCGCTTGCTCATATTCGCCTTTGTAAAAGTGAACGATGCTGAGAGTGTTGTGAATGTTTGCCACTTCAATACGTTGCTTGCCCAAACGCGCGACGCCGATTTCCAAAGCGTGATGAAGGTGGGAACGCGCTCGCTCAAATTCACCTTGGCGAGAGAAAATGATTCCAATGTTGTTCAAACAAAAAATGTATTTATCCTGCACCGCTTCTTTCTCATAAAGCCCAGCGGCTTTTTCATAATAGACTCGCGCGCTGTCCAATGCCAAGTCCTTGACAAGCTCGCTCGCTCGCAGCAAGTACTTGCCCGCCAATGTCGTGTCGTGAACAGTCGCGCTCGCGGCTTTTTCGGAGCCCGCCGTATCCGGACCGACATCACTCTTCATGACCTCGGAAGACGTTTGCGTTGGCACAGGTTGATCTTGTGCATGTTGCTGTTCTTTGGAGCATGCGGAAAGCAGAAGTTCAGCCAAAATCAACCCTGCCAAGAAGTAAAATAATGGCCTCAGCATTTTTCATTCCTCGCTAATTTTTCATCTTTTTGATAAACCCGCATCAACATGTGAGTTTTCAGAGAAAATAGCAAGCAACAGCCGCAAATACTTTTATGGAAATTTTGTGGAATGTGCATCAATAAGTTGAAAGAGAGGGACAAGATCATAAAGATGCAGACAAGCGATCTGAAAACGAGTTGCAGGAAGAATACACTCATGCCTGCATCTCTTAAGCAGAAAGCCTAAAAATGGTTCCGTACGATTATTCAATAACCGCGTCAAACAAAGGAGCTTTGCCATGAAAAGATTGATCCTGCTCGCGCTGCTGCTCGAGACCTGCATGCTTGCAAAAGTGCAAGCCCAAAACAACAACGTTGCACGCCCCCAAGACTTTCGCGAGCGCCGGCATCCCTGGGAGTTCACGACTTCTCCTTTGAGATCAAAACAAGGCCCGACTGCGCCGGAAGCTTTTTTGCAAGCCGAGCTCTCGGCGCACGCTGGCCCGGCTCACGTTCTCGCCGGCGGGGTTTCGGTGGACTGGGTTGCGCGCTTCGATACGCTGGGAAGTTCCTCTGACTATGGCCAAGGCGTGGCAGTGGATGCGCAGGGCAACGTCTACGTGACCGGCTATCGGATAACGCAAGTCGCGGCAGCGGATTTTTTGACGATCAAATATAATGCAGCGGGCGTGGAGCAATGGGTGGTTCTCTACGACGGGCCTAATCATGGCGATGATCGCGCCAATGCCATCGCCGTGGATGGGGCGGGCAATATCATCGTGGCCGGCAAAAGCGAGGGAAACTTCACTACGATCAAATATGATGCGAATGGCGTCCTGCAATGGGAGCAGAGATACCAGGCAGCAGAAATTATCGGCAGCGAAGCCGCGGCGCTTGCCGTCTACGGTTCCTCGGTCTACGTTGCGGGGTTCATCTATTCGTTTAGTCAAGGTTATGATTGCCTGACGATCAAATACAACCTCGCCAATGGGGCGCAAGCGTGGGCCATGACCTATTATGGGCCAGGTTTTAGTGAAGATCGCGTTAACGCCATTGCTGTTGATGCGAATGGCAACGTCTGCGTGACCGGAATAAGCGGACCTTTTCCCTTTTTCGAATACGTCACGATCAAATACGACGGCAACTCCGGAGCAGAACTCTGGGCGAAAACATATTCCGGCTCTTCGAATGGATTTTACGAAGCCAATGCCATTGCCATCAATGACAGCGGCAATGTGTATGTTGCCGGGACCAACTTTGTCACGGTCAAATACAATTCCGCCGGCGAAGAGCAATGGGCTGTGCGTTATTTGCCTGTTCGGGTTAATAACAACGCTTATGCGCTCACGCTTGACGCGAATGGCAACGTCTATGTCACGGGCGATTACTACGCCACGGTCAAATATGATGCGGCCGGACAATTGCTTTGGGAAAGCGGATACACTGGCCCGGGCTTTGGCCGGGCCAGTGCGATGGGCAGGGATGCTGCGGGCGATATCTATGTCACCGGAAGAAGCGAGGAAGCGGTTGAATTCTTTGCGCCTTCTGATTATGCCACGGTCAAGTTCAATGCCGCTGACGGAGCGCAACTGTGGGTAAGAAGATACGGTAGCCTTGGTGCAAATGATGAAGCCAAAGCTCTGGTCGTAGACGGCGCCGGTAATATTTACATCACTGGAGAAAGTCTTGGCGATAGCACAGGCTCTGATTTTGCGACCATCAAATACGATAGCCAGGGCGCAGAGCAATGGGTGAGGCGCCATGATGAGTCGGGGAATGCTTCAGAAAGCGTCACGGCATTTGTCGTTGACGTGGCTGGCAATGTCTATGTTACGGGATCGACCATTCACAGCGGCGGCGCCGATTATCTCACGATCAAATACAATCCCTCCGGCGCCAAAGAATGGGCGGTGATTTACGACGGGCCGGGACATGGGTTTGACTATGCCAACGCCGTTGCTGTAGATGCTGCCGGCAATGCCTATGTAACAGGATCTAGCCGAGGCCTAGATACCCGTTTGGATTATGCCACCATCAAATACGACGCGAATGGCGCGCAACAATGGGTGGCGCGCTACGATGCCGTTCAAGTGAATAACCGCGCCAGTGCCATTGCCGTGGATACTGTCGGCAATGTCTATGTGACGGGCTCGAGCACAGACCCGGACTTTATTACCAGATTTATCACCATCAAATATAACAATGATGGCGTGGAACAATGGATCAAATCATACTTGGGGCCGTACCTCGGGTACGGTGCTGCTACAGAACTTGCAATCGACTCCGTCGGGAATGTTTACGTGGCAGGAACAAGCGACGGCGTCGGCTCCTCCAGAGATTATGCCACCATCAAATATAATGCTGCCGGTATGGAGCAATGGGTCGCGCGTTATAATGGATTGGGAAATAGTCTTGACGAAGCGAGCGATCTGGCGGTCGATGCTGCCGGCAATGTCTACATTACCGGGAGAAGCTATGGTCTTGGTACCAGTTACGACTACGCCACGATCAAATACAATTCCGCTGGGGCGGAACAATGGGTTGCGCGCTATGACGGCCCGGGAAATTCCTATGATCTTGACGCTGCTACGGCTCTCGTTATTGATGCCAGCGGCAATGTTTATGTAACCGGCTCGCAAGATGCGCATGACGTTTCTGAATTTGATCAAGATTATGCCACGATCAAATACAACGCTTCCGGTGTGCGGCAATGGGTGGCGAGCTACGATGCGCCCAAAAGTCTTGATGATTACGCTTCCGACATCGCTGTGGATGATTTTGGCAACGTTTATGTGACGGGAAAAGCCACTGATTATAATTTTATCCGGAATGGCGAAACCTTGGTCTGGGTTTTTGATTATGCCACCGTAAAATATGATCCCGCCGGCGAAGAAGAATGGGTGGCAAGATATGATGGGCCGAGCAATGGCTCTGACGAGGCGGTAGCCATTGCTCTAGATAACTCCGGCCACGTTTATGTGACCGGAACCAGTCCGGGGGGTGGCACGGGGTCTGATTTCGCAACGATCAAGTACACTCAGGAGCAATCACCCATTAACCGTCCGCCGGTGGTTGCCAATGCCATCCCGAATCAAATTCTCGCAAAGAATACTTCATTCACACGCGATCTCAATGCCGCTCCCGTCGTCTTCAGTGACCCCGATGAAGACACGCTAGCATACGCCGTCTTTTCGACCGCGCCGGAGAAAGCGTTGGCAACGATTGCCGGCAGTATTCTCACGGTCGCCGCAGTAGATACCGGCATTGCTACGATCATCGTTGAAGCCGTTGACGACAGCGGCGAGGCTGCGCAAACAACCTTTATCGTTACCGTCGTTGATCGCGCGCTAGTATGGCCGGGTGACACCAACAACGACGGCGTGGTCGATCAAAATGATGTGCTGCCCGTTGGGCAATATTGGGCACGCACCGGCCCGCAGCGGCCTTCGGCTTCTCTGAATTGGATTGCGCAACCCTGCCCGCTCTGGTCTCCGGTTTTAGCGACATATGCGGATGCCAATGGCGACAGTGTGGTGAACCAAGCCGAGATCTTTGCAATCGGATCGAATTGGGGCCGCTCTCACACCGGAGCTTCTATTCTGTCAGCCTCTCAGCACGTGAGAAATATGTCGCGCTCCTCTGCAAGCAGCAAGCTGACGCCTGTCGTGAAGAATGCGGGGATTCCAGGCGAGCAGTTTTTCATAAATATCCGGGCGTCCGAAGTCGCCAATCTCTTTGGCTTGGCCTTCGAGTTGATTTACGATCAACCGCAACTCTTGAAGGTTCTGACGGTGGAACCGGATAACCTGTTTGGCAACGACGTGGTGTACCTCTCGCGGGTTGACAGCGCGGCGGGCAAAATAGCAATCGGCATCAGCCGCAAATCCGGACAGCCTGGCGCGAACGGCGAGGGTTCATCGGTTCGCATTCTGGCACAGACCTCTGCTGCTACGCCCGTCGGCGCGATCATCAATCTCTCGTTGCAGAATGTCTTCGCGAACGGCCCGAATGGTCAAATAGTTTATTTAGAGACGGAATCGGCGCGCATAACCATTGGCCCCACTTCGGTTGATGACGAAACCACTGGTGCGTCGATCATCGCTTATCAGCTTCATCAAAACTATCCCAACCCTTTCAACCCCGAAACCTTGATTCAGTTCGACGTCCCCACAGCCGGGCAAGTTGTGGTGAAGGTTTACAATTTTCTGGGCCAGGAAATGCGCACATTGGTGAGCGGCATTCGCCAAGTAGGTCGCCATGAATTGCTCTGGGATGGCCGGGACAACCTGGGACGCAACGTGCCCTCGGGCGTTTATCTCTATCGCCTGCAATCCGGCTCGTTTACTCAAACCCGCAAAATGACCCTGTTGAGATAACTGCTGTTGACCGGGCAATAACTTTTCACAGCTCAAATGAAATTGCAAAGGAACATAACCATGAAAAAGATTTTCCTCGCTTGCGCTCTGGCTTTCATAACGGCTGGACAGATCTTCGCGCAACAGAATTGGGTTCGCCAGAACGGCGGCACAGTCAATAAGCTGAATGCCGTGTATTTCACAGACGCAAACACCGGCACGATTGCCGGCGATCTCGGCACGATTCTGCGTACCACCAACGGCGGCCAGACTTGGTTTTTTCAAGACGATCGCACGTTTGACATCAATCTGCGCGACGTTTTTTTCACCAACATCAACAACGGTATCATCGCAGGCCGCACCGGGACCGTACTTTACACGCGTAATGGCGGCGCCTTCTGGGGCGTGCATCAAGTCAACGGCTTGTTCGCCGAGCTTAACGGCGTTCATTTCATCATGGACAGCGTGGGGATCGCAGTGGGATCCGTCGGCAGTGTTTGGCGCTCCACAACCGGCGGGCGGATTTGGACCATCCTGTTCTCTTCTCTTATTCTAGATAATCTCAACGAGGTCGCCTTTGGCAATAATCAAAATGGCCTTGCTGTCGGCGGCACCGGCGCCGTTTATCGCACCAACGATGGTGGTGTTACGAGAAACTCCTGGACGCTAAGCAGAATCACCAACAACAATCTCTACGGCGTGTCATTCGGAAATCCGAATACGGCTTGGGCGGTGGGCCAAGGCGGCGTCATTTTTCGCACGACTAACGCCGGCATAAGCTGGAGTCCGCAAAACAGCGGCGTCACGGTCGACCTCAATGACGTGTTCTTTCTCGACGTCAACCTCGGCGTCGCCGTTGGGCAAGGAGGCACAATTGTGCGCACCATCAATGGTGGTCAAACTTGGACTCGAGACCTCAGCAATACACTGATTGATCTTTTTGGTGTTCATCTCAGCAATCCTGGCACAGGAACGGCGGTGGGAGGCAACGGCACGATTCTTCGCACTGCGCCCTGTATTTATGCCATCACTCCCACCAACCGCTCCTTTTCACCAGCGGGCGGCACTGGCATTGTGTCTGTGTCTGCCTCGGGCGGATGTAGTTGGACCGCGGTCAGCAACGTTCCTTGGATCACCATCACCGCCGGCAATACGGGCAATGGCAACGGCAACGTGAATTATTCCGTGGCGGCGAACAATACCACGACTCGCACCGGCACGATGACGATTGCCGGGCAGACTTTTACCGTGACACAAATGCCGTGCAGCTTTTCCATCGCGCCAACCACTCGTTCCATCGGACCTGAGGGCGGCGCCGGTAGTGTCGCGGTGACGAGCAACACGGGATGCACTTGGACCGCGACCAGCAACGTCAATTGGATCACGATCACTTCCGGAAGCAGCGGCACCGGCAATGGCACGGTGAATTATAACGTTGCCATTAACAACAGCTCGAATGCCCGCACCGGCACATTGACCATCGCCGGCAGAACTTTTACTCTCACCCAAAATTCCTGCAGCTTTGCCATCTTCCCCACTTCCCAATCGCTAGGCGCTGCGGGAGGCGCGGGCCGTGTGGACGTGACGACGAGCTCAGCCTGCAGTTGGATTTCGGCGAGCAACGACAACTGGATCACCATCACCTCAGGCAGCAGCGGCACAGGCAGTGGCGTGGTCACGTTCATGGCCTCAGCAAACACCAGTTCCAACTCACGTGCAGGAACCTTGACGATTGCCGGGCAACTTTTCAATGTATTTCAAGCGGGTGCCTCGGCTACCAACCGGCCTCCTTTTGTTGACAACGCCATCCCCAACCAAAGTCTGGTGGTGGGTTCCTCATTTGTGCGTGATCTTTCGGTGGTGTTCAGCGATCCGGATGGCGATCCTTTGAATTATTCCGTGAATTCATCGGCGCCTAGTGTTGCCGAGACCTCGCTCTCACTCAGCACGCTAACGGTTTCGGCACTGACCATCGGCAATGCCACGATTAATCTTTCAGCCAGCGATGGCCGCGGCGGCAGTGTGCAAGCCGGCTTCTCGGTCAATGTGATTTCTGCTCCCACCACTGGTTGCTGGACTGAAGATGATTTTGACAATCACTCGCTGGGTTGTTTGGATAGCCAAAACGATTGGCGCACCGTGCCCGGGCGAGCGTGCGCCCCAGTCATTCCGGATCCGAGTGGCTCCGGAAATGTATTGGAGCTGGATCCCGCGCCGGGCGCGACCATTATCATGAGCAAGATTGTCAACACGCAAACCAGCGGCATGCACGAGTTGGCGCTGCGCGTGATGGTGGAGCATCAAAACACCGGCGCGCAATCCATGGCCAAAATCGAAGTGAATACACCGAACGGAACCTTTTGGGACAAGAAATTCCAATTGTATTTCGGCGAGAGCATGCGCCTCAACTACAGCCCGACTGATGAAATCAACTTTCTGGCAAACGTGGTGGCCGGGCGCTGGTATGAGGTGAGAGCGATTTTCGATCTTGCCGGCAATCGTCTTGATCTGCTCGTGGACGGCAATCAAGTGATGACCAATTTGCCCATCGGCGCCGGCCCGATCACGGAAATCAGAATCAACGGATTTGATTATTCCGGCCGCGTGCTTCTCGATGACGTCAGTGGTTGTGTCTCTACTTTCGCTTCGAGCGTCAATCTGATCTACAACCAAGTCGACGCCGGCAGGTTTCCCCTCATTTGCAGTTATGTCACGGTTAATGACGGCCGCGGCAATCCGATCACCGGCTTGGATTCCACGCATTTTGTTGTGACAGAAAATGGGCAAATTCAGAATCCGATCAAGGTAACGCCCGTGGGCAGCACAAACGATCCCCTCACTGTTGGCATGGTCATCGATCGCAGCGGCAGCATGAGCGGTCAGCCCTTGCAGGATGCGAAAACGGCGGCGAATATTTTTGTCAATCAAATGGCGGCCAACGATCGCGCGGCCGTCATCAGCTTCAGCAATACCGTTATCGTCGATCAAGCCTTCACTTCCGACAAGGCACTGCTGACGCAGACGATCAACGCTCTGATTGCCGGTGGAGGCACGGCCATCTACGACGCGCTCATCGAGGCGGTCCGGCAAATGGATACGCAAACCGGACGCAAGGCGATCTTGCTGCTCACCGACGGCGAAGACGTTTCAAGCTCCGCCACTTTGCAACAGGCAATCAGCGCCGCAGTTCAGTCCGGCGTGCCCGTCTTCACTATCGGCTTGGGATTGACTTCGGGTAGCCTTGCCGAGCAAAGCTTGCAACAAATTGCCACAAGCACGAGCGGCCGTTATTACTTTGCGCCCAACTCGTCGGACTTACAGGAAATCTATCGGCTCATTTCTCAGCAGTTGCGCAGCCAGTATAAAATAACCTACACCGCCTCCAATCCCAGGCGATATGGCGGCACGCGCAACGTTCAAATCACGGTCAATTACCAGGGGCTTTCGGCTACCCGGAACAGAATCTATCTGGCGCCGCTTGACACGCCTGCCTCGGCTGCGATTGCCCCAGTTGTTGCAAGCCCGCAGCAAGCCGGGCAGGAATTTTGGGTTGAGATCATGGTCGGAGACAGCGCCAATCCCGTATCCAATCTCTTTGGCGCAAGCTTTGAGCTGAACTACTCCAACACGAACTACGTGGAGGCAGACACGAATGTCGTTCCCGGTGCTTTCTTGGGAAAAGATCTGGTTTTCATTTCCAATGTGCATGACGCTTCCGGGAAAGTCAGCGTTGGCGTCAGTAGCAAGAGCGGGCAAAGCAGCGTCAACGGCGCCGGTGTGCTTGCGCGCATCAAATTCCTCACGCTTCCATCCACGCCGGCGAACACGCAGGTGATGTTCACTTTGAGCAATCTCTCCGCGATCGACTCGGCGCGCCAAGCCATACCATTGACGGCCTTGGCTGACACGATCACCATTGACCGAGACACGGATGTGGATAACAGAAACGCAGCGCCGGTCACGGACTATCGGCTCGAGCAAAATTATCCCAACCCCTTCAACCCCTCGACGACCATCGCGTTCAGCTTGCCGGTTTCCGGGCGAGTGACGCTGACGATCTTCAATCTGCTGGGCGAAGAGGTTGCAACTCTGGTGAATCAAGAAAGGGCGGCAGGCCGCCATAGCATTCGTTGGAACGCGAGCAACATGCAAAGCGGCGTGTACTTCTATCGCTTACGCGCCGGTGATTTTGTGCAGACGCGCAAGCTCACCTTGGCAAAATAAGTCCGGAGTTTAATGACCGGCTACGACGGCAATTTCACGATGTGTTAGGTGCGTGCAAAAGTAGTCGGCGGGTTGAACCACGCGGAGGAACGTTGACGAACCCGAGTGATTGAAACTCATTGCAAAATTAAAACGGCGCTTCTCATAAAAATTGGGAAGCGCCGTTTTCGTATTGTGCCAAATTCATAAGAAGGAGATTGTCGAGCCTACCGTTCCGTGCGATGCACGTGCTCAATCTCGTTTACCATCTTTTGCGCCGCTCGCTGCTTTGCGCCCTTGTAATCCTTTGACACTGAGATGCATCTCCTCGGCGATTTCTTCATACTTGTAACCGTCAGCCATCATGAGCAGGATTTGTTGGGATTTCTCCGGCAATTGCCCCAACGCCTTCTGCACTTCCAATCGGCTCAAAACAAGATCGCCATGATCTTCCGTAGCAACCGCTGTTATTGCATTTTCCGATTGTTGCACGGCCGCTTCATGCGCTAGCTTTTGGCCGTGTGGTTTTTATGCCAATCTGTACTAGGAAGCTCAAAGTCATCAACGTATTTCACCACGAGTTTGAAAATTTTTTCCAGACCATTATAAAAGTTATTCAGATAACTTGCAAAGCCGACAATCGTGAAGTCCTGGGGGATTGTTTGTGAAATTTCCGTTAGCTTCTTCTCGACTCGTTCGACAACTTCTCGGAGGTCGTTTAATTCACCAGTAATCTTGAATTGAAATGCGATTATCCCGTTATTCCTTTTCATAAAGCACCTCGCCAAATTCTAAAATGCTTTCACGAAAGCCTTCATTGATTTTGTCTAAATGCACCAAATCAATCGGAAATTCTAAAACCTCACCGAGCTTGAGAAACCACTTCCACCACGCTGCACGTGGCATCTCAACGGCCAGATCGATATCCGAATCCAGCTTGAAGTATGATCGAGCACTGAGCCGAACAGGATGACCTTCGTCGCGCCGTGTTGCTCGAGAATTTCCACGGCTTGCAGCGCAATTTGCCGGGCGTGCGCACGGCGTTTTTCGATCTCCGCTTTTTCGAGCTGTTGGCGGCGCTTCCAACCGGCGATGTACGAGGAGTAATCGGGAGCATCCAGATCGGTGTTGGCGTTTTTCCGAAGGTCTTCATTCATGTCGTCATTCTCGTGAATGGTTCATCGCAAGAGCATGGTGGAATTTAAGACAACGCGCACAAAGAGCAAGAAAGTTTTCCAAAAATGATGAAGCCGGCGGAACGCGCGCATCGATCAAACAAAAGCCTCGGTAAAAAACGGCGAGAGATTTTACGCGCGGCTCGCGTCTTTAAACATGGTTGCAATTAGATCACCGTTGCTCTCAGAAAGTCATGAAGGAGATTTTCGCCATGAAAAGTATATTGATTTGCGCGCTGTGCTCGACCTTGATCGGGGCCGATTTCACGATAGCGCAAGAAGAAAAGCCCGGCACGCCGGCATATGTTTATGCCATCAGCGCCGGCGCAACGCTCGTCATCGGAGGCCTGTGGGCGTATCGCAATTTTGTGAAAGCGCCGTCGCCGCCGTCGCACAAGACGCTCAAGCAGCAAGCGCTGGACGAGCTGAAATACTTCGGAACCGAGGCCGAAAAAAAAGCTTTGAAGAAGCTCAAAACCACAGACGAAATTCACAACTTTATGGCGGCGTTTTGGAAAAAGCGCGATCCTTCACTTGGCACGGAAGAAAACGAGGCGCAGGAAGAGTTCTATCTTCGCCGCGATTACGCGAACGCCCACTTTGGCAAGGAAGGCTGGAAGACCGATCGCGGCCGGGCTCACATTCTCTACGGCCCGCCGGACGAGATCCAGCGACAGCCCATGATCGATCTTCAATTCTCCAACATGGACGGGCCTTCGATCAAAGCGATGGAGATCTGGATCTATCTTCGTCCCGCAAGCGGCAATCAGCCGGAGAACGTATTCAGCAATTTTTACTCCGGCGCGGCCAAGTTCGCATTTGCGGATTTCACCGGCACCGGGCGCTACACGCAGATTTATTCTTCCGAAGCGGGTGAAATTTCCGACCCGCGTATTTATGTCACCGGATTATCGTTGAGGCCTAATTGAATCGTTCCTAGTGGCGCGTTTGAAAAGTCCCCTCTTTGAGGGAATAGCCTGGTGCTCTACTTTTCAAATATCCACTGAGCGGCACTCCAGGTGCTTGCTCTGTGCTCTTGAAAGCTACGGCGTGCTCTGAAGAATCAGAGTCGCCGTTTTTTGTTTATGGACTTTTCTCCGGCGTTGCATCTCATCACCAACGATCCCTCTGCGGGTTTATTGCCCATCAATGATTCCACCGGCGTGGGCGCGGGCTTCGTGAGCTACACGGTTCGGCCCAAAGCGAACAGGATTATCCGAACCCGCAAATAAAAAATCCCCTTCGCAATTCTTTCGAAGGGGATTAATTTCAAAACACCGGGCTATTTTCGAAGGTGCGCGTTCAATTGCTCACGGCCTTGAGCGCGTTGATGACGCCGCCGGTGACCGTCTTGCCTTGCAAGCCAGGTGAAGGCTCGACCGAGTTCATCAGCTTGTCTTTCAGCTGCGTGTCGGTCAAATTCGGAAACTTGGCAAGCGTCAACGCGGCCACGCCCGCCACGTGCGGAGTCGCCATCGAAGTGCCGGAGAAAGTGGAGTAGGTGTTGTTCGGCGTGGTGCTGTAAATGTCCTTGCCGGGCGCACCGAGATCGACTTTGGTTGCACCATAGTTCGAGCCGGGAGGATCACCGCCGGGAGTGCCGCCGTTGCATCCGCAAAGGCCGGGAGTGCCGCCGCCGGAACCCCAGAGGGCACGGTCACCTTTGTGGTCGGTCGCGGCGACGGCCAGCACATTAGGCACGTCATAGTTCGAAGGATAATTCGGTTTTGAAGGATCGTCGTTGTCCGTGCCGTTGTTGCCTGCTGCCGCAACAAAGAGCGAGTTGGCTTGATCCGCAGCTCGAATCGCATCTTCCAAAGCTTGCGAACGGCCGCCGCCGCCCCAGCTGTTGTTGGTGAGATTCACGCCGAAACTATTTGCGTAGTTGATGGCTTCAATGGCTGCGGAAAGCGAGCCCGAGCCGCTGCCCGTCAAAAACTTCAACGGCATGATTTTCACCTTCCAATTCACGCCCGCCACGCCGAGGCCGTTATCACCCGCGCCGCCGATGGTGCCGGAGACGTGCGTGCCGTGGCCGTTGTCGTCGAACGGATCGTTGTCATCGTTCGCAAAATCCCAGCCGCGCCAATCATCGATGTAGCCGTTGTTGTCATCGTCGATGTTGTTGCCCGTGTTGGGATCGTTGGGATCGCTCCACGCATCTTCGCCCGGGTTCGTCCACATGTTTGCGGCAAGGTCGGGGTGCTTGTAATCCACGCCGGTGTCGATGACGCCGACAATGATGCTGGTATCGCCGGTGGTGACGTCCCACGCTTCGGGCGCGTCGATGTCTGCGTCCGCAGTTCCGCCGGTTTGGCCGGTGTTGTTCATGCCCCAGAGGCGATTGAAGTCGGGATCGTTGGGAGTATCGAAGGCGTAGTAAAGATAATTCGGCTCGGCGTATTCGATGTTGGCTTTGTTCTTCAGGCTTTCGACAGCCTGCATTACGTCTTTGCCGGCTTCGACTTTCACCACGAAGATCGAGTCGCCTGCGACGCTATCCGACATGGTCAAGCCCATGCTGGCAAGCGAGGCCGTGCGGTCACCGGGCGTTGCGGTTTTGAATTTAACCACGACTTCGCCCGGCACGAACTGCGGCCGCGCTTCCTGTTGCGGCGTTTGCGCGCTGAAGACCATCAGCAACAGAAACACCGCCAAAACACTCCACCACTTTTTCATAGATCGTCCTTTGGTTTGAACTTCGAAACTATGCGCCTGTATTTCAGGCAGTAAAATTTAATACGGCGTTGGAATCGGTTTGCACGTAGGGCAATCCCGTGGCTTGTTCAATTCAACGGACACGAACGGGCCTGGAAACTCTCGTGTTTCAATTCTGCTTCTCCGGAATGCGATATTCCAAATTCGGCTCCGCGTATTCGACTTTGGGGTCGGCTTGCAATTGTTTGATCATTTCTTGCGCGGTTTTGCCCGGCGGCACGCGATACACGCGCACGCCGATACCGCGCAGGTCTTTCACCTTCTGCAAACCGAACGCGGCTGCAAACGCCCCCGCCGAATCTTCCGGCACGGTGGTTTTGAATTTCACCAAAATTTCTTCGGCCTCGGCGACTTGCGCAGCTTCACACGGCGGCACGCGCTCGGAGCTCGATTCACCGCAGGGGCCCAAATTTACCATGGTACAGGCGGCAAGCATGAGAGAATAAGAAACGGTTCGCATAGCTTTACCCTCGACAGCGTGTTGTGAGAATATGTGCGGCGCGGAATTACGGTAAACACAAAAATCGCGGTTGTCAACAGATATTTCTTCATCGAACGAATAAAGCCGATTGTATACTCTGCCGTCAGAATACGCTGCGTTCCTTTGAAGAAGTGCCTGCGCATCTGGGTTTTGAAGCTCAACGCCGGTTCTCAGCTTTTACTGACTGCTGGGAGCTGATCGCTCAAACCTCCAGTGTCATCTTAAACTTCTTCGCGCTGACCATCAAAAAGAAAAGCCCCATGAAGGCCAGCACGCAGACGGAAATCCAGACGTGCTCCAGCGTGTTGCCCTTCAACATCACGCCGCGGATCACGGGAAGAAAATAGCGCGCGGGCACGATATAGGTGACGAATTGCAGAGGCTTGGGCATTGCTGAAATCGGAAAGATAAAACCCGAGAGCATGATGGTGGGCAAGAGCGTGCCCACCAAAGCCGACATCATGGCAACTTGCTGCGTGGCCGCGCGGGTGGAAATCAACAAGCCGAACGCGAGCGCGACAAAGACGAAGAGCAGGCAGCCCGCGAGAATCAAAAGCAGATTACCGACAATCGGCACTTCGAACCAAAAGCGTGCGACGAGCAGAACGATGATGCCGTCGAGGAACGCGAGCAGAATGTACGGTACCACTTTGCCGATAATGATTTCTTGCGGCCGCACGGGCGAGACCAAAATCTGCTCCATCGTGCCGGTTTCTTTTTCGCGCGCGATGGTGATGCTTGTGAGCAAAGCCGAGATCATCATGAGAATGATCGCCACCAAGCCGGGCACGAAGAAATAAGAGCTTTTCAACGTCGGGTTGTATTGAATCGTGGCGCGCACGTCCAGCGGCGTTACGAGGCCGCGCCCGGCGTTATAGTTTTGCAAAACCGCGTTCGCGTAGTTTTGAATCGACTGCGCCGTGTTGGAATCGCCCGCGTCGATGAGCATTTGCACCGTGACGGGAATCGGCGCGGCCAGCGCTTGCGCGAAATCGTGCGGGATGATGAGAACGATCTTGACCGCGCGCTGTTGAAAGAGAGTTTCCACCTCCGACTCCCCGCCGTTAAAATAATTCACCGTGAAAAAGCGGCTGCCTTGAAACGCGCGCACCAGCTCGGCGCTCGCGGGAGACTTGGAATGATCGAGCGCTGCGAGATCGATATTCTGAATCTCCATGTTGATCGCATAGCCGTACATCAGCAGCATGAACACCGGCATCGCGAAAACGATGACGAGCGTCCGAAAATCGCGGCGGATGTGAATGAACTCTTTGCGGATGATGGGGAGGACTCTTGAAGACATAAAGCTCTTGTTTGTGAGTGAATGCGTGCGTGGGAGTGTGGGAGACAGGGTGAGCCGGGGAAGGCGGAGCGCTTCCCCACCGTCATCGATTCTCCGTTTGTCCTTTTCTCTTTTTATCCCTTTCTCATCACCTATCCACCAACTGAATGAACACCTCTTGCATCGTCGATTTCTGATACTGCTGCTTCAACTCTTTCGGCGAGCCGAGCGCAACGACCTCGCCTTGATACATGATCGAAACGCGATGGCAGTATTCGGCTTCGTCCATGTAATGCGTGGTCACAAAAATCGTTTTGCCTTGTTCGGCCATGTGATAGATCAAATCCCAAAAGTTGCGGCGCGCCTCGGGATCGACACCGCCGGTGGGTTCATCGAGAAAGATGATCGGCGGATCGTGCAAGAGCGCGCAGCTCAACGCCAAACGTTGTTTGAAGCCCAACGGCAGTGAGCGCGTCGTCATGTCCGCTTGCTCGCGCAGTCCCAATTCCTGCAAAAGCTGCGCGCGTTTTTTTAATAAAGCCTCGCGGCGCAGGCCATAAACGCCGCCGTAAAATTCGATGTTTTCAGCGGGCGTCAAATCTTCGTAGAGTGAAAATTTTTGGCTCATGTAGCCGATGCGTTGTTTGATCTTTTCATTCTCTTTGTAGATGTCAAAGCCCGCGACCGAGCCTTTGCCGGAGGAAGGCAAGAGCAAACCGCAGAGCATGCGGATGGCGGTCGTTTTGCCCGCGCCATTCGCGCCGAGAAAGCCGAAGATCTCGCCTTGCCGCACGCTGAGATTGAGATTCTTCACCGCTTCGAATTTGCCGAAGCGCTTGCCGAGGTTTTCAGTTTGAACGGCGTAGTTGGACATAAATTTTATTTCACAGGCGGTATTCCGAGATCTTTGCAAATCTTCTTTGTCAGAAGGTCGTCTATCTCATTATGCCTCGGAACCGCAGACCTTTTGTTTAAAGCCGGATTATGCCACCACGAGTGGCGTCCGCCTTCTCTGAGCATTTCGCACCCGTGCGAACGAAGATACCGTATGAAATCGCCGCGTTTCATGCCGCAATCCGCTCTTCTTGATAATCATCTCCCGCGGCGGCAGTCGCGTCTTGCTTATTAAACTCCAGCGCTTCACGCAGAGTTACTTTGAGGCTCTCCAGCAATTCCTCACGAGTGGCTTCTTGGCAATTGACCCCAGAAATTTCTGCAATCCAACCGATCCACCAATCGCCACTCTGCTTGATCACTGCGGTGTAAACGTTGTTCATGGAACCTCTTTCACGGCGAATCGCCGTTTTTAGTTTTTCCCGAGAATCCGAAACTTTGGCTTAATTTTAAGGCTGGGCAGCGCTCCCAATTTTTGCCAATACAAAGCCTCGATTTTTTCGGCGGCATCTATGGCTTCTCTCGCTTCTTTCTCACCAATCGTTTCAAAGGGAATATCCGCATTTCGGGTGTTCTTGTCATAAAGAACCTTGCCGTATTTGAAAATGTGATGCAGGTAAAAAGGGTTTTGTGCTCGGAAGTTCCAATCTACTTCTGAAGGCTTGCGGACACGTATATCAGCGGGGAAACGCCTTCCCATGAGAAGATCATCGACAAGGCGTTCCTGTAGGCGGCTGGATTCTTCGCCGTCCTTGACAATAAAAAGATCGAGATCGCTGTCCTTGTGAAAATCCCCGCGCGCATAGGAGCCATACAGAATGATTTTCTCCGGTTGAATCTCCCGCACGATTTTATGCACGATGTAATCGATCAGCTCCGGCGTGATTTTGTCGGTGTGCAGCCTTTCGTCAATCTTCATGATAATTACGCCTCTTATCGTTGTAGCTTCTAGCTCGAAGATAAGCTCGCCCGCGCCATTTTCGCCAGAGTTTTTTAATCCGCCCTTTTCATCAACTCCATAAACGTGTCTTCGATGCCCGCTTCGATGCGGCGCATGTCGGTGATGGGATGCGGCGCGCTGAGAATGATACGATTGATCGCCTCGTGCATGAGCGGCTCCGAAAAACTCACGTGCAAACAGTCGCCAAAGATTTGCACGGATTGCGCCGCTAGCTCTCTTTTGAAATAAGGCAGCACCAGTTGCGGGTTGGGCGCGAGGACTTCATAGAGCGCGTGCGGAAAATTTTTCGTGATGTCACGCGGGTCATCGAGCGCGAGCAGCTTGCCTTTGTGCATGAACGCCACGCGATTGCAGAGCAGCGCTTCGTCCATGTACGGCGTGGAAACGAGAATCGTCACGCCCTCCACGCGAAGCTGTTGCAAGATTTGCCAAAACTCGCGGCGCGAAACCGGATCGACGCCCGTAGTCGGTTCGTCGAGAATCAACACTTTCGGTGTGTGAATGAGCGTGCATGAAAGCGCGAGTTTTTGCTTCATACCGCCGGAGAGTTGTTTCGCCAAACGATGTTTGAACGGCTCCAGTTTGCTGAAGTAATAAAGCTGCTGTAAGCGTTTCTTCTTTTCGGAGGCCGTCACGCTAAAAAGATCGGCGAAGAACATGAGGTTCTGCTCCACCGAAAGATCGGGATAGAGCGAGAAGCGTTGCGGCATGTAGCCGAGCATGCTGCGAATCGCGGAGATGTTGCGGCGCACGTCGAACTCCGCGATGCGCATTTCGCCGGCTTCAATGGGCAGGAGCGTGCAGAGCGTGCGCATCGTCGTGGTCTTGCCCGCGCCGTCCGGGCCGATCAAGCCGAACAACTCGCCCTCGCTGATCGCCAGCGAAAGCTCATGCACCGCGCGCAGTTCGCCGTAGCTTTTGGAGAAGTTTTCGATGAGGATGATTGCAGGCATAATTCAACCCAACAATCGCGGCTTGCTTTTCAAATAGAACACGATTATCTTGACGCAACAAATGAAAGCTGGTTTTCATCAAAAGGTGACTTATGGTTGCGAAACAAAAGGCCTCCGCCTATCATGAATTGGTCGATCTTATTGCGCGCTCCGACCCTCAGCGCGTGCTTGCGTTTCGTCTTTCCCGCCAAACCGCGCAACGAGTCGAAACATTAGTCAACCAAGAAAAGATCAGTCAACTCTCTTCCTCAGAACAAGAAGAGTTGGATACCTATATGCACCTGAGTCGTATCGTTATGCTAGCCCAGGCGCAAGCTCATAAACTCTTACATGGGACATCTACCTCAAAAGCTGCGTGACACGGTACGACGACGCGCGAGATACCGCTGCGAATACTGCCTCATCCCTGAAAAGTATCACCCTCTCCAAAAACTTCACGTCGATCATATTTTCAGCAAAAAGCACGGCGGGCAAACCGAGCTTTCCAATCTTGCTTTGGCTTGCGCCGAGTGCAATCGTAAAAAAGGCATTGCAATTGGCAGCCGCAAACACGCTGAGGACGCATTCATTCCACTTTTCAATCCTCGCACCGATAAATGGAACGAGCACTTCGAACTCAACTGGGCGATCATTCGACCGCAAACGGACATCGGGGAAATTACCGTCAAGATTTTGGGCCTTAATGAAGACGTGCGGATTGCCTTCCGCGAATACCTCATGTTAATCGGCGCTTACCCACCATCATCCAAATAGCTCTTGCTTTTATAGCCTCGGCTCCAGCACAATCGCCACCGGCATGCCGTGCTTCAAAACTTTATCGGGATTGTCGATGTTGATCTTCACGGCATATACGAGTGCGGTGCGGCTTTCTTGCGTGAGAATATTTTTCGGCGTGAACTCGGCTTTGGCGCTGATCCATGCGACGGCGCCCGTGAGTGTTTGCGTTGTGCCGTCAATCCGCACTTGCGCGGCTTGGCCAATCTTCACTTTCGGCAAATACGTTTCAGAGATAAAAACCTTCGTCCACATTTTGGAAAGGTCGATGATTTCCACCACCGGCGCGTTCGGCGGGATCGTCTCGCCCGTGTCGTAATAGCGCGTTGTGATCGTGCCGTTGAGCGGCGCTTTCACCGTAGCATCATTGATTTGCCGGCGCAGAAGTTTGCTCTGCGCTTCCAAGCCTTTCGCTTTGCCGGTGAGCGCTTGCAGATTTTGTTGTGCGGCTTCATAGGTATTCTGCGCGCGGTCGAAATTAATCTTGGCATCATCGCGCGTTTGCTCGCTCGCCGCGCTCTTTTGAAAAAGATCGAGAAAACGTTCATAGCGCGTTTGCGCATAATCGAAGTCTTCCTTCGCGCGGCGTAGATTGGTTTCCGCCATACGGCGCTGCGCGGAGAGTTCTTCCAAGCCCGCCTGCACTTGCTCGAGTTGATAACTCAACTTCTCAGTATCAACCAATGCAATGGTGTGCCCGAGCGTGATCTCATCACCTTCGCTCACCGCCACTTGCAGCAAATAGCCGCCGGTCTGCGCCGAGACTTTTACGGCCGTGCCTTCGACGATGGCGCTCGCCTCAAAGGTTGAAGTCTCCTTCTTATTACAAGCGCTCAAAAGCAGCGACAACACGAGCAAGAATTTTTCAAAACGCTTCATTGCTTCCTCCGAGTATTCTCTGGGATCATGACTCTTTTCATACCCTGTCATTCAGCAGGAATCTTTTTCAGCATAACCGCTTCTTCCAGTGCTTAAAAAGATTCCTACTGAATGACACCACACGGAGACGCGCACAAGCC
>Ga0247727_10003501_pt1 | contig 34631 bp, 33 predicted proteins | sample WisWelCaveWW1625_FD_202498 | JGI IMG/M metagenome (GOLD analysis project Ga0247727, IMG submission 202498) | Biofilm microbial communities from Wishing Well Cave, Virginia, United States - WW16-25 | ecosystem: Environmental > Aquatic > Deep subsurface > Groundwater > Cave microbial mat | place...
ACTTGCGACGCCCGTAACGACTTGACCTCGGCGCCCTTCAGCGCAATCCCCGCCTCAACCGTCTCGAGGATCGTGTAGTCGTGGAACGCGCGCCGATTACTTGCAACGATTTGCTCCGCCACCGTCGTCGATACTGTAGCATAGCCCCCATCGGAAAGCAAGATAACCCATGTTAAGCCAGCGAGTTGCAGGTTAGACCCAGCTACAAGCCGCAAGCTACAAGGAAAACTGACCAAACCTATCCCGCTACTAGAACTCTTTGAATCCGCCTTGTCGCAGTTGCTTGCAGTTGCAATTTGCGAATGCCGTTTTAGCAATTACTTGCAACTTGAAGCTTGTGACTTGTAGCTGGCTTCCTCTACCGGCGGCGCAGCACCGTCACCATCCGCCACGACTGACTCGGCACATGGTACGGCTGCCCAAGGTCAAACCCAGCAAACTGCCCCACCAACTCAAAATCCTCGAGGCGATGGCAGAATGCCGTCCACTCTGTCGCTAGGAAGAACCGTGTGATCACACGCCCTCCCTCAATACACGTGCGCTGTTCCCCCTGCTGCACCTCAAACACCAACTCATCCTCAACGGTGCGGCACGCCCAATCGAGCGACTCCGGATGCTGCCGGTACGCAACGCGCACCGTCACATCATCCGCCGTCTGCTCCCAATCGTATGACTCGTACCCGATGCGCCGCTCATCGTTCGGCATCCAGCAATCGACAACATAGAGACCGCCAGGCGCAACGCACCGCGCCACCGTCGTGAAGTGATCCGCCAGCTCCTCATCCGTCACGGCGTAGCGCAACGTGTCCATCAGACACAGCGCCACATCAAACACGCCGCCCAATCCGAGCCGCCGCAGATCGCCGCAGAAGAAACGCACCGGCAGCCGCAACGATGCTGCGCGTGCGCTGGCAAACCGCACCATCGCTTCATTCACGTCACAGCCGGCGCCGTGATAACCGCGTCGCCCCAACTCCAACGCATGACGACCGGAGCCGCAGCCAATATCCACCACGCGCCGCACGGAGCGCCGGGCGTCGCGGGTAAACACCGCCGTCAGAAAATCACACTCCTGCTCGGTGTTCCAACGATACCCGATGTCGTACCACTCGGGAAAGTCGTACACCCGGTGTCCACTCGACATGCTGAATCCCCAGTCGCACAACGGCGGCATCCACGACCGCTGCCAACATCCCGTCCAACCCCACGCCGATCATCTCACCCAACAAACCGAACGTGTCATCGGGCGCCATCGATGGCAACGGATTGACTTCGAGAACATGCGGTACCCCGCGGCCATCCAGCCGGATGTCAACGCGCGCCATATCGCGGCACCCAAGCACCCGGCACGCTCTCCCGGCGGACAAAGCCACCGCTGCCGTCTGCGCCTCATTCAGCATCACCGTATCAAGCAACGAGCGGCATCCTGACGCGTAATCCGACGCATCAAAGAGATGACACGCCAGCCCAGTGGCACGATCCCGCTGCCGCTCCACCGGTGGCATCACCACCTCGCACGACGGGCCCACCACCGCCACCGTGTACTCCGGCCCATCGATCCATTCCTCTACCAATGCCGGCTGCCGATACGTCTCGATGATCCACCGCGCCCGCCGCTTCCCCGCCTCAGCATCGCGCGCGACCGCCCCCTCGCCCATCCCCATGCCCGATCCTTCCCACCGCGGCTTCACCACCACCGGATACTGCAACACCCACCACGGCGCATCGTCCAGCACCCGGGCCACGCAGAACCCGTTCGGCACCCTGATCCCGACCGACCGAAACAACCGCTTCGCCACCCACTTGTCCAATGCCGCCCCCAATGCCGTCGCATCAGAACCGACATACGGTACACCGGCAAGCTCCAGTACGATCGGCACCTCTGACTCCCTGTTGCGTCCACACCATCCTTCAGAGAGATTCAGCACAAGATCGATGTCGTGGCATGCTCGTTGAACAAGCAGCGCGCGCACGTTGCCGATCATCCGTACAGTCACACCAGCCGCCCGCAACGCAGCAGCCACTGCCTCAATCCGCTCCGCCGGATCGCACTCAACGGCAATATCCGGCGGATCGCCGAATCGCACCGGATACTCCGATCGTAGATCGTAGGTCACGCCAACCACAAACGGCACCGCCCTACCTCCCAAGCAATCCGGAGAGCGCCAGGAAACATGGCACCGTGATGACGCTCGCCAGATACGTCACTACCATCCCCTGCGCAATCAATAGCTCCTGCGACGCGCTATATCGGCGCGCGATGATCGCCAGCGACGTAGCCGGCGGTACCGCCGCCTCGATCACCAGCACAAACGCCACCAGCCGATCCACCGGCATACAGCGCAACCCCACCAGGATCACGCACGGCATCACGATCAGCTTCGCCACCGTCAGCCGTGTCAACACCCCCCACGATACCGCCCGACGCACAGCAAACTCCCCCAGAATGCCACCCAGCACCAGCATCACCAACGGAATCACGCAATCGCCCAACCAACGCATTGGCTGCAGCACCGCGTCCGGAATATGACGATCCCATCCGACCGCCACCAGCGCGAGCGCGACGATCGTCGCGATCAACGGCGGCGTCAAACATTCCGTCCAGTCAGCACCCTGACCACGATGCCCGATCAGCAGCCAAACGCCCAATGACCACATCATGGGCCCGAAACCGAGAATGAAGAGAAAGATCAGCGTGTAGGCCTCCCGGGCCTCCGCTGCAGGCAGGAGCGCTGCGGCAATCGGCAACGGCAGATAGCCGGCATTGGGAAACCCGACAAGCGCCGCAAACGCTCGACGTTCCGGCACCGGCAATCCACGGCTGAACACCCATCCCACCGCCAAACCAACCGCCAACATCCCGACAAAAAGCAGTGGCATGCTCCACGAACCGCCGTACGATGTGAACGGCTCCCGCTTGACCAAGCTCACCACCGCCAGCGCCGGTAGCGCGACATCGATTGACAACCGCGTCAACGCGCCGATCACCTCCGTGGTGAACCAGCCGCGCCGCTGCAGCCAGAATCCGATCGCCACCAAGGCAAACACCTGCCCCATCGCCACCGCTGCCACGCGCGCCGACTCCACCATACTCTGCATCGTCACTTTCCACCGATCGTTACCATAGCGACAACATCATACAGCAGTAGCTCCCTCGCACGAGCATCTCCGTCACTCTTGTCTACCGCCGCGAACATGCTATGGTTTTCTTTAGGCCATTACACAAAGCATACGCACAAGTTAAGAACACAATACACCAAAAGATTGAAAAACAGGAGGCTCGCCATGAGATCTCGAACAGCACTCATTCGCCTGCTGATCATCAGCATGATCCTCTCGACAAGCATCTCCACAGCCGCCGCCGAGAACGGTCCCGGCAACAAGCTGGAGCGGGGGCTGATCAACTGTTTCACCGGATGGATCGAGATTCCCAAACATGCCATGCACATGAAAGACAAGGCCGGCAACCCGGTCTCCGGCGTGCTCTACGGTACGCTGCACGGCACCGGCCAAGCCATCGCCCGCACCGGCTACGGCATGCTCGACACCTTCACGTTCTTTGTACCAGACTATGACCGTCCGACCATGGACGTCGAGTACGCTTGGACCGACTGGCATCGAGAGCAGGAACCAGCATACGCTCAAGCCAGCGAGGATCGCTGGACGCGCCATTGACACCGCGCGAACGATTGCATACCATAACGAGGCGCGTTGATCGGTCTGCAACACGCTCGTGCCGAAGTGGCGGAACCGGCAGACGCGCTACGTTCAGGGCGTAGTGAGGGTAACCTCATGAGAGTTCAAATCTCTCCTTCGGCACCAACTCCAAAACAAAAACACGTGTCAGGTGTCATGTGTAAAGAAACCGGAGAAGATGGGTTCGCGTACCCCCGGCAACCACACATAACCCGTCTGACGTGTTCCCCTCGACATGAAATCCACAGTACGTACCAAGTTGCATCTGTAGTGTGTCCTGAACACCTAAAATAAGTGCCCGCAGACGTGCATTCGCACAGAGTCTCTTTCTCCAATTTGAGAAAACTCACAGGAAAGTGCAACGTGAACCAAGTCGACCAAGGCAGTTTTGACACCTGACACCTACCACATGACACGTGTTTTATTAGAAGGCGTTAATGCGATCGATGAGCTGGCGTAAACGACCGAACGAGGATCGGTTGAAGCGGAACACCACACGCGGCAAATCGACAAGATCGTTGTCCTCTACCTCATCCGGTAAAGGCCCTGACCGGCGGAACTCACCCAACGCCAGAATGTCTCGGAACTCGCGTGACAACGTCTTCACCGAAGCAGCAGAAAGCGGCGTCGCAAGACGAATAACCGTTTCATCACCAACATACCGAATCGAGTGATACCGCGAGTAGAACGATACGACTTCGTCGCAAGCCGCCTCCGGGGACGTCACCACGTGGTAGAGCGATCGATCCTCTTTGGAGATCATGCCACCATCGCAGAGTTGCCGATCGAGGAATCGCAGCATCGTCTTCCAGTAGCTACCACCCGGCACATCCACCAGCACGATGGGACGCGGCTCAGACTTGCCGGTCTGCACGAGTGTCAATGACTCAAAGCCCTCATCCAACGTCCCAAATCCGCCAGGAAACAACATGGTGGCGTGTGATTCCTTGAGAAAGATGAGCTTGCGCGAGAAGAAATACTTGAAGTGCATGAGCTTGGGATCTTTGGCGATGATAGGGTTGGCCTCCTGCTCAAACGGCAGGCGAATGTTCACCCCGAAACTCGCCTCCGACCCAGCCCCCTCATGTCCAGCCTGCATGATGCCGCTGGCAGCCCCCGTGATCACCAGCCAACCGGCATTGCGCAGCAGGCGCGCCGTCCGTACCGCCTGTCGATAGTGCGGGTCCTCGCGTGGCGTGCGGGCCGAGCCGAAGATCGCCACTTTGCGCACATGTCTGTACGGCCGGAAGATCTTGAAGGCGTGGCGTAACTCCTTCAACGCTGAATTCAGAATCTTGAGATCGCCGGTCGTAGTCCGGTCTACACCAAGCTGATAGACCGACTCGACCATCTCCGTGAGCAGGCGTCGATCAAGCGGATCGGAAACATGCCCCAAGAGCTCGGTGGCATGCTGCACGGCCTCACGAACGCGCTGCTCGATGGAGATGTCTCGTCGTCGAGAACGGCGGGGTGCCGGGGGAACCGGCGATGTCACGGCGTTCCGTCCGATGACGATTGGCCAGCAACTGCCGATGCCGCATCGCTCACGAAAGCGGAGGCCGGTGCGTCATGTGACCGGTCCAGATATCGCCGAACGCCACTGAGCACCACATCGAAGGAAGGAATGACGTTGTCCCGAACCTGGCGGGCGAAGTGATTGATCGGTAACCGAGTCATCGTATTGACCAGAAAGATCTGCTCCATCGGCTCGGAAAACTGGCGCTCCCACAGCGGCTGATCGGAATCCATCGGCTTGAGCTGGCACCGGATCGATGTCAGATAGGTGGCTGTGGTCGGATACCCTCCCTGCACAACACACTCCATCTGCCGTACTTCACAGAAGAGACGATACGTCGGCGCCACAGACCCTGCAGCGTCTGCCGGCACCGCCTCAACGCCCATCGCCCGCAACCGCTGTATCACAATCTGCTGAAGCACCGATGCAGTCGGCGTCCCATCGGTCGGACTTTCCTCCGTTTCCCCCGCGCTATCCGACTCGTCGGATACCCACGTCACCGGCTCCACCGCCACCACCGCCGCGCCGGACACCACCGGCTGCTCAGCAGCCGCCTCTCGCCTAATCTCATCCAGCCACGGAGACGACGGCCACAATGACGGAAACCGATGTACCGCCGTCGTGCGCTGACATCCCACCCCAACCACCATGCTCATCAATCCAACGAAGACCACACCCCGGATCCCGACCGTCCAGCCGATCATGGCTATGCTTTCTCCTTCTTCGACTCGACCAGCATCATCGGATAACTGCGGATCAACTCGTTGTTGATCAATACCTCCACCCAGTACCGCCCCTGCGTGGCAAACGTGACGTTGTTAAACTCCGAGATCACCGTGTGATGCGCGTCGAGATCGTTCAGAGCAAACGTTACCTCGGGACTCTCCACCAGCGGTGTATTGTCATGCGCCGACACCACGCGGGTCCGTTGCACAAACTCCCCCGTCCCCTTGCACCAGCGGTTCGCCACGAAGAGCCGCGGATGCACGGCGGGAAACTTGCGGGCATGAATGATCTCGAACAACCCCAGGAGCATGAACTTGCCATTGTCCTCGCGACGTACATCGTCGCAGAGCACCGAGAACTGTAGATCCGGCTTGATCATCGTTTCCGTCATAACGTTGACACCATCCAGTTGGAGATCACTACGACCGCGTGCCGACGTTGTCTGCCGCCAGCGCCGCTTCGATCTTCGCCACCTGCTCCTTTGGCTGCACCTTCCAGAATTTCGGCTGATACTCCACCCAATGAGCCAGGACTGACTCGGCCCTCGGGCTGCCGGTAAGTTCCAAGTGCCGACGCACCATGGAGCGTGCCAGCTCCACATCATCCTCCGCCTGCAACCGCTGGATCGTCACCAACTGTGGATTATACCGTTGCGGAAAATCGCCGGCTTCGTCCAGCGCATACGCAACGCCGCCGGTCATCCCGGCGCCAAAATTGCGCCCCGCTTCACCGAGAACGATCACCACACCGCCCGTCATGTACTCGCAACCGTGGTCGCCGACACCCTCCACCACCGCCCGACCGCCGCTGTTGCGTACGCAGAATCGCTCGCCCGCCCGGCCCGCCGCATAGAGCGCACCGCCGGTCGCCCCATACATCACGGTATTACCGATGATCACGTGCTCATGCCAGACAAACGTCGATTCCGACGGCGGGCGGACCGCCAGCTCGCCACCGCTCATACCCTTGCCCACGTAATCGTTCGCCTCCCCCGTCAGAACCAACCGCATACCGCGAATGCTGAACGCTCCGAAGCTCTGCCCGGCGCTACCGCTCAACTGCACCTCGATCGTGCCCTCCGGCAAACCTGTGTCACCGTAGCGTTGCGCAATCATGCCGGAGAGCTTGGCTCCGACCGTCCGGTGAATATTCTGAATCGGGTACGACAACCGCACCGGCGCCCCCTGCTCGATCGCCGTCCGAGCGTCGGCAATGATCTGATCATCCAGCACCACATCATGATGCCAGTCGTTGCGCTCCTGCCGGCACCGGCGCGAACTCTTGCCCGACGGATCGACCTGCGTCAGAATCCGCTGCAACCGCAACCGCTGCGCCTTCGGCAACGCCACATCCTCCCGCGCCTGCAACAGCTCCACGCGCCCGATCATCTCATCGAGACTGCGCGCCCCGAGCGATGCCAGAATATGACGCACCTCCTCGGCGATATATCTGAAGAACGCGACCACCGCCTCAGGCGTACCGGTGAACTTAGCACGCAGCTTCGGATCCTGTGTTGCCACTCCGACCGGGCAGGTGTTGAGATGGCACTGACGCGCCATCACACACCCCTCCACGACAAGCACCGATGTGCCGAAACCATACTCCTCAGCCCCCAGCAGCGCAGCGATCACCACGTCGCGCCCGGTCTTCATACCGCCGTCCGTCCGCAGCTTCACCCGTCCCCGCAGATCGTTGAGCATCAACACCTGCTGCGTCTCCGAAAGCCCAAGCTCCCACGCGCTGCCGGCGTTCTTGATCGAAGAGAGCGGCGATGCCCCAGTGCCACCATCGTGACCGCTGATGAGGATCAAATCGGCATGTGCCTTTGCGACACCGGCAGCGATCGTCCCCACACCGGCCTCCGCCACCAACTTCACTGATACCCTGGCACCCGGATTGATATGCTTGAGGTCGTAGATGAGTTGCGCCAGATCCTCGATGCTGTAGATATCGTGGTGCGGAGGCGGCGAGATCAACGTCACACCCTCGACGGTATGGCGGATTCTCGCAATCTCAGCAGAGACTTTGTGCCCGGGCAGCTGCCCTCCCTCACCGGGCTTGGAGCCCTGCGCCATCTTGATCTCCAGCTCACGCGCCGACATCAAATATGCCGGTGTCACGCCGAACCGTCCCGATGCCACCTGCTTGATTGCGCTACACATCGAGTCGCCGTTCGGCAGCGGCTTGTACCGTTCCGGATCTTCCCCGCCCTCACCGCTCCCGCTCTTGGCACCGATCCGGTTCATCGCGATCGCCAGCGTTCTGTGTGCCTCGCGACTGAGCGCCCCGTGCGAAATGCTCGCCGTGGCGAATCGCTTCATAATCGTCTCGGCCGGCTCCACTTCCTCGATTGGCACCGGCTGCGACGGCTTGAACACCAGCAGATCCCGCAGCGTAACCGGCTCCCGCGTGTTCACCAGCTGCGCGTAACGCACATAGGCATCCGCATTCGCTTTCCGCGTCGCCTCATGCAACGACTTGATGACATCCGGATTGAAGGCGTGGTATTCCCCCTCCCGACGAAACCGATAGAACCCGCCGACATCCAACGCCGGCGCCCCCTCCGGCGGAAACGCCACCGCATGCCACCGCAAGACATCCACCGCAATATCCTCATAGCCGATGCCGCTGACGTTCGACGCCGTCCCCGTAAAGCATTCCTCCACCAGCGACTCATGCAGACCGATCGCCTCGAAGATCTGCGCCCCGTGATAGCTGGTCACGGTGGAAATTCCCATCTTCGACATAATCTTGAGCAACCCCTGCTCAATCGCCTTCCGATAATTCGTCAAGGCCTTCTCAACCGGCAGATCCTTGATCTCTCCCGAAGTAACCAGACCCTCCACCGACTCCAGCGCCAGATACGGATTGATCGCCGTCGCCCCATAACCGACGAGCGTGGCAAAGTGATGGATCTCGCGTGGCTCACCACTCTCCAGGATTAACGATACCTTCATCCGCTGCCCCCGGCGAATCAGGTGATGATGCACCGCACCGATCGCCAGCAGCGCCGGGATATGCGCGCGCCCACGATCCGCGCTGCGATCGCTCAAGATCACCAAGCTCGCCCCCTGCGCAATCGCACGACTCGCTTCCTCGCAGAGACGACGCACAGCCGGGGCGAGCGCTACCTCCCCCTGTCGCGCATCGAAGAGTGTCGGCAGCGTTGCCACCTTGTACGCTGGATCAGACAGACCCCGCAACCGCTCGAGCTCTTCGTTCATCAACACAGGACTCTGCAGCTGCACCAGATGCGCATGCTGCGGCGTCGCCTCAAACATACTGTGGCGGGAGCCCAGATAGCAGTTGAGCGACATCACCAACTCCTCGCGGATCGGATCGATCGGCGGATTGGTCACCTGCGCAAAGAGCTGTTTGAAGTAGGTGTAGAGGAGCCGGGGACGGTGAGAGAGCACGGCCAACGGAATATCATCGCCCATGGAATAGACCGGATCCTTGGCATCAGTGGCCATCGGCTTGACGATCATCGCCACATCTTCCGATGTGTATCCAAACGCCACCTGCTGCTGGATCAACCGCGACAACCGCTCCGGATATCCCTGCCCATTGGCCGGGACGGTCCCGACCTCCGACTCCAGACGCGTCAACTGTTGTGACAACCACGCGCCGCACGGCTGCCGCTTCACAATCCCCGCCTTGATTTCGTCATCGATCAAGAACCGCCGCCGTACCGTGTCGACCGCGATCATCCGACCGGGCCCCAACCGCCCCTTGCTGGCGACGCGGGACGGCTCAATCTCCAACACACCGACCTCGGACGCCATGATAACCAGCCCGTCCTTCGTCACGATGTACCGGGCGGGCCGCAAACCGTTACGATCCAGCGTTGCGCCGATGACGCGACCGTCGGTGAACGCCAGCGCGGCCGGACCGTCCCATGGCTCCATCAAACAAGCGTGATACTCGTAGAACGCCTTCCGCTCCGGATCCATCGCCGGCATGTTTTCCCACGCCTCGGGCACCGTCATCATCATGCCGTGCAGCACGTCGCGCCCCGACATGACGATCGCCTCCAGCACATTGTCGAGACTGGCGGAATCACTCCCTCCCGCCTGTACGATCGGCTTCAACTCATCGATCTGCGCGCCCCACAGCTCCGAGTGCAGCTCCGGCTCCCGCGCCCGCATCCAGTTGCGATTCCCCTGGAGCGTGTTGATCTCACCGTTATGCCCCAACATCCGGAACGGCTGCGCCAGATACCAGTTCGGAAACGTGTTGGTGCTGTAGCGCTGATGGAACAGCGCGATCGAGGTTTCAAACAACGGATCCTGCAGGTCGAGGTAGAACCGGCGCAGCTGCGGCGCCACGAACAATCCCTTATAAACCACCGTATGGGAGGAAAACGAAGGAATGTAACAGTCGTCGATCCGCTCTTGCAGCAACCGCTGCTCGATCCGCTTGCGCACCAGATACAGCAGCCGCTCGTACGCCTCCGGCGCGACCGACTCGGGGCGCCCGATCAGCAGTTGCTCGATCGTCGGCATCGTCGTCGCCGCCTTGTCGCCCAGCACCGATGCATCGAGCGGCACGCGACGCCATCCCAGCAGCCGCACACCGCTGCGCTGGATGACCTCATTAATCAAGCGACGACATCGCTCAGCCACCGATGCCTCCTGCGGCAGAAAGAGCATGCCGACTCCCAGATCATCGGGCGACGGCACCCGCTGCTTCAGCTTGGCAAGCTCCCGCTCGAAGAGACGCGCCGGGATCTGCGTCAGAATCCCCGCCCCGTCGCCCGTCTTGGCATCGGCATCCACGGCGCCGCGGTGGGTGAGATTGACCACCGCCTGTATCCCCATTTCGAGGATGGCATGGCTCCGCTCACCAGAAATGTTGGCGACAAACCCGACGCCGCACGCATCGTGCTCAAAGCGCGGATCGTACAGCCCAATTCCACCCAGCGGAACACCCTGTCTCGACCGATCTTGTGCTTGTCGTTGCTGTCGTTTCATCGCATCCAACCTTCAGAACCCATGACTAGCAAACGTGTTAGTGTAACATAGCCCGACGACGCTTCACAACACGAAAGTCCTCGCTGGTAAAGAGGCTGCGCAGACGGCAGCCGAGCGCCGACAAGCGCTCGCGCCCACCCTCCCCGCGATCCACAATCGTCAACGCCTCATCCACCCGGTAGCCGCACGCGCGCAGCGCCACGATTGCCCGCTCCAGCGATCCTCCGGTCGTTGTCACATCCTCAACCGCCAGCACCCTGGCGCCCGCCGGCAGCTGTGGCCCCTCCACCTGACGACCGGCACCATGCTCCTTCGCCTCCTTGCGTACGATCAACGCCGTCAGCGGCTTCCGGCGCGTAAAGCTGAGCGCCGCCATCGCGCCAACGATCGGATCGGCCCCCAGCGTTGGCCCCCCGACAGCATCAAACCGCTCCCTGCGAATCAGGTCGAGAAACAGCGTGGCCACCAGCCAGCTGCCGTCCGGACGCAACGTCACCATCTTGGCGTTCACGTAGTACTCGCTCGACTTGCCGGACGACAGGCGCACCGCACCTTCCCGATAGGCATGCTGCTTCAATAAACGCAGCAGCCGGCTCTTCAACCGCCCATCAACGGTCCGGCTTCGGCTCTTCGAGGAAGCCTCACCAGGCGCTTTAGCGCTCCGAGCTGAGGATGCCACCAATCGCCCAGTTCTCTTTCTGTGCGTCACGGTAGACAATCTGTACCGCCTCCGGCGCAACGCCTGCCACCTCGACAAAATCGTTGGTGATCCGCTTCGCCAGTTCCACCTTCTGTTGCTTGGTCCGACCTGCATACCACTCGATAAACACAACCGGCATCGTCTAACCCCCGTTGCTTGTTATGCGTTGTTCGTTGCCCGCACAAACTGCTGGAGCTTCTGATACGCAGCGCCACGATCGATCAACTCGGCAGCTCGTTTGACACCCGTTGATACATCTAACACCACGCCGGCCGCCCATAGCGCCGCCGCACTGTTCAACACAACAAAATCCCGCCGCGCACCCCGCTCCTCACCGCGCAATATCGAAGCAACCACGCGGGCGTTGAACACACTGTCGCCTCCGGCCAACGCATCAACATTGGCGCGCGCCATCCCGACATCCTCAGGCGCAAGCGCGCCGCAACGAATCGTTCCCGACTCATCAAGCAATGCAAACATCGTCGATCCGGAGAGCGAACACTCGTCAATTCCTCCCCCGCTTGATTCAGCACGACCATGCACCACTAATGCCCGCCGACGCCCCAGCAACCGCAACACCTCGGCCATCGGCTCGACCCACTGCTCATCGTACACGCCCACCAACTGGACAGCGACTGGTGCCGGATTGGTCAACGGCCCGAGCAAGTTGAAGATCGTCTTATGCGGCAACTGCTTTCGCACCGGCTGCACGTGCTTGGTGGCCTGATGGAACCGCGGCGCAAAGAGAAACCCGAAACCGGTCTGCTCAATACACCGCTCAACAGCCTGCGGCTCCAGATCAATCCGTGCACCAAGCGCCTCCAACACATCAGCGCTACCGCATGCGGAGGTCAGCGCCCGATTGCCATGTTTGGCCACCGGCACCCCCGCTGCAGCCAATACCAGCGCCGCCGCCGTGGAGGCATTGACCGTCCTCGACGCATCGCCCCCCGTCCCGCATGTATCACCGATCGCGCCCGACACCTTCGGCCGTACCGGTGTCGCCGCCGACCGCATCGTCAACGCGAACGCCGCAATCTCCTCGACTGCCTCACCCTTCCGGTGTAGCCCGGAGAGCAGCGCCGCGATCTCATCGGATGGCACAGCACCGGTCATCAACATCCGCACCGCTTCCACCGACCGCTCGACCGTCAACGCGCCACCAGCCTGCACCACAGCGATGGCCGGTGCCAACGTAGCGCGCGCAGGTAGTGGCTCAGCCAACGACGCCTCAACACGCAAGACAAACGCTGCGGAAGAACGGCCGACCGACGAGGTATTACAAGAGGGCTTCGACGTCGCGTTCAAAGATGCTCTTATCCTGGTAGCCGACATACTTCTTCACAATCCGTCCCTGCCGGTCGATGACGAACGTTGTCGGAATCCCGCGAATGCCCCCGTAGTCACCGACCACCCGCGCATCAGCCATCACCAGCGGATAGTTGATCCCCTGCTCCTGAGCAAACGACCGAACGACCTGGGGACCGCCCTGATCCACCGAGACGCCAATGACGGTGAGACCGCGCTCGCCGTACTGCCGCTGCAGCTCGACGAAATGCGGAATCTCCTCGCGGCACGGCGGGCACCACGTCGCCCAGAAGTCCACAATCACCACACGTCCCTGATAGTCTGACAGCTTGATCGTCTCACCATCCAGGCTGGCCAGTGCAAACTCCGGTGCCGCCTGAGCGACCTGCGCCTCCTCCGCCCGACCACATGCCTGACCAACTGTCATCACAACGGCAAGCCACGCCACCACCGCTGCCACGCGACCAAACGACCGCCCCATCACACCACCTCGCTTTCCATCACCGTCCGACGCCGCCTCGATGGGGATACCGCACTCCCCTGCCGCAGCAACCGCCATCGCTTCCATGCCGGCACCCGGTCGATCATCAGAATCCCATCCAGATGGTCGATCTCATGCTGAATGATCCGCGCCTCCAACCGCTCGGCGGTAAACGCCACCGGACGCCCCTCAGGCGTCAACGCCCGCACATCGATCGACGATGCTCGCCGCACCTCCACTTCCACCCCCGGCAAGCTCAAGCACCCCTCATCCCCCATGACCGATCCCCGCTTCCGGACGATGACTGGATTCACCAACGCCTGCCGCGGACGATCCTTCTGATATACCGATGGATCAAGGACCAGTACGCGCAAGGAGACGCCAACCTGCGGCGCAGCCAGACCGACCCCATCGCCCGCGTCCATCATCAGAAACATCGCATCGATCAACGCGCGGATCTCGTCCGTGACGACGTCCACCGGTGCGGCACGCCGTTGCAGCACCGGATCAGGATATGTGCGAATCCTCAACGCAGCCGAAGCCACCGTCGCCATCGTGACCTATCGTTCATCACCAAACCTCCATCTAACACCAAGTCTCGTCTTATGCGCTGGGCAATCGACTTTCGACATTTGACCTTCGACCTAAACACCCCAACGCTCACCGATGCTGCAATCCACGCTGGTCGAATATCGAGGGTCGCCCGCCCCCCGTCATGCGCATACTCAGATAAACAGCGTCGTCTCCGCCTGCCCCATCCATTTGACGATCATCGGCAACCCCACGACATCGTCCACCTGGGATTTCAACGCTTCGTGCTGAACATTCAGAAACTGCAGCGACGCGCTACACGCATAAATCTTGAGCAACCCGAGCTCCCGCCCCTGCTGCAGCATCTCCGTCACCTGCGGCGCTTTGAGCTGTGCCATCCGCTGAAACGTCTCGCGCTCCCACTCGCCATATTCGCCAGACTCATCCCGCTCATCCAAACGCCCCTCGGCAAACTTCTTGAGACTCCAGAAGAGGAGGAACAACATCACTTCCTTGCCCATGGCGACAGCGGTCAATGCAATCGCCGATGCCTGATAGATCCGATCATACGCGCCGCTATGCAGCACGATCGCGACTTTCTTCCGTTCAGCCGGAGCGATCGTCGACACGCCCTATACCCCTGACACTGCGGGTGGCGCAACCGACGGCTTCCCGGCAACCGCCGGCGCAACTTGGCGTGCCGGAATCATCGAGATCGCCCCCCACGGGCAAAAGCTAACGCAAATCCGGCAGCCGATGCACCGCTCCTCGACAATCGTGCACGTCGCCTGGAGCGTGTCATACACCGGCCCCGGCACCCGATCGATACAATCGACCGGGCATACCGCCACACACACCTGGCATCCGGTGCAACAATCGCTCTCGATGAACGCCTTCTGACGCGCCTTCTTTGCTGCGTCACTCGGAACTGTTCCCGTCGCCATGCCGACCCCTCGGTGACACGTTAAACATCGTCCACGGTCCACCGTCCATAGTCCACAGCAAGACCGCACCAAACAGATTTGCTCTTTGTTCTTTCCCTATTATGGACCGTGGACTATCGACTGTGGACGCTCTTGCTCTTATCCCTTGATCACCCCGATCGGCCGCATGCGGCAAACCCGCTGCGACAGCCCGGCACGATGCACCACATCGACCACTTCGTTCACATCCTTGTAGGCGTACGGCGCCTCCTCAGCCAGCAACCCCTTGCCGCGCGCCATCACGATGATCCCCTGTTCCTCCAGCTGTCGGGACAGCCCCCGCGCCCGATCATCCCGCTGCGCACCGGAGCGCGACATCAACCGACCCGCCCCATGACAGGTCGTGCCAAATGTCTCGGTCAACGCTCCTTCGCCGCCCACCAGCAGATACGAGAAGCGCCCCATGTCACCCGGGATGATCACCGGCTGCCCGACCGATCGATAATCATCCGGCAAGCTTTGGTGCCCGGCCGGAAACGCCCGCGTCGCCCCCTTGCGATGCACACACAACCGTTTCCGCTTGCCGCCGATGACCGGATACTCCTCAAACTTGGCGATGTTGTGCGCAACGTCATACACCAAGCTCAATCCCAACGATCGCCACGACGTTTGGAACGCCGTTTCAAACGCCTCGCGCGCTTGATGCATCAGGCATTGGCGGTTCGCCCACGCATAATTGGCGGCGCCGCGCATCGCCCCGAGATACCGCTTCGCCTCCGGCGACGCGACCGGCGCACATGCCAGCTGCCGATCCGGCACCTCGATGCCGTACTTCCGCAACGCCTCGCCCATCACCCGCAGGAAATCTTCGCACACTTGATACCCGAAGCCACGCGAGCCGGAGTGAATCATGAGGGTCACCTGGCCTGCTGATACGCCGAACGCTGCCGCCAAGCGGTCGTCGTAGACCTGATCAACGATCTGCACTTCGAGAAAATGATTGCCGGAACCGAGCGTTCCGAGCTGATCATGCCCGCGGTCAAACGCCCGATCCGACACGGCATCCGGATCCGCGCCGTCGATCGCCCCGCGCTCCTCGGTATGAGCGATGTCTTCGGGCACGCCGCGCCCCTGCGCCACCACCCACTGCGCCCCATCGAGCAGCACGGCGTTCCGCTTGCCCCGCTCGATCCGCACGCTGCCGGTCGACCCCACGCCACTCGGAATCTTGTGAAAGAGCGCCGTCACCAACTCGCGCAAACGCGGCCGCACATCCTGCTCGAAGAGATTCGTCCTGACCAACCGGACGCCGCAATTGATGTCAAACCCGATGCCGCCCGGCGAGATCACACCGCCCGCATCAGGATCGGTCGCGCAGACCCCACCGATCGGAAAACCATAGCCCCAGTGAATGTCCGGCATCCCGAGCGAATGCCGAACGATCCCCGGCAGCGTCGCGACATTGGCGACCTGCTCGAGCGCCTGATCAAGCTGGATCGATTGCAGCAGCTTCTCGCTGGCAAAGATCAATCCCGGCACCCGCATCCCGCGCTTGTACGTCTCCGGGATGCGCCAACGACATTCGTCTACCCGCTCCAGCGAACCCGTCCATGCCGCTTTCATCACGACTCACTACCTTGCACAGCAGCCGCAACCTTTTGACCCTCGATGGCTGACCACAATCCTCTTAATGCGTAACGATATTGGCTCGAGCCAAAGGCTGCGACGTGTTGCGGCTGACCGAAACCGCGTCCATCAGATCTCTCTCGCCGTCCGGCTCACCCGACGATGGCGGCTACGCGACTCCGTCTGAGTGGAACCACTCTCGTCACGCTGCTCCACCAACGCCTGAATCAACGTTGCCATGAACGCCGGCAGATCCTCCGGCTTGCGAGAGGTGATGAGATTGCGATCGCGGACGACTTCTTCATCAACATACCGCGCGCCCGCATTGACCACGTCATCCTTGATGGCGAAGAAGCACGTGGCGGTCTTACCGCGCAACACATCGGCGGAACAGAGCAGCCACGCCCCGTGACAGATCGACGCAATCAGCCGGCCGCGCGCATTGACCTGGCGGACGAAATCGACCATGTCCGGATAACGACGCAGAATGTCAGGCGCATACCCGCCCGGTACCACGATCGCGTCAAACTGCTCCACCTTCACCTTGGTCACCGACATATCCTCGAACACTTCGTAGCCGGTCTTGCTCTTGTAGCTCTTGGCGCGACCGGTACCCACCGTCACCACCCTCGCGCCCGCTTCCCGCAGCCGCAGCAGCGGATACCAGACCTCCAAATCCTGATAGAGATCCTCCACCAACACCGCCACCGTCTTCCCTGTCAACTGTGACATCACTCATTCCTCCTCGAAACCGCGAAAAGCGACTTTTGACATTCGACCTTTGACCCTCGATCAAACACAAATCAGTGCCTTCAACCTCTAGGGGTTGAGTCTAAGGTCAAATGTCAAAAGTCGAAGGTCGTTTCTCTCAATCGCGAATGAACCCGAGAAACTCGGAGCGCGACTTGGCATCGGTCCGAAAACAACCCAGCATGGAGCTGGTGATCATCTTGGCATTCTGCTTCTGCACACCTCGCATCATCATGCAAAGATGTTGCGCCTCCATGACCACCGCCACGCCGAGCGGGCGGATCCGATCGTGAATAGCCTCGGCGATCTCCGTCGTCAAATTCTCCTGCACCTGCAGCCGGCGCGAAAACATCTCCACCAGCTTCGGAAGCTTGCTGATGCCGACGATCCGACCATTCGGCACATACGCCACATGACACTTTCCGAAGAACGGCAGGAGGTGGTGCTCACACAAACTGTAAAACGCGATATCCCTGACCACTACCATCTCATCGCTGCGGGCAGCGAAGATCGCGCCGTTGAGCAAGCGCTCCGCATCCTGACGATAGCCGCTCGTCAAGAAGCTCAGTGAGCCCTGCACCCGCAGCGGCGTGCGACGCAGCCCCTCCCGCTCCGGATCCTCGCCCAACAACGTCAACAACTCCCGCACCAACTGTTGAAGCCTCATGTCACGGGATTCAACAGCCGCAGCATCGTTACCGTTGGCCGGCGACGTTCGACGCCGTTTCACCGCCACCTCAGCACCTACCGCCATGACCACCTCTCCAACGCCAAGACCGTTACCGACCCCACTCGTGCAGCAAACGCACCAAGAGCCGCACGCCGGAACCCGTCGCACCGCGCGGCACATACGGACGCTCGTCATCCGCCCATGCCGTTCCAGCAATATCGAGATGCACCCACGGCGTTCCATCCACGAATTTCTGCAGGAAACAAGCGGCGGTAATGGCGCCGGCACCCGAGCGATCGCCGATCTGCCGGATGTCCGCCACCTCGCTCTTGATCCGCTCGTGGTAATCCTCCCACACCGGCAGCCGCCACGTACGCTCCCACGTCGCCTCGCCCGCCCGCGCCACCCGATCCGCCAGTGGCTGATCGTTACTGAACAACCCCATCGCAGCGTTGCCCAGCGCGACGACGCACGCACCGGTGAGCGTTGCCAAATCAACCACCGCCGCCGGCTTGTACTGGCGTCGAGCATACGCCAGCGCATCGGCCAGCGTCATCCGCCCCTCGGCGTCCGTATTGAGCACCTCGACGGTCTTGCCGGAGTACATCCGGATGATATCGCCGGGCCGATAGGCCGTGCCGCTCGGCAGATTCTCGCAAAACGCAATGATGCCGATGACGTTCACCGGCAGGCGCAACAGCGCCGCAGCGCGCAACGCCCCAATCACCGCGCACCCACCCGACTTGTCATATTTCATCTGATCCATCTTCTCACCCGGCTTGATGCTGATCCCGCCGGAGTCAAACGTAATCCCCTTGCCGATCAGCGCCAGCGTTGGACGCTTGGGGCCGCCCTTCCGATGCTCCAACACCACAAACCGCGGCGGATGCACACTGCCCTGACCGACAGCCACCACACCACCCATGCCCATCCGCTCAATCTGCCGATGGTCGAAGACGCGGCACCGCAGACCAACGCGACGCGCCTCCTTCCGTACCATAGCCGCAATCTTTTCCGGATAGGCATCGTTACTCGGGAGATTAGCCAGGTCACGCGCCAGACAGGTCGATTCCGCCACGATCTGCGCCGCCCGTACCGCCTTTGATGCCGTAGCAAGCGACATCTTCTCACGCACTAAAATCGCCAACTCCTGCAACTCCGGCTTCTCGTTCGGATCGGGCGACTTGTATCGTTTGAACCGGTACGTCGCGAGCACTACCGCTTCTGCGATCGCTGCCGCCTGATCCGACTTCGAGAATCGACGCTCCGCCTCCACCGGCAACTCGATCGCCAAGCGCTTAATCCCCAGCTGACGCGCCGCCTTGGCCGCCATCCCGGCCGCCTGCCGCACCCGCTCCAACGTCACCTCTTCCGCCTTGCCCAATCCCACCAGCAACACCCGCTTGGCCGGCAGCCGCCCTTGCGTAAAGAAGGAGGAGGTCTGATTTGGCCGCCCGTCAAACGCTTGCACCTCAGCGAGCTTTGCCACCGCTGGACGCCGATGCTTGCCGGCATCCTGTGTGATCCCGATCACCAACGCCTCGACCGCCGTGCGTTCCGCTGACCCTTCCTTGACAACAATTTTCATCGGACCCCTTCTCCTGCTGTGCCTCACTTTATCAACCAACAAAGCCGCGCACCAGAATGTTTACCGGAAGACTCGCTGCACTCAAACCACACGATGACTAGCTTTCGGTCGATCGAGTATCACATGCCGGATAAAAGAAGTCAAGTATAGGTAGGACTTGGGGTTAACGCAAAAAACGTGAGGCGTCGCTCGCCGTTCGCAAGCCCGCCCAGAAGTTTTGTTTTCACGCTTCACGCTTCACGCTTCACGCTTCACGCTTCACGCTTCACGCTTCACGCTTCACGCTTCACGTGCATCCACATCACTCGCGGATGCTCCACAAACCACGCTGCTCCTGGCGCGCTTCCCGAGCCAGATCGCGGAACAGCTCCGCATGCCTGACGTTTGGCGGAATGGTCAGCGGCACCGCATACCCCTGCCGCACCAACTCAGCGTTCACAAAGAGCTCCCCTGCATACACATAGGCGAGAAGACGCCCATATCGATCGTGCGACTGGACATCCTGCTCAAGACGCACCGCCTTTCCCTCCACCAGCTGACGATTGAATGCGGTTGCCTCTTCGGCGTACGGCTCCGGCTTCTTCACCCATCCCCCCTGCCGGTTGCGCTGTCTGACTTCCGGCGTATCGACGCCGATATACCGTACCTTCCGCCCATCACTCAGCTCGACCGTATCGCCATCGATCACGCGCTGCACGATGGTCGTATCGCTCGATGGCGAAGAGACAGCACATCCGGCAAGAAAGGTTGCCGCGCACAACCAGGCAACAACGCCCAATAGATAAACCCGACGCCACCTCGCCATCTGCGCCCGACGCATCATCGCTGACGCAGAACCTTGGCGAGACAAAAGCTGCTCAGCACCAGCAGCACCATCCACGATGTCACCAACATCACCCATCCGCCAATCGTCATAACACCTCCAAAACCAGCTACAAGCGTCAAGCCACAAGCTTCAAGTAACACCCATGAGAATCTAAAAGAAATCTTCGGCCGAGAACCCAAGCGATTCTCTGACACAAGTCAAAGTCGACAGCTGCTCTTGCTCTTACTTGTAGCTTGAAACTTGGAGCTTGCAGCCGCTCTTACTTCTCTGCCAGCTCCTTGATCCGCCGATGACGCATCACACCGCGCAGCAACAACGCCAACCCGAGGAAGAAGAGCGTCAACCCGACCCGCGTGGCGATCACGTACGGTCGATTCGCCTCCGAGACACCGTGCATGAGCAACGTCGGAATCCCCTGCTGATGCAACCAGAAGATCAAGATAATCAGCAGATACGTTGGCGTCACATACTGAATAATCCAGCGGAAGATGCGCGGGACCTGAATCTCCGCTCCCCGATGAATCTCCCGCCACCCCTTTTCCATCCCGAACACCCAAGCAAAAAGGATCGATTCGATCGTGGCAAACAACACCAGCGCAAACGTCCCGCCCCAGAAATCCATCTCGTCGACCACGCCACGCGACAATCCGAAGACCACCAGATGCGTGAGCAAGAACGTCACCACTCCAAATACTCGCACCGCTTTCCGCCGATGATACCCCATCACATTGTGCAAGAAGGCAATCACCGGCTCCGCCAGCGAGATCGAAGACGTGATCCCCGCCAGAAAGAGCAGCAGAAACCAGGCGAAGCCGAAGAGGTTGCCAAACGACAGATGCTGGAAGACGAGCGGCATCGTCACGAAACCGAGGTTGAACGCCCCGCTCTTGGCCACTGCCGTGATTTCCACCGGCCCGAAGAAGATGAACGCTGCCGGCAGCACCAGACTGCCTCCGATGATCACTTCCGCCACCTCATTCATGCTGACCGCCGTGAGCGACGACAGCGCGATGTCGTCACGCTCCTTCAAGTAACTTGCATAGGTCAAAATGCACCCAATCCCGACGCTCAACGTAAAGAGGATCTGCCCGGCCGCCGCCAACCACACTTTCGCGTCGGCTAGCGCTCCGAACTGCGGATTCCACATGTAGCCGAGACCGTTCAACACATTCCAGTCGGGATGCTCCAGATTTGGAATCCCGAGGGTTGCAATCCGCACCACCAACATCACACCTAACAGAAAGAGGATCGGCAGAAAGATCTTGGAGACAAATTCGATACCGCGCCGCACACCCAGATAGATGATCCAGATATTGGCGATGAACGTCAGCAGAAAGAAGAAGTACGCCGTGCCGATCCCCTGAAAGTGTACGTTGCGTTCCAATCCCTGAAACGCCGACAGGAAGGATTGCATGCCCTGCTGATCGGTCACGGCAGCGTATTTGCCGGAGATTGCGAAGTAGCTATAGGCGAGCGTCCATGACTCGATGTAGGTGTAATAGACGAAGATGACGAGCGGGCCGAAGACCCCCAGCAATCCCAGATATTTCGCCCAGCGCGAGTGCCAGATCGCCGCAAACGCGCCGGACGCGGTATTATGACCATGCATCCCGCCGTAGCGGCCGAGCGCCCACTCCACCCACGCCAGCGGCAATCCCAAGAAGATCAGTGCCGCAAAGTACGGCAACATGAACGCGCCGCCGCCATTCTGCGCCGCCTGCACCGGAAACCGAAGGAAGTTGCCCAGACCGATGGCACTCCCAGCCACTGCAAGGATGATACCGAGCTTCGATCCCCACGATTCCTGATGCGGATGATGTCCCTTTGGCGGCTCGTGTTTCATGCTCACTCCAAGAACGGACTCAAGCCACAAGACTCAAGTCAAACCAAGACGACATCTTTAACGTTCGCCCTACGACCTCTGGTTCTACCGCCAGCTGTTTGGTCGAGTACCTGATATCGAAAGTCGTTCTTCCCTTGCTACTTGCATCTTGTGTCCGACTTTACTATTTTCAGGCGACAGTTTACCATAGGGCCACCATGGCGCTCGAGATTCTCGATGTTGGCTGCAACAAAGTCCGCGCTCCGGAAGCGACCTCCGGCATCGATTACCGCCCCTATCCCGGCGTTGACATCGTGCACAATCTGGAACAATTCCCCTGGCCGGTCGCCGATGATCGTTTCGACACCATCCTCTGCCGCGATGTCATCGAGCATCTCACCGACGTCGTCCGGACAATGGAGGAGCTTCACCGCATCGCCAAGCCGGGCGGTTTGATCAAGATTTGGACACCGCACTTCTCGCACCCCAACTCGTTTCGTGATCCGACTCACAAACACCATTTCTCATTCGGTACATTCGACTACTTCACCGGCGATCTCGCCTATCCCCGCTACTCGGAGAAGCGCTTCCGAATGCGGCGGCGCGAATTCATCTTCCGCAAACCGTACGCGCTCGGCAAATTCATCGCCCGTGCCTCGGAACGCTGGTACGAGAAACACTACGCCCACCGCTCCCCACCCCACGGTCTCTACTTCGCACTTGAAGTGCTCAAATAACCGGACTCAAGCCACAAGACTCAAGCTGCAAGTAGAAGCCATGCAACATCCCCGCCGCCAACTCTGATTCTCGACCGCTCAAAGAACTTAACTTGCGTCTTGCATCGTGTGTCTTGTGTCCGCTGTCAATAGCCAGCCGCGCTGAACACTTCTTCGACCGCAACGCCGCCGATGGGGTCGGGAACTGGCACATCGAGAAGACGTAGCAACGTGGGGGCTGTGTCGACGATCGACACCGTCCGCTGCACCACCACTCCCTGCGGAATCCCATCCCCCCACGCAATCCACGGGATGAGCCGGTCCTCCTCAAGGTCGCCCGGGTGATCGTTCCCGTGTCCACCGTGATCGGTGGTGACAACAAACACCCATGACCGATCGGATGTCTGCGTCACCACCTGATTAACAAATTGCGACAGCAGCTCATCGACGCGCCGCTGTGCCGCCTGCTGCTCCATCGATAGCCATCCGATCGTATGTCCGGCAGTATCAATATCGGCCAGATGCACCACCGTGAAATCCGGCTGGCGGGTGAGCAGATACGCCGCGGCCCGTGGTAGCACCTCTTCTGCACTCCACCGCAGCGGGACCCACGCCCCGGGCAGGACAGATGTGTCAAACAAACGCGTTGGCGTGTAACGCCCTATCTCTCCCTTAGCCGCGAAGAAACCGAGACGCAGATCAACCGCGCGCATGACATCGAAGATCGTGGTCGCGACCGAAGGGTCGGTTGGTTGACGCTCCGGTGGCTGTCCGCTCCAGATCGCCCGCAGCGCCGGCGTCGTGCGACTCGGCACCACCGTTTCCGCACGGGCTGCCCACACACCCTCCCGCCGCCGACGCGCAAGGAAGGGCATCCGCTCTTCCGTCACCTGATCGGCCCGCAACCCATCCAAAATCACCAGCACCACCGCTCGTTGCCGATCGCCAACCCCTGGCGATTCGTCAGCCTCCGCCACGACCGCCGCTTCAACATAAGCGCAGTGAACAGGAAGCAGAAGGCAGGAAGCAACAAGCAGCAAATGAAACCCAAAACGCCTACAGAATGACGGAAAGTTTGGGGCTCCTTCACGAAATCGCGTCACCGAAAGTACTCCGGGCCATCAAGGCAATCCCTGCCTTCTGCCTTCTCTCCGCTCTCCATCGCCCACGTCATGATTGAATGCGCCATCGACCATACCGCTGCTCATCCAGCGGCACATACCATCGATACAGGTTGTAGCCGATGCCGATCGGTGTCTGCTCGACGCCGCGAAAGCGCCGCTGCACGATCGGGAGACTATCCGGCACATAGAGAAAGAGGCAGGGTTGATCATTGTACAACAACTCATGGATGCGCTGATAGATGCGCTGCCGCTCGGCCTGATCAAATGTCCGCCGGCCTGCAACGAGCAACGCATCCACCTCCCCATTAGCGTAGCCAAGGAAGTTAAACTCCCCCTCACCGGTTTTGCTGGAATGCCAGATGTCGTAGATATCCGGATCGCGCGACAACGACCAGCCGAGCATCACCGCTTCAAACCGCCGGTGGTCGATAAACTCATGCAGCAAACTGCTCCACTCCACTACCTGAATCTTGACGCGGACGCCGATCTCAGCCAGGCGCCGCTGCACGATCTCAGCGGCGCGTTTGCGCTGCTCGTTGCCCTGGTTGGTCAAAATCGTGAACTCGAACGGGCTCCCGTCGCGATCAAGCCAACCATCCCCGTCATGATCGATCCATCCGGCTTCAGCCAGCAGTTGCTTCGCGCGCTCTGGATCGTACGGCGCCGCCGCGACCGATGGATTGTACGCCCATGAGGCCGGCAGAAACGGTCCCGTCGCCACCACTCCCAGCCCCATCAACACACCGCGAATAATCTCTTCCTTGTCGACGGCGTAGTTGATCGCCCAGCGCACCAGACGATCATCAAACGGTGGCTGTTGCAGATTGAACCCAAGATACGTGTACCCAAAGCTCGGGTAGCGAAACTTCTGAAACGTCCGCTCCCAGAACGGTCCGTCCGTCAACCGATGATACTGGAGCGGCGTCAACCCCATCAGATCCACACCCCCCGTGCGTAGTTCGAGGAACATCGTCGAGGTATCCGGAATGACGCGAGAAAGATGACGATCAATCGGTGGACGCCCCTCGTAGTAGGTCGGATTCGCCCACAGCTCAATCTGCTCTGCCGTCTTCCACCGGCCAAACCGGAACGGCCCAGTCCCAATCGGCTGCCGGCTGTACCGCGTCCGATTCAGATCCTCACGCTCCAGCAGATGCTTCGGCAGCATCCCCATCCCCCAACTCGCCAAGCCCGGCGCAAACGGCTCTCGATACGTGACACACACCGTATAGTCATCGAGCACCTCCACCCGGTCCACCTGCTCGAAATCACCGCTGTACGGCGTTCTGACGCTGGAATTAATCAACGTCTGATAGGTAAAGAGCACATCATGTGCGGTAAACGGTGCGCCATCGTGCCACTGCACATTGCGTCTTAGGTGAAACGTGATGACCAGACCGTCCGGAGAAACCTCCCACCGCTCCGCCAAGTCTCCTTCCAGCTGCACGTTCCGATCGTATCGCACAAGTCCGTTGAAAATGAGACCGGAGATCGATGCTGAAGCACCATCGGATGCCAACGGAGGGAGAAGATTGGTGGCGTCTGCGATCGACGCATTGATGAGGGTATCACCCTGCGGGACTTCATCAGCCGACACCAGCCGAGACACCGGTGGGGAAAGAAGAAGGAGCGCCGCGACAACCAGCGCTCCCAGATAACGCATCACACCAAGACGACGGCGAGAAGCCACACTCACTGTGTCGGTAGCGATACTCCCGGCTCCGTCGTTGGGACATCAGTCGTTGTCACCGCGGATGCTTCAGCGGCTTCCGACGCCGCTTGTGAGACCGCCTCACCAACAACCGACGCGCTGCTCGACGCCTCTAACGTCGAGACCGCCGCCTCCCCCGCAGCGGCATCGACCGACGGCATCTGCTCAGGTACCAGCGGCTCCGTCGGCGAAGGTGCGGACGGAACCGATGGTATCGCTCCCGCCCCCTGCTCGGAGAAAACGGCCCGCTCCATGAGCGAACGTGACCGATAGCCGGACAATACCGTCAACGAGAGACTCGTGAGAATAAATACCGTCGCGCAAACGGCGGTCGCCCTGCTCAAAAGTGTTGCCGTCCTCGTCCCAAACACCGATTGGGTCGCGCCGCCGCCGAACGCTTCGGCAATCCCCCCGCGACCCGCCTGCAACAGAATCACCGCGATCAACACAAGCGATACGATCACATGCACGATCAACACAAAAATATACATGACTAGGACCCCACCTTTCGCAAACGGGCTTCGGCGCTCCGATGCACGATCGCCGAGAACGACTCGGCCGACAGGCTCGCGCCGCCGACCAGCGATCCATCCACATCCTCCAACCGCATCAGCTCACCGACGTTCTCCGGCTTCACACTCCCGCCATACAGGATACGGATACCTTTCGCCGCCGCCTCCCCATACAACTCCCCGATGAGCCGACGGATCATCTGGTGTACTTCCTGAGCCTGCGCCGGCGTCGCGTTGACTCCGGTACCAATCGCCCAGACCGGCTCATACGCAATCAAAAACGGCAACTCTCCGTCGGCCCCAGCAGCCACCCCCTGCACCGCCGCGCGCACCTGACGCCCCACAACCGACAGCGTCTCACTCCGCTGACGCTCTTGCAGCGTTTCACCGACACAGAGGATCGGCGTCAGCCGATGACGCAGCAAGGCCGCCAGCTTCTTGTTGATCTGTTCGTCAGACTCCCCCATCCCATGCCGCCGCTCCGAATGCCCGATGATGCAGTACTGGCATCCGACATCCACCAGCATCGGCGCCGACACCGCGCCGGTGTACGCACCTTGCGGCTCCCAGTGCACATCCTGCGCACCGAGCCCAATCGGCCCATCCCGCAACGCGTCGGCGACCGCGGAAAGACTGACAAACGGCGGACAGAGCACCACATCTGCCTCCGATTGATCGGACACCAACCGGCGCACCGATTCGGCCAGGCGAATCGCCTCGCCGATCGCTGTATGCATTTTCCAGTTCCCGGCCACCAACGGCTTGCGGCTCATGCCATCACCCCTTATTTATCCTTCAATGCCGCCACGCCCGGCAACGCCCGCCCCTCGAGAAACTCCAGCGACGCCCCCCCACCGGTCGAGACATGCGACAGCTTGTCGGCCACGCCAAACTGCACCACAGCCGCCGCCGAGTCGCCACCGCCGATGATCGTCGTCGCCTTCAGCCGAGCCAGACATTCGGCCACCGCCTTCGTCCCCGCACTGAACGGCGCCATCTCAAACACTCCGACCGGACCGTTCCACACTACTGTCTTCGCCGATGCCAAGACTTCCTGGAAGCGCTTCACCGTCTGCGGTCCAATGTCAACGCCGGCCCAGCTATCGGCAATGGCCCCAGCCACCGTCTTCACCTGCGCTGTCGGATCGACGCGATCAGCCACGATATGATCGATCGGCAGCACCACCTGCACCTTTCGGCGCTGCGCCTCATCCAAAATCTCCTTGGCCAGTCCGATCTTCTCCTTCTCCAGTTTCGAACCGCCCACGGCAACCCCTTGCGCCGCCAGGAACGTATACGCCATGCCACCGCCGATCAACATGACGTCTACCTTGCCCAACAGTTGCTTCACCGCCGCGATCTTGTCGGAGACTTTCGCACCGCCGAATATCGCCACAAACGGATGCTCCGGATTCGTCAGCACCCGCCCCAGATACTCGATCTCCTTCTCCATCAGGAAGCCGGATACGGCTGGCAGGAACTCGGCGACACCGGCCGTCGAAGCATGCGCCCTGTGGGCCGTACCGAACGCATCATTGACGTAGAGGTCGCCCAACCGAGCCAACGACCTGGCAAACGCCTTGTCGTTTGCTTCCTCCTCCGGGTGAAAGCGGAGATTTTCCAGCAACGCCACATCGCCGTCTTTCAACGCCTGCACGCGGTTCTCTACCGCTGGGCCGATGCAATCGTCCAACGCCGCCACGGGCCGGCCAAGCAGCTCGCCGAGACGCACCGCCACCGGCCGCATCCGCATCGACTCCACCGTCTTGCCATCCGGCCGTCCCAAATGACTCATCAGCACCACGCGAGCGCCGCCTTTGACAAGATGCTGAATCGTCGGCAACGCCGCCCTGATGCGGGTATCATCGGTGATGCGACCGCTCTTCTGATCAAGCGGCACGTTGAAGTCAACGCGCGTCAACGCCCGCTTACCGGCCAGCGGCACGTCGCGGATCGTCAGCTTCGCCACACCATTCCCCGACTAACGTCCTGCCATCGCCGGCGCCTTCTGCGAGCCGGCGCCAGACTTCGCCGCAACAAACTCGATGAGATCGACAACTCGAGTCGAATACCCCCACTCATTGTCGTACCACCCCATCACCTTCACCAATCGCTTGTCGATCACCTTGGTCAACTCCGCATCGAGGACGCATGACTTCTCCGATCCATTAAAATCCCTGGAGACGAGCGGCTCGGTGCAGTATTCAAGAATCTTCTTCATCGGACCGCTGGCCGCCGCCTGGAATGCTGCGTTGACCTCTTCAACCGTCGCATCCTTTTCCACCTCGCAGGAGAGGTCGACGAGCGATACATTGGGCGTTGGCACCCGGATCGCCAGGCCGTCCATCTTCCCCTTCAACTCGGGAATCACCAGGTTGATCGCTTTCGCCGCTCCGGTGCTGGTCGGAATCATCGACTGCGCGGCAGCGCGCGCCCGGCGCAGATCCTTGTGCGGAAGATCGAGAATCCGCTGATCGTTGGTGTACGAGTGAATCGTCGTCATCAATCCATGCCGGATCCCGAACCGGTCGAGCAACACTTTCGCCATCGGCGCCAGACAGTTGGTCGTGCAGGAGGCATTGGACACCACGTGATGCTTGGCAGGATCATACATCGCATCGTTGACCCCAAGCACGATCGTCACATCCTCGTTCTTCGCCGGCGCGGAGATGATCACCTTCTTGACGGTGTCGCGCAAATGCTTCCCCGCCTGCTCCCGATCGGTAAACGCGCCGGTCGATTCGACGACGAGATCCACCCCAACACTCCCCCACGGAATCTCACCCGGATCCTTGGCGTTGAAGACCTTGATCGCCTTGCCGTTGACGATGACGGCATCAGCGGTCGACTCCACCTTCGCGTCAAACGTGCCGAAGATCGAGTCGTACTTCAACAAATGCGCCAGCACATTCGTCGGCACCGGCAGATCGTTGACCGCGACAAACTCAATGCCCGGACGCCGAATACCGGCCCGCAGCACGTTCCGTCCGATCCGACCAAATCCGTTGATCCCTACCTTGATCGCCATGGAATCCTCCCTTTAGTCAACAGACAATACCTGACACCTACCACTCATCGGTAACCCTATTGATCCAGACAATGTCTTCCGCCACCCGCGCGATACCACATCACAATTCATGCCGAGGTGATTGTCGTCAAGTCTACCGGAGCTAGTCCGTAGCGGGTATGATGCACATCATGCGTTCAACGTCCCGTGGTCGACAACCGCAGCCGGCGGCGCGACCGGTCACCACTGATGGATGCCACGATCATCACATGGGATACAACTCTGATCGAAGGAAAAACGTACGAACCACCCAGCGGCGCGTGTATTGTAACATGCGACGGTGTCGTGTCAACCTGCCGAGGCGACCAGCTGGACGTTCCGCAAGTAGCCGGCGGCAAGCTCTGGAGGCGTTGACGCGATATAGAAGCCGGAACCCCATTCAAACCCCGCCAGCCCGGTCAGTTTCGGCGTGATCTCAATGTGCCAATGATAGTCGGGGCGCTCCTCTTTCTCGATCGGCCCCGAGTGTAGAATCAGATTGTACGGCGGATCGCCCAACGCCAATCGCAACCGCAGCAGCGTCTCGCGCAGAATCCGCGCCAGATCAATGACTTCCTCCGGCTCGATATGGCAGAAATCAGAGCGATGAGTGCGCGGCAGAATCCATGTCTCGAACGCAAAGCTCGACACGTACGGCGCAAATGCCACGTAGTGCTTGTTCTGCACCACGAGCCGGTCGCGATCATGCAACTCCTGCTGCAGGATGTCGCAAAAGACGCAGCGGTCGCGATACTCGTAGTACTGGGACGAGCCGACAAGTTCCTCGTTGACGCGCTTGGGGATGATCGGCAGCGCGATCAACTGCGAGTGGGCATGCTCCAGCGATGCCCCCGCCGACCGGCCATAGTTCTTGAAGATCAAGATGTAGCGCAAACGGCTGTCGCCACGCAGATCGACGCTCCGGTTGCGGTACATCCACATCACCCGCTCCACCTCGTGATCCAAGAGATCCGGTATCTCCTTCTGGTGATCCGGCGTCTCGATGATCACCTCGTGCGCCCCGATACCATTGGAGAGATCAAACAGCCCAAGCCCGCGCTTGTCGAGCTCCCCTTCGATACGCAACGCCGGAAACTTGTTCGGGATGACGCGCGTCAACCAACCCGGCGTGTTGGGCGGCGTCGCCCCCTCGCGATGCGCGTCGATCTCGGTCGGCGTCATCGACTCGTTTCCCACGCAGAACGGACAGAGGCCACCCTTCTTGATCGGGCGGTCGACCACGAAATCTTTCGGATGCTTGGGATGGTCGGTGTCGACGATCACCCACCGACCGGTAATCGGTTCGCGACGCAACTCAGGCATGGGCCGCACGCTCCGCTGCCACCGGTGCCTCGACGCCACGCAGATAGCGCGCCGCTTCCTCTGGCGGCGTCGGATTGATGTAGAAGCCGGAACCCCACTCGAACCCGGCCACGCGAATCAGCCGCGGCATGATTTCAATGTGCCAGTGATAGTCATCATCCAGCGTCTTCCAATACCCGCCCTTTCGACTGACCCGAAACGGCGCCGTGTGCAAGATATAGTTGTAGGGAGGATCGTTCAACGCGACGCCGAGGCGCCCCATTGTCTGCTTCAGTACCGAGGCGAGCGACGCCACCTTGTCGCGACTGATCGTACCGAAGTCAGGCGAATGCTCCTTCGGCAACAGCCAGAGCTCGAACGGAAAGCGCGAAGCGAACGGCGTCAGGACGACAAAATCGGGATGATCCAGCACAATACGGTCGCCCTTCGCCAGCTCCTGCTTCATGATATCGCAGAAGATGCAACGCTCCTTGTACTCGAAGTAGCGACGGGCACCGAGCAGCTCTTCCTTGACGCGCTTCGGCGTGACCGGCGTCGCGATCAGCTGCGAGCGAGCATGCTGGATGCGCCCGCCGCCTGCAGCGTAGCCGTGATTCTTGAAGATGAGCACGTATTTCAGGCGAGGATCCCGTGCCAGATCAGCGATACGAGCGATATACCCTTGAATCACCAGCGCGATCTGCGACTCATCCAGCTGCGCCACGCTGGAGAGGTGCTGTGGCGTCTCCACCACCACCTCATGCGCCCCCACCCCGTTCATCACATCGTAGAGTCCCACGCCACGCCGATCGAGATTCCCCTCGATACGCAGCGCCGGCGCGATGCTCGATACAATCCGCACCTTCCACCCCGGACCGTTGGACGCCGCGTCATCGCGTACCGCATAGATCTCGGGTGGCGTTTCGTGTTCATGTCCGATGCAGAACGGACACGGTGGCTCCGATGTCGAATCCTCCTGCGCATGACGGAAATCATCCGGCCGACGCGCCCGCTCCGTCGCAATGATCACCCAACGACCGATCACCGGATCCTTCCGCAACTCAGGCACTACCGATCTCCCCGTTCATTGGCGCGCATTATAGCACACTGAAAAACGGTCGCTTGTCGTACGTCGCACGTCGTCTATGGATCAAAGCTCCACGACTCGAGACGCGAGCCACGAGACTCGAGCAACACCGCAGGCCAAACCAAACAACAGGACAATTCATCCAATTCACTGCATACCTTCGATCCATCAAACCAGACATTACGCTAGGCAGCACTGGCCACCGTTGAGTTACAAATCTCGGGTCTCGGGCCTCGAGTCTCGAGTCTCGAAACGCATCCCCGGCTGGAGTCGATAGCCGGCAATGAACGCCGCACCGCTCATGCGCTGACTGGCCTCCGGCTGTACTTCCTCAAGCGCCAATAATCCCCGCCCTGTCCCCACCAACAACCGCCCGCCAACCACGGACATCACTGCTCCTGGTGACACCGCGCCCGCATCAGCCGAAGCGACCACGCGCGCTTTCCAGATTTTTACCTGTCGGCCACCCAACGCAGCATAGGCGCTAGGCCATGGCACCAACGCTCGCACCCGACGACACAACGTATCAGCATCCTGCGTCCAGTCGATCAACCCATCCTGCTTGGTCAGCTTCGGAGCGTATGTGGCCGCGGTATGATCCTGAGCGCGCGGTTGTGCGCCGCCTGCGGCGAGCGCATCCACCGTCTCCGCCAGCAGCGTCGCACCCGCCCGCGCCATCCGCTCGCCAAGCGTCAACGCCGTGTCGTCCGGCTGAATCCACACCTCCCGCTGGCGGAAGATCGGCCCCGCGTCCACCTCCTCCACCACCCGAAACGTCGTGACGCCGGTCGCCGCATCGCCAGACATAATCGACCGCTGGATAGGCGACGCCCCACGGTACCGCGGCAGCAGCGACGCATGTAAGCCCACCGTACCATGTGGTGCCGTCGCCAGCCATGCCGGGGGCAACACGCGACCGTACGCCACCACAACGAGGAGATCCGGGCGATACTCCTGCAACGCGGCCAGTATCGGCGCCGCCACCAACTGTGACGGCTGCTGCACCTCAACGCCCAATCGCTGCGCCACCACCTTGACGGGCGGCGGCATCACCACACGCCCGCGCCCCGCAGGAGCATCCGGCTGCGTCACCACAGCCACCACCCGGTGACGCGATGCCGCCAACATCTCCAATGCCGGTACGGCGAACACCGAGGTACCACAGAAAACTACGTTTAACCTCTTCTCAACCATTGCTCCCTACCCATGCATGCCGATTCACCCCAATCATCCCAATGGGGTCAGGCACCTATCGGCGCCAGACCCCATTGGAGCAACAAATCAGCCATCCTCGTTCGCTACCCTCACAACCTGCGACCTTGCATCGCGCACTTCCGCGCGTTCTTCCGCGTCTTGTTCCGCGTGGTTCCGCGCTCCTTACCCCGAACAACGACCTTGCTTGACATGCTCGCAACGCGGTTTCTATAATGCCAGCCAATGCCTGAGTCACCCGCAACTCCCTATATCCAGAAGGGCAAAGCCGCCATCGAACAGAACCAATTCGATTACGCCATCGAGCTACTATCACACGCCCTCACGCTGCAGCCCGATTCCGCCGACACGCGCCACCTGTTGCGCGTCGCCATGCAGCGGCGCCTGAAACTGCAGCCGGACTCTCCCACGCTGCACATCAGTCAGCAACTCCAAACGATCCTGCCGGCCGCCCAAGCAGTCATCGCCGAGTTGCGGCGCGACTTCCTCGGCGCCGTGCAGTACTACGAGCAGGCGTTACGTCACAACCCGACTAGCATCCTATTGCTCACCAAGTTGGCGCGCGCGCTGATACAGCTGCGTTTCACCGCCGCCGCCATCACAACGCTGGAAGAGGTCTACGAGCTCGACCGCAAGAATCTCTTTGCGTTGCGCCATCTGGGACAGCTCAATGTCACCGCCGACCGCTACGACCAGGCCCGCCGATACTTCGAGGAAGCGCTCAAGCTGGCACCTCATGATCTCGAGATCGAACGCCACCTCAAGAACCTCGACGCCCTCGGCACCATCCGTCAGACGTTCAAGCCCACCAGCCAGTAGACTAAACCGGACCTAAGCTACAAGACTCAAGTTGCAAGTTAGACCCCTCAACCTTGTAACTTCCGCCCGCTGCCCTTCGACAGCTGACCCGTCATCCTTTCCATTTCCGTCAGGATACTGCTCAAGCCAAGATACCGGACCTTTCTCCGCTACGCCTTTCCTTGAGCATTGCATCTTGAGTCTTGTGTCCGCCTTTGATCTCACGCTGGATCGACGTCAAGACGCATGCGAAGGCCGCGACGCTTCTTCAAACGCCCCATCGCCTGCCGCACGCGCGCCACCACCTCCTCAACCTCGCCCGGCACCCGCACCAGCAAACGGTGATCGCTCTGACGCCCACGCCCGACAACCGTCGCAAACGGCCCGCTCACCGTACCCGATCCTTTGACCGCCCGACGCAACGCCGTCGCCAGGCGTTTCGCCGCATCAGCCGAGACATCCGCCGAAGCCGCAATACAATCCACCTCGATCAGATGACACGCCGGCGGCAGCCGCACCGCTTCCCGCAGCCGCCACTCCTCCTCCCAGAACGCATCCGCCGCGCCGGTCGCCACCGCCCGAATCACCGGATGCTCGGGCGTGAACGTTTGCACCACCAGCTCGCCGGTGCCGGATGGTCCGACCGCGCAACTCGCCAGCCACTCCAGCAACTGCAACACCCGCTCGGCCGCCCGAAAATCCGGCTGGCTAAGCATCGTATCCACCGCCATCACGCCGACCAGATCCATCGGCGGCAAACGCCCCATGCTCCGATGAATCAGCTGCGTCCCGATGACCAGATCGAGCCGTCGCTCTTCCAGCGCCCGCTCGATCTCCTCGATCGCCTGAGGATTCTGCACCACATCACTATCCACGCGCGCGATCCTGGCCGTCGGAAAGAGACGATGCAGATCACTCTCGACCCGCTCCGTTCCCAACCCTTTGTACCTGAGGTATCCTTTCTGGCACGCGGGACACAGCTCCGAC
>Ga0247727_10003502_pt1 | contig 34630 bp, 31 predicted proteins | sample WisWelCaveWW1625_FD_202498 | JGI IMG/M metagenome (GOLD analysis project Ga0247727, IMG submission 202498) | Biofilm microbial communities from Wishing Well Cave, Virginia, United States - WW16-25 | ecosystem: Environmental > Aquatic > Deep subsurface > Groundwater > Cave microbial mat | place...
GGTGTGCATAAGGATTATCTCGCGGGCTACGTTGCCATGCATGAACATCGCGTTAATCTCAAAGCGATTTCGCCTCAGTTCATTGCGGCGTTAGTGCTTTGCACATAGTTTAGGGATGAGCCAAAATGGTAATCTGATGGGCATAAAAAACTGGCGTGACTATTTGCCCGTACGGGCATTTTTTTTCGATCGCCCTTGCGTCATTTTTCAAAGCGATGATTGGGGCTTGGTTGGGATTCGTGATCACGCGGGCTTTCAAGAATTGCAAACGGCGGGCTTGCAGTTCGACCAAAACCCCTACAATTCGTATTCTCTTGAGACCGCGGACGATTTGCAAGCACTTTATCGCGTTCTGCTGCAACACCGTGATGCGCGCGGGAGACATGCTTGTTTAGTTTTTAATTTCATTGTTGCCAATATAAATTTTGAAAAAACTATCGCAGGGGCTTTCCAAAGAATTGAATTACAGCCCTTGCGCCAAGGGCTGACGGGAAAATGGCAGCGCCCTGCCTTGTTGGAAGCATATCAACAAGGGATTTCGCAAGGGCTGGTCTATCCTGCGTTTCACGGCTTGACGCATTTTTGTCAAACGAGCGCGGAACGCGCACTGCAAGCGAACGATGAGCGTAGTGAATTATTGCGCGTGTTGTACGCCGCTGCTACGCCGCTGCTTCCGCCGCAGATGACGTGGCTGCGCTGTGAATACTATGATCGTTTGGGCGACTCCGAAGGACGGTGGCTCAATGTGCGCGCCCAGCAGTCCGCGATTCAACGGGGCATCAAAATTTTTACGCATCAATTTGGCAAACCACCAGTTTCCGCGTGCGCGCCCGGCTATCGCGCGAATGCGGACACGCGCGCCGTGTGGGCCGCACAGGGCATTCGCATCGCGCAAACTAATTCGCCACACTTGATTGCACCGCACTTGGATGCAAACGGGTTGTTGACGCTCTATCGCAACGTGGAATTTGAGCCCGCGCTCGGCGCGGCGGACGAGTTTGTCGCCCGTGCGCTCATGCAAGCCGAACGCGCGTTTGCCGCGAACATTCCCGCCATAGTGTGCATGCATTCCATCAATTTTCATTCGACGCTGCAAAACTTTCGCGCGCCAACATTGGACACCTTGCATCAATTTTTGACAGCGTTGGAATCGCGCTATCCTGATTTGCTTTATATGCACGATGGAGAATTGCTGGAATGGGTGCGCGACCGCGCGGCCGTGCAAAAGTTCCAACCAAGTTCGGCGTGGCGGCAAACCTTTCACCCCTCAAGTCGGACGAATAAATTCGTATCAGTTTGAATCTAACATGTCACTTTTGAATCGGCTGCGCGCCTATCGAAATTTGTTAGAACGCTGGCTGCTGCTTCGTCAAGTCGGAATTGTCGGTGCAGGGACAGTGATTCGCGAAGGAACCGTCTTTAATGGGCCGGCGCGCAACTTGATATTTGGAAAAAATGTGCAGGTTTTTCAACAAGCCTTTTTTTGGGTGGGTGTGGATGGAAAAATTGAGGTTGGCGATGATAGTTTGATCGGTGTGCGCTGTTATTTCAATGCCGCGCGCGGGACGATCCGCATTGGTAAGGGGGTGGCAATCGCGCCCATGACGCAAATCTATTCGTATTCGCATCACTATGGCGCGGAGGTCGCGGTGATGGATACGGTTCGGGTGGCAGATGTGATCGTGGGCGATGATGTTTTAATTGGAGCGGGCGCAATTATTTTGCCGGGCGTCGAAATCGGGCGCGGCGCAGTGATTGCCGCTGGCGCAGTGGTCAATCATTCCGTTCCGCCTAGCACCATTTTTGGCGGTGTGCCGGCAAAACAGATTGGCCTACGCCAGAATGTATCTTCTTGATTTCCATAAATGAAACGGTAATGAATCCAACTCTCGAGCTGGCAAAAGCGTGGTTCGCTTATCAGCAATTTGTCATGCGGCTGCAATGGCGGGGCAAATTGTCGCGCGCATTTGCGCGGGTGATGGCGGTGCGCGGACAGATGCGCCGCAGCGAAGTGCGCTGTCTTTGGGATTTGGCGCAACAGGCACCGCCAAACGGTGTAATCGTCGAAATCGGTTCCTTTCGTGGCTTGTCCACGGCAGCATTAGCGAGTGGTTCCTTGCGCGGCCCAGGGCTCGTGGTCTATGCGATCGATCCGCACGAATACCGTGACCCGCGCGGCTGGATTTATTCACAGGACGATCACGTCGCGTTCATGCAATACATGTTGTTTGCAGGTGTAGCGCACATGGTTCGTTCGATCAATCTTTTGTCTTGGGAAGTAGTTCCCGCGTGGGACAAACCGATCAGTTTGTTGTGGGTTGATGGCAATCACGATTATGAGGCGGTAAAGCGCGATTTTCAAGAATGGGCGCGTTTTGTCCTCCCCAATGGCATCATTGCCTTGCACGACGCCTCTGATCCAAACATGGGACCCACACGCGTTGTAGAAGAAGCGCGCGCGTCTGGGCAGTGGAAGTTGGTCACGCAAGTGGAAAAAATAGCAGTCTTGCGTCGGGGCTGAGCTCGTTCGTATGCCAACACAAAAGATACGAATTTATTTTACCAACTGGGTAGATACTTATAATTTTAACGCACAGAGTTTGAATGCGCGCGAGATTGCCTTACGGCTTGATCCCGCGCAGTTCGAGTCCACCTTGCTTTATGAACAAACGCCCGACCCGCGCGTTCTAAATCACGCAAACATTCACTTAGTTCGGATTCCCCCCCGTCTTGGCACGGTGATGATGTTAGCGCAAGCGTTTCAGCAGCAAGACATTATCTTTCGATTGAATCTTACACACTTTGCGTACCTGTTTTTGCATATTCCGTTTTTTTTGCGCTCACGAATCAAGCTGGTGGATTGGTTGGAAGGGTATGAATTAGATTCTCGTGAAAGAAGCCAACTCACTGCACGGCAGCTCATCTACCTCGACTATATCCAGCCGCGCATTCCAAATCGTGTTGCGATCACCGATGCGGTAGGGGAAGCATGGACACAAGTATTTGGCTCTGCGCCAATCACAACGATTCCCGTAGGTGTGGACACGAAACAATTTGTGCCTCCACGCGCGCGCACACATACGCGCCCCGTTGTGTTGTACGTAGGCGCGCTGATTGAACGAAAATGTCCACATGTCGTCTTGCTGGCGGCAAAGTGTTTTCGTGACGCCGATTTTATTCTCGTTGGCAGCCCGCGCGGTGATTTTTACAAACACTTGCATGTCCTTCAAGCCAAATGGCGCTTGGAGAATGTAACCTTTAAAGATTTGCTCCCGCATCCGCAGCTGGCACAACTCATGCAGCAGAGTGATATTTTGCTTCATCCGTCTAAATCGGAGGGCTTGCCTAAAGTCGTGTTGGAAGGCGCGGCGACAGGCTTGCCAGCCATTATTCTCAAACACTATCGTGCGCCCGCCGTGCTTGATGGCGAGACGGGTTTTCAGGTGGACAATGTTGCTGAAGTAATGCAGCGCTTGGACTTACTTTTGCACGATCCAAACGCGCGTCGCCGTATGGGCTCTGCTGCTGTGGAATATGTCCAGCGTTTTGATTGGGACAATATAGTGCGGCAATGGCAAGCGGTCTTTGTGCATTTAGCCAATCAACCATGAAACGCGTTTTGATTTTTTCCGAACACGACGATCTAACGAATCACGCAACGCTTCCGCCGGCGCATTATAACGCGCTAGGGTTGACGTTTTTCGCGTCTTTTGACGTATAGCGTCAAAGGAGAGAATCAGAGATGGCGGTGACAGACCGAGCGGTGCGTGCATGGGCAAAAATGCCAATGTCCCTCAAGCGTCTTTATTACCAACATGGCACTCGCTTGTCTGCGCCGTTGGCGCGTATTTTTTTTGCAGATCAGCAACGCGTCGTCGCGGTGCAAGGCGGAATTTTAAAAGGGCTTGTCCTTGATTTGAATCCGCGCGCCGAGCGCGGTTTATACAGCGGCGTCTATGAGCAAGCGTTTGCCGATTGTTTGCCCAATCTGGTTCAGCCCGGCATGACAGTTTTCAACATCGGTGCGAACATTGGCTACTTTACACTCGCGCTCGCGCGACTGGTCGGACCGAATGGATCCGTTGTTGCGTTTGAACCTGCACCCCAGCCCCTGAAGCGCTTGCGTCGGCATGTTGAATTGAATCATTTGGCGAACGTGAAGATTGAACCGGTGGCCTTGAGTGATTTTAACGGCACGGCAATTTTTTCATTAGGTTCTTCGCAAGCGCAAGGACGTTTTGAAGATTTACCGTACGTCAAGCCAACGGATGCGCGCATCACGGTAGAGTGTCTGACTCTGGATACGTACCTGGACCAAAAGAACATCGTGCCGCACCTTGTGCTTTTGGATGTGGAACATGCCGAAGGGCGCGTGCTACGCGGAATGTCACAAACGCTCACGCGCCATCAACCCATTCTTTTGATCGAAATGCACGGCGCACAAGCGATTCAAGAGGCGTATGCGGAACTTGCCAAACATCACTATCGGATTGCGCGTTTGCCCGAAATGAACTGGCTGACAGATGTTTCAGAAATCAGCTCGCTCGAAAAATATATTGCTGTTGCTCCGACGCAAGAACGCGAGCTCAATCGCCACTTTGCCAAACGCTCATGAAACGCGTTTTGATTTTTTCCGAGCACGACGACCTAACAAATCTCAACGCGTTGCCGCTTGCGGACTATGACGCGGTGGTGTTGGCATTTTACGCGTCGCTCGAATTTGTCGCGCGCGTCGAACAGCACGGCGCGAAAAAATGTTGGCGTCTGAATGAATTGCTAAAGGACTATGCAACTTTAGTAATGCGCGCGTACACGCTCGCGCACCAAGTCGCCGCCAGCGCGCCGCGTTACCGCGATGTGAATCCGTTATTGGCGTGGGAAAATATTATCGCGAACGCGTTATTTATTCCGTTGGTCATGACAGAGGTTCACCGCGCGTTGTGCGAACGCGTAGGCGGAGACACGACGATTGTTTTTTTCTCGCGCAACGACACGCAGCGCGCGTTCGAGACGATCAATCAAAATAGCGCACCCACTTTTACGATCCGTGTGCTGAATGAGATCGAAACAAACAAATCGCACGACGCGGGTGGACGCTTTGCCGCATGGCGCAAACTCATTGCCGAAGCGCGGCGCGATGGCGATTGGCGGAATGTAATTGCGGTACCGATCGAAACACTCGACGCACAATATATGTGGCGTTCACGACTCACGCCGCGCGCGAATGGTTCGCACCGCGAAATTTTATTTTACAGCAGCTACATAAATTTTTCGCGTGTGCTGGCAAAACATGCCGCGACGTTCGATGCGCCGCCGCATTGGATCGTCAACAACCATTCCGCGCGCAAAGGTCTGCCGCGCGGCGCGCACGTTTCTAATTTGTGGGAATATGGCGCGCTGAATATTTCCGCGCATCGCGCAATCGTTCTCGCCACCAAACGAGTGATTGCCAACGCGCTCATAGAGCAAGAAGGTTTTCCACTGCGCGCCGCATTGGCGTCGAGCGCGTCCGTGCGCGAAATGGCGGAACGCGTCGTGCCGTTGTTTTTGTCTGAAATTGATTTGATGCATGCGAGTTTGCAACATCTTCAACCGCGCGCAGTATGGACGGCGAATCAATGGGCGAGTGAAGGGTGTATGCTTCAGGTCGCTCAGGCACACAATGTGCCGGTAACCCAAGTGCAACATGGCACGTTGGAGCAATACTATACCTGTGCGCCGATTTATTCCGAACGCTTTTTGGTGTGGGATGAATTTTCCGCCGCAAGTGTAAATCAGCGCGAAAAGGAACGCGTTTTTATTTCGGACCCCGCCAATACGCATTCCGCTTTCAAGAACAAAACGTCACCGGCAAAAAACGCGCGGATCACTTTTTTTTCTCAGCCGCCGCAAGTCGTCGTGTTTTGGAATCCGTCGGTGATGGCATGGGAAACGAGCGCGCTTTTGAAAGAGTTTCTCGCGCGCGGCTGGATGGTGACACTGCGCGCACATCCCATGGACCAATTTGAACTCTACACGCCTTTTTTACAGCAAGCTGACGGCGCGCTGTCTGACGCGCTTACATTGGACAAAGGCACACCGCTCGAACCCCTTTTGGGCAAAACCGACATCGCGCTCATGATTTTTTCTTCGGTTGCGTTTGATTGTATCGCGCATCAAATTCCAGTGTTGGGTTTGGGATGGTACGAGTTTTTCCAAAAGCGCGCGGTGGAATCGGCAGGCTTGATCGCGTTTGCAAACTCGTTTGCCGCTGTGGGTGCGTGGAGCAAAGCACCACATCAGCATCATGACGCCGCCCAACCTGTTTGCGCGAATGCTTTGTGCGGCAGATCATTTGACTAGACGATGAGCTCACAACGACGCATCTTGATTGATGGCACCTCGCTCGCGCTTCAAATGAAAGGTGTGGGGCGATACACTGCGAATACACTCTTCGAATTGAGTACGTTCGACGAAACGAATCAATACAAAATCCTTGTTCGCAAAAATGAATTCTTGCCTTCCTTGCCGCAAAACGAACGTTTCGAGTACATTCCGATTTCCCTTCACAATCATTATCGCCATAACTGGCTGACCTTGCCGCGCATGGCACAGCAATTGCGCGCGGATGTTGCTTGGATTCCATCTGAAACCGCTGTTGGTAAAATGCCCTGTCCTTACACTCTCGTTTGTCATGACGTGCCGCAATTCATTACCGCATCTCAAGCATTGGGCGGCGCGCGATATTCTCGGGGGCGGAATGTCGTGGCGCAGATTGATTCGTTCTTTCTGCGCGGGGCGTTCCAACGCGCCCAGATCATTTTTGCCAACAGTTACTTTGTCGGCGCATGGCTGCACCAAGGATTGAAGCTGTCCCCCGAAAAAATTCGATACGCTGCCTGCGCGCCCGGTGCAGATTTTGCCACCTTGTCCACCAATACAAATGCCGAAAGTGTGTGCGTGAATTTGGATTGTCCCAATGGCTATCTCCTCGCGTTCGCAACAGGCGATCCGCGCGAAAATGTAGAGACCATTCTTGCCGTGTTTAATGGATTGACGGAAACAACAAAATTGAATTTGGTGTTGGCTGGGACGCGCGCGCGTCAAGCCGATGAAATTCGCGCCCGCATACACCACGAAGCTTGGCACACGCGCGTGCGCGTGCTGCCTTTTTTTGATGAAACCGAAATGCAGCAGCTGGCAGACGTTTACGCGAGCGCGATGGTGTATCTCGATCTCTCTTTGCATGAAGGATTTGGAATGCAAGTGATCGAGGCGATGGCATGTGGAACACCGGTAGTATGCAGTAATCGCGCGGCATTGCCCGAAGTGGCGGGTGACGCGGCCGTGTTGATTGACCCAATGGATCGCGCAGCAGCGATTGAACAGGTACGACGGATTCTGGACGAACCTGTTTTGCGTGAGACATTGATTGCGCGCGGCAAAAGACAAGCGGCGCAATTCACATGGCATCGCACCGCGCAAGTGATCCACGACGCGCTATCCGTTCTTTGAGCATCAACAACGGTGATGTATTCCTACGCGCGTCTCAGTGATCGTGACACAGGTTTTGTGCGGCTCATTGGCAATGGCTTGGGCAATCTCTTGTTTCCATGGGCGCGTTGGATTCTTGCCACACGCCAACACCATTTAACCCCCATCGCGCCGACATGGCTGCAAATTCAAATGGGTCCGATCCTCCGCAACGAACCGGATAAACGTTTTTATCACAAACTTTTTGTTTCACCTTCCGAACAAATTCATGGCATCGAAAAAATCACGCTGCTCAACACCCGCCCAAAAATTACGGAACAAGCATTTTCACCCGACGCCCAATCTCCCGAAAAGGCTATCGTTGTTTTCGAGGGGTTGCGAAACCAATTTGGCGATATTTTGCGTGACCACGCGCGCGTAAAACAAGAACTTGTTTCGATTGCGCGTCCCGAACACACACGCGGTTTGGAATACGATTTCAAAAACTCGATCACCGTCCACGTCCGCATGGGCGATTTTTTTGTGACCCGCGACACGCGCATTTTTCACAACGGGCAGATGGGCTATCGGATTCCGTTGTCTTGGTACGCGGACAAAATTGAACAACTGCGCGCACACTTTGGAAATTTGCCCGCGCATATTTTTTCCGACGGCACCGACGCCGAACTCGCGGAACTTTTGAACCTTAAAGATTGCGCGCGTCTCTCGTTCAGTTCCAGTCTCGCGGATATGTTGGCAATGAGTCAAGCAAACCTCTTTATCGGCTCCGCGTCCACCTTTAGCCAATGGGCGTCGTATCTCGGCAGGATGCCGACGATTTGGTTCCAAGGTCAATCGCGCCGTTTGTATTACGACCATCCGCACGCGCAAGTGGAATGTGATGAAGCAGATTTGATTCCCGCAACATTTTTTCACGCGTGCGAGGAGGACCGCTGATGGCTAGCCGCGCCGCAGCCATTCGCCAACGCGTGCGCCATTCCCCGCGCCTCTTTCGCGGCTGCGGCTCGCCAATCGCGTGACCGACCCATTTCTTTCGCGTAACCCATTGCGCGCAGCGCGCGGCTATGTTTCTTTTCTTCAAGATTTCGCGCGCTATCAAAAACAGAATCACGCGGACGCGTTAGCATGGCTGGATTTGTATCCGTGTGTCACCGATCGTTTTGACCTTCATCCGCTCGATCACAGCTACTTTTATCAAGACACCTGGGCGGCGCGCAAAATTTTCGAGGCGCAGCCGCGTTTGCATGTGGACATTGGTTCGACGACGTTGTTTGTCGGCATGTTGTCGCAGTTCACCAGCGTTGTCAGTGTGGACATCCGCCCGCTGCCCGTCCGCCTACAGGGTTTGTATCCATTGCAAGGTTCCATTTTGCAAATGCCCTTGGCGAATGATTCTATTTCGTCACTTTCCTCTTTGTGTGTGATTGAACACATCGGTCTCGGCAGGTATGGCGATCCGATTGAGCCACAAGGCACTGTTCGCGCGGCGCAGGAATTGACCCGCGTACTTGCGCGAGGCGGAAATTTGTACGTGTCTGTGCCCGTGGAACAAACCAATCGCGTCCACTTTAACGCCCATCGCGCGTTTGCGGTAGAACCCTTTACAAAACTTTTTCAGCCGCTTCAAGTGCGCGAAACGCGTTTCATTCAAGGCGACGACTTGTTGCCCCACGCTACCTTGCCCGATTGGGCAAGCACCGCGCCGCCCATCGTCGGCTTGTTTCACTTGACCAAACCGTGAACGCGGCATGAATCACACCCAAAGCATTTTGACGCGCGCGCGGGACAAGGCGTTTGATTTCTACCAAATTCTGCGTCGCGAAGTGATGCATGGAAACCCCGCGCTCGATGCCGCCGCGCTTGAACGCGTCCGCGCCCATTATCCCGTGATGATAGACGCGGCGCGCAATCCGCCTGCGCTCGCCGCGACCATTTATGCCGAACGCCGCAAATATCCCGTCGCCGCAACTTTGGAAACACAAAACGCCAGCGTGTTTGATGCGGGCTGCGGCTATGGCTCGGAAAGTTTTTTGTTCGCCTCGCTCGGCGCGCGCGTGTTAGCTGTAGACAATGACGCGGAAAAAATTTGCATCGCGCGCGTGCGCCAAAAATTCTTCGAGGAAAAATTTCAGCGCGCGTTTGACATCACCTTCGGCGTTGCCGATTTGGACACCTACCTTCCCGAAATAAAAAATCTTTCGCTCACCTGGCTCGCGTCCGTCCTCGCCGCGCTTCTGCACCAAGAAAATTTTTTGAGGCGTGTGCATGACACCACGCGTGACGGCGGACAAGTGATGGTCTCGGACATGAATTTGTGGAATCCCTTGTTTCTCATCGGCGAATATCGGCGGCGTCAACGCGCCGCGCGCGTCAATGCCGCGTTTGCGCGGGAACAAAATTTTCGCGCCATGTTCGAGCGGCGCGCGCGTGTTAGCGCGCGTTATTTTTCCGAAAATGATGCCACGTTCGACGACGTACAATTTTTTCATCCCCACGCACTGCGCCGTTTGTACGAATCAGTTGGCTGGCGCAGCCCAAAATTTTATTTTAGCGGCTACATTCCGCCACTCGTCGCGCGCATGGGCTTGAGCTCTTTGGAAACACTTTTGCCGCGTGTGCCAGTTCTTTCGCAACTCGGTTATTTTTATCTCGGCGTGGGCGTGAAATGAAAAATCTTTTTTTCACTCTCCGCCAACTGCTCGCCTTTCGCGCGTTCCTCCTCCGTTTGCTCACGCGTTACACGCTCGCGGAATTTTTCATTCTCTGCGCTAAACTTTCCCCCCTCCCTTTCAAAGATCGTTTGTGGCAATTCACGCTCGCGCTGAATCCATCGCACATTCCCGCCGCGCTCGCTCGCGCGCATGCGCTCACCGCGCGAAATGATCCGCGCGCGCAAGACGCGTTTCAATTCGCGCAGCGCGTGATCGAAAACACCGCGCGCATCTCGGCGTCCGATCTCGCGTTGACACGCGTGCCGCGGCGCATCGTCCAACGTCTCACGCGCCAAGACGCCGTCGCGCAAGAACGCGCCTTGCAAAAATTATTTTTTGCAATGGCACAACAGCACGCGAATTTGCAGGAATCGGATTTGACGCCAGATGACGCGATGGCTGCTCCACGCGTTTCTCTCGCTGACGAATGGGCGCGCGTCGAAACCGCGTGGACACAAAAAATGTTCGCGCAGAGTGTCTCTTCCGCTGCGCCCCTCATCGCACGCGGCGATTTCGTTTCACCCCTCGACGCGTTGACGTGGGCGGAACGCCTCCTTGACAAATGTCATTTCGAGCGGGCTTTGCGAGAAATCTCTTTTGCCCAAACCGAGATTCTGGCGATGGGCATACATCGCTGCTCCGCTCAGAACGACATCCTCTCTCTTTCCAAAATGTGCTTGGATTGGGCGCAGCGTTGGACGCCCGAACGCGCCTTGCTTTGGAAATTGCGCGCCGAACTCGCTCACATTCAAAATGATCCCGAACACGCCGCGTTATTTTTGGAACGCGCCGCGAGTTTGAACCCCGAAGAGGTCTCCATCTTTCTCGCGCAGCAAAATCTCAGGCGCGCGCTTCCGTTGCGCGAATCGCCCACCGCGCGTTTGCGAGTGAACGCGCCTGCATCGCTTGCGCTTGATGCGTCAGTTCAAATTGAATGTGTTTTGCAAAACGCGGCGAGTACATGGGACATTCACGCTCTGCCCGCGACAGGATGGGGCATTGTCGCGGAACCGCGTGTGCAACGCGCTGACGCGCAACAACGCGCCGTGTTTCAACTGCGCGCCTGTCGCCCCGACCGCGTGCGCGGCGAAGCGTGGACGCTGACGTTTGTGGCGGTGAGTGAGAGAGAATACGCGCTCACAAAAATGCAGATCGCTGTCCCCGATTCAAGTGCGGGAAAATTGCTGCTGCTCGTTACCGAAGATCACGAATTGTGGGAAGAACGCGGCGTGCTTACGCGCGACGATGTGGAAAAATTGTTGGTTGAAAAATCCAAATTCGCGGCGGAACATTTCGCGCCGTGGACGCATTTGGTTGAAGTCGGTTCGACCCTCGCGCTGTTGGATTGGGCGGCGGAGCAAGATGCAGCGTGGAGTGAAAAGCGCGAACGAGTCCGCGAACATTTGGCGAACCAAGTTGCAGCTGGAAATGATATTCAACCCCATTTACACGCCTTTAATTTACCCTCCTCGCCCGAGTTTCCATTTCAACTCACATCCGAAGGCATTGCGGTCAACAAAAAATTTCTGTTGACCGCCGAAGAACATCGCCGCGATTTTGCGCGCGCGTATGCGCCGCATGAACGGATTGCAGCTGTTGCAGAGACGGTGGCGCGTCTCGAAACACTCGCGCATACAGTTGATCCGAATTACCGCGCGGTGATGTGGCGCAGCGGGCAATTGGAATTTGGCGATACGGACGCGGAACGCGCGTGGTCGAGCGTAGCATTATTGCGCGCGGGCTTGTTCGCGGACAGTGATGTGCCGAAAAAAACATTTGCGCCGTCGCGCGCGCCAACTGCCTTTTTTGCCACAATCGAAAATCCTTTCTCTCCCACACGCGGCGGAGAACTCGTTCAATTGCCGATTGCCAACAATCTCGAAGGCGATTTTTTGAGCGACGCGCGGACGCTTTGCGAGGTGGCAAAACGGACGGGAGAGCAATTGCGCGGTAAAGCGGGCATTCATCTCGTCACGCTGCTTACGCACGACAAATTTATCAACGCGCGGCGCGGCGCGGAGGAATTTTCGATGGACGAAAATTATAACGAATGGGAAACGATTCGCGCGCATCTCGACGCGTGGCGCGACGCGGGGGCAGAACGCGTGACGGCGCGGCAGGCGATTCAAGCTGTACTCGACGATGGCGCATGGCAGCTCACGGCGTTGTTGTGTGAAGAAAGAATTTTTGACGCGGGCATTCACTATACACTGCGTTTGTTGGGCAAAGATATTCCGGTGTCAGATGAATTTCCGCAATGGGTCTTGGCGACGATTCCGCCATTTTTGCGCGCGGATGTTTTGCGCGTGCGCGTCGTGCAGGGAGAACACGAATTGGCAATCGAAAAAAATAGCGCGCATGATTTTTGGATTCGTGTGACGCGCCGCGAACCCGCGTTGTGCTGTGAATTTGCGTTGCGCGCGGCAGAGTTGGAGACCCTGGATAACCACCCTCCCGCGCGCGTGGATGCGCATGAGGCGTTGCATCCCACACGCCATTCGACAAATCCACGGCGGATTGCAAATCCCGCGGCGCGCGCGGAATGACCGGGCGAAAAGTAGTCTAAACGCATGCCTCAGCGAACTATGCGCCGTGTTGCCTTTGTCACCAATGTCTTGGCGCATTATCGCGTGCGCTGTTTTGAAGCGTTGGCGGCGCGTTTGCCCGGGCGCATTGATTTTTTTCTGCTTACCAAAAGCATGGCACATCGGCGCTATGTTCTCGCGCAACCGCAAAACGCACACCCCTTTCCGCTGCATGTTCTGCCGGGCAAAGCATTCGGTCATCCGCCGTATGATGATGTGCATCTCAACGATCCGCGCCCGGTCTTGAACAACTATGATTTGATTGTTTTGAGTGGTTGGATAGAACCAACCTTTTTGTTACTCTGGCTGCTGGCACACCTCAAACGCACGCGCGTCGCGTTTTGGATTGAATCCACTTTGCACGACGCGCCGCGCGACACATTAAAAGAGTCATTCAAGCGACTGCTGTTGCGCGGCGCGGTTGGGGCAGTGACGGCGGGCACACATTCTGCGGCGTATTGCGAATCGCTTGGGATGCCGCGTAACAAAATTTTTATCGCGCCGAACGCGGCGGACAGCGCGTACTTTGGCGCGCAAGCACAAATCTTGGCGCCCCAGCGCGAACAACTGCGCGCGGAGTTGAATTTGCAGGGCGTTGTCATTTTATTTGTCGGGCGCATGGTGGACGCGTTCAAAAATGTGGCGACACTTTTGGCGGCGCAGCGCGAATTGGAACAAAAAAATTTGGACGCGCAATTGGTTTTGATTGGCGAGGGGGCCGATCGCGCGCGTTATGAATCTCTGGTGCAAGAATGGAATTTGCACAATGTTCGTTTTGTAAATTTTATGGCGCATGACGCGTTGTGCCGTTATTATGCCGCGGCGGATATTTTTGTCTTGCCGAGTCGTGTTGAGCCGTGGGGTTTTGTCTTGAATGAAGCGATGGAGTTTAGCTTGCCCCTGGTCGTCTCGAATCGTGTGGGCGCGGTGCCCGATCTGGTGTGCCCAAACGAAAACGGCTTTCTCATTTCACCGGACGATGCCCTGGGACTTGCCACAGCATTGGAAACACTCGTCCGAGATGCGCCCTTGCGCGCGCGCATGGGCGCGCGTTCGCGCGAAATCATCGCGCGCCACACCCCTGACGCATGGGCGGATGGATTTGCCAACGCCCTCGAAACGATGCTGCAATGAACGATGCGCCGCGCGTTTTATTTATCAATCCGTGGGACCAGCGCATCGGTCCCAATCGCTATCTTGCCGAAATGCTGGCGGCGGATCGCGCGCTGGCGGAACATTCGATCCTCGCGCGCGCGCGCGATGATGCGGCGGCGGCGGAATATCGCGCGCTCAGCTGCGCGGTGGAAATTTGGCAAGAGGTTGCATTGGTGCATCTCCAGCCCAATCAGAAAAATCTACAGCGCGTTTTGCGAACGCACACGCGCGGCGTACAATGGGCGCGTGCGCGGTTGCGCGCCTTACGTCCCGATGTCGTCGTGACCAATTCCGAAAATGTTTGGTTCGCAGGCATGGCGGCGCGTTCCTTGCACATTCCACATCTCCAAGTCTTTCACGCGCTCACGCTCGAACACCATTGGGGCAAGCGTCCGTATCTCGTGCGCGGTTATTTGCATTGGCTGGAAATGTGGAGTACAAAATTCATCGGTGTTTCACAAACCGTTGTTGACATGCTGACGCGCAACGGCATTTCACCAGCGCGCGTTGCACTCGTGCGAAATGGTTTGAATTTGCAGGCAATTCGCGCGGCGAGTGAAAAAAATATCCCGTCGGAATTGGAACCGACCTTCCGCGGACACGCGCCCCTCCTCGTCACGCTCGGACGCATTTCAGCAATGAAGGGGCATGATTTGTTGATCGAAACCGTCGCGCGTGTGAAAACTACATTTCCAAATGTGTTGTGTTTGTTTGGCGGGGCGGTCTTGTCCGCAGACGGCGTTGAAGATACGAACGCGTTTTACGCGCACTTGCAAAAACGGATCGAGGCATTGAATTTGCAAAACAATGTTTTGTTTCTCGGAGAAATTGATTACGCGCCCGCGCTCTTGAAACGCGCAGACGTGTATGTGCAGCCCTCGCGCACGGAATCGTTTTGCCGCGCGGTTGTGGAAGCATTGGCTGTGGGAACGCCGGTCGCCGCATTTCGCGCGGGCGCGTTGCCCGAAACGATTGGGGCGGGCGGCGTATTCGCCCCCGCAGAAGATGTGAACGCGTTGGCGGAGGCAATTGTTTCTCTCCTTCAAGAGCCATCGCTGCGCGCAAACACATTGGAAGCGGGAGCATCGCATATTCGCGCGTATGAGGCACAAGATTCCGCGCGCGCGCTGCGAACATTGCTTACGACTGTGTGCGACGCATAAGTTCGCCATCCGCTATCTGCCATCCGCCATTGGCTATCTGCCATTTGCCATTTGCCATCTGCCATGACCCGTCTTGATTCTTTTCGCAATCGCTTCTCACTACAAACGCTGATTATTGTATCGGCTTTACTCGTCGCGCCCGCGTTCGGGATTGCGATTGCGGCGGCGTTGCGCGGACAAGTTATCTTTTTGATTGCGATTGGCGGACTCGTCGGGATTTTTGTGACGTTGTATGCGCCGATTGAAGCGCTCCTGCTGGCAAGTGTACTGGGCGCGCTGCTGGCAGACACGCGCCTTGTGGACGGCGGGATCGTCTATTACGCGCGCTTTGTGCCAATGGGGATGTTGACGGTGCGGACAATTTTGGATGTCGTATTTCGTACGGGGCAGGGGCAAAATTTTTCGCGCACGCTGCTGCTCTCGGGTCTCGTGTTTGTCGCGTTTGCTATGTTTTCCGCAGTGTATTCCTTGACGCCCGCGCTTTCGTTTCAGCGCGCGCTTTCGATGCTTTTTGTGATTGTCAGTTTTGGTTTGGGCTTGCCCCAGTATTTGAGTTCGTACGAAAAAACAAGCCGCGCGCTCAAAATGGTGATTGGTTTGATTGCCATTTTTATTTTGTTTGGCGTTGTGTTCGGTTCAGGCACAGAGGTGAGTTTGTATGGCGAAGAATCTCTCGTTCGTCTGCGTGGCTTTTTTGGCAATTCCAACACGCAGGGTCTCGTTGCAATGTTGATTTTTTATCCAATGCTGTGGTGGTGGAACTTGGAGCAGAGAAAAGGACGCAAAATTTTTTTAGCGGGGCTGGTTTTCCTGTTGGCGTTGCTGGTCTTGCTCTCTGGCTCGCGCGCGAGTTTGGTTGGCTTGCTTGCGGGGGGCGCGCTGCTTGGTTTGCTCTATGGGCGCACAGCCACGCGGTATTTGCCCATCCTCTTGGGCGGGCTGGTAATTGTTGGCGGGCTGCTGCTCGTTGCACCGGAATATCGCCGTACCTTTGACTTTACAAATCCGGACACAGGTCCCGTCGCAGTGGGACAGCTGCGAACGGTTGACCGCCCCTATCTGCTTCAGCGCGCCATCGAGATTGGCATGAACTCACCCATTTGGGGGATTGGGTTTGGCGCGAGTGATCAAGTCTTTGTAGATGACCGTGAATACCTTGTGACACAAGGCGTGTACATTTCGGGCGCGCACAATTCATATGCGCGGATGTTTGTGGATTTGGGTGTGCTGGGCGTGCTGATGGGCGTTGCGATTTTTGGGCTGGTCTTGCGGCGCGTTTGGATTGCCCCTGTCCGGGTGCGGCGCGATGTGACGGTGGCGCTGATGACGGCAACAACGGTAACCGGAATGACCAACGCGTTCTTTGAAGATTGGATCTTTGGCTTTGGCAACGCATCCACCTTTCCCCTCTGGTTTTTCTTTGCGTTGATTCTGATTCGCATAGCACAATTGCAAAACGAACGCGCCGAAATTTCCGAACCGCTTGGCGCGCCTACTCTCGCGGAGGCGACACCCTAATGTGCGGCATCGCAGGTTTTTGTAAACTCGATCACAGCGCCGACGTGCCGTTCGATTGGACGCGCATGGTGGACGCGCTCACGCATCGCGGACCCGATGACGATGGCTTTTATGCCGACGCGCACGTTGGAATTGGGATGCGGCGGCTGAGCATCATCGATCTTTCTGGCGGCGCGCAGCCGCTCTCGAACGAACATAATACCGTTCACGTTGTCTATAACGGCGAAATTTTCAATTACCGCGCGCTGCGCGCGGAATTGGAAACGCGCGGGCATGTTTTCAAAACGCAGAGCGACACCGAAACGATTGTGCATGGCTACGAAGAATGGGGCGCGCGCGTCGCGGAAAAATTGCGCGCGCAGTTCGCGTATGCGCTGTGGGATGAGAATGAAAAACGCCTCGTCGTCGCGCGCGATCATTTTGGTATCAAGCCATTGTTTTACACTGTCGTTGAGGATGTGTTGTTCTTTGCATCGGAAATTAAAGCGTTACTGCTTCATCCAAAACTGAAACGCGCAATGGATCTGCGCGCGCTCGATCAATATCTCTCGTTCTTGTACGTCCCCGCGCCGCGCACGATGTTTCAAGATATTTTCGAATTGCCGCCCGCGCATCAGTTGATCGTTGAAAACGGACGCGTGCGCGTCGAACGCTTTTGGAAACCAAACATCGAACCGCGCGCAATGAAGGACGCCGACGCGCGCGCGCTCATCCGCGCGGCATTTGAAGACAGCGTGCGCGCCCAATTGATGAGTGATGTTCCGCTCGGCGCGTTTTTGAGCGGCGGCATTGATTCGTCCGCGATTGTGGCGATGATGAAGCGGCATACGAACGCGCCCGTCAAAACATTTTCGCTCGGATTCGGCGCGGCGGAAGAACATTGGGATGAAACGGCAGCGGCGGCGCGCGTCGCAAAATTTTATAACACGGAACATTACGCCTTTCGTATCGAACCCAACATTGTTGAACTCGTTCCGCAAGTCGTCTCTCATTTCGATCAACCGTTCGCGAATCCGACGGCAGTGTTGATGCTTTTGTTGTCCCGCGAAACGCGTAAGCATGTGACTGTCGCATTATCGGGCACGGGCGGCGATGAATTGTTCGCGGGCTATCCGCGTTATCTGGGCATGTTGGCGTTTGAAAAATATCAACGCGCCCCGCGCGCATTACGCCGCGCGTTGGGCAATGGCGCGCGTTCGTTTTTGCGCGACGCGACGAATGGGAATTTGCGCGCGCAGCGCGCGCGCAGATTTTTGGAGGGCGGCGCGTTGAGTTTTGAAGAATGTTATTTGCGCTGGCTGGTGGTGATGGACGGGACGCGCAAAGATTCGTTGTATTCACGCGCGACGCAGCGCGCTTTGAATGACGCAGACACATTCGATTTCATTCGCCCGTTTTTAACTGAACCAACTGTGCCACTGACGGACCGATTACTGCTTACTGATTACTGCACCTACTTGCCCTTCAATCAACTTGCCTACGCAGATCGAATGAGCATGGCGGCGTCGCTCGAAGTGCGTGTGCCGTTCGTGGATCAAGCATTGTTTGAAGCAGTGAAAAACATTCCGCTCTCGCAAAAAATTTCGGGCGGCACGACCAAAGCATTGTTCCGTCAAGCGCTCGCCAAGGATTTGCCGCCGTTCATTTTGGATTTGCCAAAAACGGGCTTGAATTTGCCGATTTCTTTATGGTTTCGCGGTGCCCTGCGCGAATGGCTGCATGATTTGTTGTCGCCGCAAACCATTCGCGCGCGCAGTTTGTTTGACGCGAACACAATGCAAACGATTCTCGCGGAACATGAGGCGGGACGCCGCGATCATTCGCTCTTTTTGTGGGCGCTGGTGATGTTGGAAATGTGGCAGCGAACGTATTTGGATGGTGTGAGCATGGGTGCGTCACATGAAACACAAGGGGCGTTTCCAACCGAAACGCGCGTGATGGTGTGAGCGATTCGTTCTTGGAACGCGCGCGCGTAGCGTGGCTCACCGCGCGGCGTGCAGGTATCCAACGTTCAGCGGCGCGTCTGCGCCGCGTTTTTTTGTTGCGCGTGCTGTATCCGCGTTACGCGGCGCGCATGTATCCGCGCCGCGTAATAAAAATTCCTACACTCGCGCAATTCCCTGCACTCCCCGCGCGCGCCACAGATACATGGGACGGAAATGTGCGCTTGCTCAACACTGCGCCATTTCCCATGCGCGCGCCGGTGAATTGGAACGCGCATCCCAGCGCCCACACCCTGTGGCAATTTCGTTTGCATGAATGGGCATGGGCGTATCCGTTGCTCCAACGCGCAGAACAGGAAACGGAGGCGGCGAATGAACTCGTCGCGCTGCTGCAAGATTATTTTGCAACGGTTCCATTTGGACATCGCCTCGCATTTGAACCGTATCCGCTTTCACGGCGTTTGGTGGTGTGGTGTGAAGCGTTGCGCGTGTTATCCATCTCACAAAATTCATTCGCTCAAACATTGATGATGGAAATGGATCGCGGCGCGCGCATGTTGGCGGACAATATCGAACATGATCTCGACAACAATCATGTGATTGCAAACGCGAAAGCGTTGGCGTTTGTGGGAATGTTGTTACAACAACCTTACGCGCAAAAAGGTTTCGCGTTGTTGTGGGAGCAGTTGCGGTTGCAAGTGCGCGGGGATGGCGGGCATGTGGAGAATAGTACGAGTTATCATTTTCGCGTGTGGCGCGACGCGGTGGAAACTTGCTTGCTCGCGCGCGCATCCGCGATTGAAATTCCAAGCGACATTGTGCCGCGTCTTGGGGCGATGAAAAATTTTTTGGATGCGCTGCGCTATCCCGATGGATCGTTTCCTTTGTTGAACGATAGTGTGAACGAAGGATTTGAAGGGTATGATGATTTCGGGTTACAGCTTGAAAAATTCCAAACCCGTTTTTTGCCAAAAAACGGGTTTGGAATTTTTCAAGCTCACTTGCTCTTTCCAGATTCCGGCTATGCCGTTTTGCGCGCCGACGATACACAACTTGTCTTTGACGCGGGGGCGCTCGGTCCGACACATTGCCCCGGTCATGGACACGCGGACACAATGAGTTTTGAATTGTTTGCGTTGGGGCGCGCGCGGATTGTGGACGCGGGCACGTATCAATATCAAGCGGGCGCATGGCGCGATTATTTTCGCGGCACAGCGGCGCACAATACCTTACAAGTGGACGGGTTGGATTCGAGTGAGGTGTCCTCAAGTTTTCGCGTGGGGCGCATGGCGAACGCGCGAATGTGGATTAAAGACGATTGGGTGTGTGGCGAACATGATGGCTATGCGCGTTTGCGCGAACCAATTATGCACACGCGCAAAATTCAATTGCGCGACGCGCAGACGCTTTGGATGCGCGATGAAATTCGCGGACGCGGCGCGCACGCTTACGCGCTGCGTTTTCATCTCGCGCCCAATGCAAACGCGAGCGTATCGGATGGGAAGGCGCGGATTCGTTTTGACGATGGTGTGCGGATGGAGCTGGAAATTTCAAACGTGGATGGGTTCATGGAAATTTGTGAGGGGTGGTATAGTCCAATGTGGCACACGAAATTTGCGGTGCCGATTGTGGAAATGAAATGGCGCGGCGAACCGCCGTTTGCGATTCAGACAACGATACGCGTTCGTCAGACCTGACAGGTTTATGCTTTGTCATTCTGAGCGGAGTGAAGAATCTCTGCCGTGCGAGATCGAGATTCTTCGCTCCGCTCAGAATGACAGGTCAAGCAATGAAACAAGTCTTGCAAAATTTTCGTTCGGGCGAACTGCGCGTTGAGGATGTGCCTGCGCCCGTTGTGAAACCGAAATACGTTCTCGCGCAGAATTTATTTTCCGTCGTCAGCACGGGGACGGAAAAACATTCCGTAGATTTTGCCAACAAAAGTTTGTTGGATAAAGCGCGCGCGCGTCCCGATCTTGTCCGCAAAGTGATGCAGTACGCGCAAACGGAGGGCATTGCGACGGCGTACCAACTTGCCATGTCGCGCCTCGACGATTGGCGTCCGCTCGGTTATTCGTCAGTGGGGCGCGTGTTGGAGGTGGGCGAGGGGATTACACAGCTTGCGAAGGAGGATGTGGTAGCGTGCGCGGGCGCGACGTATGCGAATCATGCGGAAATTATTTGTGTGCCCGTGAATTTGGTTGCGCGTGTGGATGCGAAGGTGAATCCGCGTCACGCCGCGTTTGCCACGCTCGGCGCGATCGCGCTGCAAGGGATCCATCGCGCAAAGCTTGCGCCCGGCGAACGCGTCGGTGTGATCGGTTTGGGTTTGATCGGGCAACTCACCGCGTTGATTTTGAAGCAGTACAATTTTGACGTGATGGGCGCGGACGTGAATCCCGTTCAAGTGGAACGCGCGCGCGCGTTGGGCATTGCCGTGACGACGACAGAGCAGGCGCACGGGTTGGCGCAAACCCTATCGCAAGGCGCGGGTCTCGACGCGGTGTTGGTGACGGCAGCGACGGCGAGCAGTGAGCCGGTAAAATTAGCGGGGGAATTGTGTCGGATGCGCGGGCGTGTGTCAGCTGTGGGGCTGGTGGGCATGGATGTGCCGCGTCAACTCTATTACGATAAAGAGTTGGATTTTTTCGTGTCGCGCTCGTATGGTCCTGGGCGTTACGATCCCAAGTACGAAGAACAGGGCGACGATTATCCGATCGGTTATGTGCGTTGGACCGAAAATCGCAATTTGCAGGAATTTCTACGTTTGCTCGCGAATGGGATGGATGTCGCGCCATTGATTACACACACGCAGCCAATCGAAAACGCGCCCGAGGTGTACGACATGCTGCTCAACAATCCGCGCCAAGAATATTTTCTCGGTGTCTTGTTTGAATATCCCGCGCAACTGTCCCGCGCGACGCGGATTGATTTGCCAAATGTGATTTCCGTTGCGCGCGAAAAACGCGCGGCGGTGCAGCTCGGCATCATCGGCGTTGGACAATACGCGCGCGGCACATTGCTGCCCGCGCTGAAAAAATTGCCGCACGCGCAAATTCGCGCCGTGTGTTCCGCGTCGGGGCGTTCTGCCCACGCCGAAGCGCGCGCGCACAATGCAAACTACGCGACGAGTGATTATCGCGAGGTGTTGAACGATGACGCGATCGGTGCGGTGATCATAGCGACGCGCCACAATTTGCATGCACAACTCGCGGTGGAGGCAATTGCGCGCGGCAAGCATGTGTTTGTCGAAAAACCGCCCGCGTTGAATCGGGATGAATTGAAAAGTATTGTGGACGCGCTGCGCGAAAATCCGCGCGCGCAATTTATGGTGGGCTACAATCGCCGTTTTTCCTCGCACGCGCAAACGGTGAAGCGCGCATTGGAAAAATTGCCGAAACCGTTTGTGCTGAATTATCGCGTGAACGCGGGTAAAATTGACCCATCAAGTTGGGTGCAGGATGCCCGCGAGGGGGGGGGGCGCATCCTCGGGGAAGGATGTCACTTTATAGATTTGCTGCAATTTTTTTGTGATGCCGCGCCTGTTCAGGTGTTCGCCTCCAGTGTCGGCGGCGATTCCGAAGCAGCGCGTTTGCAAGACAATGTGAGTTTGCAAATTTCATTCGCCGATGGTTCAATTGGAACTATCTTGTACACTGCGCTCGGCGCGCGCGCGCTGCCAAAGGAACGCGTGGAAATTTTCGCGGGCGGCGCGAGTTTTGTGATTGATAATTTCAAACAAACCTTGGTGTATGGCGCAAAAGTGAAAAAATCGGGCGGAATGAATCAGGACAAAGGACAAGCAGAGATGCTGCGCGCGTTTTTGGACGCGGTCAGAAGTGGGGGCGCGGCGCCGATTGGGTTGGAACAGATTTTGTTCACGTCGCTTGTGACATTTGCTTGTATCGAGTCGCTGCGCGTGAATGAACATGTGAATGTGACACCGGATTTAGTAACCTAAAAAAGGAGATGCATGTCCATCGAATCCAGCAAAGAATTGATCCGTCGTTTTTATGATGAGGTGTGGAACAAGGGCAACACCGATTTTGCGTTCGAGGTGTTTGCGGAAAATTATGTGCGTAATGATTTGCGTCCCGGGAATCCGCTGATGGGTCCTGCGGGACAAAAACAGATCGCGGAAGATTTTCGCGCGGCGTTTCCTGATTTGACGATGGTGGTGGATCTGATATTTGGCGAAGGGGAAATGCTTGTGGCGCGGTGGACGATGCAGGGGACAAATACCGCGCCCTGGGGCAATCAACCGCCGACGGGAAAATCTATAAAATTTTCGGGTGTGAACATTTACCGTATCGTCAATGGCAAGGTCGTTGAGATTTGGAATCACCGCGACGATTTGGGAGTGATGCAGCAATTGGGCGCGCCGATTTATGCGGGGAGTAATCGGTGACGCGCGCATGACCAACGAAATCTGTTTTATGACGGCGCGCGATCTTAAACAAAAAATTCGCGCGCGCGAAATTTCGGCGCGGGAAGTGATGCGCGCGCAGCTAGAGCAAATCGAACGCGTGAATCCGCGCGTGAACGCGATTGTGACGCTGGATGTCGAGGGCGCGCTCGCGGCGGCGGATGCGGCGGATCGCGCGTTGGCGCGCGGCGATGCAGTTGGTGTGTTACACGGCTTGCCGATCGCGCACAAAGATTTGCAAGAGACGCGCGGGATGCGAACGACATTCGGTTCGCCTGTGTATCGCGAGTATATGCCAACGAGTGATTCGCTTTTGGTGGAGCGTTTGAAACACGCGGGGGCGTTGCGAATTGGCAAAACGAATGTGCCTGAATTTGGCGCGGGTTCGCAAACATTCAATCCTGTGTTTGGCGCGACGCGCAATCCGTACGATGTGACGAAAACGTGCGGCGGCAGCAGCGGCGGCGCGGCGGCGGCGTTGGCGTGCGGGATGATTCCGATTGCGGACGGCAGCGATATGGGCGGCTCGCTGCGGAATCCCGCGAATTTTTGTAATGTGGTTGGGTTTCGTCCTTCGCCGGGGCGCGTGCCGATCTATTCCGAAAAATTCGCGTGGCAAACATTAGCGGTGGATGGACCGATGGCGCGCACGGTGGGCGATGCGGCATTGTTGTTGAGCGCGATGGCAGGACCCGATGCGCGTTCGCCAATTGCGCTGCAAGACGCGGGCGAAATGTTTGCGAGACCTTTGGCGCGTGATTTCAAGGGAACGCGAATTGCGTGGGCGCGCGGTTTCGATTTGCCGTTTGACGCGCGCGTGAAAAAAATTGTGAATGAGCAAGCGCGCGTGTTTGAAGCATTGGGCTGCATCGTGGAACATGCGGAACCCGATTTACGCGACGCGGACGAAATTTTCAAGACGCTGCGCGCGTGGAGTTTTGCGACGTCGTTGGAAAAAGAATACACCGATCATCACGCGCAATTAAAGGACACGGTGATTTGGAATATCGAAGCGGGCTTAAAGCTCACGGGCGCGGACTTGGGGCGTGTGGAAATAAAACGCGCGGAATTGTATCAACGCGCGCGCGCGTTCATGGAACAGTACGAATTTTTGATTTTGCCTGTGAGCCAAGTTTTGCCGTTTGACGTGGATCAACCTTACGTCACCGAAATTAACAGCGTGGCGATGACGACGTACATTGATTGGATGAAATCGTGTTATTACATTTCGGTCACGGGACAGCCCGCGTTGTCGGTGCCGTGTGGTTTTACAGAAGAGGGTATGGCTGTGGGCTTGCAAATTGTGGGGCGACACCGCGACGATTGGGGCGTGCTGCAATTGGGAAACGCGTTTGAAGAGGCGACGGGGTGTTGGAAACGGCGTCCGTCCTTTTTGTAAAATCATTGGTTAGCTTGAGATTGACGCATTGCGTTCTCGGCGCGAACTTCCGCCAACGCCAACTCAATGTCCGCGTTGATTTCGTCTTCGGGAATGTGAGTGTAGGCAGCTCGGACTTCCCATAATGCCTTTGTAAAATCGCGTTCAATTTGCGCGCGATAAATCGTAGTGTTCAAGAAACGATTCCACTTGAATTTCAACGCGGCGAACAAGGTTTGGATCAGGGGCATGGGGTTTGCTTTTTATGATACATATATGGAAATTATTTCGCTTGAAGAACTTGTTCGACAAACTCGCGCGGCGTGAGGATTTTTATTCCTTTGTATTCGCGCAACTTTAACAGATGTTCGTCTCCCGAGACGATATATTGCGCGTTGCCTTCTTTGGCACACGCGAGGATGGCGTCGTCTTTGGCATCGTCGGGAACGACGCGTTCTACAGTTTCGGGTTTAACTACAAGCGCGCGATCATTCGAGTAATGCACAATTGCATCCGCGCGTTCTTGAACTTGTTTATATCTTTTCGTTATATGTGGACGACGGACAACGCGCGAATATTCCGCAACAATATAGGGTGAGATCACCAATTGAATTTGGTTTTGGCGAAAGGCGCGTAGAATCTGCGCGGAATATCCTAACTCGACCAGGGTTGCGCTAATCAACGCGTTGGTGTCAAGCACCACGCGCGGCTTCTTCTGCACGATACTCGCGAATCGCTTGGAGAGCATCTGCCATAGCTTCATCTTCGTTCACTCCTTGATTCGCGTTCCAAATCGTCTCTAGCGCCTCGTCAAAGTCGCGCTCTAGGTCGCGTCCCGTTAATTCGGCATCCAACACTTGCCACAGTTTGACTTTATTTTCGCGCGACAATTGCTGCACGGCGGACAGCAATTGTCGGAACGTCAGTTTAATTTGAATCGCTTCCATATTTTCTCCTCGTGCCAATTATATCACCCAGAAAGGGTCTTCTCAAGTGACTGTTCTCGGACACTCCCTCCCCCGCCTCGACGCGCGCGCCAAAGTGACGGGCAAGGCAAAATATCCCGGCGATATTGATTTGCCGAATCAGTTGTGGATGAAAGTGCTGTTTGCGAATCGTCCACACGCGCGCATCACGCGGCTTGACACATCGAACGCGCGGCACGCGCCGGGCGTCATCGCAATTTTTACGGCGCAAGATGTTCCGGTCAACGAGTACGGGTTGAATGTGTTTGACAATCCTGTGCTGTGCGGACCCGATGCCCATTCCGACACGGCACATTTTTCGCGCGAGGCGCAAACGATTGTGCGTTGGATTGGCGACAAGGTCGCGCTCGTTGTGGCGGAAACGGAACGACAGGCGGAACACGCGCGCGAGTTGATAGAGATCGAGTACGAAGATTTGCCCGCGGTGTTTGATCCGCGCGACGCGATGAAGGCGGACGCGCCGCGTTTGCATCATGGGAAATCGGAAGAGGGCGTCGCGTTGGAGTCGAATGTTTTGAGAACGTATCGTGTGCGAAAGGGCGATGTGGAAAAGGGATTTGCGGACGCGGATGTGATCATCGAGGACGAATATCATACGCCGATGCAGGAACACGCGTATTTGCAGCCCGAAGCGGGACTCGGATACATTGACGAGGAAGGACGTATCACTGTCATCGTCGCGGGACAATGGACGTGGGAAGATCAACATCAGATCGCGCACGCGCTCGCTTTGCCGCCCGAAAAAATTCGCGTGCTCTATCCCGCGATTGGCGGCGCGTTTGGCGGACGCGAAGATGAATCGGTACAAATCATTCTCGCGCTTGCGGCGTGGAAATTGCAGCGGCCTGTAAAAATTATTTGGTCACGCGAAGAATCTATCAAATATCACGCGAAACGACACCAGATGTTTTTCCGCGCGAAAACGGGCGCAAAGCAAGATGGCACATTGGTCGCGGCGTCAGTCGAAGCGATTGCGGACGCGGGCGCGTATGCGTACACCTCAACCAAAGTTTTGTTCAACACCACGCTCACTTGCGCGGGTCCGTATCGCATCCCGAACGTGAGTGTGGACGCGTACACTGTGTACACGAACAATGTGCCGCAAGCGGCATTTCGCGGCTTTGGCGCGCCGCAAGGACATTTTGTTGCGGAATCGCAAATGAACAAGCTCGCGGAAAAATTAGGAATGGATCCTGTCGCGTTGCGAATGAAAAATTTATTGCGCGATGGCGATGAGACAGTGACGCGCGCGCCGTTGGTGGGTGGGCATGTTTCGTTGGTGGAGGTGTTGGAGGAGTGTGCGCGGAAATTTGGGTGGGGAGAGGGGGAGAAACGAGAAACGAGAAACGAGTGGGGATTTGAGAATCCTGTAAAACGTGGATACGGAATCGCTAGTGGTTTCAAGAATATCGGGTTCTCGATTGGGTTTCCCGAACGTTCGTGGGCGGCAATTGAATTGCGGGGGGGTGTGGAGATTGAACACGCGGAAATATTTATCGCGGGCGCGGAATGTGGGCAGGGGCATCACACTGCGATGGCGCAAGTGGCGGCGCACGCGTTGAATTTGCCGCTTGAAAGAATAAATTTGCATGTGAGCGATACGGCGTTCACCGACACATCGGGCAGCGCGTCGGCGTCGCGTTTGACGACGATGGCGGGGCGCGCAATTTTGGGCGCGGCAGACGCGGCGATGGAAAAATGGCACAATGAGGAACGTCCCGCGCGCGGGGAATTTATGTTTCATGCGCCGCCAACGGAAATGATTGATGATGTGGATGGACACGGGCAATCGAATTTTTTGTACGGGTACGTGGCGCAAGCGGTGGAAGTGGAAGTGGACACGGAAACGGGTCAAGTGCGCGTCGTGCGCGTGACGAGCGCGCATGATGTTGGGAAAGCGGTGAATCCCCAAATGATCGAGGGACAGATCGAGGGGGGAGTAATGCAGGCGCTCGGTTACACGATCACAGAAAATTTTGTGACGAAAGAGGGACGCGTGTTGACGCCGTACTTGAACAATTATTTGATGCCCGGGGTGCTGGACATTCCCGAACGTGTGGATTCGGTGATTATGGAATTTCCTTCCGATGTTGGCGCGTATGGGATTCGCGGGATGGCGGAGATGCCGTACATTCCGTTCGCGGCGGCGGTGATTGCGGCGGTGCATGACGCGACGGGCGTGTGGTTCAATGAATTTCCGCTGACGCCGTGGAGGGTGGTGGAAGGGGTGAAGGCGGAAGGATGAGGGATGAGGGATGAGGGATGAGGGATGAAGAGGTGATGCGAGAAACGAGAAACGAGAGGCGATACGCGATTCGCGATTGGCGATACGCGATATGCAATTCGCGATACGCGATACGCGATTCAGGAGGGTGTTTATGGATCGAGATACATTGATCGCGCTGGGAAATTATTTGGCGGAACGCGTTGAATTTATTCCGCCTGCGCGCGTGGAGGGTTGCGACAATACGTTTCGGATGACGATGCAGTGGTTGTATGCGAATCGGCGTCCTGTCGAAGATGATTTGGCGTATTTGCGCGAACACGGCGCGTATTGCGATTGTGAGGTGTTGTTTAATGCGATGCCAGAGGATGAGGAGGATGAGGATGAAATGTTTTGAAGCGGACTGATAAAGGACTTGCGTGGTGAGTGTTACGCAGTCAGCGCGGGAGGATGTTTTCACAAAACGCGTGGGGCGCGGGTTAAAAGAGGTAGGAGGCAAAAGATGAATGTGACAGAAATGTTGAACAAGGCAGAATTTCTGGTGGATGAGAACGGCAACAAAAAAGCCATTGTGTTGGACATGGCGTTGTGGCAGGAACTACTGGACCTGCTTGAAGATTTAGAAGACGCGGCTGAAATTCAACAGATGCGCGACGCGGGGGCAGAAACGGTGGATTGGCAGGAGGCGAAAAGTGAGTTGCGCGCAAAAGGAATTGATGTTTAACATTCGCATCACGAAACGGGCGCTGAAAGACATTGACGATCAAGCGCGCGTTGTCACAATTTTTCGCGTCAAGCATCGGCGCGAAGCGTATCGCTGAAGGTGTCGCGCTCGGGTTGCGCCGCGCGAGATGAAGGAGGCGTGGCGAGAGGGTTAAAAATGTCCTACCAATGCAATGGTAATTTGCGGATATCTACCTAAAATGGTAAATGCTGGAATAAAAACAAAACGGTGAGTTCTGCTAGGAGGCAACATGGATACGCTAAGCCAAATAACATCTAGCCCATATTTTTCTATGGTGGGTTTTTTAGTTGGTTTGATTGGATTGGGCACGAGCATTTATTTTTTCATTCAGAGCAGGACACTCAAGCAAATCGCATGGAAGACTGAAGATAGCAAACTGATAGAAGAAAACATAACAAAAATCGAAAACGTGCAGGTGTCCTATCAGGGCAAGCCTGTCAACAGGCTGAAATCAAGCCGCATCACATTTTGGAATTCTGGAAGTACGGTAATAGATACTGACGATATTGCAGCTGCTGATCCGCTCGGTGTAAAGACAGATGCTGAAATTTTGAGCGGCAAGGTAATCCAGACTACAAATGGTGCTAACCAGGTGCAAGTGACAATAAAAAATAGATCTGCCGAGATTATCTTTGACTTTCTAAATCCATTAGATGGTGCCATCATAGAATTGATGCTGGAAGGAAACGCGATTGATTTTTCTGGACAGATAAAAGGTGGATCAATTTATTCAGCGAACCAAGATGAGGAAGAAAGGCACAAAATTACCGATGGCACATCGGTTGGTTGTTGGTTAGTCGGGATGGGGTGCTGGGTATTAGTCGGTGGAGTGACTCTTTTTGATCCAAGGACTTACCAAAACTTGGATCCAATAAAACTTCCTATGCTTTGTATTGCTGCCCTCAGTGTTGTTGCATATCCATTCCTTGCTTTCAGATTACTTAAACCTCGCCCACGAAAACCCAGTAGACTTTGATATCTACAGACCTTGGTAAAAGTGAGTACAAATGGAGCAGGTCATCATGACCAACCACATTTTCGACTACATGCACCAATACGCCTACGAAAAAGTTCTCCTCTTTCAAAATGAAGATGTTGGACTGCGCGCGGTTCTCGCGATTCACAGCACCATTCTCGGACCCGCTGCAGGCGGAACGCGCATGTGGACATACGCGAGTGATTTGGATGCAATAGAAGATGCGATGCGGTTGGCGCGCGGGATGACGTACAAGTATGCAGCTGCGGGCGTGAATCTCGGCGGCGGCAAAGTGGTTATCATCGGCGATCCGAAAACGCAGAAAAGTGAAATGCTCTTTCGCGCGCTGGGACGTTTTATCAACAATTTGCGCGGCGAATATCTGACGGGTGAAGATGTGGGGACGACGCTGCAAGACATGGAATATATTCGGATGGAGACGCCATACGTGATTACGCTGTCGCAAGAATCGGGCGGCGCGGGACCGATTGGCGGCGCGACGGCGTTCGGCGTGTTGCAAGCGATGAAGGCGTGCGCGGAAGAAACGTGGGGCAGCGCGAATTTGCAGGGACGCAAAATCGTGGTGCAAGGATTGGGCGCGGTGGGTTATCCGATGGTGGAAATGTTGGTCAAAGAAAACGCAGAGGTGACGATTGCGGATATTGATGCGAATAAAGTCGCGCAGGTGCAGAAAGATTTTGGTGTGAACGCGATGGATGCGCGCGACGTATTTTCTGTGGACGCCGATATTTATTGTCCGTGCGCGCTCGGCGGAATTGTAAATGACGAAACGCTCGATCAATTCCGCGTAAAAATTATTTGCGGCTCGGCAAACAATCAATTGCGCGCAGAACGGTACGGCGACGAATTGACGCGGCGCGGCATTTTGTACGCGCCCGATTACATTGCGAACGCGGGCGGGACTGTGTTTGACACGGATCGTTTATGGGGCGGTGTGAACACAACGCGCGGCATGAACAAGGTGGCAAAAATTTATGAGCGCATGAAGCAGGTGATCGAGATTTCTAAAGCGCAAAACATCCCGACGTATCGCGCGGCGGATCGCATGGCGGAGGAACGGATCGCGCAAGCGCGCGCGATTAAACAGATTGGCGGATATCATCAAGGTGTTGGTGTAACTCTATAATCCGAGAACCGAGAACCGAGAAGCAAATTCTCGGTTCTCGGTCCTCGCATCTTTCCGCATGGAATTTTCTCTCTCCCCCGAACTCATCCACCTTAAAGAACGCACGCGAAAATTTATTGACGAGATCATCATTCCCGCCGAACCGCGCGTGCCGCACGATGTTGGCGATTGGCGCGAGTTGCGCGAGGAATTGCAAGACGCCGCGCGCGCGGCAGGTTTGTTCGCGCCGCAGATTCCGCGCGAGTACGGCGGACTCGGTTTGAATTGGCGCGAGTGCGCGGTGATTTTTGAAGAAGCGGGGCGTTCGCTGCTGGGACCGCAAGCGTTGAATTGTGCCGCGCCCGATGAAGGCAATATGCACATGCTCGAAAAAATCGCATCGCCCGCGCAAAAGGAAAAATTTTTGCGTCCGCTCGCGCAAGGAAAAGTTCGTTCGTGTTTTTCGATGACGGAGCCCGACGGCGCGGGCGCGGATCCGAACAATTTGAAAACGCGCGCGGAATTGCGTGATGGCAAATGGGTGATCAATGGGCGCAAGTGGTTTATCAGCGGCGCGATTGGCGCATCCTATACAATTTGTATGGCGCGGACAGAATCGGGTGCAACGATGTTTCTCGTTGACGCGGACAATCCAGGATTTCGCATTGTGCGCCAAGTACCAACGCTCGATTTGGGTTGGCCCGGCGGACACGCGGAAATTGAATTTGTGGATTGCGCGGTGGAGCAAGATGCCGTGTTGGGCGCGGTGGGGGAAGGGTTCGAGTACGCGCAAGTGCGTTTGGGTCCGGCGCGTTTGACGCATTGCATGCGCTGGCTTGGGGCAGCTCGGCGCGCGATGGAATATGCGATTGGATATGCGCGCGAACGCGAATCATTTGGCGCGCCGTTGGCGAATCATCAGGCGGTGCAATTTATGGTCGCTGATTCTTTCATAGAAATGCACGCGGCGCGGTTGATGATTTGGCACGCGGCATGGTTGTTGGACAATGGCGAGAGGGCGCGGCAGGAAACGAGCATGGCGAAAGTGTTTGTGGCGGAAACGGTGAATCGCGTGATTGATCGCGCGGTGCAAATTTGCGGGGCGCGCGGGATTGCGGAGGATTGGCAAGTCGCCGCGCTGTATCGCGAAAATCGCGCGTTCCGCATTTACGATGGACCGTCCGAAGTGCATCGCGCGAGTATTGCGCGGCGGGTGTTTCGAAGGATGAAGGATGAAGGATGAAGGATGAAGGATGAAAATGCAAAATGCAAAATGCAGGATGATGGATGAGGAATGAAGGATGAAGGATGAATTGCGCGAGGCGCTGGAAGGAAAAATTTCTGCGCTCACGCAGAGCGAGGTGCGCGTGGAAAATTTGCAGATGCTGGCGGGCGGCGCGTCGCAAGAAATGTGGCGGCTCGATTTGCATGTCGCGTCGCGCGAGACGCAGGGCGATTATAAACTCGTGCTGCGTCGGCAACTGGGCGGCAAAATTTATCGCGAGGCGTTGGATTTGGAGCGCGAATTTCGCGTGATGCAAATTGCCTACGCGTCAAATGTTTTGTTGCCGTATCCGCAAGCGTTTCTCCCCGATTTGTTGAATCGCCCCGCTGCGCTGTTGCATCGCAAAGAGGGCGAGACGATTGGACGCCGCATCGTGCGCGAACCGTCGCTCGAAAACGCGCGCAGAGTGTTGCCCGCGCAGATGGGCGAGATGCTCGCGCGGATTCATCAAATTGATTTTGAAAAATACGCGATGCGAATGTTTTTGCCACATCCGCCTCCGCGTACGGAACGCTCGCCGCAGCGTTCCGAATCCGCGCTGGCGAACGATGCCGCGCAAGGGAACGAAACAGCGCAAGGGAACGAAACAGCGCAAGGGAACGAAACAGCGTTCGTTCCCTACATTCCCTCGCCCGCGCAGTGGGCGATTTTGCAATTGGAAAATAATTTGGATGAAATCGGTGAACCGCATCCCGCGCTGGAATTGGGCTTGCGTTGGCTGCACCGCAACGAACCGCCCGCGCCAAAAAATTTATGCTTGCTTCACGGCGATTATCGGCTCGGCAATATGATGGTGAATGAAAAGGGTTTGGTGAGCGTTCTCGATTGGGAATTCGCGCATCTTGGCGATCCGTATGAAGATATTACGTGGTCGCTCGTGCGCGATTGGCGTTTCGGAAACGATCATTTACGTTTCAGCGGCATCGCGCGGCCCGACGATTTTTTTGCCGCGTATGAACGCGCGACGAGTACGACGATTGATTTGACGCGTGTGCATTACTGGGAAGTGATGGGCAATCTGCGTTGGGCGGTGGGGATGTTGAATCAAGCACAGCGGCATTTGCGCGGCGAAGAACCGAATTTGGAATTTGCGAGTTTGGGGAGACGATGCGCGGAAGTGGAGTTGGAGGTGTTGAATTTAATAAAGAGTAAAAAGTAAAGAGTAAAAAGTAAAGAGTGACGCTTGCAGATCAGCGCATTTACTTTTCACTCTTTACTCTTTAGAATTATGCAAGACGCTCCAACTTCTCAAGAATTGATTTCAACCGTCGCGCAATTTCTCACAACGGAACTTGCACCGACATTGAATGATCCGCGTTTGAAATTTCGCGCGCTCGTTGCGGCGAATGTGTTGCACATTGTGGCGCGCGAATTGGAAATGGGGGAGGCGCAGATGCAAAGTGAATGTGCGCGATTGAACGGGCTGCTGAATGAAAATGTGTCGAGTGAAAATGTGCGTGAGGATGTAGAAAACATGACGCGCGTATTGTCACAAAAAATTCGCGCGGGTGATGCGGATGAAGGCGCGTTTCATGTTGAGGTGTTCGCGCATTTGGAACAAACGATAATTGAAAAATTGCAGGTCGCAAATCCGAAATACTTGGAACGTCTCTTGAAAGAAACCGCGAATCTACGCGAATCTACGCGAATCTGATTTTTTATTCGCGTAGATTCGCGTAGAACCTGTCCCGAAGGCTTGCCCCGAAGAATTGAGGGGATTGAGGGATTCGCGGTTCATAACAATGGAATTTTCCAAAGACCTTTTAGAACGCGCGCATTATTGGATGCGATTCACGCGCGCGTTTGATGATCGGCTCGATTTTCTTTTTAAACAGGGCAAAATCGTTGGCGGACTATTTTCGCAGCGCGGGCATGAGGCGATCAGTGTCGGCGCGGCGTTGGCGTTGGGCAAGGACGATGTGATTGCGCCGCTGCATCGCGATTTGGGCGCGTATTTTGTGCGCGGCATGAGCGCGAATCGTTTGATGTCCCAATTTTTTGGACGCGCGACGGGTCCGAGTCGCGGGCGCGATGTGAATATGCACGGCAACGGTGATCTCTCTTTGGGCATCATCGGCTTTGTGAGTCATTTGCCGCAAGCGATGCCCGTCGCGGTGGGCGCGGCGCACGCGTTCAAATTGAAACGCGAGCCGCGCGTGGCAACGAATTTTTTTGGCGACGGCGCGAGCAGTGAAGGATTGACGCACGAGGCAATGAATTGGGCGAGTGTTTTCCAGGTGCCGATGATTTTTATTTTGGAAAATAATCAGTACGCGTATTCGACGCCGTTGAAAAAACAGATGCGCGTGGAAAATCTAGCTGATCGCGCAGTTGGGTACGCGATGCCGAGCATTGTGATTGACGGCAATGATTTTTTCCAAGTGTACGAAACGGTGTCGCAAGCGGTAGAACACGCGCGCAAGCGCGGCGGTCCCGCGTTGATTGAATGTAAAACGATGCGGATGCGCGGACATGCGATTCACGACAATATGTCGTATGTGCCGAAAGAGTTGCTGGCGGAATGGGAGCTGCGCGATCCGCTGTTGAAATTTGAAACGCGTTTGCGCGAGATGGGATTGTTGGATGCGGAGAAACAAAGAGAGTTGTTGGCGCGGGTGGAGGGCGAGATTGATGGGGCGCAGGCGTTTGCAGAGAATGCGCCGCTGCCTGATCCAAAGAGGTTGACGGAAGGGGTTTATGCGGAATGAGAGTATTCAGTAATCAGTGAACAGTAATCAGTGAGAGGATTGTAGAATGAGCAATACTGAATACTGAACTCTGAACACTGATAACTGATCACTCACGTTACGCATGTCATTCTAATATAAGGATAGATGGAAAAGGGTAGCTCCTGTAAAATGGGATTCGGTTCCCCAACCAAATTCCCAACCCAAGGAGCATACCCCAATGAATAATAGCACGCTCTACAAGCGCGC
>Ga0247727_10003503_pt1 | contig 34628 bp, 30 predicted proteins | sample WisWelCaveWW1625_FD_202498 | JGI IMG/M metagenome (GOLD analysis project Ga0247727, IMG submission 202498) | Biofilm microbial communities from Wishing Well Cave, Virginia, United States - WW16-25 | ecosystem: Environmental > Aquatic > Deep subsurface > Groundwater > Cave microbial mat | place...
CCTCCGGTTCGTCCTGATCCGAAAGTTTTGAATGCGACTTCTGTACGCCTACGGCAGCGCACAGGTAGGATTTTCACCGTTTGTACAACGACTGAGCCGATACTTTTTCGGTTCACACCTGCTAACACGAAAACCCGAAAATCCAAATCAGTTAAGTCTTGAATAATCAAAAACCCTAACCAAATGTGGCATTATGAAACCATTTCCCAGAGATAAAATCTCTGGGCTATTCTCATGCTGTCCCTACGGGACGGAATCATTGTCTGCTAACTTAATGACATGAACTGCAAACTGTTGGTCACTTAACCTGCACCTGCAATCCCACGTGGTAAATCCTCAGCCAGGCCAGCGGTTTGGCCGCATTGGGAGAATAGCGCTCCAAAATAGCTACCGGCGTGAAGCCAACGCCGAGATAATATTCCGAGCGGACGTTGCGCTTGAACGCATTCTTCACGCCATAGCCAACGCCAACGTCCAACGGAACGTGCAAATGGTGCTTCATGCTGTAAGTGAGCCAATGCGTCATGCGGTCGTATTTGAGCAAAGTTCGTTTGTGCAAAACGTCGCCAAAAGAAGCGTAGTTGAGGCGAAAGTCGATATCCTCCAGCGCGCCGACGTGTATTTTCGCCAGCGCAAAACCGACGCCGAGCAGATTCGCCGTGAAATCCGAAAAGCTCGCGCCTTGTTTGGGCTTGGGCCGGCGGCCGTCGATGTATTCGAGAAGCGTCATGACCGAGGCTGCGGTTCCGGCGCCGAGACACTGCGACCACGTCTCGTTCAATCCGGTCCAACGATATAATCCGATCAAGCCTTGGGCGACGCGATAACTGCCCTGAAAATGAATCAGCTCGTCGAAGTGCAGCGTGCGATCTCGCGACCAATCGTTGCGGAGGCGAAACGGCTCTGCGGCGCCGCCGAAATACTGGTCGAACTTCCGAATGCCCATGAACGCCAAACCCATGCTGCCGGTCTGAATCAGCGCCAAACGCTTCCAGCGCAAACCGATCTGCGGCGAAACTTCCAACGATTGCGGCTCATCTTCCGGAAACTGAGTCTCGGCGATCAAATTCGCCGGCGGCTCATTACGCGGTACGCCACGCAGCGCGAGCCCGGTGAATGGCGCCGGAATTGGCGCGAGACGAAGACTTGAATCTGCAAAGGCTTCGCGGCTCGGCGTTGGAGTGATGGCGTTAGTGCGGTGCTCCGCCCACAGTGTGGGACGCTGTCGTTTGTCCGCTGCCGATGAATCCAAATCTATGTCAATCCATTCGGGCGGCGTTGCGAAATCGGCCCATTGTGACGGCGAAACCTCCTCAAAAGAATCATCAGAGGGGTTTTCCTGCAAACCAATTTGTGGTGAGGGCAATTGCTTCTGCGCTTCACCGGCGAACCGTGGCAATTCGTCGTTTTGGTTCAACGCCTTCGCAACGAGCAGCAGAAAAATTCCAGCCAGCGCTAGAGTGCTCCGGAGACTCACAGCGCCGTGAGATTTTAAAGACGCCGTTGGCGCGGCTTGGCGTCCGGACTGAAGGCTGATTCGGCGCGCCGCATGACGATTTTTCCGTTTTCCTTTTTGGGAAAAATCGGCGTGTCTTCGGCGCCGGCGTCTTTTGCTCAAGCTCGTTCCTGCCGGCGCTCGAACGGTGGCGCGCTCCGCAACAGCCAACTTAAAGATTTGTTTCAATGGGATCATGGCACTCTCCTTTCCTGATTGAGGTTCGTGGCTTTATGTCAACCATTGACGTCAAATCGAAAGTCGTGTGGTGGCCGCAAAACACGGTCATTTTATCGCAGGAAAATGCTGTAAAGGGAGGTGATCAAGAGGTAATCGATCAGCTAAATGGTGCTGACAATAATATACAGAACTACTTTTGAAAAAGCAAGATCGGTATGAAAAAATTTGCGGCCGTGCCCCAAAATTATAACTCGACTGTAATTTCCATGGTTTTAGCAAAATACTTGTAGCTCGAATAGGTCGCTGAAACCGTCAGCTTTAAAGTGTATTTCCCCGGCGGGGCCGGCGACATTTTTTGCAAGGCATTTTGATCGTAGCGGCGCTGATTGTCAGACCCTGCGGGCGCAGCCAACCATGAAGAAACCGGCTCCCAACGGCCGCCAAACAATTCCTGCTGCGGCCCGGAGAAGCGCAACGTTTTATCCATCGGCTTGGCCAGCGCATTGCCGCGCGTATCGAGAATTTCCAGCGTCACGTAGCTTGGCTCGGTGAGAAAATAATCGAGCTGTAGCAGGCCCCGATTTTCCTTTGATGAATTTGCAGGAGAGTCGGGGTGGTGCTTGGACGCGCGCAGGTTGAGTACGTCGGTGCCAACCCAATAATATTGCGCCGATTCGCGGTCGTCGATCAGCACCTGGCCGAAGCGTTTGTAAATCGCGATGCCGCGCGGCTCGTTGAACTCCTTTTCGTCGTTGCCCATGCGGCCGAACGTGGTCAGATAATTCAGTTCGCGGTCAAATTTATGCACGCAATGGTTGTTAAAATCCGTGACATAAACATTGCTATAATAGTCAATCGCCGCGTACATAAATTTTGCATTAGGCTTGCCAAATTCCGCCGCTTTCGCGGTTTTGAGCAGACGCCCATCGCGGGTGAATTTCTGCAAGCGCTGCCCGTTCATATCGACAACGGCGACGGAATTGTCTTTGTGAAAAGACCACCCGTCGGTGCTATCGGTCGCCGCAATTGCGGAAGGCGAGGAAAATTTTCCCGCTTCGTCCCAGCTTTGGATTAATTGGTCCTCGCGAAAAACCAGCACACGATTATTGCCGGTGTCGGCAATGAACACGGTACGATCCGCTGAGATCGCCACATCCTGTGGCGCTGACATGCTGCCGAGCGCACACACCCATTTCAGTTCCCGCCCGGGGTTGAAAAAATGCACCACGCGGTTGTTGCCGGCATCAGCCAGATAAACATCGCCGCCGCGATGCGCGGTGATGCCGCGCGGACGGCTGAGCCGCTTCTCACCTTTTTCATTCAGCCCGTAAACCGTAATCCCGGTCATCGAAGTGTTATAAATGATCGCGTCCTGTCCGGAGTTGACGCCGTACACGGTGATCTCATCATCGTCTTTGGTCTCCTTCGGATTATCCCACACCTCGAGGCGAGTCGCCGCGATGCCCTGCGGATCGCGCACTTTGACGCGATTCTGCATATAAAGGAAAAGATGTTTCGCGGTGGCTTTGCGCACACCGTAGGTGTGCAAGAAAGTGGGAAAAACGAGCGTGGTGGGGTCGTATTTGTCACCGGGATTTGGAGACGGCGCAACAGTAAAAAGAAAAAAACTGAAAAGAAGCAAAAGCGATAAAAAACGGCTTTGAACACAGAAAACGCGGGTGGCACGGATTTTCGCGGATTTAATTATTAGCGGCAGAAAGCAAAATCTTTTGGCAGCTTTTATACTCGTTTTGAGTTGATTTGTAATGTCATTGCGAGCGTTTCTCAGCGAAGCAATCCTTTGAAAACTACGAGATTGCTTCGGCTCCGCTTTACGGAGTCCCGAAGAGCGGGGCAAAAAGCGCCTCGCAATGACAGCCATTTTAACCCTAAACGAGTATATCCGCGCAAACTGTATTTGCAAACCGTTTATTCGATTTATGATGATGAATCGCATCCAAAACTTCATTACTCCATTACTCCATTACTCCATTCTTTCTGAACTCCATCACTCCGTTCTTCCTCGGACTGTTGCTGCGCCGCCATTTGTTTTGCTGTCGCCTCATCTTGCACCGTATGAAAATGCTCCCAAATTTTTTGCGCCAAGCTTGCGGTGATGCCTTGCACGAGAATCAGCTCATCCACCGAAGCATTGCGCACGCCCTCGACCGCACCGAAAAACTTGATCAACGCATTGCGCTTGGCCGCGCCGATGCCGGCAATACTATCCAGCTCGGAGACCGTCGTGCGCTTCGTGCGCAGCGAGCGATGAAACGTCACGCCGAACCGGTGCGCCTCGTCGCGCAGTTGTTGGAGCAATTTTATCCCGGATGACGTTTTTGGAATATTTTGCGGATCGGGCGAGCCGGGCACGAACACCTCGTCCAACCGCTTGGCCAGCGCCGCGAGCGGAATCTGTAGATTCAACTTTTGCAAAATACCCAACGCGGTGTTGAGCTGGCCCTTGCCGCCGTCCACGAGAATCAAATCCGGCAGCGGCATTTTCTGCGACAGCGAGCCTGAATAGCGGCGCTCCACCGCCTCCGCCATCATCGCGAAATCGTCCGGCGTTTGCTTCGAGCGGATTTTGAATTTGCGATAATCCGATTTCTTCGGACGCCCGTCTTCAAATGTAACCATCGCGGCGACCGGATCGGTTCCCTGAATGTTGGAAATATCGAAACACTCGATGCGACGCGGCGGTTTTTCGAGACGCAAATCGCGCTGCAACGCCGCCACGCTATGCGGCACTTTCAGTTTCGCCTGCATCTTTTGCAATTGCAATTCTTGCAAGAGCAAGCGCGCGTTCTTCGCGCACATTTCCACCAACTTGGCCTTTTCGCCCATCTTCGGCGTGACCAGTTTAACCGGGCCCCCGCGCCGATTTTCCAGCCAGCTTTGGATTTCTTCCATCTCCGGAATTTCTGCCGGCAGATGAATTTCCTCGGGAATGAAATCGGCTTTCAAATAAAATTGCTTGACAAAAGCGGCGACGACATTTTCATATTTTTCGCCAAACACGCCGTTAAGATAATAATGCTGCCGGCCGATGATTTTGCCGTCGCGCACTTTGAACACGGCGCCGGCCGCATCTTCGTCTTCCATCGCCACCGCCACAATATCACGGTCGGTCAAATCTTCCGTCACGACTTTTTGCTTGTATTGAAAATCTTCGATGAAACGAATGCGGTCGCGCATTTTCGCCGCCTGCTCGTAGAGTCTTTTTTCCGCCAACGTCTGCATTTTTTCTTTCATTTCGTTGACGACGAGCCGGTCGCGACCGTTGATGAAGTTCACCACCTGCTGCACGACTTTGCCGTATTCATCAGCCAGCACCAAGCCTTCGCACGGCCCGTCGCATTTTTTGATGTAATAATCGAGGCAGAGCTTGTATTTTTTGCGGGCGATGATCTCCGGCGTGAAATGATAATTGCAGCTCCGAATCGGAAAGATGCGCTTGACGGTTTTGAGCAGCGCGCGCATCTGGCCGACGTCCGTGTACGGGCCGAAATACTGCGAGCCGTCTTTGATGATGCGGCGGGTCGGGAAAATGCGCGGGAACAGCTCGTTGGTGACGCGAATATAAGGAAAGCTTTTGTCGTCTTTGAGATTGACGTTATAGCGCGGTTTGTACTCTTTGATCAGATTCATCTCCAGGATGAGCGCTTCCATTTCCGAGTCGGTGACGATGACTTCGAGATCGGCCACGCGCGAGACCAGCCGCAGCGTCTTCGGATCGAGCGGCCGCGCCTCCTGAAAATACGAGCGCACGCGATGGCGCAGCACCTTGGCCTTGCCGACATAGATGATCTTGCCGGTCTTCTCGATGAACTGGTAAACGCCGGGCTTGGCGGGCAGATTGTCGAGTTTGTCTTGGAGAATGGAGGAAAGGCTCATAAAACAACGCCTCTTAAAGCCTCAGCGATTTCAGACGAGCACTCTTCTTTTCTTCTTTAAGGAAAATACGGGAACGTTTGTTAGATACTCTTCCGGTTCTTCTTTGTTCTGAACGAGACGATCCATAAACTCGCTCACTTCATCCGTAAAGGAAATATCGCCGCAACTCTCGCACACGAGTGCAGGAACGTCTTTAAAAATATAAAGGGAACCATCCCACCACTCCTCGTGGGTGATGGTTTGCTTTTTCAGCTTTCCTCCGCAAACGGGGCACATCATGGTTTTTTTCTCCTTTTTCGTGTCCAGGGATCAATCCACTTTTTCGGATCATACCAGTAAACAGTGATGAGGTAAACGTAATTTCCGTTAAAGCCGCAGGAGACATAGAGAGGTTCTTTATTGCGAATAAAGTCCATGATCAGACATTTAGGAAACGGTTAGCTTTGGGGTTCTCTTCAATGATTTGTCCATCCAGAAGAACCTTCTTGATCTCCCAGTGATATATTTTGCGTTGGGCCTTGCGCCGGCGGGCGTGACGCCGAATGATAAGCTTTCCCGCTCGAACCGCTTTGCGGATCTCTTCGTGGTCAATAGCCATTGGGATAGCCTGAAACTCATTGTTCACAACGCATCATCTTCAATCTCTGTAAGCTTCGTGCAGATAAGCAGGCGTCCACAGCTTTATATTTTGCTGATTGTCAGACTACTAAAAAGTATGAAATGGGGCTACAAGAAGCAATAGGATTCTTGAAATTGTTTTTAAGTCTGGCAAAAGCTACTGAAACGCCTCCCGATCCTTCTGGCTTGCCTTGCCGATTTGGCCTTTCCTTTCAAACTGCCGTTCATAAAGCTGTTGCAATCGTTCGATGGTGTCAATCTGCTCCGGCGCTTTGTCGCTGCGAATGCGTTTGATGCGGGCAAAGCGCAGCGCGAATTTGGATTTGTAGTGCGGACTGCGTTGAATCTCATTGTAGGCGACTTCAACGACGATCTGCGGACGCACATGCACGGTGTAATTGGTTGCAGAGATTTTTAGTTTTTGCAGATTTTCGGTCATCCATTTGAATTCCGCATCCGTTAGGCCTTTGAAAGTTTTGCCGATCACCAGAAACTCGCCGGTCTCGCTATCGCGGACGGCGAGATGGTAATTCGACAGCCAGCCGGTGCGGCGACCGTAGCCCCAATCTGCCGCGACAATCGCAACGTCGAGCGCTTCTGCCGGTTTGATTTTGAACCACTTCTTGCCGCGTGAGCCGGGTTGATAGATGCTCGTCAAATCCTTCGCCATCAGGCCTTCGTGGCCGGCGTCCATCGCGCGTTGGAGAAACTGCTCGGCGGTCTTCGCCTCGTTAGTGATGATGCGGTCGGCAAGAAGACTTTGATCACAAATTTCCGCCAGTTTCTGCCAACGCTCCTGATAGGGCTGGTCGATTAAAGACTCTCCATTGACGAAGAGCAAATCAAAAAGATACAACCGCACCGGCACTTCTTTCATCGTCTCCTCGATTTGATGCACGCGCCGGAACCGCCGCATCAGCTCTTGAAACGGCAGCGGTTTGCTCTCCGCATTCACGGCGACGACTTCGCCCTCGACAATGAACGAGTCCGCTGCGATCTTCGTTTGTGCCCACTCGACCAGCTCCGGCAGACTCGGCGTCACTTCGCTGAGATGGCGGCTGAAGATTTTGACTTCCGTGGATTTGGCTTGGCGGGCACAATGAATCTGCACGCGCGCGCCGTCGTATTTGTATTCCAATGCGGTTTGCCCGCCGTGTTCTTTAAAAACTTCCTCAAAATCTTCGGATAACTCTGCCAGCATGGGCTGAATCGGCCGCATAAGCTGCAGCGAAACTTTTGCAAGCGCCGCTTTGCCTTTCGTCAATCCGAGCCGCGCCACTTCGGCAATATCGCCGAGCAACAACGCCGCACGGCGAACCAATGCCAGCTCGGTGCCAATGGCTGCAGCGACGCCTTGTTGCATGACGCCTTCGGCCACGCCGTGCTGCATTTCACCGAAAATCATCTTCACCAGATATTTTTTCTCCGTAGGCGAAACGCGAGAGAGCAACTCCGCGAGCAACTCTTCTTTGCGCTGGCGCGAGCCTTTGCCGGAAGCGCCGGCGATGTCGGCAAAATGCTGACGCACCTCGAGAATCGACAGCGGCGATTTTTTGCTTTTCGCAACTTGCTCTTCGACCTTTTGCAGCGTGCGCCAGCTCACGTCCAACGTGCGCGAATCCGCCGCCGGAAAAATTTTACCCAAGAGCAGCAGCACCGCCGGCGCGATTTCTTCCGGTTGCAATTTTTGCAAAAAATCGCTGATGAGCGCGCTCTTCTCTAATTTCTTGGTGGTGCCTTCGAGCTGCTGGCAGAGCGCGGCGAGGGTGGAGAAGGGGGTTGGGGTCATGGCGTTGTGAAGAGGTGTTGATTTCGAGGAGAAAATTTTTATATAGCCACAGCTTCATGTTTGTGCAGCGCCAGTTTGTCCAAATGCCACCACCAATGAGAAGGCAGGGCATTCATCTGAGTGCGCAGTTCACCCAAATCTGTGATCGCGGAAAGGCTCCCATAAAATTCATTGGCGTGAGCCAAGAAAATTGCATCCGCCGCTTCAAGCTCAGCGCGTTCTGCTGCAGTCAAGTTATTTTCAATCAGCGCTAAATGGCTGCGGACCTGCAGCATTTCGAGAATTTCAAACCCGCTCACCGAGGGGAATTGGACGCTGACCGAATAGTTGACCAGCCATTTTTTATAGTCATTCATGGAATCTACTCCATACCTCAAAAATAACAATCGCGGGCAAGAAAAGCAAGCATTAAGCCAATCTTGCATTTGATGAAAAAAATTATTATATTGCATTGCAATGACAGAGGGCAATTTTTAACATCGGCATTCGTACCACAAGATTGGAGCAACCCATGACACAAACAGCCCTGAAATATGATGTAAAAGTGCAGGAGAAAGGGCGCGTGGAATTGCATGTGCCCTTTCCTCCCGGTGCATATATTACCGTCTTCGTTATCGAAGAGCCTGCCGACAACTTTAGCGATTTAATATTGGCGGCCCAGAGCAGTCTCGATTTCTGGGATAATCCTTACGACGACGAGGACTGGAACAATGCCTGAGCAGGGTGATATTCTCCTCATTCCTATTCCTTTCACCGACCTTTCATCTACGAAACGGCGGCCAGTCATTGTAATTTCCAATAATGATTACAATCTCAAGACCGCTGATATTGTCGTTGTGGGAATGACTTCTAATCCGAAAATGGTGGATTACACTTTCACAATCACATCGTCTGACTTGGATCAAGGCAAACTGAATCGACCGGGCCAAGTTCGAGTTGATAAAATCTACACGCTTTCTCAATCCATCGTGGTTAAAACATTTGGGCGGGTTAACATGAATGTACTTGACCAAATTCGTAGCAAGTTGCAAGATCTGACCGCAAAGAAGCCATAACCACAAGAACACAGCTTGTCTATCATGCCTTTCCTCCCAATTGTTCTTCAATCTCCTTCACTTCATAATCCCACCGATGCATGCCCATCTGGTCAATCAACTCTTTGGCTTTGACTAAACTTTCGCGTGTCATGTCCTTTTCTCCCGAGGCGAGGAAAAGCTGTGCCTCGATCAAATGAATTTCCGGATCGCGGCGGTGATAGCCCATTTCGGCAATCATCTTTTCCGCCTTCGTTAAACTCTCCCGCGCTTTGTCTTTTTCACTCATGGCCAATTGCAGCCGGGCGAATTCCAAATGGCAATCCACCTCGTGCAAGCGCATGCCGCCGCGCGTGGAGATTTTGAAGGCTTCGTCGAGATCACGTTGGGCTTTGGCGAAGTCTCCAGCAAGGCGGTGCAATTCCACCCGCGCCAGGAGACCTATAGGCACAATATCTTCCCGACCGGACTGACGCAAAACTTCCACGGCTTGGCGTAAGTGGGTCGCGGCTGAAGTGAAGTCGCTACTTTTGTTTTTCAGTGTTTGCTGCAGGTAACTGCGACCGAGGGAGAGATGGTCGAGGCCGATTTCAAGCAGGAATTGTGCATCAGTAACCCATTTTATAGTCTGTTCTGTTCGGTTCAACACATACTGAAGCCGCCCCTGATTCAGCAATAGATCACAATAGAGAAAACCCTGATAAGAGTAAAGTAGTGGATACTCAGGGTCTCCTTCTTTTTGCCTTCTTTCTGCTTCACAGAAAGCAACTGTGGCTTCGTCTAATCGACCTATCTGGTGTAGTGTATCAGCAAGAGTTGTTCGCGTGAGCATTTGTAGGGAAAGATCGTGACCACGATCTGCGAAGTAGACACTCTGTTGCGCGTACTTCAGAGCTTTGATTAGGTCGCCTAGGGTTAGAGAAAGCTCGCCTAGGTTAATAGCGCGTGCCGCCGCGTTTTCCCAGTCTTTGCGTGTAATATCGATTTCCAAACCCGTCTGCATGAGTGGGGCTGCCTCCGCCAACCGGCCTAAAGCGCGAAGATGGAAGCCTACTAAATTTCTAACTAAACGCTTAGTTGCTTCTGACAGGCCTTTTACGGGGTGACTCCAAAGTGAATCAAAGAATTCAGACAAGCCTGACAAATCAGCCCCAAACGCACCTAGTTTTTTCCAACTGAAAAATTCTTTGTCTCTTTGAATTCGTTTGAAATAGACTTCATCAAAAACTTGCTGGTGAAGACCAGCTTGGCACCCATGCAACATGGCAACATATAATGGTATCAACTCTTCGATGGTATTTGGATGTTCTTTAGCCTGATTTTTATAGTACTCGTAGAGCCTCCTGTGGGCCTTACGCCAAGCGATAGGATTATTCGCTTTAAGTTTATCACCAAAGTACTCACGCACTAAAGGGTGACAATCGATGGTGTCTGGAGTGTGGGGATTTTCTCCGGTAAGAAGCCTAATTTCTCTTAGATTATTTAAAGCATATCGCCATTCCTCTTGCGATAGATGTTGGAGTTCCGAAGTCAAACCTTCAATAGCTGGTTCTTCTTTGAGTGTCTTAAAAGCTGTGCTTAGCAGCTTCTTAATCTTGTTCTGTTTGATGGCTTGCTTACGGATGAGCACCTGAATGGCACCGCCTTCTGCCGGACGATCAAAAAGCCCCATGATGTGCAAGATGTTCAACTCTGGTTTGCCTTCAAACCATCTTTCATAAGCTTCCATCACGCGGCGGGCATGGCCGCCTTGTTTCTTTTCTTTGGTCAATTGAGCAATCCTGTCGCGCTGGCGAATATCGCCATGATAAACAACAGCGAGATAGCGACCAAGTAAAGTCAAGGCGAGGGCATGGCCGTCGAATTCACTTACGGCATGTTTCAACTCGTCATTTGGGCCTTTCACGCCAAGATGCTTGAGATACGCCGCACCTGCTTCCGGTGAGAGATGTTCAAGCTCGATTTGTTCTGCTGAAGCGCCGACAAAATCTTTGAGGTCATCCACGGGCAGGCGTGTCGTGACGATGCAGAGTCCGGGATTGTGCCGCGCCAACTCACGCAGTAAACACTGCAAGCCCGGATCTTTTAGGCGTCCTTCCATTTCTCCCGGCGGATATTGCAATGGCTCCACGCCATCGAGAATGAGCAAGGTACGCTGCCTTTTGATCAGCTCGGCCAGGCGTTCGCCTTTGTCCCACGGCGAACCTTTATCCGGCTCGGGATCGCCAAACCATGCCAATGCGGTGGCAATGAACAAATCCGCCGAGGCTTGTTTCCCTTCGGCGGCGCCTTGGCTGTAAAATGAATTGCCGTAAACTCGTTCGGCGCCACGATATTGGTTTTGCGCCATCTGATTCAACCAGACATTGACTAAGGCGGTTTTGCCTACTCCACCCCACGCCACTAAACTGATGAGATTGGTCTTGGGATTGTCCCAAGCATGATCCAATATGGCCAGCTCTTTTTCGCGGCCAAAAAGATCAGGACTTGTGGAGGGAAGTTTGGCGAGTGATATTTTGTCAGGAGGTAAAGCAATAAACGTCCTGGATTCAGCCCGGATGCCAGCGTGTTTGAGTAGATGATCAACTTCTGATGCAATCGCGGCAAGATCGGCTTCAACCTGATTTTCGTCTCCATCAGAAAGTGGCCGGCCATCTTTGGGACGAGCCATGAATCGAGTGAGCCATTTGATCTCCAACCACGCGCACGGCTTGACGATAATCGGAATAATACGCAAGCCTTCTTTGGCATTGCGTTCCAGGAAGCGCGGTACTTCTTCATTTTGAATAAAATTCGAGGTGAGAAAATCAGGCGAGATCATCAGAATTGCGATGCTGGCCGTCGCGATGGCGCTTTGAATCTCCTCATACCAATCGTCGCCGGCGCTGATACGGCGGTCGTCCCACAAATCGACGAGACCCTGCTCGTGCAGTGCTTTCAAGTGAGTGGCCAGGTGATCTTTCCAGATTTCATCCTTGTGGCTGTAGCTGATGAAAACAGTAAGCTTGCCCATAGACTAACTATCTCATCTTTGTGTAATGCTTTAAAATTCTATCCTTATCTTCATTCTCTTTATCCCCCTTAAAATAAATCTCAACGAACTCAACCTTATCGCTATCTTTAAAATAAGCATAAATCACCCTGATGCCGGATTGAACGCCCTTCCCCTTGAGGGCGCGGCAGGCGAACTTTTTGACCTTGTAAATCTTGGGTTCTTCGATTTGCAAAGACGGGATTTGGAAGATCCCCTTGTTGTCGATATCCAATTTGTGATAAAGCTTCAACTCGGTTTTGACGAAAATCTCCAAATCATCTTCTAAAGTTCTAAATCTCTTGGACAGCTTTTTGATGTCCCTCTCAAATTCCGGGAGCCGGGAAATCTCACGAAATATCTGATCCATATTCCCTCACCGAATAAGGAGCGGTCCGATAAAACACGGACTCGTACTCGATAATCCCGCCGTCATCTGTTGTGAGCCAAGGAACATCGCCATGAGAATAGTCGCTAATTTGGGTGGCATTCATGTCTGAAAGCTTGTGCAAGACATCATCAATGATGGCAATTTCGTTGGCCTTTAATATGGATAAGTTGGGCTTTCTTAAAGGCAGGTATTTGGTTTGGGGATGGCTAAAATAGCTGCTTTCGACTTTTTCAATTTCTTTTCCGGCAATCATTTTGTCAACTATTTTTTTGAACTCTATCGGCGTTGGCCCGAAGTGGTTTTTTCGATAAGTGGCGCCAATCAATTGCTCCTCGTATGTTTCGTAGAAATTGAAATCACTGAAATAAAGCAGCTTATAGACGACCGTCTCGCCGACATTGGATTTTGAGCCTACTCTGTCGAGGATATAGAGCAACACTTCTTTGAATTTCTCCAAATTCTTTTGGGGAACATTGATTCTTAATGGGGTTTTCACTGGTTTCTTTTCCCTGTCGCCGGCCAACATAACCTTGGGTTGTTTCTCCAAATCCAACAACCCATCTACGGAAAGATTGAATATTTGCGATAGTTTGATCAATTCGTCAGCAGCAACTTTTCTTTCCCCGCTTTCAATCTGGGAAATGGTGGGGCGGGAAATGTCCAATTTTTTGGCCAGTTCTTGCTGGCTAATTCCAGCAGCCTCTCTAAATGCCTTTAATCTGAGACCAAGTTTTTTATAAATTTCACTCATATTTATTCCTTTCTAGTCAACGTTTCGTTCCTTCGTCGTTGTTTAATCTAATATAGGAAATGTAAGATAATTTGTCAATATAAAGTTTGATTTTCTTACAAAGCATCTTCCCGCCCTTATTTGCGCGTGTCAATGCTGCCAAATTTAGAATGTCACAAAGTCACTTTCGTCGTCTAACCGAAAATCATCTTCAATGAACCCCTTCTCTTTTAGCCTATCGTATAAGTCCCTTCGATTCTGCGCCAAAAACTGGCGCCATTTGCGCTTGCGGGGATGCGCTTTGGCGATTTCCAAGACGAGCGCAGCAAGACTTTGAATTTCGTGATTGTCCGACTTGGCAAGGATTTCCAGGCGGCTAATGTTCTTGGGCGAGATATTGGATTGCTCCAGAAAGCCTTCAATTTCATCTATTGTTTCAATGCGCTTTCTTTTGTCCGCAGGCATGCGTTGGCACTCCTTGCAGACGTGCCTTGCATGACCCTTGCCGGAAAATTTTTCGTTTGGACGATATCGTCCGCAAATGCGGCAATAGTGTGCCATCACTTCTACCTCCTCTGAGAACCAGCATCAAGCATCCAGCATCAAGCATCAAGCACTCTCCACCAACTCCACCATCACCCCCATCAAACTCTTCGGATGCAGGAACGCGACACGACTCCCTCCCACGCCTTCTCCGCTTGCACCAGAAATGATCTCCATTCCCGCTGCGCCCATTCGCGCCAGCGCTTCTTCGAGATTCGGCACTTTGAAACAAATGTGGTGCATGCCTTCGCCGTGCTTATCGATGAATTTGGCAATCGGTGAGTCGGGCGTGGTGGCCATGAGCAACTCGATGCGGGATTCGCCGACATCAAACATGGCGACTTTCACTTTTTGCGCAGTGACTTCTTCGAGATGGTCGGGGCCGCGGCCGCAGAGCGCGGTGTAACGAGAAATCGCCTCGTCCAAATTGCGCACGGCAATGCCGATATGGTCGAATTTTTCAAGCATGAAAATAAAGTCCGTAGAAATTGTGCGTGAGAATGAATTCAACAAAAAATACGAAAGTGGCAGGGGAAAAGCAAGAGGGTTGTCAATAATCAGTCGAGGCTAATCCTTGAACGAAGAGCGAGCGCCAAAGCAATGCCAATTATATTGGCAGCCATATCTTTCCACGAAAAACCCTCGCCGCCCCACCAGCCATATTTTTCGTAAGGCATGAGCGCGTCTTTGATTTCCCACAGCAGGCCGATGGCAAAAAGCAAGGCAATAACAATTTCCTTTGTAAGTTTGAAAGAAAGCAGAAAAGCCGCGAGGAAATAAACCAGAAAGTGTTCGAGCTTGTCGTATGGCAGAATCGTCCCACCCTTTGAGAGCCAATGATCTTGCGCCCAGCGCCATTGCCACGATGCGACGGTTGGATCGAAGTTTCTTGCATGCGGTCGTTTCATAGGGTTTCCAGGCTTTGTGCTTTGGATTCTTGAGGTTTGAGCTTTGTCGAAGTGGTGGCGCGCAATTTGGTGCCCCAATGAATGGCGACGGTGCCGAGCATTAAAGTTTCAAAGCGGGCGTTGTTCAGGCCGGCGTCTTCCATGCGCACACGCAACTCTTCTGGCGTGATGAAAATTGACACCGAGTGCGGCAAATACGAATACGCCTCGGGATCGCCGCTGATCAAGCCGCCGATTTTCGGGACGACTTTGCCAAAGTACCACGCGAAGAAATTCCGAAACAGCGGCTGCCGCGGCCGGGTGATTTCCAGGCAGGCGACTTTGCCGCCGGGCTTGGTGACGCGAGTCATCTCCTTGAGAAAGAGATCAAGCTCGCCGACGTTGCGCAACGAGAAGCCGGTGATCACGGCATCAAAACTGTTGCTCGGAAAAGGCAGGCGCAAGCCGTCCGCGGTGACGAGATGAATCGGCGCGGCATTTTTCTTGCGTTTCCACGGCTGGACTTTTAGGCGCGCGTATTTGAGCATGGTGTAACTGAAGTCGGCGGCGACAATAAGACTTGCCTTGGCAGCGCGCGCCGCAAAAGCCAGATCGGCGGTGCCGGTGGCGATGTCGAGAACGCGCGCGCCCGCTTCAATACCGGCCCGCTGCACCGTGAGCCGGCGCCAGGTTTGGTCGCGGCCGAGCGTCATCAGCCGATTCATCAGATCGTAGCGCGGTGCGATGCGGCTGAACATTTCGCGCACGTAGCCGGCTTTGTGATCGGGCGTGTCAAATTTGAAAGTTTTTGTGGGCATAGGCTGCAAAAAACGAAATTTTAATATAAGCATCTTCGAGGGTTCGAGCAAGATAATTTTTTGACACACACAGAGCGAAGTCGGACTTGGGCGTATCAATTCTGCAAATTTGGTGATCCTTTTTGCCCAAGTCCGACTTCACTAATGGACTTGACCTTTGAAAAAATTTTAACTATCTTTAACATTACAGTTTCATTTACGCCTTACGCTTTTTACGTTTTACGCCTTACGTTTTAAACCCATGACTCTTCCGCAGCTTCTCGACATCTTGCGCAGCGATCCGGATTTTATGGGCAACGTCACCTGTTGGAACGTTTTGCCTCCGAAGGCCGGGCTGTGGACGGATTTTCCGCATTGGCTCAAACCCGAACTGGTCGAGGCGTTGCGCCAGCACGGGATCAACCGGCTTTACACGCATCAAGCCGAGGCCATCGCCAAAATCGGTGCAGGCAAGAACGTCGTCGCGGTGACGCCAACCGCTTCGGGCAAAACGCTTTGCTACAATCTGCTGGTGCTCAACACGGTGATCGAAAATCCACAGGCGCGCGCGCTGTATTTGTTTCCCACCAAAGCACTGTCGCAGGATCAAGTGGCGGAGTTATATGAGATCGTCAAGCTGCTCGGTCCGCAGATTGATTTCGATATTAAAACGTACACGTTCGACGGCGATACCCCGCAGCAGGCGCGGCAGGCGATTCGCAGCTCCGGCCACATCGTGGTGACGAATCCCGACATGCTGCACCAGGGGATTTTGCCGCACCACACCAAATGGATCAAGCTCTTTGAGAATCTGCGCTACGTGGTGATCGACGAGCTGCACAATTATCGCGGCGTGTTTGGCAGCCATCTTGCCAACGTGATCCGGCGGTTGCGGCGCATCGCGGCATTTTACGGTGCGAATCCGCAGTTCATTTGCTGTTCCGCGACTATTGCCAATCCCAAAGAGCTCGCGGAACAGATCACCGAGAGCGAAGTCGAATTGATTGACAACAACGGCGCGCCGCGCGGCGAGAAACATTTCATTCTCTACAACCCGCCGGTGGTCAATCGCGAGCTGGGCATTCGCAAATCCTCGGTAAAAGAAGCGCGCAATATCGCCGGCAAATTTTTGCTCAATAATATCCAAACCATCGTCTTTTGCCGCAGCCGCTTGCGCGTGGAAATTCTCGTTACCTATTTAAAAGAGATGATGGCGGCAAACCAGAAATCGGCGGAGCGCATTCGCGGTTATCGCGGCGGCTATCTGCCGACGGAGCGCCGCGCCATCGAACGCGGCTTACGCACCGGCGAAACTCTCGGCGTGGTTTCCACCAATGCGCTCGAGCTTGGCATCGACATCGGCCAACTCTCCGCTTGTGTGATGGTCGGTTATCCAGGCAGCATGGCGAGCGCGTGGCAACAGGCCGGACGCGCGGGCCGCCGCTCGGATTCCGCCGTGGCCATCATGGTGGCGTCGAGCGCGCCGGTGGATCAATACGTGATCAATCATCCCGATTATTTTTTCGGCAAGCCGCCGGAGTCGGGCGTGGTCGATCCGAACAATCTCGTCATTTTGATGAGCCACCTAAAATGTGCCGCGTTCGAATTGCCGTTTAGCGACAATGAGAAATTCGGCCACGGCAAAACGCGCGTGGAGGCGACCAACGAGATTCTCGAATATCTCGAAGAGAACGACGTGCTGCATCACGCCGAAGGCCGCTGGCATTGGATGACCGACGCGTATCCGGCGGAGGCGGTCGGCTTGCGCACTGCGTCGCCGGAGAACGTGGTGATTATCGACACGACGAATGATGAGCGTGTCATCGGCGAAGTCAACCTGCTCGATGCGCCGACGATGTTGCACGACGACGCGATTTACATCCACGAGGCGGTGAAATACCACGTTGACAAGTTGGATTGGGAGCGGCGCAAAGCTTACGTCAAACAGAAGGAAGTGGATTATTACACCGATGCGCACACCGACACCAGCATTCACGTTTTGGAGGTTTTCGAGCAATCGGATCTGGCGGTGATGGCGGAAATGAAAAAGGCCCACGGCGAGGTGAATGTCAATTGCCAGACGACGAAATTCAAGAAGCTCAAATTCGGCTCGCACGAGAATATCGGTTACGGTCCGGTGGAATTACCGGAGATCAGCATGCACACGACGGCGTATTGGTGGGAATTTCCGGCGGACATGGCCGAGTCCCGATTTTCCTTTGGAAAAACAAAAGGAGAGTCGGGACAAATGGCGCAATCCGAACTCAGCGACGCGCTCAAAGCTTTGGCTAACGCGCTGCAGAGTGTGGCGGCGATTTATTTGATGTGCGACATGCGTGACATTCGCGCGGTGCCGATGGTGCGCGCGCCGCTGACACAAAAGCCGACGGTTTTCGTATATGACAATCACGCCGGCGGCGTCGGCTTCAGCAAGCGCTTGTTTGTGATGCACGACGAGCTGAAAGTGGCGGCCAAGGATTTAATCGCAAAATGCGGCTGCCTCGCCGGTTGTCCGTCCTGTGTCGGCCCGAACCTCGAGGTGGGCGAGCATGGAAAATCCAGTGTGCTGCGTTTGCTCGAGTTGGCGTAACGCAGACTGCCCCCGCCGCGCGCGGGGCAAACGAATTTTATGAGATGCAGTCTTTCCAATGGTGATATGGTTTTGCGGAATGCTACTATAAAAAAGACGATGTTGATATATAAAAAAATTTAAGGAGACAAAAAATGGCCAAGCAGTATGTTTCAAACAAAGACGAGACGGTGCGCCTGTTTCAAAATGATTTTATGGAGTTTTGGAGCCGGGTGCATCCGAGCGTGCCGGTGATCTTGTATCTGCCGTTGATCGTCTATTTGCTCTATTGGTCTGCAACCCAGCCGTTGCTCTCTGCCGGCGGTATCGTCCTGCTCTTGGGCGCGGGCTGGTTTGCCTGGACGTTGACGGAGTACGTGCTGCACCGCTTTGTTTTTCATTTCACGCCGCGCGGCGAATTGCAGCAACGCATTTTTTATCTCTTTCACGGCATCCACCACGATTATCCCAACGACTCGCGGCGCCTGGTGATGCCGCCGGTGGTCAGCATTCCGCTGGCCGTGATTTTCTATGTGCCTTTTAATTGGCTGATCGGCAAACCCTACGTGGCGCCGTTTTTCGCCGGTTTTGTTTTCGGCTATTTGTGCTACGACATGGTTCATTACGCGGTGCATCATCTGCCGTTGAACCACGGCGTGGCGTTGTTTCTGCGGCAATACCACATTCGCCATCATTTTCAAGACTCGGAGCGCGGCTTCGGCGTGAGCTCGCCAATTTGGGATTATGTCTTCGGCACCAAGCCGGCGCAAAGGCGGCAGGAATCGCAGGAGGTCGAAGCGATGCCTGCAAACCGAGAGGCATAAAAAATAACGCGCGATCTTATCTTGGATAATCGAATCGATTTATTCTTCCGTGAATATGGCCAGGGCGCGCCCACGCTGGTGATCTTGCACGGACTGTTGGGATCGTCGCAAAACTGGCAGCGCGCCGCCAAAGTCTTCGCCGAAAAATGTCGCGTGCTGGTGGTGGATCAGCGCAACCACGGCAACTCTCCGCATACCGCCACCCACACGGTCGCTGATCTACGCGAGGACGTTAAACATTTCTTCGATCAACAGCGTCTTGATCAGGCCTATCTGCTCGGCCACTCGATGGGCGGATTGGCGGCGATGGAATTTGCGTTTCATTATCCGGAACGGCTCGCCGGCTTGATCGTCGAAGACATCGCGCCGCGGCCGTATCAAAGCTCGTCCGGCGATATTTTGCGCGCGCTGTGTGCGGTCGACCTCAGCACGGTCACTTCGCGCGAAGAAGCCGAGGCGATGCTCGCGAGAGATATCAAAAGTCCGCGCACGCGGCAGTTCTTGCTCACCAATCTCGTTCGACGCAACGACGGCACTTTTGCCTGGAAAGCGAATTTGCCGGTACTGCAAGCCTTCCAGCAGGAGATGGCAACCTACGAACCGCCATTAACCGCGAGTTATTCCGGCGCAACGTTGTTCATTGGCGGTGAATTGTCGGACTACCGCCTCGATCACGATCACGATGTGATTCTGCGCCATTTTCCCAACAGCAAATTGGTGATGATTCCGAACGCGGGGCACTGGATTCACTTTGAGGCGGTGGAGGAATTCACGGACGAGGTCATGCGGTTTATGCGTTTGTAGTTTTGTAGTAGCGCCTTGAGGCGCAAAATTTTTGAAGTTGACTAAAAAGGTTAGAGCAATTGAATCGAAACATTCTCTAAAACGCATAAATAAGGAGGCGAGGTGCGTTCACAAAGATTTCATGATGGGGGATTCACAGCAATTGTCATTCTCATGACGCTTGTCCTTTCAACTGCGCTCTTCGCACAAACCAACCACGCCAACAACAAACCTTACACCGACATCGCCCGAGAGATCGTTCGCACCGCTTTAGCTGAAGGGCAAGCGTATCGCATGCTCGCCGAATTGACGGCGCTCGGCCCGCGTTTGAGCGGCTCGCCGCAGGCTGCTGCTGCGGTGGAGTGGTCGCGTCACACGATGGCGCAGCTTGGCTTCCAAAACGTGCGTTTGCAAGAGGTGATGGTGCCGCATTGGGTGCGTGGCCCCATTGAAGAAGCGGCGATCATTAATTCCGCGACGATGGGAACAATTCCATTAACGGTCTGCGCACTCGGCGGCAGTGTCGCGACGCCGGAAATGGGCGTCGTCGCCGAAGTGGTGGAAGTCAAATCTTTCGATGAGCTGAAAGCGCTCGGCAAAAAGGCCGAAGGCAAAATCATTTTCTTCAACCGGCCGATGGATGCCGGTAAGATCAACACCTTTGAAGCGTATGGCGGCGCGGTGAATCAGCGCGGCAGCGGCGCGATTGAAGCGGCGAAAGTTGGCGGTGTTGCCGCGCTGGTGCGTTCGACGACGACGCGATTGGATGACGTGCCGCATACCGGCGGCATGCATTATCAAGACGGCTTGCCGAAAATTCCGGCAGCGGCGGTCAGCACGATGGACGCGAATTTGTTGAGCCAACTCATCGCGCAAGAGAAAATCGTACGCGTGCGCTTGAAGCTGACTTGCCAAACTTTTCCTGACGCGCCTTCGGCGAATGTGCTCGGCGAGTTGACCGGCACGGAAAAACCGGAAGAGATCATCGTGGTCGGCGGCCATCTCGACAGTTGGGACAAAGGCACGGGCGCGCACGATGACGGCGCTGGATGCGTGCAATCCCTCGAAGCGTTGCGTCTCTTGCAGGCGCTCAAACTCAAACCCAAGCGCACGATTCGCGCCGTGATGTTTATGAATGAAGAGAATGGTCTGCGCGGTGGAGAGGCTTATGCTCGTGCCGCAGCAGCTTCTAAAGAAAAACATATCGCCGCCATCGAAGCTGATCGCGGCGGTTTTGCGCCGCGAGGATTTTCGGTGGATACGGATTCGGCCAGATTCGCACGTCTCGCCGGTTGGGCTTATCTGTTCAAAGAAATCGAAGCGGACAATATCTTTCGCGGCGGCAGCGGCGCGGATATTTCGGTGCTTGTGCGGCAAGGCGTGCCGGGCATCGGCTTGGTGCCGGAGGCACAGCGTTATTTCGATTATCATCATTCTGACAACGACGTTATCGCAGCAGTGAATGAGCGTGAGCTTAATCTCGGGGCCGCGGCACTGGCAATTTTGTGTTATGTGCTGGCGCAGGAGGGGCTGTAGCTGGTTGGCTACTGGGCGCTGGCGGCTGAGGGCTAATGTTGGATTCTTTATAGGCTGGCGTATTGACGATGAGTTGGATCATCGAAACATTTGATCTCACCAAAAAATTTGATCAGCTTACGGCGTTGGCTGCCGTAACAATAAAGGTTGAGCCTGGCATTGTGTTTGGCTTTCTCGGACCAAATGGCGCGGGCAAAACCACGATGGTGCGCTTGCTCAATGGGCTATTGCGACCGACACACGGCAAGGCCGTCATTTTTGGCAAAGACATCCAACGAGAGGGGTCGTTCATCCGGAGCAAAACCGGCGTTCAAACGGACACCAATCTTTACGAAAAATTATCCGCCAAAGAAAATCTGGAAATATGGGGATCGCTCTACGGACTCACCGGCAACAACCTATATCATCGCATCGATACACTGCTCGAAATGTTCAATCTGGCCGGCAAACGCGACGTCATTGTTGGCAATTTCAGCAAAGGCATGAAACAGAAATTGGCCATCGCCCGCGCGCTCATTCACGATCCGGAGATTCTCTTTCTCGACGAACCGACGGCCGGACTCGATCCGGAAGCGTCGGAAGAAGTTGTTCTGTATTTGCAAAAATATATCAAAGACGGCAAAAGAACCGTTTTTTTGTGCTCGCATCGTTTGGAGGAAGTCGAGCGTTTGAGCCAGGCGAGCGCCATTATTTCTCAGGGCCGCATTTTGGCCAACGGCACCATTGCAGAGCTGCGAAGCCAACTGTGGAAAGAAAGATTTTATTCGGTTCGGCTCATCGAGGCCAGAGACGATTTTGTCGCGGCGCTCAAACATGAAAAATATATCTCGCAGGTCGTGCGGCGAGAGCAGGAGATCAGATTGGCTGTTGCCACCGGAACAGACATCGCCAAAGCGATTCGTTTGCTCGTCAATTGTGGTGCGGAGATTCTGTCGGTGCAGGAGGAGGAGCATTCACTGAAAGACATCTATTTTGCCATCGTTCCAAAGGGAAATCATGAATAGCCGAATGATTAAAATCATTTTCACGAAAGATTGGCAGGAGCTTAGGAAGAGCAAGCAAGCCATGCTGCCGATGGTCATCGTTCCGATCATCTTCGTGATCGTCTTGCCCGCCATACTCATGCTTTCATCGCTGAGCGCTACCATGAATCCGGGCGATGTGGAATTTCTAAAGGCTTTGCCGAGTGATTTCTTTCCGGCAGGGTACAACCTGCAGCAGGGTTTGGTGTACGTCATGATCGTGTATGTACTCGCGCCGCTTTTTTTGCTGATTCCGGTGATGGCTTCCAGCATTATCGCGGCCAGCAGCTTTGCGGGTGAAAAGGAGAGAAAAACTATCGAAGGGCTGCTCTATACGCCCATCAGTGACAAAGAATTGGTGCTGGGAAAAATTCTCGTTTCGCTCATTCCCGCCGTCTTGATTACATGGGCGAGTTTCATCGTTTATACCGTTGTGGTCAACGCGCTCGGTTATGCGATTTTCCAGGGCCTCTTTTTTCCAACGACGAGCTGGCTTGTGCTGATTTTTTGGTTGGCACCCGCTGTCAGCTTTCTTTCCCTGTCGTTCGTGGTTTATGTCTCGCAGCGAGCGACCGGCGTTTGGGAAGCGCAACAGGTCGCGGCGCTATTGGTGTTGCCCATCGTTGCTTTGGTGATATCATCCGTCAAAGGTTTGATCCAACTGAGTTGGCCCGTCATATTTTTTGCCGGATTAGTCGTCTTGATTATCGATATTTTTATTTATCGCTGGCTGGCCAGAAAACTGGACCGCGAGCGCATCGTTACGAAGTTGGTATAAAAATGAAAAACGAGAAACTCTCCGACGCCGAGGGCGTTCATCCTTCACGGCTTGCCTTGTTGATTGCTGCGCCACATAACAGCGAAGCCGGCATGCATAACGATGTCATGGCGATGTATGACGCCCTGCTCGCGCGTGGCTTTTTTTCAAAAGACATTTTACTATTGGAAGGCAGACTGAATCGCAAGCTGCTCATGAGCCTCATTGGTGAAGTCAACAAGCGTGCGGCGACATGGAAAAATGGCGCAGTGTTCATGCACTACAGCGGGAATGGCGCCTTCATTGGCAGTACGGCTTCCGAGGCCAGAGTTGGAGTGCAATTGGCGTCCGACAAACCGGATCATAAAAGCAATCGCGTATTTTGGGATGAGGTGTTTACGGCGTTGCGGCTGCCAACCAACATTGGACTTATTCTTCTGCCGGATTGCTGACACACCAATCTTCTTGCCGGCCGGGTGCCAGCCAATGTGACGGCAATTGTCAGACAAGCCGAACCAGGTGAAGAACTGACGTGCAAACCTCCCGAAAAAGTTTTCGGAGAAACTAGGTACGGCATCATCTCATATTATGCGACGAAGACCATGGCGCAGGCCACGACGATGGTTTCGTGGGTAAGCATGATCGATGAAATGTCCGGCAAAGATTTTTCGCAAGGCACCATAACCGATTTGGAGATGCCGTCGTTGCAAATCATCGGAGATTTATCAACAAAACTGCCGGGCGAACCCTTAAAATGATATTTTAATTTTTGCCGCTCAAATTTTCTGTCAATAGCAGTTTTTTGGTCATGACAAAACCCCCAGCCTCGAGCCGATAGAAATAAATCCCCTTCGCCATCGGCTGCCCATTTGCATCCCGGCCATCCCAGCTTACCGTGTGCGCTCCTGATGGCACGAGGCCATCCACCAGCGTTCTGATTTCCTGCCCGAGCATGTTGAAGAGTGTAATCCGAATGGCGCTTGTTCTATGGAGTGAATAAGAAATTGTCGTCTCGCCGAATGCAGGATTTGGGTAGCTTTGCCCCAAAACAAAATTCCTCGGCGCGGGTTCGCGTTGATCTGCCAAACTCACTGAAGTCGCACCGCTCGTCACCGGCAAAACGATATGCGAGGGATAGTTTGCATCGAGATGAACCGTATTCGTCGCCACCACGGTCACGCTGTCGGCGCGCAAAGGCCGGCCGGTGTTGGGATTGGGATCAAAGCGCGGCGCATTGCTGCTCGAGATCGTTACACGAATGCGATGGCCTCGGTTAAAAACGATAGCGGTGGACCAGAGATCGATTTCGCATTCGTAAACGGAATCCGGCGTCATGAAATTTTCCTGCCGCAGCGAGTAACGGTGCCGTGCCCGCAGTGCCCCATCGCCGACCAGCATCGAGCGGCCATCCGGATAAACATCCGTGAGCTTGGCCATAAAATCGGTATCTTTTGCCGAAGACGAGACCCACAGTTTAACGGTGATCTTGCCGGTGACTTCCACGGGCTGGGCCAAAACCGGCGTGGTGAAAACCAAAACATCCTGCCGGTTTTCCGTGCTGCGTTGATCATAAGGCCCGGCGTCGATCTGCAGATTTCTGCCGCCTTTCGTCGGCACGGGATTTTTCGGATCGTATTGATAGCTTCGCGCCGTTGTCGTGGCTGCAGATTTCTCGGTCGTCAAATCACCGTTCTCGTGAAAATAGAAAGGCGTTGACAGCGCGGGCGGCGGCCAATCGTTGGCGCTGCGCCATTCATTGCCGGGCGCGCCAGCTTCAATTGCGCCCATCACATAATATCGCACCGGCGGCTCGGACATGATTTGCGTGTCCTTGCCCTGCAGCCAATAATCAAACCAGGGCAGCAGCGTTTCGTTTAAGTAGCCATTGATCGTGAGCGCGGAGTTCGGAGGGAAAGTCAGCTCGCCTTGCTTGGTCTCGAACCAATTCGCATGCGTCCAGGGGCCGATCAACAGCTTCTGCTTGCCGCGCGCACCCGCCGCGCCGTGGTGTTGCAATCCAACAAAACCATTGATCGTTCCTTCGATAAAGATGTCGTGCCACCCGCCCAAGTGATAGACCGGCACGTTAACCACATCAAAGCGTGATTCGAGATTAAGGCGCTCCCAAGTGGCGTCGTAATTTGAGCGTGCAATCACAAATGGCAGCAGATATTGGCTGCCTTGGCCGGTGATCCATTCTTCAACCAGGTTTTTCAGCAACACGCCGCCGGGATAAGCCGCTTGTGAATAAAGATTGGTGGCGGCGACTTCGACGAATTGACAAACGAGATGCGGCGGTGCGCTGCCGGCCATCATGTATTGGGTAATGCCAAACGCGGAAGCGCCCCAAGTGCCGACTTTTTGGTTGGACCAACTTTGCTTGGCGATCCATTCAACCGTGTCGTAGCCGTCTTGCCGATCTCCCCAGCCATCGTCGAGAAACAAACTGTCCGCACCCTGCGAAGCAAACCGGCCGCGCGTATCTTGGATCACCACCGCGTACCCCCGCTGACCGGTCAAATAGGCAGCGATGAGTTCGATCGCAGGATTGCTGTTTTTGCCATAAGGCGTGCGAACCAGAAACGCGGGCCATTGCCCCGGATTGTCGGACAAATAAACATCCGTCGCGAGTTGAATGCCGTCGCGCATGGCGACCATGTAGGTGGTTTTGACGTAGGCGGCGAGGGGGGAGGCGAGCAGGATGACAAGCAAGGCGCTGTATCCGCTCAGACGATTTCGCATTTTGCTCTCCATTCACGCTGCCAAAGATCTTCTCCTTTTGGCTGTTCGTGAGTTCCCATAAAGTTTTTCCCGTGACGAATCATCAAGAAATTCTTCGCCACAGTTTTGGCAAATCCAAATTGAGACGGCTTTGATTGTTTTGTTTTGGGATTCGAGCAAGATATCCCGCTCTTCCCGTCTTAACTTTTTAGAGCCACACATGCGGCAAAAATCACCTTTCATAGTCTAATCTCCAGAGGTTGATCTTTTTGCTGAAATGATGATATAGAACGTCTCTTGACTGCCTGATTTTTTGATGGCACCCTTCGTATACATCAGAATTCCATCATAAGTAAAACTCTCGATGATGTAAACCTTTTCTTTTGGCCCGATTTTATCCTGACTTATTGAATTCTTCTTTTTTAGATAATCTGCATTCAAGATTGCTTCCAGAGCATCCTCGTGCGTAAGGCCATCATTGGCCAACTGAATTTCAGCGGACAACCGGAATTCATATTTGCCACGCCAAATCAGTCTTTTGATTTTGATCAGCGTATGATCCATAGGGCCGACGGCGCTTTATCGAGCGTTATCCTTTTTCTACTTTCAAGATACTAAATCTTCACAGTCTTGTCAAGAACATTCTCCCCCATCACTAGCTTGCTTTTCGCGGCATTCTTGCTTATTTTGATAAGTTTGTAGTTGCCTTATGAGTTTTGACGATCAAAATCGGTAATGAGCAAATTAAAACTCATCCCCTAAATCCCCTTCTCTTAAAAAGAGAAGGGGACTTTCAAAGCTTCGAGCCTGCTTCTCCCCCTTCTCTTCCCAAGAGAAGGGGGCAGGGGGATGAGTTCAGGTTGGAGAACATTACCGAACTTGAAAGTCAAAGTTCATTAGGCGTCGGAGGCGCAAAATAAAGACAAAAGTTTGTTGCTCGTAGCGATAATCTCTAAATTCCAACGCTTTGTGCCTGAAGACACCACTACAAACAAAACTTATTTTTTAATATGCCCAACCTCGACCTCTCCCACCTCGAAACCGAGCTGCGCCGCAAGATCAAAGGCGAAGTTTATTTTGACGACGTGACGCGATATCTGTACAGCACGGATGCCAGTTTATACGAAATCCAGCCGGTTGGTGTGGTCGTCGCGCGTGATAAAGATGATGTTGTGCAAGCCATTCGCACGGCGGCCAAATATGGCGTATCAATTTTGCCGCGCGGCGGCGGCACGAGCTTAGCCGGTCAGGCCGTCGGGCATTCGTTAGTTATCGATTGCTCGAAATTCATAAATCGGATTCTTGAGTTGAACGCCGGCGAGCATTGGGTGCGGGTCGAGCCGGGCCTCGTGCGCGACGAGCTGAATCAGCAAATCAAGCACACCGGCTTGCATTTTGCGCCGGAGACGGCGACGAGCAATCGCGCCAACATCGGCGGCATGATCGGCAACAATTCTTCCGGCACGCGCTCGATTGTTTATGGCAAAACCGTCGATCATCTTCGAGAAGTTCGGGCGATTCTTGCTAATGGCGATGAAGCGCTGTTTGGTGAGTTGACGCCGGATGAATATGATACCAAATGCCAACAGCAAAACTTCGAAGGAAATATTTATCGCGAAGCGCAACGGCTTGTGCGCGAAAATGAATCCGAAATCCGCGCCCGCTTTCCCAAAGTCATGCGCCGCGTCGGCGGCTACAATCTGGATGAGCTGGTTGATCGAGAGAATTGGAATCTCAGCAAAATTCTCACCGGCTCGGAAGGAACGTTGGCGTATATTGTTGAAGCCAAGCTCAAGCTCGAGCCGGTGCCCAAAGCCACCGCGCTTTTGGTGGTGCATTTCAACGATTTGCTCGAATCGCTGCGGGCGGTGGGCACGATATTAAAACATGACCCGGCCGCGGTGGAACTGCTCGATCGCGTGATCATCGAACTGGCGCACACCAATCTGGAAATCAAAAAACTTTTTACATTCGTGCAGGGCGAGCCGCAGGCGTTGCTGTTGGTGGAATTTTTCGGCGATTCCGATGACGAAGCGAGAGAAAAGCTGGCGATGACAGAGACGAGTTTGCGGCAAGCCGGCTTTGGTTATGCTTACGTACAAGCGCTAACTTCGGAAGAGCAAGCACGTGTTTGGAACGTCCGCAAAGCCGGGCTGGGAATTTTGCAAAGCATGAAGGGGGATTTCAAGCCGGTGGCCTTCATTGAAGATGCTTGCGTGCCGACAGAAGTGTTGCCGGATTACATTGCGCAAGTCACCGAGATTGTAAAAAGGCACGGTCGCGACCTGTCGATTTACGGACACGCCAGTGTCGGCGTTCTGCACGTGCGACCGGTTCTCAATTTGAAACAAGCTGAAGATGTAAAAATTATGCGGCGCCTCTCCGAAGAAGTTTTTGATCTCGTCGTGCGCTACGGCGGCGCTTGGAGCGGGGAACACGGCGACGGTTTGGTGCGCAGTTATTTGAATGAAAAATTTTTCGGCCCCAAACTTTACCAAGCCTTTCGTGAGCTAAAACGCGCGTTCGATCCGCATGATTTGATGAATCCGGGCAAAATCGTCGAGGCGCAAAGTATTGAAGAAAATCTGCGCATCAGCCCCGCTTATAAAACGTCCGCAGTAACGACGCATTTTCGTTTTAGCGAAGATGGCGGGATCAATCGCGCCGTGGAAATGTGTACCGGCGTTGGCGCCTGCCGCAAGACGATGAGCGGCACCATGTGCCCCTCCTACATGGCCACCCGTGATGAGCAGCATTCGACACGTGGCCGGGCCAATGCGTTGCGCGCGGCGCTCTCCGGAAAGATTTCCACCCAAAATTTCACCACGCTGCGCTTGAAAGAAGTTTTCGATCTTTGCCTCGCCTGCAAAGGTTGCAAAGCCGAATGCCCCTCCAACGTCGATGTCGCCAAACTGAAATATGAGTTTTTGTCTCATTATTATAACGAGCACGGCACACCCTTTTTCGTGCGTTTGTTCTCGCGGCCGGATCTGCTTGGGCAACTCGGCAGCCGATTCGCTGCGCTCACCAATCTGGCGCTAAAAAATTCCGGAGTGCGGTACATTTTGGAAAAGAGTTTGAGCATTGACCGCCGGCGTGTTCTGCCGCTTTATGCCAAACAAAGTTTCCCGCGCTGGTTCAAACATCACCAACAACAGCAAGAGCAAAAGCGCATTGAAAAAAACGGCGTCGTTTTGTTCAACGACACTTTCTTGAATTACCATGAGCCGGAGATTGGCCAAGCCGCGGTGCGCGTATTGGAAACGCTTGGTTATCGCGTGATACTCGCCGACGCCGGTTGCTGCATGCGGCCGGCAATCTCGAATGGTTTGTTGCGCCTGGCGCTTCCGCGTGCGGAGGCGGTTATAGAAAATTTGCACAAATGGGTGGCGCAAGGCTATAAGATCGTCGGCTGCGAGCCGAGCTGCGTTTCGGCGATCAAAGAAGATTATCTCGATTTCGTGCGCAACCAGGAGAAAGCGAAAGCCGTGGCGGATAATTTTTTGCTGATTGAAGATTTTGTTTTGCAGCACATCGAGCAAAACGGACTGCCATCGAATCGACAAAATCTAAGTGCTTCAATTCTCTATCACGGCCACTGCCATCACAAAGCTTTGTTTGGCACGACGGCTTCAAAAGCGGCATTGACGCAAATGGCCGGCTGCTCCGTTCAAGAAATTGATTCCGGCTGTTGCGGCATGGCCGGCGCATTCGGTTACGAAAAGCGCCATTACGAGATTTCAATGAAGATTGGCGAGCGGCGACTTTTTCCTGCAGTGAAAGCGACAAGCTCCGGGCAGCGCATTGTGGCGAACGGATTCAGTTGCCGGCATCAAATCGAGCATGCGACGGGAAGGAAGGCGCAACATGCGATCCAAATTTTGGCAGAAGCGATTTTTTTGTCTTAGCGTCCAACACGAGTCGCAACCTGAATCCTCCAATGGTCTATATCGCCTGGCGATGATCAAACGATTTTCATACGAAAATCTCCTTGCTTTTTCGTGCAAATGTAGTATTTTTTCAAACGGATTGCTATGAATCCGGACACCCCAGTACTCGGAAAAAACAGTTCTCACCAAAAAATTCTTGAGAATTTCGGCGTGGTTGGCTTGCCTTTAGTATTGGAGGATTGATGATGAATTGATTCCCTTACTGGTGTCGCCTTCGACACGGAGGTATGCTATGGTTAGCCAAACTATTTCTCACTACAAAATCCTCGAAAAACTCGGCGGTGGCGGCATGGGCGTCGTCTACAAAGCCGAAGACACCAAGCTCAAACGTCTCGTCGCCCTCAAATTTCTCCCACCGGATTTGACTCGTGATGACGAGGCCAAAGAGCGTTTTGTTAACGAAGCGCAGGCGGCCTCGGCGCTTGACCACCCCAACATTTGCACCATCTATGAAATTGACGAAGACGAGGTGGGGCGGATGTTTATAGCCATGGCCTACTATGAAGGCGAGACACTGCAAAAGAAAGTAGCCAGTAATCAGTTATCAGTAAGCAGTGTGATTGAGATTGCATCGCAGATTGCAACTGGCTTGGCGAAAGCGCACGAGCACGGCATTACTCATCGCGACATCAAGCCGGCGAATGTGATGATCACGAAAGACGGCGTCGCCAAGATTCTCGACTTCGGTCTCGCCAAATTAGCGGGACGGGCGAAGCTCACCAAGACTGGTTCGACGATGGGCACGGCGGCGTATATGTCGCCGGAGCAGGCACGCGGAGAAGAGGTGGATCATCGCACGGACATTTGGGCGTTGGGTGTGGTGCTGTATGAGATGATCACTGGGCAATTGCCCTTTCGAGGCGAATACGAGCAGGCGGTGGTGTATTCGATTTTGTGTGAAGAGCCAAAGCCAATCCGGGAGTTGCACTCGAATGTGCCGATGCAGATAGAACAGATCGTGTGCAAAGCGATGGCCAAAATTCCGGGTGAACGCTACCAGCACGCGGATGATCTCTTAGCAGACCTTAAGAAGCTAAAAAAAGACTTGGAATTAGGAACAGCAATCTCCACAGCAAAAAGGCCAATAACTGAGACAAAATCAGCCTGGCGACAACCGGCTTACCTCTTGATCGCAGTTATGGCGGCCATCATATTGGCATTGAGCGCGCTGTGGTTGCTCAAAAGAGGCGGAAAGGCGCCGGTTGTCGGTGCGCAAGAAAATTCCATTGCCGTCATGTATTTTGAAAACCTGACTGGAGATTCCTCACTGGATTGGATCGAAGCCGGCATGGTGGAAATGCTCACCGCGAATCTGGGGCGATTTGAAAACTTGAATGTTCTCAGCAGCCAGCGGCTGTTTGACATCATGCGCCAGGTGAGCGGTGAGGAAGCCACGCGAATCGACCGCCGTATCGCCACACAAATCGCCGAGAAAGCCGGCGTTCGCACCATGCTCTTGGGAAGTGTCTTGGGGACACTGGGCCAAATGCGCTTAAACACGCAACTGGTGGAGGTGCCTACTGGCAAGCTCGTTGGCTCCGAAGTGCTGGACACCGGCCCGCATGGCTCCTTGTTCTCAGTTGTGGATTCGCTGACCCAGCGCATTGTTGTTCATCTGAAGGTTCGGCCTCCGAATCGGCCCGTGAAGACGAACGTTGCCTACACCCTGACTAATTCTCCCGAAGCGCTGCGCCATTATGTGGAAGGCATCCAGGCGCTGTATCGCTCTCAGCACGTCCGGGCTGTTGAGCAATTCAAAGCCGCGGTAGGAGCTGATTCTACATTTGCGATGGCCTATTTTCATCTGGCTATTGCCCAGGGTTGGTATATCGACAAAGGGGAGCGTGAAGCACTCGAAAAGGCACGGCAGTACGGATATAAAGTCTCTGAGCGTGAGCGGGCCTTAATCGAGGCAAGCTTATTGGAAGACTTGGGAGAGAGAAAAAAGACGTTTGAACAGCTTATCGAGCGCTATCCTGATGAAAAGTTTGCCTGGTATAAATTGGGAGACGTCTTGTACCATAACTATTGGCCGCGAGCATCGGTAAAGGCTTTTCATCGGGCCACTGAGCTGGACCCCAACTTTCTCCTCGCCTATATTCACATCCTTGACTTCTATTTTCACATAGATCAATACGACAAAGCCGAGACCCTGAATGTTAAGGTCCTTGCCTTGGATTCTTCAAGCATAGATTTTCAATTGAACCGGGCCTTCTTGAATTTCATCCGGAGCAAGCGAGAGCAAACACGTGACGATCTCGTGCAACAATTGCGACGTGTAGTAAACGATTCGACGCTGGGTCTTGCGGACCGCCTGAATGCTGAGTCGGTGCTGGCCATGATGGAAAAGGAATTGAAGAAAGCTGAGACTGCCATTGAGACATTTCGGAAGAAAGAGAGGCACGAGACTCTATGGTACAGGTTAATGACGAATAGTCTTGCCGGGCTGGCACTGCTGCAGGGTAAATATGAAAAGGCCGAGCGCTATCTGAGGGAGGCCGGCGAAAGAAGGCCAAACTCTGCTTCCCAAGCTTATGAGGAGGGATTGTTTTTGTTGTTGCGAGGGCGAACTGAGGCCGCGCGCAAAAATGCACAAAAAATCAACACACTTTATACCAGCGGCGCTGAACCATTTGCTGAGGTGGCAACCTTGGGCAAGCATTTGCTATTTCTTGCCACTCTCGCAGAGGGTCATGCAGAAAAAGCCCGAGAGGTTGTTCTTGAGCTGGAAAAATTGACGGTTGGTCAAGAAAACGAGTACGGCTTTCTTTATCACGACGCGCTGGGTCGCCTGGCGTGCTATCGAGGCGAAATGGAAGCGGCGCAACGGCATTTCATGCAGGCTTTGTCAACTGTCTCTTTCACCGTCGTAGATGTGGTCATTTTATTCCGCAAATTGATTCTCGATGGGCTGCTGGAGTGCCTCGAGAAGGCTGGCGCTTACGAAACCCTGCTGCAACGGGCAGAAGAAGCTTCCCCATTCGTGTATCATTCTCACGATTTCAACACCAGCACCACGGCGGTGTGGAATCGGAACATGTTGCGCAAAGGCCGTGCCTATGAAGCTCTTGGTCAAATCCGGAAGGCGATTGAAGTTTACGAGGAATTTCTTAACTACTGGCAAGATGCTGACAAGAATTTGCCGGAATTGCTGGATACCAAAGCGCGGTTGGCGAAATTAAAAGGAATGAATGCAAAATGATAGGCACAACCGTTTCGCATTACAAAATCCTCGAAAAGCTCGGCGGCGGGGGAATGGGCGTGGTTTACAAAGCCCAAGACCTCAAGCTCGACCGCTTCGTCGCGCTCAAGTTTCTCCCGCATCATCTCAGCGCAGAAGACGATGAGAAAAAACGCTTCATCCACGAAGCCAAAGCCGCCTCGGCGCTCGATCATCCCAACATTTGCACCATCTACGAAATCGACGAAACTGAGGATGGTCAGATTTTCATTTGCATGGCTTATTACGAGGGCGAGACGCTGAAAAAGAAAGTAAGTCCCGCCGAAGCGGGATTATCAGTGAACAGTGCGATTGAGATTGCCATTCAAATTGCGCAAGGTTTGGCACGGGCACACGAGGCCGGTATCACCCATCGCGACATCAAGCCAGCAAACATTATGATTACAACGCGGGGCGAGGTCAAGATTGTCGACTTCGGTCTCGCCAAGCTCGCCGGCCAGACGCGGCTCACCAAATCCGGCATGACGCTCGGCACGGTGGCCTACATGTCGCCGGAGCAAGCGCGCGGAGAAGAGGTCGATCATCGCACGGACATCTGGGCTTTTGGAGTCGTGCTCTACGAGATGATCACGGGACAGTTGCCTTTCAAAGGAGAATATGAACAGGCGGTGGTGTATTCCATTTTGTGTGAAGCGCCGAAGCCATTGACGGGCTTGCGAACCGGGGTGCCAATGGAATTGGAACGGATTGTGAATAAGACCATGGCAAAAAGTTTGGAAGAGCGTTACCAACATATAGATGAAATGCTGGTCGATTTGCGCGGGGTGAAGAAAGAGTTGGAGTCGAGGGAAGCTCTCTTACGAACGGGCATAAGTCCAGGCATCACGAAAAAGGGAGCGCACGCTTTGGTTCTGCCGGGGATTATTCTTGGCGTCCTGATTTTAGCGGTCATCGGATATTTCCTTTTCTTTGGACAGAAGGAAGTGATAGCCGCCCGTATTCCCATTGCGGTCGTGGACTTTGTAAATGAAACGAAGGAAGAAGAATTGACTGGGCTTTCGGGAATGCTCATCACCGCCTTGGAGCAATCGCGCCGGCTTTCCGTGCTCACGCGCTCGCGGATGTTCGATGTGCTCAAACAAATGGGGGAGGAAGACGTTGACCGCATTGACGAAATGCTGGGAAGAGAGATATGCAAACAAGCCAATGTCAACGCGATGGCCATAGCAACCATCCGCAAGTTTGGCCGGCTTTACACCATCGACTTGAAAGTCTTTGACTCGAAGAAAAACGAGCATCTGTTCACCGCCAGTGAAGAGGGCGAGGGGCAGGAAAGCATTCCGGCAATGATTGGCAAGTTAGCTGAGAAGACACGAAGAGGCTTAAAAGAGCAAACCGCTGAAATCCAGGCCGCTAGCCGGAACGTCGCCGAGGTGACGACCATCAACCTCGAAGCGTATCAGCATCATTTCAAAGGGGAAGAGCTCATCAGCAAACTGAAATTCAAAGAGGCGGAGGAAGAGCTCGAAAAAGCGATTGCTTTAGATACAACCTTTGCCCTCGCCTATTACCGGCTTGCTCATGCCAGGTCATGGGAAAGCGTTGAACGCGCAAAAGAACCGATACGGAAAGCGATGCAAAACCTCGACAAAGCCCCCGAAAAAGAACGATACTTGATTCGGGCATTGAATGCACAAATTCAAGGAAAAAGCGATGAATCTGTTGCTCTGTGCCGGGAATTGCTGCGGTTGTACCCCGAGGAAAAGGAGGCGCTTTTTGAAGTTGGCGACTGGTCATATCATAACCATGACTATACCGCCGCGATAACGTATTTGGAAAAAGTTCTTGCGATTGATCCCGCCGATGAGCGGGCCTTGCAACATATAACCGGGA